>Ga0101943_1000391_pt1 | contig 81224 bp, 85 predicted proteins | sample DewCreD2012metaG_5_FD_75244 | JGI IMG/M metagenome (GOLD analysis project Ga0101943, IMG submission 75244) | Hot spring sediment bacterial and archeal communities from British Columbia, Canada, to study Microbial Dark Matter (Phase II) - Dewar... ... | reverse complement strand
AATGTAAACAGGGCGAGGACACAGAAGATAAGGAGGGTAAGAGGGAAGGTATGGTGGGCAAAGAGGAGAAGGAAGATAGTTCGGAGAGACAATGGGAAGGTAGTGGAGTTTGAGGAGGTCAAATATGGCATGTTGATGATGGTGTTATGTGATAGGGAGGGGAGAGTTTATGATGTGTGGATAACTTTTGGAAGCGTGCATGAAGTTAGGGCATTCAGAGAGAGAAAGAAAAGGAGTTTATGGTTTAGGGGGCTTGTGGAGAATTGTGTGGTGTATGGAGATAGGGGTTATAGGGGCTGTGAAGGTGTTATTGTGTGTGATAGTAGGGAGATGAGGGCAAAAAGGCAGGTGGTGGAAGGTGTTATAAGTCAGATAAAGCTTTTCAATGCTGGTAGTGGGTGGAGGACTTTAACTTGTGTGCTTGTGTATGTATATGCTTATGCTATTGGATATAGTTATTACAGGAGGGGTGAACTTGAGGTCTAATTTCTCACCCAGCGTATTAATTGTCTAATTTATTTTTTGCAAGGATATGCATAGGGCTACGCCCACCTTGATTAATCTCTCACTCTGCTTATGACCTTTATTATGTCCTCCATATCCTCGTAGCTTAAGGTTCTCACATCCAGCAAAAGCATATCCTCCTTCACCCTTGCCACTATGGGTGGCTCAGAATTCCTTAGTCTTCTTTCAAGCTCTGAAGTGCTAAGGCCTTTATGTCTTATGCCAACGCAATAGGTTTCTAAAAAGAGTTCTGGCATGGCACCACCACCGCAGGCTGAAAACTCCCTAAGTATATGAACCTCTAAATCCTTTATACCTCTTAGCCTTTTTGAAAGCCTTTTTGCCTTCCTCTTTAGCTCTTCCGGCTTCTGTAAAAGCATGGAAAGCACCGGTATCTTCTCATATTCGCCTTTTATGTAAAGCCTTAGTGTGCCTTCAAGGCCTGCAAGGTTAAGCTTATCAATTCTTAAAGCTCTGCTCATGGGGTTCTTTTTCATCCTTTGGATGTACTCTGCCTTGCCGAGGATTATGCCCGCCTGAGGGCCACCCAAAAGCTTGTCTCCGCTACCAGAGACTATATGCACACCCTTTTTTATACAATCGGTAAAGCTTGGCTCTTCCGTGTTTATACCAAGCTCCCTAAGGTCTATAAGCACACCACTGCCTATATCGTAATAAACTGGAAGGCCCAAGCTCAAAAGCTCTTCTATCTTTGTCTCCTCCACAAAGCCCTCCATGTAGAAGTTGCTTTTGTGCACCTTCATCAAAAGGGCCGTCTCCTCCGATATGGCCTTCTCATAATCGGATAGCCTTGTTCTGTTTGTAGTCCCCACCTCCACAAGCCTTGCGCCAGAGGCTTTCATTATATCCGGTATCCTAAAGCTTCCACCTATCTCTACCAGCTCACCCCTTGAGACTATTACCTCCCTTCCAAAGGCAAGGGTGTTTAGCACAAGGTAGACTGCCGCCGCATTGTTGTTTACCACATGCACAGCCTCTGCTTTTGTGATGTCCTTTAGCAGACCTTCCACATGGCTAAGCCTTGACCCCCTTTTTCCTTCCTCAAGGTCATACTCAAGGTTGGAGTAGCTTTGGGCTATCTCTTTTATAAACTGGGCCACCTCCTTTGCGATGGGAGCCCTTCCAAGGTTCGTGTTTATCACTACGCCTGTGGCATTTATGACCCTTTTTAGACTTGTGCCAGAAAGCTCTCTAATCTTGTATTCAATGAGCCTGCGCAGGTCCTTAAGTTCTTGCCTTTTGCCCTCTTTTATCTCCTCCCTTACCCTACTTAGCACCTCCCTTATGGCCCTCTTGGCAAGCTCTTGTGGGTAGTCCTTGAACTCCTCAAGAAGCCTTGAAACGGACGGTATCTGCCTCAAGAGATTCATCTCAAAAATACCCTCCTTTCTTCTTCTCTTCTTGTAATACCAAGCCTGTCCATGTGTTCAAGCAAGGGTATTAAATACTTTCTTGTGAGGCCAAGGGCCTCCTTTGCCTCTCTGATGCTAAACTCTTTCCCTATGGCTTTTAACCTCTCCACGTAGCTCTCAAAAAGCTTCTTTGAAATATAAAGGTAGTCCCCGAGGCTATAAACCTGCCCTTTTCTGACGGCCATAGAGAGGTATTCCTTGTAAGCCTCAAGCTCCCTCTCTTCCCTTATGCCCTGAGAGAGGAGGTCCATAAGCTCTTTATAACCCTTTAGGTCCTCAAGCCTTGCCCTTTTGGCATCAAACAGGTAGCCCTCCACCACTTTCACATCCTTCAAGCCACTTAGGGCCAATTTTAAAACATCTTCAGAGACACCAAGCCTTGACAGAAGTTCGGACAAAGAAACTATGCCTTCTTTTGTGGAAAGGATCTCTTTTATCCTCTTTGCAATCTCTTCAAGGCTTTTGGGATGGTAGAAGGTGTCTTTGAGCCTTGGAAGGTTGGGCGGGTTGATGGCATGTCCGTAAAAGGAGAAGAGATCTGCAAGGATTAGCCCTTTTAAGCCTCTTTCAAGAAGGAGATATTGAATAGGGTCTTCCTTCAAAAGGTCAAGGCTTTCCCTTAAAAACCTTTTGGAGGTCCTTGTGGGAATAGGATGTACCACTTCGTAGCTTCCTACCATCTCTCCAGAAGAGTCAAGTATGGGACCCCTGTCCCACCTTATACAAGGCACAGGCTCCGAGAGCTTAAGAAGGTAATAATCTTCCAAGATGTGCTGAGAGGAAAAGGGCACTTCCCTCATCCCAAAGAAGGTATAGCCTATGCCCTTTGGCCTTTGGCCCTCAAGCCTTACTATAAGCCTTTTGGAGCTTTTAATGCCCTTTACCAAAAAGTGGCCCCTTTCCACTTTATCTGGTTCAAGCTCTGGAATGTTTAAAGCAAGCCTTTCTCCAGCCTTTCCTTCCTTTACAAAGCTTCCATGGTTTTGAAGCCTTTTTACTCTGCAGGCAAGGCCAAGGGGTTCAAGGGTGAGAAGGTCCCCCTCTTCCACTCTACCAGACACACAGCTACCCCTCACCACTGTGCCATAGCCCTTTACGCTAAAGGCCGAGTCAATGTAAAACCTAAAAAGCCAATTTTCTCTGTCCTTTATGCTCTCCTTTGCATACTCCTTTATGCCAAGCTTTAGACCTTCTATACCCTCTCCTGTGATGGAAGAGACGCCATAAACACCAAAGAGGTCAAGGCCTTCTTTTTTTATAAGGTCTGATGCCTCCTCTGAGGCAAGCTCTACAGTAGATGGGTCTACCCTATCTATCTTTGTAAGCACAAGGAGAACCCTCTCCATGCCAAAGCCTTTAGTTATCCTTAAATGTTCCACTGTTTGAGGCATAACGCCTTCTCCAGCATCCACCACCAGCATAAGCCCCCACACTGGAGCAAGGCCACATATGGCATTTTTTATAAACCTCTCATGCCCCGGTATGTCTATTATCTCCACCCTTAGGCTGTCCTCTGGAAAGTCCAAAAAAGCAAAGCCTATGTCTATGCTCATGCCCCTTCTTTTTTCTTCTGGCAGTCTGTCTGTGTCTATGGATGTAAGAGCCTTTACAAGGCTTGTCTTTCCGTGGTCCACATGCCCAGCCACACCCAAGGGAAAGTATTTCATAAGAAATATTTAAAGGCAGTTTGGTATTCCAGTCTGCGATTTTTTCATGATTATTTGAAACTATGCGTTGGATGAGAAATCCATCTTTTGTAATGCATCGTGCCCTTATCAAAATTTAGGTAGATCAAGGACTTGTGGGTGGGTTTTTAACCAGCCCCTACATTTTGGATTTTTTGAGTGCACCTGTTAGCGTACCACTACATTTAAAAAGATAGGAAGCCTACGGGCTTTAATTTCTCGCTTGGCGTTTTGCTAAAAATAAATTAGACAATTCATGTAAGGGCGGGTACAAGCCCGCCCGATAATTAATGTGGCGGAGGCTATTGAATAATACCCTCAATCCTCTCCATAAGCCATGGCCAGCACTTCAAGTGGATGATAGACCCTTTTACCCGTTGCAAGCTCTATATGGTTGCCCGAGAGAGGACAGTCAGATACAAATAGGTCTGCGTTGGAGTTTTTCATATCTTCAAAAAGCCTTGATCCTACTTTTATGGACATATCAAAGGTTTCCTTGCGCACTCCAAAGGTACCATCATGTCCAGAGCATCTCTCTACTATTTGGATCTTAGTATTTGGTATAAGTCTCATAAGTGCCACAGCCCTGTATCCTATGTTGAGGGATTTAAGGTGGCAGGGTATGTGGTAGGCTATACTTCCAAGGGATAGCTTAAAGTCCTTGTTAAATCTCTTCTCCTGATGAAGTTTGAAAAGGTACTCATGCACATCGTAGACCCTTTCGGAGACTAATTTAACATCTGGGTCATTTGGTAGCAAAAGGGGATATTCATACTTTATCTGAAGGGCACAGGTGGGCACTGGCACCACAATATCAAAGCCTGCCTTTACGTACTCTTTTAACCTTTCCACGTTATACTTTGCCCTATCTATGGCGGATTCTAGATCTCCTATATCAAAGAAGGGTATACCACAGCATTGTTGTTCTGGAAGTTCCATATATATATCGTTTTTTTCAAAAACTTTTAGAAGAGCTTTTCCTCTCTCAAGGTAGTTGTAGTTTAGAAGACATGTGTAAAAGAGTGCAACCTTACCGTTTTCGCCCTTTACTGGCTTTCTGTTCTTTTTAAACCAGCCCACAAAGGTCTCTGAGTTTATGGGTGGAAGCTTTGCTCTGCGGTCAATACCCATAAAGTTTTCCATAATCACCCGGAAGGTGGGTACATTATTAAGCTTATTCACGATGGGAGCAAAAGGAACGGAAAGTTTGCCTACTAGGTCTGTATTTAGCATAAACTTATCCGTTATCTTTGCACCTTTGTTTTTGAATTTCCATACCTTGTACCTTAAAGAAAGGTGGGGAAAGTCTATCTTCCACTCGTGGGGTGGTGTATAGGGGCATTTAAAATAGCACTGTTTGCAATGAAAGCATAGCTCTAAGGGAAGGGCAAGCTCTTCCTTTGAAAGCTTTTCAATATCATCCTCATGCTTATCCACTGCATCAAAGAGTGCTGGAAAGGAAGGGCAGTAGGTAACGCACATCCTACAGTCTTTACACTTGGAAAAGACCCTTTTTGCCTCTTCCCATAGGGCTTGTTCATTTAGAAAGTTAGGATCCTTTATGTTAAATTCAAAATCCTTCACTCCACCAAGGGAAAGTTCAGTCATAATATCCCCCCTTTTTTCAAAATTAAAGTGGGGGCAAAGCCCCCAGTATAAAGTTAAATTATCCCTTTAGGGATTCCAAAGCCTTTTGGAACCTACCTGCGTGGGACTTTTCTGCCCTAGCAAGGGTTTCAAACCATTCGGCTATGTCATCAAAGCCTTCTTCCCTTGCTACTCTTGCAAAGCCTGGGTACATTTCGGTGTACTCATAGGTTTCGCCAGCTATGGCAGCTTCAAGGTTCTGCTCCATAGTTCCTATGGGCATCTTGGTGGCAGGATCTCCACCACCATACTTCTCAAGGAACTCAAGGTGTCCAAAGGCGTGTCCAGTTTCGCCCTCGGCTGTTTCCCTGAATATGTTGGCTATGTCTGGATAGCCTTCAATGTCTGCCTTCCTGGCAAAGTAAAGATACCTTCTGTTGGCTTGAGACTCGCCAGCAAAGGCGTGCATAAGGTTCTCAAGGGTCTTGGTGCCCTGTAGCTTCTTGCTCATGGTTAACACCTCCTTTTAAGTTATTGGTTATATATATTATATGAAAATTTTTTTCATTTGTCAAGGGGTATAAAAATTTCGGCGGGCTTTGCCCGCCCATTTTAACTTCACTGTGCTAACATAATATAGCATGCAGATAAGCCTTAGTATAGAAGAAGTGGGAGCTCTTTCAAAGGATTACAACCTTATACCAGTCTTTGCAGAGTTTATGGCGGACACGGAAACTCCCCTATCCCTCTATCTTAAGTTAAAGGATGGATGGAAGTATAGCCTTCTGCTTGAGAGCGCAGAGGGGGGTATAAAGTGGGGCAGGTATTCCTTTATAGTGCTTTCTTCTGGCTTCTATTATGCATGGAAGAAGGGTATAGGTTGCATATACGACAGGGGAAGGGTAAAGCTTTTTGAGGAAAGGGACCCTTTAAAACCCATTGAAGATATTTTAAGAGCCTTTAAACCTTACAAGGACCCAAGGCTTCCAAGGTTTTGGGGTGGCATGGTGGGCTACGTGGGCTACGACATAATTAAGTACTATGAGCCCATAGAGGACAAAAAGCCAGACCATTTGAATGTCTTTGACCTTTTTATGCTTATGAGCGATCTGGTTGTAATGCATGACAATTTGAGCGGTAGCCTACGCATAATAGTGCCACTTAATACGGAAAAGAACATAAGAGAAGAGTATGAAAGGGCAAAGAGAATAATGGAAGAGCTAAAAGAGAAGATATTCAAAAGCTGTGTTTATCCCATACATTTCCCCCACAGGGACCCAGATTTGAGGGAATGGAAGTCCAACTTTACAAAGGAGGAGTTTATAAACATAGTTAAAAAGGCAAAGGAATACATAGCCCAAGGTGATGTGGTGCAGGTGGTGCTATCCCAAGGCTTTAAAAAGGACTTTTTTGGAAAGCCGGAGGGCATATACAGGTCCTTGAGGTATTTAAACCCTTCCCCTTACATGTATTACATGGACCTTGGAGACCTAAAGGTGATAGGCTCCTCTCCGGAGGTGCTTGTAAGGCTTGAAGAGAAAAGGATTGAGACAAGGCCTATAGCTGGCACAAGGAAGAGGGGCCTCACAGAGGAAGAAGATTTAGAGCTTGAAAGGGATCTTTTGGCCGATGAAAAGGAGAGGGCGGAGCATCTTATGCTTGTGGACCTTGCAAGGAACGATGTGGGAAGGGTTAGCAGGCCGGGAAGCGTAAAGGTGGAAGGTTTTATGAGGGTGGAAAGGTACTCCCATGTGATGCATATAGTGAGCGATGTGGTGGGTGAGCTAAAAGAGGAGCTTTCTGCGGTGGATGTACTAAAGGCCCTTTTCCCTGCTGGCACCGTTTCTGGAGCTCCAAAGGTCAGAGCCATGCAAATAATAGAAGAGCTTGAAAATCAAAGAAGGGGCATATATGCGGGTGCGGTGGGCTATATATCCTTTGACGGAAACATGGACATGGCCATAGCCATAAGGACTGCGGTGGTCCTTGGAAATGAGGTCTTTGTGCAGGCTGGAGCTGGCATTGTGGCCGACTCGGACCCAGAAAGAGAGTGGTGGGAGACGGTAAACAAGGCAAAGGCCCTCATGAAGGCCATAAGCATGGCAGAGTCAGTCCAAGAATAGGGAAAGGCCCTTTAGTCCCACTTTCTTAAATAGCTCCCTCTTTATCATGGCCTTTAGAAGCTCTTTATTTTCCTTAAAAACTGAAAACTTCTTCACAAGGCTTATCTTCTCTTCCTTGCTTAAAGCATCATAAAGCCTTTGGGCTATGTCATTCTCCAAGTTTATGAGTATATTCTCAGCCTGCGCTTGGTCTTTTGGCTCTTGGCAAGTAATATTTTCTCCTAAGAACCTTTTGGCAACCTCAAGCCTCTGGTAGAACTTTTCTTTCCAGTCTGGCGCAGTTTTTTTTACAGCCCTTTGCCTCTTCTTTTTTATCTCCCCAAAGCTCATAAAGAGAGGAAGCTTGGACCTCTTCTCTGGAGGATAATAAAGGAAAAACCTTTTTATGCCTTCCTTTACCGCTGGCAATGGATAGCCCTCTTCCTCCAAAAACTTCAAAAACCAAGCGTCCCTTGGTGAAAGGAAAAAGTCTCCCTTTATCTTTAGTATAAAATCCTTAAGCTCTCTGTAGTAGCTCATGGACCCTCCTTAGGACCTCTTCATGAGGAAGCGCTGTTCTAAAGCCCTCTCCCGTGTAATGGGTCCTCACGCCTTCAAAGACCTTCAAAAACCTCTCTATGGTTGGAGGCTGGCCGATTTTAAAGGCCCTCGCCATGGATGATATGGTATAAAAGCCAAGGCTTTTTATTTTTGACTCTTCCCTTATAAGCTTGAGGAGTTTATTCGTTTCCCTTGATATATCCACCATTCCCCTTATCTGCCACAGATTTTCCACAAGGTCCTTGTCCCATAGCTCTCCAAGCCAAAGAGGTCCAGCAAAAAGGAGCCTATTGCCACAATGGGGACAGCTATCCTTCAAAGCCTCAAGGCTCATACCTTCCCTGTAGAGGCAATTATTACAGTAAAGTAAATAGCCTACGTTTTTCAAAAGCTCATCCGCCCTTTTGGGCCCTAGGTCCTTCTGGAAAAAGACCCTAAAATAGTGCCTATAAGAGTAAGAAAAGATGGGCCTTAGGGCATAGTCAAGCTTTGCCCCCTCTTCTATGGCCTTCTTTATGAGTATCCTTATGCCCACCTCATGGTAGAACTCGGCGGAAAGCAAAGGCTTGGAGGTATACCTTCTTATGCATGTGTTTGGATAGGTGCCAGAAAGAACGGAGGTGTCTGTGGCTGTTATGGCCAAGATACCACGCCTTGCCACTGGAAGTATACCACTTTCCAAGAAGGGCACGGGGGAGCCAAAGGGGTCAATATCCACATAGTGAAAGTTTCTTAACTTTCTTAAAAGCAAACAGGCATCCTCTTGGTATACCTCCACCTTATCCTCTTCAAGGCCATGGCTTTTTATAAGCCCTTTAAAAAACTCCACAGCCTTTGGGCTTATATCGTTATAAACGGCCAGCTTTACCTTGTTTGTCTCCAAAAGCATCCTAAGGAGCCTTATACCGCTTGCTCCCATTGGGTCACAGACTCTTACATCTTGGTAGGGCAAGCTCAAAAGCATCAAAAGGCTTATGTCCCTGTTTTCCCTCATATGGGGGTTGTAAAAGACTTCCATCTGGGAAGATACTACCTCTGGAAGCTCAAGGTCCAACAGTACCTTCCCTTCCCTTATCATGTGAGCCTATAGCCCTTTACCGTATCCACCAAAAGTTTTACTTTATTTAGGTCCATATCGGGCATAAGCCCATGGCCTAAGTTGAATATATACTTAGACCTCCTTGGAATACACCTCAAAAGTTCCAACGCCTTACTTACTATAGTCTCCTCCTCTGCATAAAGCACCGCAGGGTCCAAGTTCCCCTGAAAGGCATTAGAGCTATTTCTCATGGCCTCAATCATATCCACAGTCCAGTCTACAGAAAGGGCATCTACAGGAAGGCTCTCAAGGGCCTTTAAAAAGGAGCCAGAGCCTCTATAGAAATATATGATGGGTGTGTCTGAGTATTTTTTAAGCCCTTCAAAAAGAACTTTTAAATAGCTTTGAGCGTATTCCTCAAAGTCCTCATAGGGCATATACATGGCCCAGCTGTCAAAGACCTGAAGCAGGTCCGCACCAGCTTTAATCTGCCCCTTCAAATATTCCAAAAGGTTCTCCACAAGTAAGTTCATAAGCCTTTTGTATTCTTCCCTCTTTGTCCACATAAAAAGCTTTGTCTTTCTAAAGTCTCTGTTGGACCCGCCTTCCATCATGTAGGCCATCAGAGTAAAGGGAGCGCCACAAAAGCCTATAACTGGCACCCCTTTGACTTGCCCTTTTACTCCCCTTATTATCTCACCCACAAACTCCACCTGAGAAAAGCTTATCCTTTTTAAAGAAGAAACGTCACCATCCCAAGAAAGCACTGGCCCTTCTCCCTCCTCAAACCTTACATTCACACCCATAGGCTCAAGGGGCACAAGGATGTCTGAAAAGATGATGATAGCATCCACGCCAAGGAGTTCCAAGGGAAGTAGGCTTGCCCTTACCGCAAGGTCCACATTCTTACAAAAGCTTAGAAAGTCCTTTTCCTTGTCCCTTAACTCCCTATACTGTGGCATGTATCTACCCGCTTGACGCATAAGCCAAAGGGGGAAGCGTGGTATCTTTTCTCCTTTTAGACTATCAAGAAGAAGCATTTAAATTATCTTAACATATATGCCCAAAGGATGAATTCCCTGTATGTTTTATATACTGTCAGCTTCCTTTCTTAAATCTCTTGTAAAAGCCTCTTCATAGGTGTAGGGGCACTTTTCTGGGATGTGGTATTTGTCTGGGTCTTCTCCCAATTCTCTAAGCCATATTCTTAAATTACCTACAGCTTCAATCCAAGCAGAATGAAGCTCTTTTGGTAGCTTAGCTTTTAGGCTTGGATATCTCCTGAAAAGAACCATTATCCTATCCCTTGCATTTTCTACACTCTTTATCCAAGATAGTCCTCCCTTTTCCTCTCCAGCTCTTGTTAGCATTCTAAAGTTATCCCATTTGTCTAGGTGTTCTAAAATCGTTGCAAGGTGGCTGGTGCAACTTTCAAGGTGTCTTAGTCCCATATCCTCTATCTCCTCTAATAGGTTCTCCCAATCTACCAAGTCATAAGCCTTTTCTTTAAGAAGTTCTAAGTTAATCTCCACCCAAAGGGGAAAGTCCTTATCATATAGTTCCTTTAAATCCTCTTTGCTTATGGTCCTCATGGTTTTAAATATATACCAACTTAAAGATACACGTTGGGTTAGAAATTTCCTTTTGTAAAAGCACGATATATATTTACCCCCCAGAGAAGGGGGGTAGGAGGAGGTGAGCCATGGGGATCGCTGGGGATAGGGTATAATAATATAGCATGGAATTTGCAAAATTGCAAGGCTCAGGAAATGATTTTATAGTGATAGACAACAGAGATGGAAAGGTAGATAAGTTAATTGAAAAGATCGGCATTTCAATAAAAGACTTTGTAGTAGGGCTTTGTGCCTTCCATACGGGCATAGGTGCGGACGGTTTAATACTCATAGAAGACCCAGAAAACAAAGAAAACCATTTTAAGTGGAGGTTTTTTAACTCTGATGGCTCTGTGGCGGAGATGTGTGGCAACGGTTCAAGGTGTGCGGTGAGGTTTGCCTACGAAAAGGGTATGGTTGGAGAGGAGGTAAGGTTTGAAACCTTAGCGGGCATCATAAGGGCTTGGGTGTTAGACAGTGGTAGAAGGGTAAAGGTGCAACTTACCAAGCCCTTTGGCTATAGGGATGTAGCCCTTGATGTGGACGGACAAAGGATAGAGGGAAGCTTTATAAACACGGGCGTGCCACATTTTGTGGCCGTTGTGAAGAACTTGGATGGCTTGGATGTGAAAAAGCTGGGAAGGGCTATAAGGTTTCACAAGGAGTTTGAGCCAAAAGGAACCAACGTAAACTTTATAGAACCTATAGGTGAGAGGGCTATAAGGATAAGGACCTACGAGCGTGGTGTGGAAGCTGAAACCCTTGCCTGCGGAACGGGTGCCACAGCCAGCGCCCTAGTGGCCTATAAAAAAGGCCTTGTGAAAGAAAGGCCTGTGGAGGTTTATACAAAGAGTGGTGAACTATTGAGGATAGACTTTGACCAAGGCCTTGAAGAGGTATTCCTTGAAGGTGGTGTTTGTAAGGTTTTTGAAGGCATTTTTACAGAAGAGGTCCTTCTTTGTATGAGATAGCTCAAGGTTAAGAGGCCTTAAAGGTTCTATAATCTTCCTATGCCTGAGATAATAATAGCGGAACATGCTGGCTTTTGCTTTGGAGTAAAAAGAGCCATAAGCCTTGCAGAAGAAGCCCTAAAGGATGGGCAAAAGATTTTTAGCATGGGCCCCCTCATACACAACCCACAGGAAGTGAAAAGGCTTGAAGAGAAGGGCCTTGTGCTTCTCAAAGACGAGAATTATTTAAAAGAGGGTCATAGAGTGCTTATCCGTTCCCATGGCATTCCACCCCAAAAGGAAAGGGAACTGCTTTCAAAAGGTATAGATATAATTGACGCCACATGCCCCTATGTTAAGGCTGTGCATTCTGCAGTTATAAGGCTTTGCCAAGAGGGCTACTTTGTGGTTTTGGTAGGAGAGAAAAACCATCCCGAGGTGATAGGCACCCTTGGGTATTTGCAAGAGTGTGGCGGCAAGGGGATAGTGGTAGAGAACAAAGAGGACCTCAAGGAAGCTCTTGGAAAGGATAAGGTGGGCGTGGTGGCCCAGACCACCCAAAAGGAGCAGTTTTTCAAAGAGGTGGTGGGAGAGCTTGCCCTATGGGTAAAGGAATTAAAAGTAATAAATACCATATGCAACGCCACCTCCGAAAGGCAGGAGGATGTTTATAGCCTTGCGCCCAAGGTTGATGTGATGGTAATAATAGGTGGTAAAAACAGCGGGAACACAAGAAGGCTCTATGAGATAGCCAAAAGCCTAAACCCCAACAGCTACCATGTAGAAACCGCAGAAGAGCTAAAAGAGGAGTGGTTCAAAGATGCCCAAAGGGTGGGCATAACGGCAGGTGCCTCTACTCCCGATTGGATAATAAGGGAGGTGGTAGAAAGGATAAGGGCTTTAGATAGATAAAATACGAGGGTAATTCTAGGCATTTATTTGCAAAATGTTTACATATAGTATATAATTATAAACAAAGGGGTAAGAGATGTGTCAATAATTTCAAAAATATTTCAAAGTTATAAAAAGGCGCTTTTTGAATCACAAAAACGCTACGAGGATGCCTATTCAAAGAATGCAAAGGAAGCGCTTCAATTTTATAACGATTTCCTTAAAGACCTGTTTATTAATTATGGAGATATGTTCTCGAAACCTCATGTGTTAAATCAAATTATTACAAGAATAGAGGAATATTTCCAAAGAAGGGATATATATTTTGTAGCAATTGATGGAACTTGCTCACGCGATCCATTCAATGATTTTATGGTTTTCTTTGCAGCTGCTTATGGAGTTAAAGGCTGTATTCATATTGAACAGGAACCTCCTAGGATACGTTACGAAAGGTGGTCTATGGAACAAGATGTTAGCATTACTGCATATATACCTGTTCCATATGCCGAGGCTGGAGATATTACCGATATGGAATACCAAGAAAAATTTATTGTTGATGATAAAAACAAAATAAATCTTTCAAGTATTCATACAAGGCTTATGCAGCTTGCTGAAATTTATCTCGCTTATCAAATGGCACGGAGTTCTATCTCAGGGTATCCAAAGCTTATTCTTATGGATCTCTCCCTTAGTAGCGTTTTAATGTCTACTGATGTAGGATTGGATAACATTCATCTTTTTGGATGCCAGATTGGAAGCCGAACTTTACAAAAAAGAGATGGTCTTGTTGTTTATGCTCACCCTATAAATCCAAAGCTGGATGTCCCTACTACCAAAAAGTATCGTCAATGGTCTTATCTCGTAAGATTGTTCATGGAAAATAAGTATAGACCTATTACTATAGATGAACTTATCCAAAAAACACAAATTGATAAAGACGAATGGCTAAAAAGCTTAAATGAGCCACATGCTAAAGAAGTTGTTTCTTTCGATGGTTCTAATATTATTCGTCCTCAATTTAATTTTGAAGATTCTTGGAAAGATTCTATTATATTATTTGAAGATTTTTGTGATCGTCTTTTCCACAAGCGTGAACCAGAAGCTTTAATTTATAAGAAGCAGGAAGGATCAACAATAAGGTATAGATGGATGTCCCCAGAAGATATATCTTTTTTGACGGCAATAGGTTTAAGAGCTTTAATTGAAACATGTTGGGAGCGAGGTATTATGCTGTTAGGTATTGCTAAGGACTCTTCTTCAAGATATTTTTCACGTAATTATATAGGAGTAATGCGGGAAATTGGTGTTTTCCCGAAAATTCAGGTAGGGCCTTTACCATGGACAGATAGGGTCCTTTTAGAGAGTATAGCTTGTCAATTGGATGACCTAGTTGCTCCTTGGGCAATAACTGAATTTGATTCTGTATTTATGACACTCCATGTAGAAGAAGACGAAACTGGAAATAGATATATAAGAGGTGTCAGGGGAAATATTATCAATCCAGAAAGGTTATTTGCTCGCTCACTTGCACAATTTTATTACGATAAGGGGAAAAGGACTCCTCGAATGGGGCACGTTATCTTTCTAGATAGACTTATAGATCCCAAATTAGACAGAGACTGCCTTAAAAATAACAAAGTAGTTATATCAAATCAAGAACTAGGAATGATCGAGCCTATATATTTTGGAGATAATCAGAATTTTAACTATGGTCAGGCAATTGCTATATGGCTTTTAAATGTTCTTACAAGAAATCTATTTCCTGAAGTAATAGGTTATCCTGATCCTCTGCATAAAGCAGACTGGGGAGCAAAAAGTATAAAGCGTAGAGTGGAACCACTAATAAAGTCTAGTGAAATAGCATTCCGTTCAAGACCGCTTAGCCGCCTCTTTAGAACAATAAGAGATTCGCAAAGGAGGTAAAAACTATGGGTATACAAGATATTAGAGAACTGTTTATCCCAAACCGAATTGGTCGCCTCATGAAAATGGAAGAGAATGAACAAACTAGATATCAGTACGAAGTATGGTTTGAATATACACGGCAAACTATGATTGAATTAAAAGAAGGAACACTTTTAGCGGTTAAGAATTTTGCAACTGATAGAAATGCGACTCATTATAGCGTTTTAGAAATTATCTCAATTATGCCTGTCCATTATGCCTTAGGAGGAAGTCTTGAAGGATATCCTGGATTTATAATGGAGGCAGCAAGAAACCTTGCCAGTGATTGGACTTCACAAGAGGATCGTTCAGAAGAGGATACAACCATAATAAGGTGTATAGCTATTCCTACAGGGATAGAAATTGTAGAATCTCAAAATGGGAGGAATTTAAGCTCAGACCGTTCATTACCTATGATTGGTTCAGAGGTAAGAGTTTTGACAAGCGATGCTACTAAAGAAATTGTCAACAGAGACATTTCTCCAGAAGACTATGTTTTTGAAGGAGGCACATGGTTAGTTAATGACACAGTACCAATATTTGTTAGAACTGAAGATTTAATAAGAACGCATTTTGGAATATTTGGTTTTACAGGGGCAGGAAAGTCCAATCTTGTTAGTACATATATAGCTAATATACTCACTTCCTCCCAACAACGTCGTCATCCAGTAAAAATTGTTTTATTTGATATTATGAGTGAATATACTGCACTTCTAATAGACCAATTATTAGAATTAGAGCATGCTTGGATACTAGCTATTGGAGAAAATACTTTACCAGGTTCAGTTGTAGAGTTTCTTTCTGGAAGGAATGAACAAAGACAAAATGCAATAAATCATCTTGTAGGTAGCACATTATATCCTAAATCATTAGAAAAGATAAAAGATAAATTCCAGCTTGCTTTTCAGTTATTGTTAGATAAGAGAAAAATCCGCCTTTATCAACCCCCTATTCAGCCTTTTAGGAAGTTCCTTGACGAAAATGAAAATATTTTGACAAAAGGCAATCTGGGAAATTCCCGAGCTTTTATACAGAAGCTACTTCAAGATATTAGAGAGCTTTATGAAGATAAACCTTTAACTCCAGAAACAGCAACTTTAGTTAAAGAATATATTAACCAACAGCTAGAAGAAGAAGGAAAAAAACTTAGTGAAACAGCTAAAGCAAATATTAACGAATTTAAACGATTATTAGATAAAATCCCACCTCCAAAAAAATTCCCTCAGGGAGCAATTATGACACTCCGTTCTATACTTGAGGAGTTAAATAATCCAAACCACTGTTCCTTAATTATCGTTCAGGCACATGATCCAGATGATTTAAGAGATTTTTCCTATGAAATTGGAAAACATTTATATGAAGTAAGAAGAAGAATAGGTAGAATAAGTCCTTTAGTAAGTTTTATTTTTGATGAAGCGGATGAATTCATCCCTGGACAGTATGAAAAAGAATCTAGTTATGCGCGTTCTGCTTGGATTGCAGAGACATTGGCAAGACGTGGAAGGAAATTTGGAATAGGCATAGGTATTTGCACACAGCGTGTTCGCTACCTTAAGGCTAGTGTAATGGCTCAACCTCATACTTATCTAATTAGTAAAATGCCACGCAAATCAGATAGAGAAGCTGTTCAAGAAGCGTTTGGTTTTTCTGAAGATATGTTTCGCCAGACGTTCAAATTTGCTCCAGGTGATTGGCTTCTTGCAAGCCACGACGCTACAGGATTGAAATCCGTTCCAATTCCTATCCATGTTCCAGATGCTAATGAACGTATTAAAAACTTTTTGGAAGAGGAACTTTCCAATATCTTACAAAGGAGCAGGTCAGGACAAAGCAGACTTCTATGAAGCACCAGGTTATTCCTTTTTTTGTAGTAGATAGACCTGCGAGTTTGCTTATTTTAAAAGGAATATTCCTAAAGTATTCCAACATCAAAGTTGGTCTTATGAGCCATGCTTTTGTTTCTAAAAATTTTCAAAATATTTTCAAAGAATTTCCTTACAATATTCCTCTTCTTTATGAGGATGAAACTCTTAACAAGAATGAAGATATTCTTGCAGAACATTTAATAAAAATGTGTGATTCAGGTGTTTTTAGCAAAAATGGGTGTTATATAGATTATGAAGAATTGTTTAACATCTATGAAAAAATGTCTGTGGATTATGGGATAATGATAGATGCCTTAAAAGATTCAAGAGCAACAATTGAAAGTGCAGAAAGAGCATTAAGAGCTTATAATAAGAGGAAATATAGGTTCAAACTGGTTGCTGTTGCTCAAGGTAGGGAAATAGATGAATATCTGGAATGTTATGCAAAATTACAATCCAATTTTGAATACATAGCCGTAGGAGGTTTGCTGAAGAAAATAGAAAATTCCGCAAGATATGTAAGAATTAGAGATGAAGTACTTCTTTATAAGGTTCTATATTCTATTAAAAAAGAATTTTCTCCAAACTGGATATTCGCATTGGGATGTTATCATCCGTCAAGACATAAAAAATTTGAAGAGCTTGGAGTTTGGGGTAGTGATTATAAAGGTTGGATATTTAACTATGACCGAAAAGAACGAATTCTATCTGATATACATAACTTTCTTTTATCTTTTGAGTTATCTACAAATAAGATAGACAGAAGATTTAAAGATATATGCAGGGAAATTGCCAAAATAGAGAAAAGAATGCTTAAAATTAGGATTAACCACAGAAAAAACAAGAACATATTACCCAAAAAAGAAGAAAATTTATTGATTAAAGACCTTATAAACTTGCATGAAAAACTTTTGGAGAAAAGGCTTGCAATAGCTGAACAAAACCATCTTCCTGAAGAGTATAAAGAGAAATTAAACGAATTGATCAATATAATACATAAGAATGAACAAGAATTGAGGTTCAAACAAGTAAGAAGTTATATAGAGGAGTATGTGTATGCTCAACTCCTATAATCACATTTTTATAATTCCTTGTAGTAAGAAAAAAATATGGACAAAAGGACATATAGGTCCTATAGAAGCAAAAGATGCGTATATAAGCACATACTTTAGATTATGTAAAGAATATGTGAACAAGTTTTTAAAAAAGTGGTTTATTCTTTCAGGAAAATATGGAATAATAAGTCCAGATTTTATAATTATGGAAGATTATGATGTTAAGCTAAAAGCAAGTAAAAAATTTAAGGAAAAAGTGATAAAGCAAGCCGAATCTATAATATCTGAAGACCCCATTGAATTTGTAGTATCTCTATGTGGAGATGTCTACTCCAACTTTTTGAAAGAGGTGTTTTATCCATTAGGTGTTGGGGTCAAAACCCCGCTAAAAGGTATGAGGATTGGTGAAAGGCAAAGATTGTTAAAATCTTCCTTGGAAACCGGTGAAGAATTAGCTTTATAATTTTTCCTATGAAGTACTTGGCCCTTTTGTTAGTCTTCCTTACCTTCGCTTTTCCCCAAGACCTCTACACAGAGTTTATAAAATCCCAAGTAAAAGAAATACCCCTAAACAAGGCCATAGTGGTAGGGAAGGGCAAAAGAGAGCTCATCAGCTTTATAAACCCTGACTGTGGACACTGTAGGAAGGAGTGGAAGGCCCTAAGGCCCCATTTAGACAAGGTCAAGATATACGTGTTTTTATTGCCCTTTACAGCTTTTCCAGAAAGCCATGCAAAATCCAACTACATAGCTTGTTCAAAGGACAAGCTAAAGGCTCTTGATGAAGTCCTCTCTGGAAAGTTTGATGGAAAGCCTCCCCTTGTAAAGGACTGCCCCCTTGTGCAGGAACATATAAAGGCAGCAGAAAAGTTAAATATACAAGGCACACCCTATAACATAATCCTTAAAAACTACAAGGTCATAGAAGGCTATAGCCCAGCCCTTCTTAAAGAGCTTGGTATTCAATGATAGTGGTTGTAATGGGCCTTTCTGGTTCTGGTAAGTCCTTTTTGGCAAGCCTTTTACACGAAGAGTTCGGTTTTGAATGGATAAGGAGCGACCAGGTAAGGAAGGAGCTGGCGGGTATAGAAGCAAGCCAAAGGGTAAAGGTACCCTACGGGGAGGGCATATACTCCCAAGAGTGGACTCAAAGGGTCTATAAGGAGATGGTAAGAAGGGCAAAGGAGAAGGCAGAGGAGGGAAAGGATGTGGTCTTGGATGCCACCTTTCTTGAAGAGTGGCAAAGGAGCTTGGTAAAAGAGGAGTTCAAAGATTCTCTTTTTCTTTTGGCCTTTGCCCAAGAGGAGGAGATAATAAGGAGGCTAAAAAGCAGGAAGGATATATCTGATGCGGACATAGAGGTTTATCTAAAACAAAAGGAGAGGTTTGTGCCACCAGCGTATGCCATTCCAGTAGATACTCAAAGGTCCAAGGAGGAGCTTAGGGCTGTCCTGCTGGAGCTACTCCAAGGTTATGGATGGAAAGGCACTCAATAGACTTATTTAAAAAATCGCCATTGGTCAGCTTACAATCTGGGCTCAATCCCTTATCGCTGGTTATAGTTTCTCCACTTGGTAGTTTCATCTCAAAAGTGACAAGCCTTAAAACATGGCCACAGGGGTCAAGAGGGTATAGATTGCTTCCCACATACTTTCCAACTGTGTTTTCTCCAACTATAATAGCTTTTGCGTGTCTTTTCAAAAGCACAGCCACAAGTTCGGCGGCGGATGCGGTTTGTTTTCCAACTAAGAGGATTATAGGTTTGTTTAAGCCTTCCTTGTTTTTGAACTGATATACACCAAAGTTCTTACCTCTCCCCTCAAGATAAAACATCACACCCTCTCCACCAACCAGCATATCCACTATACCCTTTGCTACGGATATCAAACCACCACCATTATCCCTTAGGTCCAAAAGCAATACATCAAAACCCTCTTGCTGTAACTCTTCCAAGGCCTTTTCAAAGGCTCCAAGGGCAGGCTGAGTAAAGTTATTTATCTTTACATAACCCACCCTAAGCTCTCCATATCTTAGTACCTTTACATCTTCCACCACGGGCACATCAAACTCTCCCTTTACCACATAAAATTCCTTAAAAAGCCCCTCTCTTACCACCGCAACTTTTATTATTTCACCCTTTTTCACATCCATTAAGACCTTTCTCCAAAGGCTTTTGTCCGTGGCGTCATTAATGGAAATAATTAGATCTCCCTCCTTTATACCATATTTTTCTGCGGGCGAGTTTTTGAATACTCTAATAACATAGCCTTTCTCATCCCACCTTATACCCAAGCCCAGCATTTTGGAAGAGGAGTACCATAGCTTTTCCTCTTCTTGCCTTGTTATAGCGCTCCAACGGTCACCTATCCTTCTTAAGTATTGGATTAGATCTTGTTCATCCTTCCACTGTAGATCTTTTATTTTGTCCCACCAAAGATAGTGTCTTTCCATTAAAGACCTTATGTTTTTTAAAAGTTCTTCCTTGGGACAGTCTTCCGCTCCCAAAGCTACATGAAAGAGTATAAGAATAAGGATAAGGGGCGTACCCATAAATCAATAAAAATTATACACTATCGCAAGCCCTTAAAAAACTCCTTTATTAAAAGTCCCGCCTCTTCCACCGGCAAATACTCCCACCTTACCCTGTGGTTAAAGCATTCCTCATTCAATAGGTTAAACCTACTCATAACCGCACCATATTTTTCATCAGGGGCAAAAAAGATTACTTTCTCTACCCTTGAAAGCACCAAGGCGTAGGCACACATGGGGCATGGTTCCAGGCTAACATAAACCTCACAGCCATAGAGGTATTTACTATCAAGAGCTTTCGTGGCCTCTCTTATGGCAAGCATCTCCGCATGAGCTGTAGGGTCCTTTAGTTCTTGTACTCTATTGTGCGCCTTTGCAACCACTTGCCCCTCTTTTACAACAACGCACCCTACTGGCACCTCCCCCTTTTGAAAGGCCTTTTTTGCCTCTTCCATACAAATCCTTACGCTGTCTTTCACCTTCCAAATATTAAAATCTCTTCTTCTACAAACTTGCCATCAATTAGCTCCCAGCTTCTGTAAGATACCACCTTACCCTTGCTTACAGAAAGTATTATGTAGGACCAGCCTTCAAAAGCTCTATCTTGGTCAAACTGGGAAGGCCTATCGGGATGGTCTGGATGGGAGTGGTATACACCCACTATTTCAAGGCAAAACTCCTTTGCCTTCTTTTCAGCCTTTAAATAGTCCTCTGGAGCTATCTCATACCTGTCGTGCTTCCTGTCTGGGTTTGCGTTTGGTGTTTCAAAGGCTCCAAAAACGGTCCTAAGAGGCCCTTCCACCCTTCCCAAAAGTAGCCCGCAGGTTTCATAAGGATAATCCCTTTCGGCTTGTTCTATTATTTTTCTGAGTGCAGATTCTTTTATTCTAAGCATGTTTAAACCAAGGCGTATTGATGTAGAAGCTCTGCTATCTGTACTGCGTTAGTGGCTGCGCCCTTGCGTATGTTGTCCGCCACCACCCACATGGAAAGCCCGGGTTCAAAGGCAAGGTCCCTTCTTATCCTTCCCACAAAAACCTCATCCTTTCCTGCCACCTCTATGGCAATGGGGTATGCCCTTTCTTCTGGATCATCTACCACAACCACACCCTTTGCCTTCTTTAGAATCTCCCTTGCCTCCTCCGGAGATAACTCTCCCTTCAGCTTTACGCTTATGGCCTCCGAATGTCCATAAAAAACTGGTACCCTCACGCATGTGGCAGAGACCCTTATCTCTGGGTCGTGAAGCATCTTTCTTGTCTCATTTAGCATCTTCATCTCTTCCTTTGTGTAGCCGTTTTCTGTGAAAACATCTATCTGTGGTATGACGTTAAAGGCTATCCTTTTTGGTAGATTTTTGGCCTCCGGCATCTCTTTCCCTTCACACCAGGCTTTTACCTGTTCTTCAAGTTCCCTTATGGCCTTTGCACCTGCACCAGAAACGGACTGATAGGTGGAAACTACTATGTGGGATATGCCCACCGCATCGTATATGGGCTTTAGAGCCACAAGCATCTGTATGGTGGAGCAGTTGGGATTAGCTATTATGCCCTTATGTTCTTTTACATCCTCCGGGTTTACCTCTGGTACCACAAGGGGCACCTCTGGGTCAAGCCTCCAGGCGGAAGAGTTATCTATTACCACTGCACCATCGGAGGCAAACTTGGGAGCATATTCTTTGCTGATGGAAGAACCTGCGGAAAAGAGGGCTATATCTATACCAGAAAAGCTACTGGCCTTGTTTAGAGCTTGAACCTTTATCCTCTCTCCCTTAAAGGTTAGTTCAATGCCTTCTGACCTTTCTGAGGCAAAGAGATAAAGCTCATCCACGGGGAAGTTCCTCTCTTCCAATACTTTGAGAAAGGCTCTTCCCACTTCTCCAGTGGCACCTACTATTGCTACCCTGTATCCCATGGGTATAAATTATAAGACAGTAAAATATCCTTGGGGTGTGTTATGAGCGAAGACCTAACACCAATGCTCTCTCAATACCACCACTTTAAAAAGCAGTATCCAGACTGCCTTCTTCTCTTTAGGCTTGGAGACTTTTATGAGCTTTTCTATGAAGATGCAGAGGTGGGTTCAAGGGAGCTTGGTCTTGTGCTTACCTCCAGGCCCGCAGGAAAGGGCAAAGAAAGAATTCCCATGTGCGGAGTGCCCTACCACTCTGCCAGCTCTTACATATCAAGGCTTGTGGCAAAGGGCTACAAGCTTGCCATATGCGAACAGCTGGAGGATGCCTCCCAAGCCAAGGGCCTTGTAAGGAGGGATGTGATAAGGGTCATCACACCCGGCACCTACTTTGAAAAAGAGGCCTGCGGGCTTGTAGGCCTTGTAAAGAGGGGAAAGGAGCACCTATGTGCCTATCTAAACCCAGCCACGGGCGAGTTTGTAGGCGGTAGCTTTGACCTACGGGGTGCCAAAGAGTTCATCCTCAAGTTTTCACCAAGGGAGCTTTTGCTTCCAAAGGACCTTGACTTTGAAATAAAGGAGATGGAGGTCTTTATAAGCAGGCTGGAGGAAGAGTTCTTTGAGGAGGGGCTAAGGGCATTAAAGGAGGAAATGAACATATACAGCGCTAAGGGCCTTGGCTTTGAAAAGGAAGAGGACCTTTTGCCCTTTGGTGCCTTGTACCTTTACCTTAAGAGGACTCAGAAGTCCTTTTTGCCCTATTTGAGAAGGCCAAGGCCTTATGGAAGTGAGGGCTATGTGCGTATAGACTACAGGACGGCCAGAGGCCTTGAGCTTTTGGAGTCCTACGATGGATCTGAGAGGTATTCCCTCTTTGGTGTGATAAACAGGACCCTGACGGGTATGGGAAGGAGAAGGCTAAGGTTTCATATATTGCACCCCTTCAGAGACAAAGAGACAATAGAAAGAGTCCAAGAGGCTGTGGAGGACCTAATAGACAAAAGGGAGCTTCTGAGGTCCATAAGAGAGAGCCTTGAGAACATGCCAGACCTTGAAAGGCTCATAAGCAGGATAAGCGGAGGACTTTCCACGCCAAAGGACCTTGTGCATATCAAGAAAACCCTATACGCCATTGAGAACTTGAAGGCTATCCTCTCTTCTGCGAAGGCATCCATGCTGAAAGAAATAGGCCAAGGCCTGCTTGAGCTAAAGGAGCTGAGGGAGGACATAGAGAGGACCCTTGTGGATGACCCACCCCTTCACCTCAAAGAGGGAGGCCTTATAAAGGAGGGTGTGGACCCAGAGCTTGACCAGCTAAGATACTACAGGGACAACGCCCAAAGGCTTATAGAGGAGTATGAAGAAAGGCTAAAGAGGGAGACGGGCATACAGAGTCTAAAGATAGGCTACAACAGGGTGATGGGCTACTACATAGAGGTGACAAAGCCCAACCTCAAGTATGTGCCAGACTACTTCAGAAGAAGACAGACCCTCTCCAATGCGGAGCGCTTCACCACCGATTACCTTCAAGAATTGGAAGATAAGATCCTTTCCTCTCAAAGCAAGATAAACAACCTTGAGTATGAGCTCTTTTTAGCCCTCAGGGAAAGGGTTTTAAAGAGGCTTGAGGAGCTTGCGGAGAACGCAAGGCTTTTGGGCTTGCTTGACTACCTTCAAAGCCTTGCCACCATAGCCCTTGATAAGGGATGGGTAAAGCCAAAGCTTGTAGAAGACAAGGTGCTTTACATAGAGGAGGGGAGGCATCCGGTAATTGAGGAGTTTGTAAGGCCCTACTGCCCAAACCCAACCAAATTGGACGAGGAGAACCTTGTCCTTATCATTACAGGGCCCAACATGGCTGGAAAATCCAGCTACATAAGGCAGGTGGCCATCCTCACCATCTTAGCCCACATGGGATCTTTCTTGCCCTGCTCTTCCGCCACTACAGGCTTAGTTTCGTCCATCCATGCCCGCATAGGCTCTGGAGACATCCTTGCCCTTGGTGTCTCCACCTTTATGAACGAGATGCTGGAAGTTTCCAGTATCCTTAACAATGCAGATTCAAGGAGCCTTATAGTGCTTGATGAGGTGGGGAGGGGCACATCCACCTACGATGGCATAGCCATAAGCAGGGCAATAATAGAGTATATATTGGATAACATAAGGGCCAGGACCCTTGTGGCCACCCACTTCCTTGAGCTCACAGAGATAGAAAGGAAAGGTGTTAAAAACTACCACATGGCCATAAGCAAGGAGGGAGAGGAGATAAACTTCCTATACCTTTTGAAGCCCGGAAGGGCGGAGGGTAGCTTTGGTATAAAGGTGGCCCAAAAGGCAGGACTGCCTAAAGAGGTCATAAGAAGGGCAGAAGAACTCCTAATGGACCTCAAGGCTTCAAAGAGCCTGCCTGTGCTAGAAAGGGTCTATACGGAAAGCTTAAAGGAAGAAGAAAAACAGATATTGGAAGAGCTAGCCCAGCTGGACATAGCCAACCTCACACCCCTTCAAGCCCTCCTGAAGCTGGCAAGTTTGAAGGAGAGGCTTATGGAGATAAGGAAGGTAGGAAAATGAAAGAGGAGGTAAGGGAGGGCTTAGAAGAGAAGGGTGAGTTTGGCAGGTTGCTAAGGTATACCATTGGAGGGTATGTCGGTGGGCTTTCCCTCGGGGCTTTGCTGGATTTTCTAGGCTATCAGCACAACCCTGTTGGAGAATGGGCAGTTCGCACCCTTTCGGGAGAGGGAGAGAGCATCTTTGAAGGGGTTTATGCCTTACGTCAGAGGCTTAGTGGCGTAGCAGGGTCTATGGCAGAGGCCTACGGATGGGGCAAGTTTTTGGGAATGACCTTCCCATGGTTTATTGATTGGGGAAGTCGTCTCTTTGGTATAAACGTTTATGGAGTGGAAGGCTTTTACATTCCATACTTTTATGCACTCAGCGACCAGATAGGAGCCAACATATCTGGGTTTATCTATCTTTACAGAAAGGAAGGATCTTTGTTAAAGGCCATAAGCCAGTATATTCGTCATCCGGTGATGCTCACCAGTCTATTGATTATTTTGATTGTTCCAATAGGATTGCTTATAGCCCGCCTTATAGGCTTTAGCCCAACCACACAGGTCTATACGGCCTTAGAAACGATTGTGGCAAATCTTTGCTGGCTTCCCCCTTTAGTGGGATGGCTGAAGGAAAGATTTCAAAAGAGCGTTTAGCAATATGTATGGGGGTTGATGGAATTTTATAAAAAGGTTGGTGGGAGTTATCGTTTATTGACAGGGTTATAGGTTTTTGGTATGATGATAGGCAATATACGAGCCGTAGAAAATTGGGAGGTGTAGTTGAAATGGATGCGGTATTTTTCTATTTATTTCTCTTTTTTCTATGTGTCTTAATTATCTTCTACTTAACTATTGTAAAACCAAAGAAGCGTGAAGAAACAGCCAGGGTCAAAGCAGAAGAGCTTGATAAGCAAATTCAAGAGCTAAGCCAGAGAGTATTAGTTGTTACATCAAGCACGGTACCCGGAAAGGAAATTAAACGTGTAATTGGAGCTGTTACGGGAGTTTCAAAAACTGAAGCTTCAACGGATGCTGAATTCAAGTTAGCAGAGAAAGAGGCATTACTTGATATTATGCAAAAGGCAATTGAATTGGGAGCAAATGCTATAGTGGACTTGAAAATGACAACTGGTAGTTATGAAAAACGAGTTTGGATAGACATAGGTTCACAAAAAGGTTATAGGATGGTATCAAAAGTTACCTACACTGGCACGGCGGTTATAGTGTAAGGGCTGGTTCTATGAAGCATATAAACACATCCTAAGGCTTGTCTTATTAAGCTCTTTGGTATATGTTTTACTAAGATAAGTGCCATGTTTGAACTATATACCTGTGGATATACAAGTTTTAAGGGTGTAGATGAGCTGTTGGAGGTGATGGAGAGGAATAAAGTAAAACTTCTTGTGGATGTTAGGAGTAGTCCATACTCAAAGCACTTTGAAAGCTATAACAGAGAGAAGCTTAAGGAATACCTTGAGGACCATGGTAAAGCTTATGAATATATGGGTGATAGATTGGGGGGCAGGCGGGTAAAAGGCATGGTTTTGCAGGGTATAAAAAATGTGGAGGACCTACTCTCGGATGGTGCTTTCAAAGAGGGCATGAGGGAACTTTATATACTCTGTAAGGAACACAAGAGGTGCTTAATAATGTGTGCAGAAAAGGAGCCAGAAAGATGCCATAGGTTTTTGGCTATTGGCTACCTGTTTATGAAGAGAGCAAAGGATGTGCAGGTTTTTAACCTAATAGGTAGAAGCTTAGAAAGTGGTCATGATACCTTTAAAAGGCTCAAGGCGCATAGCCCAGAACTTAGAGAGAGGTTTATATTGCATCTTTTAGGAGAGGTGTATGAAGAAGAAGAGATAAAAGATAAAAGCCAGCCTGTTCAAAAATCACTTTTCTAAAAGGAGGGTAAGAATGAAATTATTTACCATAGGCTTTTCTAAAAAGGGTGCAAGGAAGTTTTTTAACATACTTGAAAAAGCCAAGGTAAAAACAGTTATAGACACTCGGTTAAATCACAACTCTCAGATAAACGGTTTTGCTAAGTCCGATGACCTGAATTTTTTCTTAGAAAGGTTTGGAATTGGGTATAAGATAGTGGAAGATTTTGCACCAACAGAGGATATTCTGAAAAGCTACAGAGAAAAAAAGATCACATGGGATGAATATGAAAAAAGGTTTGTAAGACTTTTGGAGGATAGAAAGCAGAAGATAGAAAAAATACTTACGAGCTTGGATATAGACTATGCCTGCCTCTTATGTTCCGAAGATAAACCGCATAAGTGCCATAGAAGGCTCGTGGCTGAATTTATAAAGGAAAATTTTATAAAAGACCTTGAAATAATACATCTTTGAGGGGTTAAAAATGGAAAGGTACAAGGGGATAGTAATAACAGTGGCTCCAAGTGAAGGTGGTGAGTGTGTGGTGCTGTTGGATTACAAAAGGGGTCTTGTAAGACCCGTCCATCCAGAAAAGCCTTCCTTTGATAGAGGCACTTTTAGATTGATGCATGAATGTTCTTTTTTGGGTGAACCAAAGCCGGAACCTTGGCATCCTGAGGATGTAAAAATAGCCTTAGATACGCTGAGATTTACAAAAATATTGGACTACAACCAAGTAAAACCAATGCTGAAAAAACATGCCATAGATATAAACACTTTTCTCGCACTTTTTCAATATGAAAAGGTACATCCTGATACATATAAGGGGCCATCTATTATATTACTACCTATCTCAAAACAATTTACCCTTTGGGTAGACCAAAGGCCAGAAAGCAATAAAAAACAAGCAAAGCTTTTAATTGGAAACATAAAGGTGAGAATAACACACTGGTTTAGCAGGGACTTTTGGAACTCTCTCAAAGTAGGCGACAGGCTTGAGTTTGCCAAAGAAGAAGGCTTTCTAATAATTACTCTTAGCAGGCCATACCAAAAGGATGGTCTTTGCTACCTTTTGTGCTCTGGAATCCTCTCTCCTTATGACGACTGGAATATGTAAGGCGTGTGTTTGTTTTAAAATATAAACCTTAATGAAAAAGGTTCTAATCCTAGGCAGTGGTCCCAATAGGATAGGTCAGGGTATTGAGTTTGATTATGCCTGCGTGCATGCCGTCTTTGCGCTAAAGGAGCAGGGTATAAGGACCATAATGTTAAACTGCAATCCGGAGACGGTCTCCACCGATTACGATACGGCCGATGCCCTCTACTTTGAGCCCATAGTGCTTGAAAACGTCTTGGAGGTGATACGCAGGGAGAAGCCCGACGGTGTCTTTTTGCAGTTTGGAGGCCAAACGCCTCTAAAACTTTCCTTGCCTCTTAAAAACCTTGGTATAAACATCCTTGGCACACCACCAGAAAGCATAGACATGGCCGAAGACAGAGAACTCTTCAGAAACCTCATAAGCTCCCTTGGGATAAAACAGCCACCCAGCGGGACAGCAAGGACAAAAGAAGAAGCTTTGAAGATAGCGCAAGAGATTGGCTATCCAGTGCTTGTGAGGCCCTCTTATGTGCTGGGTGGTAGGGCCATGAGGATCGTTTACGATGAGGAGGAGCTTTTAAAGTACCTTGAGGAGGCTGTAAGCGTTAGCTACGAGAGGCCCATACTCATAGACAAATATCTATCCGACAGCGTGGAGGTGGATGTGGATGCCATTGGGGATGGTGAGGATTATCTCATAGGTGCGGTCATGGAGCATATAGAAGAGGCTGGGGTCCATTCGGGAGACAGCGCTGCCAGCATACCACCCTACACCCTTTCAAAAGATGTGGTAGAAGAGATAAAAAGGCAGTCAAAGCTTATAGCAAAGGCACTAAAGGTAAAAGGCCTTGTAAACTTACAGTTTGCCGTAAAGGATGGGGAGGTTTATGTGCTGGAGGTAAACCCGAGGGCATCAAGGACTGTGCCCTTTGTGAGCAAGACCATTGGCTACCCACTTGCCAAGCTATCGGCCCTTATTGGCATAGGCAAAAGGCTAAGGGACCTTGTGCCAGAGGTATTTGAAAGGCTATCTCAAGGGAAAGCCCACTTTGCCAGCGACTTTATGCCGGCGGACAAACACATATATTCGGTAAAAGAAGTGGTCTTTCCTTGGAACAGGTTTCCCGAAGAAGACCCAGTGCTAGGCCCTGAGATGAAAAGCACCGGTGAGGTGATGGGTATTGCGGAAGACTTTGGCCTTGCCTACTATAAGGCACAACTTGCAGCAGGAAGTAGGCTACCCCTAAAAGGTAGAGTATTCATAAGCGTGGCAGACAGGGACAAGCCAAAGATAGTGGACTTGGTAAAGGGTTTTTTGGAGCTGGGCTTTGAGGTGTATGCCACAAGCGGCACTTATAGATTTTTGAAGGAAAGTAGCCTTGATGTAAAGCATGTGCTAAAGGTGTCCGAGGGAAGGCCCAACGTGGTGGATATGATAAAGAACCAGGAGATAGACCTAATAATAAACACGCCCACTGGAAGAAAGGAAAGGGGTGATGCATACCATATAAGGAGGTCTGCGGTCCAGTATAGGGTTCCTTACACCACCACCGTGAGGGGTGGTTATGCCATGCTTTTGGCCATAAGAAGCTATTTAAACAACGGGGGAAGGCTAAAGGTGTATGCCTTGCAGGATCTATGAAGATAGTCATCACTGGCGAGCCGGGTGTGGGTAAGACTACCCTTATAAAAAGGCTTGTAAAGGCCTTGGGAGACAAAGCCATAGGCTTTTGGACAGAAGAAGTAAGAGACCCAAAGACAAAAAAGCGCACAGGCTTTAAAATAATAACCACAGAAGGCAAAAGCCTGCTCTTTGCCAGCAAAACCTTTACATCAAAACACCTTGTGGGGTCCTATGGTGTAAATGTGGGAAGGTTTGAAAGCTTGGCACTACCCATACTTCAAAAGGCCCTCTCGGAAAAGAAGATAGTGGTGGTGGATGAGGTGGGTAAGATGGAGCTTTTCTCCAAGCCTTTCAAAGAGCTGATAAGACGGATCATTTACGACCCTACAAAAAGCCTTGTCATCACCATACCCATAAGGGATGTGGACCCACTTGTGGCGGAGATAAGGAGGCTGAGGGGTGCGGTGCTTTTGGAGATAACCAAAGAAAACAGGGATAGCTTGCTAGAGGATGTCCTATACCTTTTAGAAAGTGCTTGACTTTTATAAGAACTGTCATAAATTGTTAAGCAAGCGGAGGGGTAATGAAGGGTGAAGGTGTGAATTTAATATTGCCTTTGGGGTGTGGCTCACAATTAACGCCTTGCTTTTCTAATGTGGCCCAAGGGGAGGACTTTTTATCCATACTGTTTGGAGTTATGGAAGAAGAGGGAAGTGATAAGATAAGCGACAACAAAAAACAGGAGGTTCTTATTACATCCTTTGTGAATGTTCCAAATACCATTCCACCTTTTAAGGTTGATGCTCCTTTAGAGTTCAAACAGCAAGGTGTTGTAATTAATACTAAAGAAAACACCTCTCAAGGAACTACGGTTCAAAAAGAGACAAAATTATTTGTAGACAATGGAGAGTTTATAAAACTTCCTGAGGTACAACAGGATGGTCTAGAGTATGCTTTAGCCTTTGAAAAGGCTGAAGTGTCCGAGGAAGTCCTTAGCTTTAGAAGTGATAAAAGTAATAAGGTAATCACGGAAGAGTTTAGGTTGGTACATGAAAATACCAGTTTAAAGGAAATGGAAAACATTCAAACTACCAGCTTGGATAAGGGAGGTAAAAAGCCTATTACAAATAACACAAAAATAGCACACCTGTTAAATCCTATGGGGGTGGAAGGTTCATATATAAAAGATAAAAGTAACCAAGGCACTTTTAATCAAAAAGGTGGTAATGAGGCTTTTATAAACACTAAAGAACCAGAGCAAGCTATCAGACCGAAAGAGTCATATCTTTTAGAACCTTTTAAAAACCCAGAGCCTACAGCTCCAAAGGAATTTTTAAAACCTTTACAACCTTTTCAAAAAATGCAACTTGATAGCAAAGATATACCACTTGAAAATAAAACAGTAGAACAGAAGGTTTCTCATAAGGATGCTGTCCAGAGCCTGATCTTGGAAGATATATCACAAAAGGATACCTTAACACTCTTTAAAGAAAACGCACCTACATGGGAAGAGCATCAAAAGGTAAAAAGTGAATATAAGGAAGAGAGGTTTATGGATGACCTAACGCTTCATAACCCTGTACGTAAAGAAGAAGCAACACCTATTAAACAAGAGGATACAAAGATAGAATCTGTAAGAAGGCATGAGCCCATTATAAACCACGAGCCAAAGCAGATAAGCATAAAGCTTGATGAGGCCTTTCTAAAGCTCAACCTTCTTGGAGACAAGCTCAGGCTTTCCATAAACCTTAAAGAAGAGGCCTACAGACAGCCTACAGAGTTTGAGGTTCAAAGGCTTGTGCAATCACTGCAAAATCTTGGTCTTAACCTTGAGGTTTTGAAGCTAAACGGTAGCATGCTCTACTATAGCGACCAAAGACAGAATAAGAGGGAAGATAGAGAAAGGGGCTTTTTAAGCGCTGTAAGTGAAGGAAACAAAGTTAGTAAGGAAGAAAAGAAGAGCTTTAGCCTATATCTTTAAACTTTAAAGATCTTTAGCTTGCTCAGAAGCTCAAGGAATACTTTGGCAAAATACACGTTGGAGACAAAGGAGGCTATGGTGCCTATGGTAAGGGTAGTGGCAAAGCCTTTTACTGGACCACTGCCAAACTGAAAGAGTATGAGGGCTGCAACCAGCAGGGTTATGTGGGTATCCCACACGGCGCTAAGGGTCCTTCTGTAGCCAAGCTCTATGGCCTTTCTTATGCTGTTGCCAAGCCTTAGTTCTTCCTTTACCCTCTCAAAGATGAGCACGTTGGAATCCACCGCAATGCCCATGTTTAGGATTATGCCCGCTATACCCGGCAGTGTCAAAGTTCCACCGAGGAGCACCAAGCCAGCCCAAAGCATGAGAGCATTGAGGAGTATGGAAAATGTGGCCGTTATGCCAGAGGTTTTGTACCTAAATATGAGTAAAAGCACAAGAAGGACAAAGCCTATCACACCAGCCTTCATACCTTGCTCTATGGCGTCCCTACCGAGGGAAGGACCCACCACCGTCTCTTGGAGAAATTCTACCTTTGTAGGCAAGGCTCCAGCCCTTAGTACAATGGCAAGCTCCTTAGCCTCCTCTGAGGAAAAGTTCCCGCTTATCTGACCTCTATCGCTTATCTTACTTCTTATTACCGGTGCAGATATGACCTTTTTATCAAGCACTATGGCAAGCCTTCTTCCTATGTTCTTTTCCGTAGCCTCTGAAAAGGCCTTAGAACCCTTATCTGTAAGCTCAAAGCTCACTGCAGGCATGCCAAACTCGTCTGTGCTAACATAAGCAGTCTTTAGGTCCGCTCCAGTTATAACAGGTACCTTTTCCACCAAAAACCACTCAGCACCCTTTTGGTCTGAAAGAAGTTCATAGTCCTTTGTTAACTTTTCCTGCAAGGCTTCTTTTGGACCAGAGTCCACCACCAGCTTAAGCTCCAAGAGGGCAGTTTTACCCACTATGGATTTGGCCTTTTTTATGTCCAAAACGCCGGGGAGCTCCACCAATATCCTATCAGAACCTATGCGAGTTATAACGGGCTGTACCACACCAAGCTCATCAATCCTTTTTCTCAAAACCTCTATAGTCTGCGTAAGCACTCCGCTTTTAAGCTGTTCTATTTCAGCTTCCTTTAGCTTCAAGATTACTTCACCCTTTTGTCTAACTATCTCAAACCGTGGAAAATCCTTCTCCAGAAGGGCAGAAAGCTTAGCATAATCGCCCTCTTCTAGGAGTTCAATTTTTATCCCACCCTTTTGAGGCAACACATCAAGCACCTTTATATCACCCTTCTCCCTTATCTTCCTCTCTATATCCTTGGTATACCTTTCATACTCCTGCTCAAGGCTGTAGTTTATGTCCGGCTGTATTACCATAGATATACCACCCTTTAGGTCAAGGCCAAGGTTTACGGGCTTTAGTAGGACTATTGCAATAGAGATGATGGTCAAAACAAGCAAGAGAATAAGGTTTAGTCTAAGGTCCTTCATGTATGGGTAATTATTTTACATCAAAAGGCCAAGTGAGGAATTTCTTTTTTGTAGTAGCATGATGCACAGTCCTTTAAAAGCACCTTAATTTAATTGTCTAATTTATTTTTGGCAAAAATACAGGCAAGGTTGTCCCTGCTACTACAACACAATTTTTGCCTGGCCTGTTATTACTGTTTAACCACATTCCATCACATCTCCAAGGGCAGAAAGGTAGCACTCCAAAACCCTTTGAGAATACTCTTTAAGGCTAAAAGATGCTTTTGAAAGCCCGTTTGAAAGTAGCTCTTTAAGCCTTAGGTAAAGTTCCTTTTCATCTTTTACTGGAAATCCAAGGCCCACCTTTTCAAGGAAGTCTTTTAGGTCCTTTACCTTATGGGTGTATGATCCATATAGGACGGGCTTTCCGAAGTAGGCAGGCTCCAAAAGGTTATGCCCACCAATAGGAACAAAGGTACCACCCACAATGGCCACATCTGCATAGGCATAAAGGGAGAAAAGCTCACCAAGGCTGTCCACCACAAGCACATCCCAATCTTCCTTTTGGCTACTTCTGAAACTGACCTTATAGCCTTTAAAAATCTCCACCACCTCTTTGGCCCTTTTTACATGCCTTGGTGCTACTATTAACTTAAGGTCCTTGAAATCCCTTCTCAAAAGGTCAAAGGCTTTTTTTATGATCTCTTCCTCTCCCTGATGGGTGCTACCCGCCACTATGAGCCTTGAGGCATTCACTTTTAATTCCGCAGGCTTTGGTTCTTCAAGGACAAACTTTAGGTTTCCACAGGGAATGACCTTTTTACATCCGTAGCCTTTAAACCTTTCTGCGGATAGCTCATCCCTTGTGATAATGAGAGAAAACTTTTTAGACAAGCATCTTTCTAAAAGCCCGCCCTTGGCGTAGGCGTTTAGCCATATTTTTGGAGCCTTTGTAAAGGTCAAAAGGGAGGGCCAGAGTTCTCTTTCCATGATAAGTATAGCCACAGGTCTGATTTTCCTTTCAAAGGATATTACAAAAGGTGGAAGGTCAATGGGAAGTCTATAGAGCTTGTGAAAGTATGCCTTGCCCTCTTGAGCCTTCAGGTATTCTTTTGCCCTAAAGGAAAAATAGGTAAGGACTATTTCATACTTAGGATAAAGCCTTTTAAGAAGTGGCCTTATGGTGTTAAACTCGCCTACACTGGCAGTGTGAACCCAGAGGCTACCTCTCCCTTTCTCCACGAATAAATTCTTCCACCATCTTCCTTGCCTGCCAATCGGGGTATTGGATGGGCGGATGCTTCATGGTGTAGGCGCTTATAGAGTAAAGGGGTCCTCCTATGCCCCTGTCCCTTGCAAGTTTACAGCACCTTACAGCATCAATCATTGAACCTGCACTGTTTGGTGAATCTTCCACATCAAGTTTAACTTCCACATACATTGGAACATCGCCAAAAAGCCTACCTTCCACACGTATGTATGCTATCTTCCTATCCTTTAGCCAAGGCACCCAATCGGAAGGTCCTATATGTATGTTCATAGAGTCCATATCATAAGGTATAAGCGAAGATACAGCCTCCGTCTTTGAGACCTTTTTTGTCTTTAGCCTCTCCCTCTCCAACATGTTAAGGAAGTCCGTATTACCTCCAAAATTGAGCTGATAAGTCCTGTCAATCTTTACACCCCTGTCAAGGAAGAGCTGGACTAAGGTCCTGTGCAATATGGTGGCACCCACCTGAGATTTTATATCATCCCCCACCACAGGAATGCCTTCACTCTCAAATCTCTTTGCCCACTCTGGGTCGGAAACTATAAAGGTGGGCATGCCGTTTATGAAGGAAACGCCAGCCCTAAGACATGCTTCTGCATAAAAGCGTGCAGCCTGTTCCGACCCAACGGGAACATAGTTTATAAGTATGTCCGCCTGAGTTTCTTTTAATATCCTTACCACATCCTCCAGCTCATCCTCCTTTTCATCGGACAAAACAAAGCTCCTCTCTGGTGGATAGTTGGCCATATGGGAAGCATAACCATCAAGCACCTTACCCTTTCTGACTACCACACCCATCCTTGGTATGTTTGGTTCAAAAGTGGTTGTACAGTTAGGTAGCGAAAAAATGGCCTCTGAAAGGTCCTTACCTACCTTTCGTGCATCAATGTCCCATGCAGCAACAACCTCAATATCCCATGGCTTGTAGCCGCCCACATCCTCAAACATAAGACCGCTTACACCTTCTCTGTACTTTGCGTAGTAGTAGATACCTTGAATCAAACTACTAGCACAGTTGCCAACGCCCGCTATTGCCACTCTTATTTTTGACATTTCAACCTCCGCAAAGGCTTATAATATTATAACAGGATGAAGGTTCTTTTAGTTTTTTACTCAAAGTTGCTTAATGAAAATGAGCTCTTGCAAAGGGCAGGTGAGAAAGTTAGCATATTAAAAAGGCTTATAGGCCCAGATAGCCTTTATGCGGTCATTACATCTGAGATGAAGGACTTTATAGATAGGTTTCCAGATTTGGTATTTATAAGAAATGACAAGGGTACCTTTCTTTATGGTCTTTATAAGGGTTTGAGAAAGTTAAGAGGTAATGATGTGCTGGTGCTTGACCCCTTTCAGATTATCAGCCTTGATAAGATAAAGGAGTTTACAAGCAAACGAAGAATAAACGCTCTGCACTCTTTAAATGAACAATGGAAAGGTATAGCCCTTTTTAGATTGATTGATCTTGATTACTTTATAAGGTCCTTGGAGTTTTTGCTTCTTGAAACAGAAGAAGAAGACTTGAACACTCTTATGAAAAAAGTTAGGCAGGATTATGGTATAGAATATGAAATGCTTTGAGGAGGTAAGATTATGGAAGACATAATAGTGGGTAAGTATGTGGTAAAGACAGACAGGTATTACACAAAGGATCATGAGTGGGCCCTTGTTAAAGGTAATAAGGCATGGATTGGTATAACCGACTATGCTCAAAAGGAACTGGGTGATGTGGTCTATATAGACCTGCCACAGGTGGGCGAATCCTATGAGAGTGGAGATACCATAGCCAATGTGGAGTCTGTAAAAAGTGTATCGCCCATCTATGCTCCACTTTCTGGCACAGTGGTGGAAGTCAATGAAACCTTAAGCGATGAGCCCCACCTTATAAACGAATCTCCTTATGAGGATGGATGGATTGCAGTGATTGAACTTTCCGATCCTATGGAAGTGGAGGACCTTATGCCAGCAGAGGATTATGCCCAGCTTCTTGTGGAGATAGTCAAAGAAGAAAAGGGTGAAACTATAAAGCTTGAAATGCCAGAGGAGGAAGTTATAGAAGAATCCTTGGAGGCCCTACCCGAGGAAGAGCTGGGCTACGAAGAAAGGGAAAAGTAAATGTATATACCCCATTCTGAAGAAGAAACTGAAAGGATTTTAAAAACGCTTGGCCTCTCCCGCCTTGAGGACCTCTTTTCACACATAGACCCTTCCTTGCTTTCTGAACCTTCTTTGCCTCCACCAAAAAGTGAAGAGGAGATAAGGAGGTACATAAAGGAGCTTGGAGGTCAAAACGCAGAGCTTGTGTGCTTTGCGGGCTTTGGTGCTTACGATAGGATCATTCCCTCTGCCATATGGCAGATACTAAACAGGGGAGAGTTTTTAACAGCCTATACACCTTACCAACCGGAGGCTTCTCAAGGGACCCTTCAGGCCATCTTTGAATACCAAAGCCTTATATGTGAGCTTACCAAGATGGATGTGGCCAATGCTAGCATGTATGATAGTGCCTCTGCCCTTGCGGAAGCCATTTTGATGGCAAGGGCTATAAGGGGAAAGGGCAAAAGAGTTGTCCTCTCCGAAGGCATAAACCCTCTTTATAGACAGGTGGTAAGCACTTACCTTATGGGTTATAGGGATGAAATAGACCTTTGCACTCTTACAGAGAAAGGTCATACAAACCTTGATAGGTTGGAAAACCTTTTAAAGGATGGAGAGGCCCATGCCCTTGCGGTGCAGTATCCAAACTTTTTGGGCTTTGTGGAGCCATTAAGGGAGATATCTGAGCTTTCCAAAAGGTATGAGGTGCCACTGGTGGTAGTGGCAGACCCTATAGCATTGAGCATTTTGAAGCCACCGGGAGAGTTTGGTGTAGACATTGTGGTGGGAGAGGGCCAGCAGATGGGAGTGCCTTTGAACTTTGGCGGTCCCTATGTGGGCTTTTTTGCCACAAGGATGGAGCACGTGAGAAGGATGCCCGGAAGGCTGGTAGGCATGGCGGAGGACATAGAAGGAAAAAGGGCCTTTACCCTTGTATTACAAACCAGAGAACAGCATATAAGAAGGGAGAGGGCCACATCCAACATATGCACTAACCAAAATCTCATGGCCCTTGCCAACCTCTTATACATGGTGCTCCTTGGAAAGGAAGGGCTAAGGGAGGTGGCAGTCCAAAGCCTTTCAAAAGCCATCTATCTAAAAGAGAAACTTTTAAACCTTGGCTTTGAAGAGATTTATAAAGGAAAACATCTTTGGGAGTTTCCACTAAGGCATGAAAAAAGTCAAGAGCTATATCAAAGAGCCTTAAACTCTGGCTTTCTCTTTGGCGTACCCCTTGACCACTTTGGGTATAAAAACACCTTGCTTATAGCCATTACAGAAAAGAGGACAAGGGAGGAAATGGATAGACTTGTGGAGGTCCTTCTTTAAAACATGCAAGCCTTACTTTTAATGTCAAGCTCTTTACAAACTTTCCTACAGTAATTTTTACTTTCAATTGTACTTTCTTGATCGTTAATTACAAAAAACTTTCCGTCAAAATCATACACTTTAGCCCTGCAATAATCCTCTTTCTTGCCATATATGGAGTATTCATAAACTTTTAGTTTTTCTTCGAGCTTTACATTGTGAGAATACCTTCCCGCGCCTCCTGCACAAACCAAAAATATAGCATCCTTGTATTTATCCCCATCTTTAATTTTAGCAACTTGAAAATTGTTGTCTTTATAAATTAAAAGAACTGTAAGGTCCGTTGTAGCACCCATGCTTGCAAAATGAACCAAGATTAGATTTTTAGACCTGCCCACAATGAAAGGCTTTTCAAAAAGGTTGTCGCTCCTGATTATAAACTCAGAACTTCTATAGTTGCTAAAGGTATTTTTTATGAATTCCTTTAGCTTATTTTCGTCAATTTCATGTAGAGTGTTTGCGTATGTACCGCTTAGAAATAGAAAAAGTATAAAGAGAAGCCTTCTGAAGGCCATAAGTATAATTATATGAGCAAGTGGGAAAATTAAAAATTAGAACTTTTTTTATACTTTACGCAGGAAGCAAGTATTTCTAAGTTTTTATAGTATTGGGAAGAGTCTATGATAAAAAAACTACACCCAAAAGAAACTTCTTGTCGAAAGCTCACAATAGTAATTACCTACCAATACCGCCTGAGATGGCATTTATCACTCTCACCTCTTGCTCATCCTCTATAAGGTCCTTGTCCTCCAATATCTCCTCACCTTTTACCACAAAGGCATATTCCCTTGAGAGGCCCAAGGCCTTTAATAGTTCCAGAGCTGTTATCTTATCCTTTTCAAACTCCAGCTCCTTTATCTGTCCCCTGTAGCTTACCTTTACCCTCATACCTTCAGAGCTTCCTTAATGCCTTCGTACACCATAAGCGTGGCCTTTGACTTATTTAGAGTATAAAAGTGAAGGCCTGGAACATTATTTTCCAAAAGGTCCAAGCACTGCTCTATGGCAAACTCCACACCTATTTTTAATGTCTCTTCTGGGCTGTCTGCGTATGGTTCTAACCTTTCTATGAGCCTTTGGGGTATGGTGGCACCGCACATGCTGGCAAATTTTTGCACCTGCCTGAAGTTGGTTATGGGCATTATGCCCGGTATGATAGGTATATCTATGTAAGCCTTTTGGCAAAGGTCTACAAACTCGTAGTAGTAGCTATTATCAAAGAACATCTGGGTTATGGAAAAGTCTGCACCAGCCTCCACCTTCTTTTTAAAGTACTTTATCTCCCATTCCATGTTGGGAGACTCAGGATGACCCTCTGGATAAGAAGCCACACCTATGGAAAACCAATCGCCGTAGTTTTCCATTATTAGTCTTACAAGCTGGTCTGCGTGGGTACAGCCATCTTCTGGTGGCCTAAAGTCTGGCATATTTGCCGGCCTGTCCCCCCTTAGGGCCAAAAGGTTCTCTATGCCTATTTCCTTGTATTCTCCTATTATCTGCAGAAGCTCCTCCCTGCTGTGTGCTATGCAAGTAAGGTGGGCCATGACTGTAAGGTCTGTCTCCTTGTGTATCCTTTCCACAACCCTCCTGGTCCTGTCCCTTGTGCTTCCACCAGCTCCGTAGGTAACGGATACAAAGGATGGGTTTATGGCCCGTAGGCTTTTTATGGTTTGAAAGAGATCTTCCTCACCTTCAGGAGTTTTAGGTGGAAAGAATTCAAAAGATATGCTAAAGTTCCCTTCCTTTAGGTACTGTCCTATCTTCAAGCAATGCCTCCGCAAAGTTTATAAGCTTTATTTTACACGGAGTTGGGGATTTTATGAACATGCTCAAAAGGTTTATAAGCTTTTCCACATCCTCCGGATGCCTTTTTACAAAACTTTCCAAAAATTCCAAACTGTCTTCTATTTCAAAACTCAGCTCCTTTGTGGCTTTAAGCTCTTGTAAGCCTTTACCCTCCTTCAAAGCACGCAAAGCCTTTATAGTTCTACTTATAAGATCATCCCTGCTCTTTGCCCATTTTAGGTCCGTATGCCTTAGGGTAATTTCAAAGAAAGCCCTAAGGATATGTTCCATCAGCTTAACCTAGCTCCTTTAGGTCTTTTATTAGTTGGTCTACTTCTATGGCCGGCATGGTAAGTGTTCTTATGGTGCCCCTTGAACCAAGCTCTATAGCCATCTTTACCACTGTGTCGTTGTCCGGCGCCTCTATTATGTTTACAAAGTCATAAGGTCCCATCACTGCATACTGGGCCAAGATTTTGATACCAAAGCGATCCATTACTTCTTTGTCAACTTCTTTTATCCTTTCTGGCTTGTGTTTTAGTGTTTTCATCCCCTCATCTGTTAAAGAGGTTAACATGACATAGATAGGCATGGCTCTCACCTCCTAAGTGTTTTCCTTTCTTATATGATAAGTCTTTAAACTAAGTTTGTCAAAGAGTTCATAGATAACTGGAAGCAGGAAGAGACTAAGAGGTAAACCGGTAAATATACCACCTATAACCGCAATAGCTAAGGGCTTTCTGAGTTCTGCACCTGCAGTAAGACCTAAGGCTACAGGCGTGAGGGCTGAAACTATGGTAAAGGTGGTCATTAAGATAGGTCTTAACCTTTCCTTCCTCGCTTGGAGTATGGCTTGGCGTGTGGGCATACCTTCCTTTCTTAGCTGTATAATCCTCTCTATAAAGAGCACTGCATCCCTAACTATTATGCCTACCAAAAGTATTACGCCAAAGTAAGATGGGACGCTTAAAGAGGTGTTGGTTAAAAATAGAAGGCCAAAGGTTCCTGCCACAGCCAAAGGTACCATCAAAAGCACTGTAAAGGGGTGTCTATAGCTCTCAAAGAGGGAAGCCAAAACCATGTAAACTCCCACAAGGGCAAAAAGAAGGGCAAAGCCAAGGCCCTGAAAGGCTCTCTGAAACTCTTTAGCCTGGCCTACAGGCTCAAAGGTGTAGCCCGGTGGCAGGTTGCTTCTTAGCCAGCTTGTTAGCTCATCCACTGCATTGGCCAAAGGCTTTTCTGGAGACAGGTTGGCAAAAAAGGTAAAAGAGTATTGCCTGTTATATCGGTTTATGGACTTGTAGCCTGGGGCAATCTCCATCTCCACAAGCTCTGTAAGAGGTATGAGTTCTCCCTTTGCATTTCTTACAAAGACCTTCTTAAGGTTTTCCCTATTTTCCACAAAGTCTGGCAGGGCTTTAACATAAAGGTCGTAACTCTCCGCTCCAAGCTCGTAGGTGCCAAGCTGAAACTTTCCAAAGAGGACGTTTAAGGTGAGGGCTATGTCCTCCACGCTCACTCCAAGGTCTCCAAGCTTTTCTCTGTTTACTCTTATCTGCACCTGTGGCTCGTTTAATCTTAGATCCGTATCCACATCTCTATAGCCGGGCCTATTCCTAAACTCTTTTACCAGCCTTTCCGATATACTTTGAAGCTCCTCAAGAGATGGCCCCTTTATAACATACTGAAGGTCCACCTGTCTTCCTCCTCCCGGCCCCACTATGCCCGGTGGTTCTACGCTTATTCTTACATCCTTAACCTTTTTGAACTCCTCCCTTACCATCTCCATTATCTTTGCCTGATGGGGCCTTTTCCCTTCTTTTAAATACACAAAGCCTATACCACCGTTCACATCGGGCCTTCCTGCCACACCTTGACCCACAGCCATACCAAAGCGGTCCGCATAGGGGTTTTTCAAAAGGATCCTTTCTATCTCCTCCGCCTTTTTCCTTGTGTATTCAAAGGAAGAGCCGGTAGGCGTTTCAAACCTTATGAGAAACCTACCTTCATCTACTATTGGGAAAAATTCTTTTTTAGTGGCTTTAAAAAGCTGAAAGCCTATAAAAACGCTTATGAGCGAGAGGGCTATAACAATGGTCTTGTGGTCAAGGGACCATCTCAAAAGCCTATCAAAAAAGGCTTCAAAGCTGTGGTAAGCCTTTGTAAAAGGGTTTGAGGGCTCTTTGTCCTTTACCAGCCTTGAGACTGCCATAGGTGTAAAGCTTACGGCCACAAGGTAAGAAAGGGCTATGGCTATCACCAGAGTGAGGGCAAAGCTACCAAAGAGCTTGCCTACCACACCCTTTAAAAAGATGATGGGGATAAATACTATTACCAAAGAGGCAGTGGAGGCCAAAAGGGCGAAGATGACTATTCTTGTTCCAACCTCTCCCGCCTGCAAAGGATCAAGGCCTTCCTCATACCTTCTTCTAAATATGCTTTCAAGCACCACAATGGCGTCGTCTATGACTATGCCTACAGCCACAGCAAGGGCAAGGAGGGTAAAGGTGTTTAAAGAGTTTCCAAGCTGGTATATAAAGAAGACTGTTCCCAAAAGGGTTATAGGTATGGCAAAGATAGGCACAAGTGTAAGCCTTAGACTGCCAAGGAAGAAATAAACCACAAGGGCCGTAAGAAGGCTACCTATGATAATTTCCTCTATGGCCGCTCTTACGCTGTCTTTTACAAAGATGGAAGAGTCAAAGGTATAGTCCATACGCATACCTGGCGGAAGCTCCCTGTTTAGCTCTTCCATCCTTTTCTTTACCGCATCTACCACAGCCACCGTGTTGCTTTTGGATTGCTTATAGACCACAAGGGCTACAGCCTGCTCTCCCTTATACCGTGCCATACCTCTAAACTCATCCTCGGTAAACTCCACAAAGCCCACATCCTTTAGCCTTACACCGTTTCTTATATAGACTCCTTCCAATTCCTTTGGATCCTTTACCTTACCGTAAAGCCTTATTATGTATTCTCTGTCCTTTCCATAGATGGCTCCCGCCGGGGACTCTAAATGATTCTTCTTTATAGCATCAACCACATCCTGAAGGGCAAGGCTTCTTGAGTACAGCTTCTCTGCATCAATCCTAACCCACAACACATTGTCCCTAAAGCCCCCAAGGTCCACCTGTCCTACGCCGTTTATCCTTTCAAACTCCCTCTTTATTACCTTATCCGCCCAATAGGCCAAAGTTTGATAGTCCGCCGTCTTTGAGTGAAGCAAAGCAACAAAGACAGGAGCAATAGATGTATCCACCTTCCTTACCAAGGGTGGGTCCACACCCTCCGGAAGCCTACTTAAAGCCCTTTGGACTGCATCCCTTACCTCCTGTGCTGCCACATCTATGTCCTTTTCAAGGGAAAAGGTTATGGTTATTCGGGAAGTGCCAGCAAAGCTGGCAGAGGATATGCTTTCTATACCGCTTATAGTGGCTATTTGGTCCTCTATCTCCCTTGTTATATTCACATCCACCACATAAGCGTTGGCACCCGGGTAGTTGGTAACTATGGAAACTGTGGGAAAGTCCACATCGGGAAGGCGGTCTATAGGTATGACTCTGAGGGAGTATAGGCCAAGCAAGATAAAGGCTATCATGAACATCCAAGAGGTTACCGGCCTATGTATAAAAAACCTGTACATGGTAATGTATATTATAACCGACCGACTGGTCGGTATGTTTTAGGTGATAAAAAAGATACTAAAGCAGGTTAAACTTCTTTAAAACCTCCGCCACCTTTGGCTCTGTCTTTGCAAGCTCCCTTAAGGCGTTTATAAGGTTGGAAAGCTTTCCTTCCTTTTCTATCTCAGAGATGGCCTCTTCCTTTGCCTTTTTAATAATCGTCCTTCTATCCCAGTAGGCAAAGCCTATAACAGCCACCACAAGGGTTGTGAAAATGGCTGTTATCCTATCAAGCTGTTTGTTTAAATCCTCAAAGCGCTCACCAAAGTGTTTTTCCATATAGTCAAGGCGTTGTATTATAGCCCTTTGGCCCTCTTCAAGCCTCACCAACCTTTCCAATATCTCTTTGTTGCTTAAGACTTCTTCCCTCTCCGCTGAAAAACCAAATAGGGAAGCAAAAAGTAGAAGAGATAGTATTAAACCTATCATCCTATACCCCTTAAACATAAAATAGAAGAGCCTACTATTTTGTCAAGCTTCTATTCTACCACCGACCGACTGGTCGGTATGTTATAATATAAGGTATTATGAGGAAGTTTTTATGGCTTGGCATTTTGGTGCTCTTTGTCTTTTCCTGCCAAAAAAAGGAAGTGCAAAAGCCCCAAGAAAGAAAGGTGGTAGTTAGCCTTTACACCGTAAAGTCTGAGGAGGTTCCTATAGAGTATGCCACAAAGGGATACTTTGAAGGAGAAAAAGACATAGTGCTTAGACCCTTAGTAAGCGGTAGGGTCCTTAGCCTCTTTGTGGATGAGGGAAGCCTTGTAAAGGTGGGACAACCCCTTTTAAAGATAGACCCTGCCGATTATGAAAACACGGTAAGACAGATAGAAGCCCAGATAAGCCAAGCCAAGGCAAATTATGAAAACCAAAAGGCCATTGTGGAAAGAAGGAGGCTTCTCTTTGAAAAGGAGCTCATAGCAAAGGAAGAGTATGAGAATGTGAAAACACAGTTAAAAGCCCAAGAGGAGCTTATAAAAAGCCTCTATGCACAGCTAAGCAATGCAAGGCTAAACCTTGAGAGAACCACTTTAATGGCACCCTTTTCTGGGTACATAGCCCAAAGGTTTGTAAATGTAGGGGATTATATAACACCTCAGAGCCAGACTTTCCGCCTTGTGGCCCTTGACCCCATAAGGTTTGTCTTTCAGGTGCCTCAAGAGTACCTTCCCTATGCCAAGGAGGGTTCAACTGTAAAAATAAAAGTGGAACCCCTTGGAGATTTGGAAGGAAGGGTTTTCTTTGTCTCTCCTGTGGCGGATAGCAGCAGGCTTATAACCATAAAGGCAAAGCTTTCCAACCCAAAGGGCGATCTAAAGCCGGGCATGTATGGTGAAGCCAGATTGGTTATAAAAACAGAGAGGGCCTTTGCGGTGCCAGAGAGGGCTGTGGTCCTTCAGGGAAACAAAAACATCCTTTGGCGCATAGAAAATGGTGTGGCCCAAGCGGTGGAGGTGGAGGTGCTAAAGCAGGGCCAGGGTAGTATGGTGTATGTAAAGGGAGGTCTAAAAGAGGGAGATAAGATAGCCCTTGACAATGCCTATGTGCTACAGCAGGGTATGAAGGTGGAGGTAAGATGAGGTTTGTGCTTTGGCTTTTGATGAGCTTTTCCTTTGTCTTTTCTTTGACCCTTGATAGGGCCTTGGAGCTTGCCATAAAAAACCACACATCCTCCAAGCTTTCACTTTTGGACATAGAAAAGGCAAGGGAGAACATAAAAAAGGCAAGGGCTGGCATACTGCCACAGCTTAGCTTTTCTTACAGCTATACAAGGCTTGGAGGAGAGCTCGCCTTTGGCTTCACTCCAAAAAACAGACACAGCTACACCTTTGAGCTTGACCAAGCCATCTTTGACAAGTCTGTCTTTGAGGGCTTAAGCCTTGCAAGGAATCAAGAAGAATTACAAAGGCTTGTTTATGAGGATGTTTTGAGGGAGGTACAGTTTCAAACAAAACAGCTCTTTTATGCTCTTCTTTACAAAAAGGAGGTGGTAAAAATAGCTCAGGAGAACTTGCGCTATTGGGAAGAGAACCTAAGGCTTGCGCAGACAAAGTTTGAGGCGGGCATTTTGCCCAAGGTGGAACTAATGAGGGCAAAGGCACAGCTTGAAAAGGTAAAGGCAGACTTTGAAAAAGCCATGGCGGACTACAAAAAGAGCCTTGAGGATTTTAAAAGCTTTCTCAAGTATGAAGGGGAGGACATAGAGCCGGAGGGAGAGCTAAAAGCCATAGAATACAAGCAAGAGGACTATGAGAAGCTTTTGGAGAACAACAGCACTATAAAAGTTGCAAAAAAGAGCCTTGAAGTGCTTGAAAAAGCAGTGGAGGTGCAAAAGGCCCAATACTATCCAAGCCTTTCTGCCTTTGCCACCTATCAAGGAAACACTGCAAGGTTGGGGGGTAGCGACAAAATGGTGGAGGGCTACACCTTTGGAGTGAGGTTTAACTACAAGATCTTTGACGGCTTTGCAAGGGAGGCCAATGTGGCGCAAGCCAAGCTTGATGTGCTAAAACAGATGGAAAACTTGAAAGATGTTGAGACAAGCCAGAGGGCAGAGCTAAGGAAGACACTCCTTGACCTTGGGTCTTTGAAAGCACAGCTCAATGCCCTTGAGCTTTCTCTTGAATCTGCAAAAGAATCTTTGAGGCTATCCACGGAAAGGTATAAGTTTGGTGTGGCAAACCAGCTGGAGGTGCTTGATGCTATAAACAACTACAACAGCCTTCTTGAAAGCTATTACTATACCCTTTACCTTTACAATACAAGCCTCGCAAGGCTTGAGAGGTTAACAAGATGAGCACAAGAGAAAAGATAATCCAGTCGGCAAAGGAGCTATTTTCCAAAAAAGGCTACAACCACACCACTGTGGAGGACATAGTGAAACATGCGGGCCTTTCAAAGGGAGCCTTTTACTTCTACTTTAAGAGCAAGGACCAGCTTATGGAAGAGCTCATAAACAGCATGGCAGAGAGGACAAAAGAGATAATGAGAAGGTGGCTAAATAAGGGCCTTTCTGCGGAGGAGATGATAAGGGGCCACATAAGGGACTTTTTGATAGAATGCTATCAAGACAGGCACATAGCCTATGTCTTTTTCTTTGAGCTCCTTTGCAACAGGGAGGAGTTTAAAAGGCTTCACAAAAGGCACATGGAGGGTATTTTAGCCTTGCTGACCAAGATGGTGGAAAAGGGCTACAAAGAGGATGAGTTTAGATGCGGAAGTGTGAGGACCTTGGTCAATCTCATCGTAGGCTATATGAGGCTCTTGTATATGGAAAGATTGCTTTTAAACAACGCAGGGCTTGAGGAGATACTTCAAGAGGCACAAGAGGGGCTTGATGTTATCTTTAGAGGTTTAAAATGTGGGTTTTAGGACTTTTGCTTTGTCTTTTTAGCCTCTCCTTTTCCCTTAGCCTTGAGGAGCTCTTGAAGTCTGCAGAAGAGAAAAACGCAAGCCTTCTTTCCAAGAGGTATGCCCTAGAATCTGCCAAGCTACAGCTAAGGGCGGACAAAGGCCTTTATTATCCAGAGTTTTTATTAAACTACAAGTTTTCTTGGCAGTCGGAGAGGCAATCCATAAGCATACCAGCCTTTGGAAGTCTTCTACCCCTTGTGGTGGAGAGTTCAAAGGATACATACCAGAGCTTTCAGGCCGGCATAAGGCAGATGATCTTTGATGGGGGCCAAAGGTCTTCCAAGGCGGCCATATCAGAGAGGCTTTTAAAGATCTCAGAAGAAGAGTACAAAGAAGCCTTATTGGACCTAAGGCTTGAGGTAATAAAGGCCTACCTTTTGGTGCTATCTTCCTTGGACCAAATAGAAGTTATAAAAAAGCAAAAGGAGGCCATAGAGGCGGACCTAAGACAGAGGGAGGCCTTTTATAAGGAGGGCCTTGTGGCCATCACGGACGTGCTTCAGGCAAAGGTAAAACTGGCAGAGGTGGAAAGGGACCTAAGACAGGCAGAAGGAAACTACCGCATAGCCTTGGCAAACCTCTCAAGGCTCACGGGCATAGAGGAAGAGAGACTAAAGGAGCTAGAGCCTATAAAAAGTCAGGTGGAGGTTCCAAATTTAAAAGAACTCATAGATAAGGCTATGGTCCAAAGGCCAGCCTTAAGGCTGGCAAAGGAGAGCATGGAAGTGGCAAGGCTAAAAAGAAGGCTTGAGCTTTCTGCCTTTTATCCAAAGGCCTTTTTGGAAGCTCTATACAACTATTCAGACCAAAACCCCAACATATACCCCAAGGGCTTTTTCACCCTTAGTGCTGGTGTAAGCCTAAGCTTTAATGCCCTTAGCTCTTACTACAGGGCCTTGTCCTATGTGGAGGAAGAAAAAAAGTCCAAGGAGGAGCTAAAGGACCTTGCAGAAAAGATAGCCTTGGGCATAAAGTCTGCCTATGAGAGGCTTCTTACCGCAAGGGATAACCTACGGGTGGCCGAGGAAAACCTAAGGCTTGCGGAAGAGTTTTACAGGCTATCCCTTGAGCAATACAGAAACCAAATAATAAGCGGTACGGACCTGCTAGGTGCGGAGGCAAGCCTAACCCAGGCAAGGAAGGCAAAGGTCATAGCCTACTATGATCTTCTTAAGGCTTACTTTGAACTTTTAAGAGAGGCGGGAGAGCTATGAAGAGACTGGGGATTACCATCCTTATAATCTTGCTTTTGGTCTTTTCCTTTTTTTCCTACCGATGGATAAAGCATAGGATGGACTACGCCATAAGCGATGCGGTCTTTGTAAGGTCGGACAGCATGAGCAATGTGGCCTTTGAGGTGGATGGTAGGGTGGTAGAGGTTTATAAGGATGTGGGGGACAGGGTAAATGCTGGTGAGCCTTTGGCAAGGCTTGAAGACACGGACTACAAAATAGCGGTAAAAGGTCTGGAAAATAGCATAAGCTCCTTGGAGGCTCAGATATCGGCCTTGAAGGTCCAAAGGGAAAGGATTGCCAAGCAGGTGGGCCTAAGGGTGGGTGCAGTTAAGGACTCTGTGGAGGAGCTAAAAGAAAAGAAGAGGGCCCTTTTGGGCCAAAGGGAGGAGATGAAAGCACAGCTTGACCAACTTTCCAAGGACAGGGAAAGGTTAAAAAACCTTTTAGAAAAGGGGCTTGTACCAAGCCAAAGGTTTGAGCAGGTGGACACCCAGTATAAGGTATTCCTTTCAAGGCTTTCTGCCCTTGAGGCCAACATAAGGGAGCTGGACATCTCTCTTCAAAGGCTTGAAAAGGAGTATGGCATAGCAAAGGCCGAAGAGCTAAGCCTTATAGAGATTGACAAAAAGATAGATGCCATGGAGGGAGAGCTAAAAGGTTTAAAAGTAAGGCTTGAGAAGGCAAGGCTGGACCTGAAAAGAACTGTTTTGGTTAGCCCCTTTGATGGTATTGTGGCAAAGAGGTTTGTAAGCGTGGGAGATACGGTAAAAGCTGGCCAGCCCGCCTTTAGCCTCATAAAGGAAAATTCCTACTATGTGGAGGTTCTGCTGGAGGAGGACAAGCTAAGGGGTGTAAAGGTAGGTTCAAAGGCCTACATAAGGCTTGACGCATATCCAAAGGTGGTTTTTGAAGGTGTGGTGGAGGAGATAAGCCCAGCTTCCGCCGCTACCTTTGCCCTTGTACCAAGAGACATATCTGCAGGAGAGTTTACAAAGGTGGTGCAAAGGATACCTGTGAAGATAAGGATTAAAAAGGGAAACCTTAGCCTTTTGAGGGTGGGCATGGGTGGAAGGGTGGAGATAAAGAGGGAATGAGGCCCTTTCACGAGACTTTAAGCCCAGTAGAGAGGATCGTATTGACCTTTTCTTTGATGGTTGGCGTCTTTATGGCCATTTTGGACACAACCATTGTGGATATTGTGGTGCCAAAGATGATAGCACCCCTTTCTACGGACTTCTACGGCGTGCAATGGGTAATAACAGCTTACATGACCTCAGCCGCAAGCGCCATCCTTTTGGTAGAGTGGCTGGAGGGCATAATGGGCCTAAAGAAGGTATTTCTCTTGGGCCTTTTCCTTTTTACCACAGCTTCCTTTTTCTGCGGTCAAGCCCAATCCTTGGAGTGGATGGTGGCATCAAGGACTGTGCAAGGCTTTGGAGAATCTCTCATTGTGGTAAGTGCAGAGGCCCTTCTCTTTTCCGCCTATGCGCCAGAGAAAAGGGGCCTTGCCATGGGCATATATGGCTTGGGGGTTAGTTTTGCGCCAGCCCTTGGACCTACCTTGGGCGGATGGATAACAGAACATATAGACTGGCGATGGATCTTTTACATAAACCTGCCCATAGGCATTTTTAACTTTGCTTTGGCCTTTTTCTTTTTAAAGGACTACAGGCCACAGCACAAGGTAAAACTTAACCCTCTGTCTTATATATTTTTGACAAGCTTTACCGTCAGCCTTCTTATAATCCTCTCAAGGGGCCAAAAGGAGGGTTGGTTTTCCAGCGACTTTATCCTTTACCTTACTATCCTTTCTGTCTTTTCACTCTTACTCTTTTTCTTATGGGAAATTATTTCCAAAAACAGGCTCATAGATTACTCCCTCTTTAAGATAAGGGAGTTTTTGATAGCTCTTTGGGTCTACTGCTTTGTGCTTGGCTTTTCCATGTATCAGGTCTTTTACCTAATTCCCCTTTACTTTGAAAAGCTAAAGGGCTATACCACCCTTCAGGCAGGCCTTGCCATACTCCCCATGGCCCTCGCCATAGGCCTTTTATCTCCTGTAGCAGGCTTACTCTCCGATAAAAAATCCCCCAAAATAGCCCTCTACATAGCCACCCTTAGCTATCTTCTTGTTAACTTCCTACTTCTTCCAAGGCTAAACTACTTTACTCCAAAAGATACTGCCATACTATACCTTACCCTTATGGGTGTGGGCATGGGCTTTTTCTTTGCCCCCATAACCCAGATGGCCCTAAGGAGCTTGGGAGATAGGACCACACTTGGAGTTAGCCTTATGCACTACATACGCTTTGTGGGGGGCTCCTTTGGCACAGCCTTGGCCACCAACGACCTTCAGAGGTTTGCCACAGAAAACTTTCAAAGAAGCACGGAAATACAAAATATACAATGGGTTGAGGTGCACATACAAAGGTGGGCTCAAGAGCTCAGCCTCTTTACCCATCAGTTTCAAGAGAAGGCGCAAGCCCTCTTTTACCAACTTCAAAGCCTTTATGCCCTTTCGGATGCCTTTGGCTCCACCCTATTTTTAGCAGGCCTTTGGGCCCTGTTGGGTAGCCTTCCCATCTTTTATCTTCTTTTTGAAGATGTATTGTTGCGTAAAAGGTAAAGTATAAGTGGTAAATTGATTGTGTAGCGTTTGTTTATTAACAGCTACTGGTGAAAAATTGAAACCTTAAGCTTTTTTTTCTGTTAATTTTCTTAATGTAAGCGTATGGTTCGCCCCTTCCCAATCGGTACCCTTTACGGTACTTCTATGGATTACATTTACAAACCTTAGACCTCCAAAATTTTCAAAGATAGATTTTTCACCCAGCCTGTTTTTTAAATAGTTAATTGCAGCATATTACAAAAGTAAATGTTGCAACAGTAAAAAGTTTTGTACAACAGATATGTAAATGATTACTATCATATCCCACTAAGCATGCAGGGTTTAAATTAACAAACATGGATCATGAAAAGTTATTTGAAAGGTTGAGGCTTATAGTGGACCCCCATACGGGTATGGACATAGTTTCCATGGGTCTTATTAAAAGCTTAGATGTGGATAAAGATAGCGCAAAGATAGTTATAAAGCCTACAAGCCCCTTCTGTCCTGTAAGCGGATATTTGATAAAGGCTGTGGAAGAAGCTGTTGAGTCCTTAGGTTATAAGCCACATGTAAGCCTTTGGGAGGGTCAAGCATGAGGCTGGATGTTAGGAACTTAGAGCCACCTCAACCTATGGTTAAGGTAGCCCAAGCACTTGAAAGTTTAAAGGAAGGTGAAGTTTTGGAAGTCTTAGGTTCAAGACCCTTTACCCACTTACTTCCAAGGTTAAAGGAGCTGGGCTACGATTATGAGTTAAAGGAAACGGAAGAAGGATACCTTCTTAGTATATGGCGTAGCAGTAAGGTGGTGAAGGAAGAAGCGCAAGAAGAGGAGTTTGAGATAGACGAAAATACAAACGTTGGAGAGCTTTTAAGAAGGTTGCCAAAGGCCCTTGATGTGCTAATAAGTTATGGCTTTACGCCCCTCAAGAACCCTATCTTAAGGAAAATACTGCCTCACACGGTTACCCTAGGCCAGGCAAAGAAGATAAGAAGGATGTCCGATGAAAAATTTAACGAAATGCTTGAAGTCCTCAGAAGGTTAAAGGATGAGACCCACAACCCTTCTTGAAAGCACGGCCCTCTATATATTTATTTGCTTCCTTCTTATACTCCTTTCCTTACTGCAAAAGTTCTTTGGGAAAAATTACACAGATACACTTGTCCTTTTGGCCTTTCCTGGACTCATCTTTGGTGTTCTATTTCAAATGCTTCCCACTTTTCAAGGCCACCTTTTCAGAGGAAAGCCATTAATTTATATACACCTCCTCTTGTGGCTTATCAACATTGTCTACTTTTTATTAAGTGGTAACCTCCAGCCCCATTTTTACCTTTCCTTTTCCTTCCTTTCTCTTTTCCTCATCCTTACCAACCTACGAAGATACCATGATCCCATTGTTCTTTTCTTCCTTCTTGGAACCTTTTTCTTTGTCCTTGCAAGCCTTTTAAACCTTTTAGGCAAAAATCCCTTACTTGTAAAGCATGTTATAACTGTGGGCTTTTTTATGTCTGTGGTTATAGGTTCTTACTACATCTTTGTCCCTATGCTTCAGATTGAAAGTATAAAGGAAAAAGCCTTAATCTGGATAAACTTCGCCCTTCAAGGGTTGAGTTCTGTTTTTTCCCTTCTTTCTTGGTACCTTTTTGATTTTAGATTTATAGCCTATTCTGGATTGCTTTTGCTCTTGTCCCTTGGCGTACTTTCTTGCTGCCTTTATAAATCCCTAAGCCAGAGGCAAAGCCCTCTAAAGGGTCTTGACATATCGGTACAGTTTTTAATATTCGGGCTTTTCCTTTGCTGGTTCTTTATTCTTTTAGGAATCTTCATGGCCGGAAGCAAAAACTTTTTGTTCTTAAAGGCACATGCGGATGGCATGCTATATGGTTTTTTGAGCCTTATAACAGTAGGAGCTTCTTACCATATAGTTCCCTTTCTCCTCTGGTGGAAACTCTATGCACCAAGGATGGGCAGGGAAAGTATTCCTACTTTAAAGGAGATTTTAGAGGAAAGGTTAGCAAAAAGATTTTTGATAGCCTTCCCCTTCCTTCTTACAGGCCTTTTGGTAGGTGATCTCATGGAGCCGCTTATAGAAAAAATCTTTTCTCTTTTGCTCTTTTTCCTCTTTGCCTATTATACTTTTAGGCTTTCAAGTTTAACCTTTAAAATATGTGCATGGAGATAAAAACACCCTACTTGGCCGTTGATGCCATCTTGAGGCTTTGGGAGGGAAAAAGTTTTAAGGGTTTGGTCTTAATAGAGAGGCTTTATCCACCTTATGGCCTTGCTTTGCCCGGTGGCTTTGTGGAAGTTGGAGAAAGCGTGGAGTCTGCGGTGCTAAGAGAGGTAAAGGAGGAGACCGGATTAGATGCTACAATAAACAGGCTCTTGGGAGTATATTCGGACCCCAAAAGGGACCCACGATTTCATGTGGTTTCTGTAGTTTTTGTATGCGATGCGGAGGGTATTCCAAAGGCTGGGGATGATGCAAAGAAGGTAAGGGTTTTTAAACTGGAAGAGCTTCCATTAGAGAATCTATGCTTTGACCATGGCAGGATACTGGAGGACTATTTAAAAAGATGGTAAAATTTTTAATCCATAAACTCTTACTGGAGGAGTTGTATGACCAAGGAGTTTGAAATTGGCATAAGCTTGCTCAAAAAGGTTCACAAGGAGCTTGAAAGCCTTATGCAAGTTCAAGATCGTTTAAATGCACGCATTATAGTTAATTCCATAATAAACCCTATCACAGCATCTGCTTACCAGATAAGGGTGGGTGATGGTCCCCATAAGGAAGAGCTGCTTGAACATTTGCTTAAGCTTGTTAAAGAGATGAGGGACCTGTCCGATATAAAAACTATGCAAGAAACCATAGGTAAGGTCCTAGAACTTTTGAAGGAGTTTGAAGAGACACCAGCAGAGAAAAAAGAAGGATAGCTATGAAAGGTATTACAATAAGAACCCTTTTTAAGAAGAAGAGGGAGGGTAAAAAGATCACCATGATATCCACCTACGATTATCTTTCTGCAAGGCTTTGCGATCAGGTGGGGATAGATTGCATATTGGTGGGTGATTCTTTGGGTATGGTCTTTCAAGGCTTGGATTCTACATTGCCCGTTACCCTTGAGGAGATGATATACCACACAAAGGCTGTAAGAAGGGGGGCAAGGGAAAGCTTTGTTATAGTGGATATGCCCTTTATGAGCTATCAGGTTAGCCTTGAGGAGGCCATAAGGAACTGTGGAAGGGTTATGAAAGAAACAGGTGCCAATGCGGTGAAGATAGAAGGCGGTGAAGAGGTGGCGGAGCTTGTCTATAGGCTGGTAAGCATAGGTATTCCAGTGGTTGGGCATATAGGCTTTACACCACAAAGCGTGCATGCCTTAGGGGGCTACAGGGTGGTGGGGAAGGTGGAAGATGAAGCTCAAAGGATAAAAATGGATTTTAAAGCCTTAGAAGAGGCTGGAGCCTTTATGGTGGTTTTGGAGAGTGTGCCAAAGGATTTGGCAAAGGAGATAACAGAGAGCTCAAAGGCTATAACCATAGGCATAGGCGCTGGTCCCTATTGTGACGGGCAGGTGCTTGTTTTCTATGACCTGGTGGGTTTAGTGGAGGAAATAAAACCCAAGTTTGTAAAAAGGTATGTGGAAGGGGCTGAACTTTTTAGACAGGCTATAATATCTTTTAAGGAGGAAGTAGAAAGGGGTATATTCCCTTCTCAAGAGGAAAGCTATGGATGAGGCCAAGCTTTTAGAACTTTTGGTAAAGCTTGGATATATAAAAAAGGAAGACGCTCTAAAGGCTCAGAGGGAAAAGGAAAAAGATGAGGATATAATAAGCGCCTTATTAAGGTTTAACTTCATAGACGATGCAAAGCTTATAGACTTTTACCAGAAATATATGCCTCAAAGGCTTTGGAAGGGTACACTTGAGGAAATAAACCTTCCAGAGGATATTAAGAAAAAATTACCAGAAGGCTTTTTGAGAAAGCACAATATAGCACCAGTCAAATACGAAAGGAGTGAAGACGGGAAGCTACAAAAGCTTCATATAGTTACCATAAACCCCTTTAACCAAACTGCTATAAACGAGCTGAGGTTCAAAACAAAGATAGACATTGTGGTACCCCATGTGGCTACGAAGAAATTTATAGAAGGTATTCTAGATAAGCTTTACCCTGCTCTGGATAGGATAGTGGAAAGTTTGAATATGGAGGGAGAGATAGAGATAGAGGATGAAGAGGTAGAAGTGCCTTTGTTAACCCTGTTGGAGGAGGCTGGAGAGGGGCCTATAGTAAAACTGGCAAACTTTCTTATAGCGGAGGCAGTAAATCTTGGTGCTTCAGATATTCACATAGAGCCGCAAGAGAAGAAACTGGTTATTAGGTATAGAGTTGATGGTGTGCTAAAGGTATATCATGAATTTCCTGTAAGGATAAAGGATCCTCTTACAGCACGCTATAAAATCATTTCAAACCTTGATATTTCAGAAAAAAGGCGCCCTCAGGATGGAAGGATCAGGACAAGGTTCAAAGGTAAAAGGATAGACCTTAGGGTTTCTACTGTCCCAACTGTATATGGAGAAAAGGTGGTTATGAGAATACAAGAGGCAGAAAAATACCTAAATGTAAAGCTTGAAGACCTTGGTTTTGAGCCAGATGACCTTGAAAAGTTCAGAAAAGCTATTTGGACGCCATGGGGCATGATCCTGGTTACAGGACCAACGGGTTCTGGTAAAACCACCACCCTTTATGCTGCCCTTATGGAAAGGAATAGTCCAGATGTAAACATAATGACCGCAGAAGACCCGGTGGAGGTCTCCATACCAGGGCTTAACCAGGTTCAAATAAACGAGAAGATAGGAGTTACCTTTGCCAATGTACTAAGGGCTTTTCTAAGGCAGGACCCAGACATAATACTCATAGGTGAGATAAGGGACACAGAGACGGCCGAGATTGGCATAAGAGCGGCTCTAACGGGCCACTTGGTCTTTTCCACCCTGCACACCAACGACGCACCTTCCAGCATTACAAGGCTGGTGGATATGGGTATAGAACCTTTCCTTGTAGGCTCTTCTGTTATCCTTATAGTGGCCCAAAGGCTTGTAAGGAAGCTTTGTCCAAGGTGCAAGCTTGTGGATGATACCCCAAGGGAAGCCCTATACAGGCTGGGTGTTCTACAAAGCCCGGATGAAAACATAACAATTTATAAGGCAAATCCCAAGGGTTGCGAGCATTGCAACGGCTCTGGCTATAAAGGTAGGACGGCAGTGCATGAGATATTGGAGGTGGATGAGGAGATGAGAAAACTGATAATAAAGGGTGCTACTTCAGAAGATATAAGGGACCTTGCTCGCAAAAAAGGTATGAGGACCCTTTACGAAACAGGTGTGTTGAAGGTTAGAAAGGGCATAACCTCCTTGGCGGAGGTGGAAAGGGTCCTTGCAAAGTAAAAAAGAGGTTCTTATAATTAAAAGTTCTATGGAGAAGATAAACTGCGATAAGGAGTTGGATATAAGGGGTGATGTCTGTCCCTTCACCTTTGTAAAAAGCAAGCTTGCCCTTGAGCAGATGGAAGTGGGACAGGTGTTAAGGGTAATAGTGGATTATAAGCCTTCGGCGGAGAGCGTTCCAAAAAGCATGAGAGAAGAAGGTCAAGAGGTTCTGGCCGTAAACCAGCTTTCGGAAAACACCTGGGAAATCCTCATAAGAAAGGTAAGATGAGATTTCTCTTTATAATAACCAGCAACCCCTTTGCTAAGGACTACAACACCATAGTAAGACTTGTAGAAGAGCTTACAAAAAAAGGCGAAGTGGCTCTATTCTTTACCGGAAACGGTGCCTATTACATCATAAGGCCAGAGACAAAAAGACTAAAAGAGCTGGGAGCAAGGCTTTTGTACTGCGCCCACTCTGCCCACCAGAGGGGCATAGAAAAGGCCCTTGAATTCTTTGAGAGTAGTTCTACCTACAACCTCTCAAGACTCATACAGGATTACGATAGGGTGATAAACTTTAATTAACATGAGAATAGCCTTTATAGTAAAGGGAGACCCTTTCTCATGGAAGTGCCATGAGGCCCTAAGGGTGGCCATGGCCCTCGGCATAAACTCTGAAGTAAGCCTTATCTTCATAAAGGATGGCGTATATGCCCTTACAAAGTGGCATCCAGAGGAGCTTGGTATAGAGGGCTTTGAAAGGCTTTTGGAGAACATGGCCTATGTTAATGTAAAGGTCTTTGTGGAAGACACATCCTTAGAAGAGAGAGGCCTAAAGCCAGAGGATTTGGTCTGTGAAGTGGAAGTAAAAAGCATTGAGGAAATAAAGGAGATGATAAAATCTGCGGAGGCTGTAATGGTATGGTAAGGACCTTGTGGCTTGTTAGAAAGTTGGGAGACTTTAGCTCAGACTTGGTGGAAGAGGATGATATAGTTATACTTATCCAAGATGGTGTTTTGCGCTTTCCCACAAGGAAGGGTTGGTATGCTTGTAAAGAAGATGCCCAGGCAAGGGGCATAAAAATACCAGAAAACCTTACAAAGAGCTACCAAGAGATAGCCGATCTAATAGTAAAGGCCGAAAGGGTGGTGGTGTGGTGATGAAGTGGCAGATTACAAAGACCTTTAGGTTTGAGGCTGGCCATAGGGTTTGGAAGCAAAACCTCACCTGTGGAAGGGGTGCGGAGCTTACCCTTGGAAAGGAAGTGCCTGTAAACAAGTGCGTAAACCTTCATGGACATAGCTACCTGTTGGAAGTGGTCATAGGGTCCAACGTGCTATCAGAACAGGAGATGGTTTTGGACTTTTACCATGTAAAAAACGCTTTGAAGGACCTAATAGACACCATAGACCACAGCTTTATCATAGATGTGAAGGACCCAATGTATGAGGAGCTAAAAACTGTGGCGGAAAAGTACGGAGCCTTAAAGATATTTCCAGTGGATTTTTGTCCCACTGCGGAAGCCTTGGCCAAGTTCTTTTATGACTTTTTGGTGGAAAAGCTATCTCAGGTGGGGCTTTTGGGAGAGGTAAAGGTGGTCAAGGTGGTCCTTTGGGAAACGGCCACCTCAAAGGCGGAGTATTACGGTGAATGAATTTAAAGATAGCACTACCAGGTGGGAGAAGCCTTAAAGTAAAGGCAGAATTTCCCTACGCAGGCAGTCCAGTAGGCTACCGAGTTCTCATAAGGGGTAAAACTGGCCTTGTGGTGGGATTGGCAAAAGAGGGAGAAGCCATAGACCTTACCTTTCCCGATGAAAAGCCCATTACAACAGAAAAACATATCCTGTCCATCCTTGAAACGGCCAATTACTTTGCCCAGCTACCTTGGAAGCTTCTCTTTGACCTTATGCCCTCTGTTTTTGACTGGAGGGAGGAGGAATACATCCGCCTTGGAGAAAAGGACTGGAAGTTTATTGATAAGCTAAGCCTTAAGGTGCTTGAGTATGTAAAAACAAGAAGGGCTGTAAAGGAGGAGAGTCTAAAAGAAAAGTTTGGGAGGGATATAATTGAAAAGCTCTTAGACCTTGGCTTTTTAAAGAGGGTAAAAGAGTGGAAGATGCCAGACCTTACCATCACCTACTACAGCCTGCTTGTGCCGTTGGAAGAGGCAATACAAAGGCTAAGGAGGTTTAAAAACAAGGAAGAAAAAATAAGGCTAATATACTACCTTTTGGAAAATAGGATAGCAAGCAGGGAAGAGCTACGATCGGCAGGCTTTAAGGGTGATGATATAAAAGCCTTGGTCCAGAAGGGCATAATAGGAGAAAGGGAGGAAATAATTCGTGAGATAAGGGGTGCGCCCACCATAAGGCAGGCAAGGGTGGAATATGTAAGACCCTTGGGAAAAAAGTCTGTAATCTTTGGCCATTGGGAAGGAATAATAAGCCATGTGGCGACACATCTTGAAAGGCTTGTAAAAGAAGGGAAAAACACCTTTATCTTTTGCCCCAGTATATCCCTTCTTTCTGTTCTGTTTGAGCATCTTTATCCCCTTTTGGGAGATAGGCTAATCCTCCTTAGGTCCCAAGATAAGCCAAAGGACTTTATCAAAAAGTGGTTTTATATTTCCTCCGCCGATGGCATTGTGCTTTTGGGAAGCAAAATAGCCCTTTTAGCACCTCTAAAAAGCATGGACCTGCTCATCTACTTTGATGAAAACACATCCAAGGCATTGGAAGGCTTTGATATAAGACACTTTCTCTATACCCTTTCCAGGTATTACGGTGCAAACTTTTTGCTTGTTAGCACCTTTATGCCCCTTAGCCTATGCACAAGAGAAGATTGGGAAAGACACTACCATGCGCCGCAGGCGGAGGTTTTTGTCTTCAAAAGAAAAGCCCAAGAGATCCTTTCACCTTCGGTAAGAGAGCTTATAAAAAACAGCCAAGAGGAGTGGCTTTTCCTTGTAAATAAAAGTGGTTATGCCTATGCCTTTTGCAGTTTTTGTGGTTGGATGGTGGAATGTCCAAGGTGCAAGGGCTTTTTGACCTTGAGCAAGGATAAGGAAAGGGTCTTTTGCACCTCTTGCGGGTATAAGTCCCATGCCCTATGCCCAGAGTGTGGCAGACAGCTCAAAGAGCTTGGCTTTGGCATAGAAAAGGCCATAGAAGAGGTACACAGGCTCTTTGGAAATAGAGAAAACTTTCACTTTGACACGGTGCCAAGGCTCGGGAAGAGTTATGACAATGTTTTAGTGCTTCACTCAGACAATATCCTTTCGGTGCCTTGGTTTGATTCCTTAGAAAGGTATTTTTCTTACCTGTGGCAGGCACTCTGTATTAGCAAAAAAAGGCTAATAATCCAAACGGCGCTGGAAGACAACCCTGTATTGGAGTTTATCAAAAACAAGGACTGGCATGGCTTTTGCCAAGAGGAATTAAAAAGGAGAGAGGAAGAGGACCTTCCACCCTTCAAAAGGCTTGTAAGGGCAAGGTTAAGGTCGGAGCCAAACTTAAAAAACCTTCCTGTGGAGGCAAAAGGCAAAAGGCTTGAAAAACTTTGGGAGCTTCTTATAAAGGTGGATAAAAAACATCTCAAAGAGCTTTTAAAAAGATTAAGGGAATACCAGCCCGTGGACCTTGAAGTGTTTTGAGTGTATAATTTAAAATTCCAAGGGGACGTAGCTCAGTGGGAGAGCGCCTGCATCGCAAGCAGGAGGTCGGGGGTTCAACTCCCCTCGTCTCCACTCAAAGGCTCATGTAGTATGACCCATTCCTCAAAACCTTACCCTCCAGCTCAAGCTGGGTTAATCTCATGGTAAGCTCTTGGTGAGAAAGCCTTGTGATCTCCAATAGCTCATCAAAGGTCTTGGGTGTTGTCAAAAGGTCAAGGAGTGGGTCCTTTAAGGAGTGGGAAGAAGGAAGCTCTTGGAAAAGGAGGGTAGGGCTATACAGCACCTTGGCTTTGCCCTCGTTTACCAAGTTTATACAGCCCAACCACCTTTGACTTAGGGCGTTGCCTACATATACCCATAAGGGTTTTTTCTGTTTTATGGCGTATTGGGCCGTTATTAAAGAACCGCTCTTTTGGCCCGCTTCTGCCACCACCAAAGCCTTAGAAAGACCGCTTATAAGCCTGTTTCTCCTTGGAAAGGTGTATTCTTCTGGGCTTGCCTCTGGCAAAAACTCGGACAGAAAAAGCATATTCCCATTTTGCAACTTACTTAGATAGGCTGGAATTTTTAGTATTCCCATGCCCAAAAGGCATACGGTATAGCCCCCAAGGGCTAAACACTCCTTGTGGCTATAAAAATCACAACCTATGGCTCCGCCAGAGCAAACACCATAGCCCTTGCTTACCACCTCTCTAACCAAGCTTTTTATAAAGCCCAAGCTTTGGCTATCTGGCTTTCTTGTCCCCACTATGCCTATCATGGGCACCTGCCTTATCTCTCCCCTATAGAAAAGTACAGGAGGAGGGTCTTCTATCTCTTTGAGAGAGGTAGGATAGGCCTCATCCTCCAAACATACCCAACCTATGCCCTCCCTTTCCACAAGCCTTATAACCTCCTCTGGCTCAAAGGAAAGCTCTCTTCTTTTTATCGCCCTTGCCCTCTCCTCTCCCAACATCTCCCTTAGGTCCTCATAGCTTGCAGAAAGTATATCCTCCGCAGACCCAAAGGCCAACCAAAGCCTTTTTATGGATACCTCCCCAAGCCCCCTTATAGCCTTCAAAAGAAGCCAGTTATACAGCCTCTCCATCTACCCAAGTTCCCAAAAGACTTCCAAAGCTACCAAAAAAGGCCTCTATAACTTCCCTGTCTGGTTGAATTTCTACGCAAGGCTTGCCCTCAAACCTACCCACCCTTACACCCTCCCTTAGCCTCTCTGGGACCAAGGAAAAGAGCTTTTGGTTTATGGCATAAGACACACCCCAAACCTCAGAAAGGTCAAGCCTTTGAGTGCTTACCACCAGCTGGGCATCACCTTCGGAGATGATAGCCCCAAGGCTTGAAAGCTTACCCTCTATATACTCCTTCATGCCGCACTCGGATATAACCCTCACCACCACACCCTCAAGGCCCTTTGACCACTGAGACTTGCCCCCAGCCTTCTCCAAAAGCCTTATCTCCTCTATAAACATGCTATCATCCATACCCTTACACATATCGTAGATGGTAAGAAGAGCAACGCTAACGGCCGTAAGAGCCTCCATCTCATAACCAGTCCTATGGATGCCCTTTACAAAGGAAAAGACCTCCACATGGTCCTCTCCCACTCTTACCTCCATCTCCACATGTTCAAGGCTTACAGGATGGCAAAAGGGCAGAAGCTCGGGAGTTTTCTTTGAAGCCATAATGCCCACAAGCCTACAGGAAGAGATCACATCTCCCTTTGGCACTTTGCCCTCCCTTATGACCCTTATGGTCTCTGGCTTTAATCTTATCCTACCGTAGGCTTTGGCAGTCCTAAGGGTCTCTGGCTTTGAACTAACATCCACCGTTCTCATTGTATTTTGACTCCAATGGTAAATATTATATGCCCTTGGTGAAGATTTTGAATTTTTGCAAAAATAAAACTTGCTGTTTAAAAGCCTTTGGAAATCTTGCAAACTTTAAAAAAGTCTTGACAAGCATCTCTTTTTTTGCTATTATATTGCCATCAAAATCTTTTAAGGAGGGTACCAACATGAGGAAGAGCCTTTTGGCAGTAGCAGCCCTTATGGGAGCAGCCATATTGCCCGCAGAGGCAGCCGTTATTAAAGTGGACGAGAACACCTTTGCCAACACAGGCCTAAAGCTCCAAATATGGGCGCAAAGGCTTGGCAAAACTACCCCAGGTGGTAAAGACTACACAGACTTCTCCATTAACAACGCCAGGATCTACTTCAGCGGTCAGGTCAACAAGTTCGTCCAGTTTGGTGCCAATCTGGATTTTGCGCTTTATCAAGGAAGTAGTGGCAGAACTAAACATGGGGGAACCAGAGAATCAAGAGTTAATGACGCCTTCATCAACCTAAAGCTTATGGACGAGTTCCAAGTAATGGCAGGTCTTTACAGGCTTCCCTTCTCAAGGGCAGCCCTTACAGACAGCTATACCTATGTGATACCTACAGGCTATGGCTACAGCACCAGAGGTAACTTCTTTACACCCTTCACCATAGGTTCTGTATCTACAAACGGCTACAGAGATGCTGGTCTTACCTTTTGGGGCAATATAATGGATGGTCTTATAAAGTATCAGATTGGTGTCTTTGATGGAAGATGGGACCATGTAAGCGGTAATCGTGTTGGTGTTAAAGACAACCTTGCCTTTGCTGGAAGGATCCAATTCACACCCACCATGCTGGGCTTTAAGGGTGAGAAAGGCTTTACCCTTGCGGATACCTACCTTGGAAAACAGAATGTTCTGTCTATAGGTCTTGGCTACAACACCCAGAAATGGGACGATGGCACAGGTAACTCTGCAACCGCAAAGGCTTGGACCGTAGATGCTATGTGGGAGCAAAAGTTTGGAGACATAGTCCCCAACTTGCAACTTGGATACCAAGACAGAAAGGACATGCCTGCGGCAACACTTCCTGGTACAGTAGAAGACAGAGATTACTATGTGCAAGGTCAACTGCTCTTTGACCAGGTGGTTGGCTTAGGAAAGCCTGCCCTTGCCATAAAGTATGAAAAGCTTGATGACAGGACAGCTAGCGACTTAGATACTGATAGGGTAGGTGTGTTCCTCAACTACTACATAAAGGGCCAAGATGCCAAGATACAATTTGGTGCTGATGTTGTGAGTCTCAAAAATAAAGCTCCAACCGAGAAGAATTACACCGACTGGACACTTGCCCTTCAAGCCCAGTTCTAAACTCTCATAAAAGTTCAGCCCCGCCCTGTGCGGGGTTTTTTATTACAATCTTTATAGATGCAAGCCCTACCAAGATGGAAGCATAGGTTTAATTCCTACAAAAAAGCTCTAAATCAGCTAAATAGTGCAATATTGCTTTCTAAGGAAAGGGAATTATCCCTTTTGGAAAAGCAAGGTTTAATTCAGGCTTTTGAATTTACCCATGAGCTTGCATGGAACCTACTCAAAGATTATTTAGAATACCAAGGTTATCAAAATATTAAAGGCTCAAGGGATGCTATAAGGGAAGCTTTTAGGGTTGGGCTTATTGAGGATGGTGAGGCTTGGATGGATACAATAAAGGCACGAAACATTACATTACATGTTTATGATGAAAGCATGGTGGAAGAGATATTTGAGGTAATTGTGGAAAAATATGCAGACCTTTTTAACAAGCTTAAGGAAACCTTTGAAAAGATTGAAAGGGAAGAGGACCCATAAATGGACATACCAGAGCATATTTTGAAAAAGATACTGGATGTTTTAAAAGAGGAGGGAAACATAGAAAAGGTTATTATCTTTGGCTCAAGGGTAAAGGGCACTTCTAAGGCGAGTTCCGATATAGATATAGCCCTTGTGGGCGAAAACATAAACCTAAGGCAGATACTAATGATAGGCTCAAAGATAGAGGACCTTGACCTACCCTATAAGGTGGATTTGATAAGCTACAAAGATATAAAGGACAAAAATTTAAAAGAGGAGATTGATAAGTTTGGCGTAGAGATAGAATTAAAAAATTAATTTATAAAAGTCCTGCCCTTTTTAATGCCTCTTCTATTTCTGGATTTCTTTTTGCTAAATCTTTTAAAACTTTTTCTATCTTATCGCTTTTGTCTTCCAATTCTTTTGTCTTCTTGGCTACGGGAGATAGGGCAGTTCTTCTGTCCCATAGTATAAATCCAATTAGAGCGATTATTCCTACTATAACCGTAAATAAAGCTCCCAAAACAATGCTCATATAATTCCTAAAATCGCTCCTCAACTCATCAACCTGTTTTTGAAGGAGATCCATGCGCTTTTCCAAGGCGTCTACTTTTACCTCAAGCCTTTCAACCTTTATTTCTATGCTTCTTAACCTATCTCTATCCTCTTGTGTAAAAGGCACTTCCTTAGAGAAGGCAAGGCCAAGGAAGCTTAAAAACACAAAGACCAATAAAAACTTTCTCATACTTTAAATGTTAAACTTTTAAAGGTCCATTGTCAATTCAAGGTTTAAAGCAATCCCGCCCGTTTTAAGGCTTGCTCTATCTTTGGGTCTTCTTTGGCCAATTCCTTTAAAACTTTCTCCACCCTATCGCTTTTATCTTCCAACTCCCTTGTCTTTTTTACCACAGGCGATATGGCGGTCCTTCTGTCCCACATTACCAAGCCTATTAAAATTCCCATACCACTAAACAATACACCAAAGCCCCAGAGCATCAAAGTCCTTAGGTCATCAATCTGTTTTTGCAAAGACCTTTGTCCTTCTTCCACTTTTACCTCAAGCCTTTCAACCTTTATTTCTATGCTTCTAAGTTTGTCCCTATCCTCCTGTGTAAAAGGCACTTCCTTGGCTAAGGCTAAGTCAAGAAAGCTTAGCAGTATAATAGCTAATAAAAACTTTCTCATAACTAAAATGTTAAGCTTTGAAAGGCTTACTGTCAATTTTTAAAAATATTTGAAGCACACCTATCTTTTTTCCTGTATATTCCCCACACATACAAAATCATGGCTCCAAAGCTTGATAGAAAAATAGCCTGCTTTAAGCCTAAAGGAATCCCCACATCCAAGTCAAAATGGGAAAGGACTTTAACAGAAAAAAGTATTAACTTACCCATCACTTCCATTGGAAAAGCGGGAAGGCTAAAGAATGTGATGATTTCCAAAATACCATAAACTGTAAAGGGCAAAAACATAAAGCCAACCAAAGGGCTAAAGATTATACTACCCGCACTGCTGGTGGTAAAGCTCCAAAGCAAGGGAGACACACCCAAAAAGGCAAAGAAGGAAAGTAGAAAGGAGTTTAAAACCTTCCACTTTAGGCTGTTTTCTTCCCTTCTAACTATTCTCAAGCCCAAAAGTATGTAAAGGGTGGCAAAGAAAGAAAGCCAAAAAGAGTAAGACCTTACAAAGCTTGGTTCAAAGAGTAGTAGAAGACTGCAAGAAAAAAGTAGGATGTTTAAAGAGTTTGGCACACCTTGAGAGAGCTTTACCAAAACCCAAAGCAAAAACATAAGCCAAGCCCTCAAAGCTGGTGGATCCTGTGGTGTCAAAAAGATCACATAAAGGCTTGTGCCAATGGTGGCAAGCAATACCCCATAAGGATAGGGTAGGGCATATTTTAGTATGAAAAAGAACATGGCTACATGAAAGCCAGATATGACAAGTATATGAATCAAGCCCGTCTTCCTAAAGTGATAAAAAATATCCTGTGGTAGAAGCTCTTGAGACTCTCCAAAGAGATAGCTAAGGGTCAAGGCCCTTACCTGTGGGTCTTTTATTTTCTCTTCCACCTTTCCCATATATCTTTCCCTTAGGCTCTTTTGCCTCAAGGATGGCCCTTCTATATCTTTCCAGCTGGCGCTTACAAAGACCTTGTTTCCTTCTGCCCTCACCTTACCGTATAGCCAAAAGGCCCTTGAAGGGACGTCCTCTGCACCATAAAGGCTAAGGCTTATCTTTTTACCATACAGCTCTGGAAAGTCTCCGCTTAGGACCTTTGCCCTTAGCCTTAATCTTCCACCCTCTTCCACCACAGGGCCTTCTACAAGCACCTCCAAAAGACCCTCATCTTCAAAGTACAAAAAGGCCTCTTCCCTTTCTACCTTCCAAAGAGAAAAGACCAGAAGTGTAAAAAATAGAAAAAGCTGTAATGCTTCAGGCCTTTTTGGCAAGGATAAGATAGACAACTCCCAAAAGCCTCTTTTGGACTTCCACCACATAAAAACCCTCCTCCTCAAGCTCCCTTTTTACCTCTTCTGTGCTAAGGGAGTTTTCAAGAGAGTGTATAAAGAAAGCCCATTTATCGCTACCAAATAGAAGAAGACCAAGGGGCTTTAGAGGGTATTTCATCAGAAATATCAAAAGTGGGGTTATAAAGAACTTGTTTATATCCAAAAGGGCCATATGGCCATTATCTTTTAAAACTCTTTTTGCCTCTTTGAGAAAGGCCTTTCTGTTCAGTAGATGTCTATAAACTAAGGAAAGGCTTATGGAAGAAAAAGAACGGTCTTTAAAAGGCATATTCTCCGCATCTGCCACCAAAAACTTACAAGCCTTGCACTTTGACCTTGCTATCTTTAGCATCTCTAAGGAAAGGTCTATGCCTACCCTTAGGCCCTTGTTTTGAGACTTTAGAAGCACCTCGCCAGTGCCAGTTCCCACATCAAGCCTGTTGCCCTCATAGGGAAGCATATCAAGAAGGTCTCTCTGCCATTGATCTATTTTTCTTAGAGTTACAAGGTTTAGGAAAAAGTCGTATTTTTTGCTTACCGCAGAAAAAATTTCTTGCACTTGTTTTTTCGTTATCATGATAATATTCTATATTAATTGAAGGTATATATTATGTGGGAGGTTTATGTAGTTCTTACTGTGGCTTTATTAATGTTCGGTGTTGGATACTTGGTAAAAGATCTGTTTTTTAGAAGGCTTGCCCTTTTGTACTCGGCCGCTTTTCTGTTGTTGGTGTCGGGTTATTACTTAAGGTCCATAGTTAATGTAGGAGCGTATGGTAGCCTTATGGATTTCCTTTCTTATGCCATGTTTTTATATGCTTTTTTTCTTAGCTACAAGCTTGTAAAAACTCAAAGAAAAGAAATGGGCAAGAGGTACTTAGATCCTATGACAGGGCTATTTAATAGGTTATATCTTGAGGAGGTTTTACCAAGAAGGATAGAAGCTATATTAACCCTTGGTTTGAATTACTTAACCATATTTCTGGACATTGATAATCTAAAACAGGTTAACGATACTTATGGCCATTTAAAGGGAGATGAACTCATAAAAAATCTTGCAAAAGCTATAAACCAGTCCATCAGGGGTCATGAAGATGTGGCAATAAGGTATGGAGGAGATGAGTTTTTAATTGTGGCCCCCATAAGGGCTTGTGGAGATAGTTTAATACTTCTAGAAAGGATAGAAAGAAACATAGAGGAGATGAACCAATCTCTTGAAATCCCCTTATCAGTATCCATTGGTTTTGCTTGTTATCCAGATGATGAGAAGGATTTTAGGAAGCTGTTGGAGGTTGCAGACAAAAGGATGTATCAGATAAAAGTGGATAGAAAGGGCTTTAGCTCCACATAAGTCAAAAGCCTTTCTTGTGTTCTGTTTCTTCTGTGGGATGGTAGGCTATGATGACATATGGTGCAAACTTTGTATATAAAAAGGTGCTTTATTCCGCTCTTTTTTAACCCCCAAATGGCCTCTTCCTGCGTATCCATATAAAAGCTTTTGTTCTTAAAGTGAAGACATGAAAAGTAATTTTTAAAATCTTCTCCCACCTCATAACAGCAAGCCTTTGCAGAGGGGCCCACAAAGGCTAAAAAGCTATCCAATGGCTCAAACTTGGAAAGTGCTTCCACAGTCTTTTCCACTATGCCATCCTTTAGACCTCTCCAACCTGCGTGTACAACCGCCACCGTTTTCCCCCCAAGGAAGGCCAAAGGCACGCAGTCTGCAGACCTCACACCTATTTTTAAGCCCCTTTTTTGTGTAATGAGGGCATCGCCTTCAAGGCCATCTGTAAAGCTATCCAAAACATAAACCTTGGAAGAATGCACCTGTCTAAGGGTCAAAACATTCCTGTCCTCTTCCCACCTTTTGATTATGAGCCTTGCATTGCCTTTTTCCAGAGAAAATATCATAAGAGCCTTTTGGCCTTTTCTGAAGTCTTTTGGATACACTCCATTACTATGCCAGCAAAGCCACGTTCTTCAAGCACCTTTATGCCTTCTATGGTGGTCCCTCCGGGAGAGGCCACCTTGCTTATCCAATCCTCCGGATACCCTCCCATCACCTTCAAAAGCTCACAAGAGCCCAAAAGCATATCTATGGCTATGGACTTGGCAAGCTGATAAGAAAAGCCCTCTCTTACCCCCGCCAGAGCCAAGGCATGCACGAACTTAAAGGCAAAGGCAGGACCAGAACCCGCAAGGGCAGTAAAGGCGTCAAAAAGATTTTCCTCTATCTCATACAGGCTTCCAGCCTTGGAAAAGACCCTTCTAAAGCTTTCCTTTTCCTCTTCCTTTACTCCCCCACCAAAGGCGCAGGCTATAGTAGCCTTACCCACAAGGGCGTTTATATTGGGCATAAGTCTTATTATCTTTGAAGTTTTACTCATCTCCTCCATCTTTGAAAGGCTAAGGCCAGCAACCACGCTTATCAAAAGCCTATCGCCTATCTTTTCCCTTATTGTTTTTATAACACCTTCCACATCCTTTGGCTTTACCGCAAGCAAAAGCCAGTCTGAACTCTCCAGTAAAAACTCCAAACTATTTGCCACCCCAAAGCCTTCCGAAAGGGCCCTTTGTCTTTTCTCATCGCTTACATCATAAACTAATATCTCAGCATGCCCCTTTATAGCTTTTGAAAAGCTTTCTCCCATATTGCCGTAACCTATCACTCCTATAGTCATGTTTATCTCCTTAGCTTTGATAGTAATCTTTGCCAAAAGCTCATGGGTTGAGGTCTTATATCCAAGGATAGCTTTGATAAGGCGTTGGTAAGATCCCTTGTAAGGCTTTCATCAAAGGGGTTTTGGTTTATTATGTTCCTTATCATCTTTGGGTTAAACCTTATACTTCCCAAATACCTTACTTCTGCAGAAGTGAATTTTTCGCATACCACCTTTATGCTTTCAAAGACCTTTATGCCTTCCTCATCGCTTTGCACCTTATTTACAAGCAGATAAAATTCTTTTAGCTTTTCCTCTTGGTTTAGCACCTTTATAAGCCCGTAGGCGTCTGCTATAGATGTGGGTTCTGGTGTGGTTATTATAAGGGGGATATGGCTGGAAGATACTAGGGCTGTGGTATCAAAGTGAATGCCTGGTGGCGTATCAAAGATAACCCATTGGTAGTTCTTTTCTGCGTATTCCTGAAGCCTGTATATTAAGCTTTTTAATTGAGCTGGTGGTAAGTTTACCAACTCTCTCACGCCACTACCGCTGGATATGAAGGCAAGGTTTTCTTCAATGGGGACCACCACCTCCTCAATGGGCGCTTCTCCCATAAAGAAGTGGTACAAGTTCTTTGCTGGAGTTATGCCAAGCATTATATGCACATTGCTAAGCCCCAAGTCTCCATCTACTATAAGCACCTTTTTGCCTTTTTTGCTTAGTATTCTTCCTATGTTTATGGTTATGAGTGTTTTTCCTACTCCACCCTTGCCACTGGCTACGGCCATATAGCCCGTCCTTTCCTCTTTACCCTCTGCCTTTAATAGGTGCAAAGCCTGTGCTTCCATCACGCTACCCCTAAGAATATCTTAGCCAAATACTCATAACTTGCCATAATAAGGTCCTCTGGCACCCTCTGCCCTGTGGTAAAACAAAGCACAGGTAACTGGGTTCTATAGGCCACGTTTATGGTGGTACCAAAGTAGTTGGTTTCATCCAGTTTTGTAAATATTAATCCAGCGGGTTCTACAAAGCTAAAGCTTTCTATAACTTCATACTGTACCCTTTCCTCTGCGTTGGCTCCAAGGGTTATATAGGCTTTTAGGGCTGGAAGCTTGGCAAAAAAGGGAGAAAGCTCCCTTATCCTTATCTCATCATACTGGCTTCTGCCGCCCGTATCCACTAGCACAAGATCAAGGGAAGAAAGTTCTCCTATACATTCCCTAAGCCTGTAAGGCGTATCTGCAATCCTAAAAGGAAGCTCCATTATGTTGGCATAGGTCCTAAGCTGTTCCACCGCTCCAACCCTGTAGCTATCTATGGTTATAAGCCCCACCCTTTTACCTTTGTTTTTCAGCATGTACGCCAACTTGGCTATAGTGGTGGTTTTACCCACGCCAGTGGGGCCAAGGAGCGTTATTACGCTAAAGCCCTCCTCGGGAAAGTTCTCCACAAGCTTTATGTTTTTGCTAAAACCTTCTATAAGAGACTCTATGTTTTCACCCTTTAGGTCAAGCCTTTTTAGTTCAAAGTCATAACCACAGGCGGATTCCACTATCTTTTGAGCCACATCCCTTGAAACCCCCCTGTTTATAAGTTTGTTCATAAGGTGCAAAGCTCTTATGGAGTATTCCGATTCCAAGTCATCCTTTTTTGGCTCTTCCTTTTCCAACTTTTGTTTTTTTACAAGGTCCATAACCTCCTTTAGGTTTTCCTTTAGTCTGTTTATCTCTTGGTATAAACTCTCTTCTTTTTTTAACTCTGTGGCAAAGTCTTCCTTATCTGGTATGCCAACGGTTATCTCCAGCTTTGAACTTTTTGGAAAAGGTAAAAAGGGTATAAGCTTTTGTTTTACAACCCTTGTGGACAGAATAACCGCCTCAGACCCATATAAAGCCCTTACCTCCTCCACTGCCTCCTGAAGGGAATCCACCACCAGCTTTTTAATCTTCATCTACCACACCTATAACCTTTAGGTTTAGCTGTCTATCAAGTTCATTATAAGACAGCACAGTAAGGTTTGGCATGTAATTTTCAAGCACCTTCCTTACATGCCTCCTTATGCTTCCAGAGGTGATGATAAGTGGCATAGCTTGGTATTGGTTAAACTTAACAATCTCCTGCGATAGCTTGGGATATACCTTATTAACCAAAAGGTCCAAAAATTCATCTTCTTTACCTTCCTGAACATATGCGGTTAGCTTGGCTTCAAGCTTGGGAGATATTATCATGGCGTACAATGTTCCGTTAGTGCTATACAACCTTGTTATTCTTTTAGAAAGCCTTTGCCTTACAAACTCTGTAAGCAGGTCTGGGTCCTTTGTCTGTTCTATGTAATCTGCAAGAGTTTCAAGTATGGTAAGAAGGTCGTTTATGGGTATGCCTTCCCTCAAAAGGTTTTGGAGCACTCTATGTAGTATGGATATGGGTACTACATCTGGCACAAGGCCCTGCACCGCCTTTGGATATTTTTTAGATAGGTTCTCCACAAGTTCCATAACCTCTGCCCTTCCCAGTATTTCATAAAGGTTTCTCTTTATGGTTTCACTCAAATGGGTAATTATCACTGTAGATATATCCACCACCATATAGCCAAGCCTTTGGGCCTTATCCTTTAGCTCTTCCCTTATCCAATAGGCTTTTAACTTAAAGGATGGATCCTTTGTTTCTATACCTTGAAGGGGTTCTCTTGCATTGCCAAGGTCTATGGCGAGCCAATGTCCTGGGAAAACTTCAAAGGAATCTACTTCTATGCCTCTTACCAATATTCTGTACTGGTGGGGCTTTAGCCTAAGGTTATCCCTAATATGCACAAGGGGTATTATCACACCGTAATCATTTGCCAGCTGTCTCCTTATGGACTTTATCCTATCTGGAATGTCTCCACCCTGCGACTCATCCACGTAGGGTATAAGACCATAACCTATTTCAAGGGCTATAGCTTCAGGCTGTGTGAAAAACTCTTCCTCTTTCTTTTCCAAAGCGGGCTTTTTCTGTTCCTTCAATACCTCTTCAAGTTTTCTAAGTTCTTCTTGTTTTAAGGCTTTGTTTAGTGTGTAATAAAGGCCCCCAAGTATGCCAGCCATGAGAAAGAAAGGTATCTTAGGGAAGCCAGGTATAAGGCCTATGAAAAGCAGAAGACCAGAGGAAAAAAGAAAAACTCTTGGTTCCTTTGAAAACTCTGCCAGAAGAACGCTTCCCAGCTTATCCTTTGAGGAAGATTTTGTCACAACCACACCGGCGGAGGTAGAAAGCATCAAAGCTGGGATCTGGCTGGCAAGCCCCTCTCCCACTGTAAGCAAAGAATAAGTCCTTATGGCATCAAGAAAGCCCATGCCCTTGAAGGCTAAGCCAACCACAAGGCCGCCCACAAGGCTCAAAAAGAGTATGATAAGGGCTGCGATGGCATCACCCCTTATGAACTTGCTGGCACCGTCCATTGCCCCATAAAAGCTTGCCTCTTGCTCAAGCTGTGCCCTTCTTCTTTTTGCCTCTTCCTCCGTTATAAGGCCAGCGTTTAGGTCTGCGTCTATGCTCATCTGCTTTCCGGGCATTGCATCCAAGGTAAAGCGTGCTGCCACTTCTGAAACCCTTTCCGCACCCCTTGTTATCACTATGAAGTTTATAACTATGAATATAAGGAAGACTATAAGACCAACTACCACATCCCCACCCACCACAAAAGTACCAAAACCCTCTATTATATGCCCGGCTGCATCCGTTCCCTCGTGTCCGTAAAGAAGTATCCTTCTAGCTGCTGCAATGTTAAGAGAAAGCCTCAAAAGGGTTCCCAAAAGTAATATGCTTGGAAATACGGAAAGTTCAAGAGGTTCCTTTATAAAGGTGGTAAGCACAAGCACAGTTAAGGAAAAAGTAATGCTAAGAGCCAGTAGAAGGTCCAAAAGAAGAGCTGGAATAGGTAAGATTATGGCGCTTAATATAACTATAAAGGCGATAATTATCCACCCTTCCCTCAACATAGACTATAATATACTCTATTACGACTGGAGGGAGATAGATGGAACTTGACCTTATTGAATATGATATAGATCCGAATGTGAAAAAGCAAGTGGAAAATGCCTTGCAGAATCTCTTGACAAAAACCTCGGCTAGTGTGGTCATGCTTACGGATGATGCAGGAAGGATAGTGAGTATAAAGGGCGGACATTATAAGGAAACGGAAAGGGATTTTCTCGCAACGCTTATCAGTGGAGTTTTCGGCGCTGCTGTGGAGATGGGCAAAATCCTTAAAATGGAAGACCTTGAAGTCCTTCAGTATGAAAGCAAAAGCATGGATGTGGTCATAAAATTCATACCACCCAGGTTTCTCCTTGGTGTAATAGTGGAAGAAGGAGTGGCTCTTGGTACTGTACGGCTTTTCTTAAAGGATGCAGGGGAAGCCCTTGAGAAAATACTGGCAGGGGCCAAGATGGTTCCAATTAGGGAAATAAAGATAGGCATTAAGGAGCTTGAAGAAAAGCTCAATAGAATACTCGGGGGGAATCAATGAAGCTAAAAATCGTATATTTTGGTTCAAGCCTTGCCGGCAAAAGTACTAATGTAAAAACTCTATATCAGATACTAAGGTCAAAAAACCTAACCAAAGGTGATATGGTTGTAATGGAAACGGAGGAACAAAGAACTTTTTTTGTAGAAATGTTTATAAGCTCTATAAATATTGATGGCTATGATATTGAGTTAAAAATTCTAACTACACCAGGTCAGTTTAGACTTCACCCACTTAGGAAGGTAATAATGAAGGGTGTGGATGGGCTTGTCTTTGTGGTGGATAGCTCAAAGGAGAGGGAGAAGGTAAACTTCTTGGTTATGCGTGAGACTGCGGCTGTGCTAAAAGAGCAAGGTGAGGACCTTATGAGGTTTCCTGTGGTAGTTCAATACAACAAAAGGGATCTTCCAGATGCTATGGACATAGAAGACATGGAGGTTAGATTTAATCCATGGGGTACAGATTATGTACCCGCTGTAGCCATTAGGGGGGAAGGCGTGCTTGAAACATTTGAAAAGATAGTTAAGAACATACTGGTTAGAAAATATGCGAGGAACACCAGTATATAAGGATGTAAGCCTTGCTACGGTAAAGTTTGAAAGTATAGCGGAAGAGATAAAGTCTAGGTCCTTTACTGGGTTTGTAAAGGTTAGCTATTGGGATATGGAAGATTACCTTTACTACTTGAGGGGTGAGGCCATAGATGGTATCAGATGCTTTCCAGATGGTAAAAGGGAAAGGGTAGAATATAGATACTACAAGCCGTCCAGCAATAACGGCGTTTTCTCTCTTTACGCCACTTCACCGCTGGACATATTTGCCTTTAAGGAAAGCTTACAAGATAGGATTACACCTTACACTTTTGTGGGCTATGGACAGGAGCTTATAGTACCCATACAGCTTTCTCATACAGACCCTAACCGCATACTTGAAGATATGGCTTCTTTTGAAGCCTATGGCTATATGGTTATGTCTCAAAGGGATAGCTTTGGGCCCCTTATAACCTTTTCTGGGGGGAAGCCCGTATGTCTTTATAAGTCTGGCATTTTCAAACATTCTGGTAAAGAAAGCCTTTGGGTAGATACCCATGATTCTTACGTGGCAGTCTTTCGCACAGAGCCAGAGTTTGTAAACTTCGTGACTTCTTTGGACAGCCTTAGGAGGCTTGAAGATGTAAAACTTAAAAGGCTTACCGATATTAAGAACATAGTTGGTAAGTTGGAGGGTGGTTTTACCCTTTTAGAAATTGTGCTTTCCTATGGGTTGCGTTTGTTTATGTTGCTTAGCGGTAGGTCTGTGGTTTTTAAGATGGTAAGAGATTGTGCCCAAGTACTTACAGAAAAACAATTACCCACTTCAGAGGGGGAATACCTTTTAAGGCTTTATGGTATTGATATAAGGGGCCAATTTACACCCTTAGAGATTAATTTCTCTTCCTTAGAGGAGGAGGTGGTGGAATATGTACCTAGGGAGGAGCTTTCTGCCATAAACAAGGCTTTTATAGAGGAATTGGGTCCCATAGGTGCCGTAGTATGGAAAAAAGTCTTTGAAAGGTTAGGTTTTGAGGCCGATAAACTACCAAAGAATAGATTAGAAGAGTTTATAAATACATTAGCCAAAGAAATACCAGATGAAAAACATGCCAATAGATTTATAGAAAAGACAAGGAGGTGGATAAGATGAAAAGAATTCTTCCCAAAAGCATAAGATGGAAGATAAGCCTTCCCATATTGCTCTTTGGTATGGTGGCAGGCCTTGGTACTGGTATATACACTTACAAAACGGAGATAGATAAGGCTGTATATACAACAGAGGAAAAGGTAAATGCGGCCATAACCTTTAGCGACAGTGCCAGGGAATATGTTAGGAAAACCCTTAGGCCTGTGCTTTTTGATTTCCTTTCCAAAGCAAAAGGCTGTATTCAGGAGGACTTTATACTTGAAGGTCAATCCTCTAGCTTTTTTACCGCATCCATCTTTAACATGGTTAACGAAAAGATGCCAGATTTTCAATTAAGGCAGATTGCCTTCCGTCCTATAAACCCAAAGAATGAGCCAAAACCGGAGGAAGCAAAAATAATAAATTTTATGAAAGCTACCAATAAAAAGGAATATAGTGGTGTGGTAGAAATAAACGGACAGAGATACCTCGTTCATGCCTATGGTAAGGTGGCGGAGGCTGGGTGTATGCAGTGTCATTATAAACGTGAAAGCATGCCAAAAACCCTTATAGCTAAATACAACCCACCCTACGACCCTAACTGGAAGGTGGGTGAGCTTGTGGGTGCAGTTATGGTCTCTGTGCCTTTTGAAACCATAATCCTAAGAGCACAGTTGAATGGCCTTATAAGGGGTTTGGCTGTCTTCGGTATATTTTTAGGAATTACCGCCTTTATACTCATAGCCCTTGATAGGCTTGTCTTTAAGCCTGTGGAAGAACTGCAAAGAAAGGCGGAGGAAATAGCCAAGGGTAATGTGGATGAGCCTATTGAGGTTAAATCTGATGATGAAATAGGTAGGTTGGCAGAGTCCTTTGAGAGGATGAGGGTAAGTATTAAGAAGGTTATGGACCTTCTCAAATGATATAATGGAATAAATGCGTTGGAGCAAGTATTTTTGGTATACATCTAAGGAGGAGCCCGCCGATGCGGAAGCTCCTTCTCACAAGCTTCTTATAAAAGGCGGCTTTATAAAACAGGTTTCTGCGGGTGTATATGAGCTCACTCCCCCCGGTGTAAGGGTCCTCAGGAAGATAGAAAACATAGTGCGTAAAGAGATGGACAGGAGCGGCGCCCAAGAGGTCCTACTTACTGTTTTGAACCCAGCAGAGCTTTGGAAGGAAACGGGAAGATGGGACCTGTATGGAAGGGAGCTCTTTACTCTAAAGGACAGGAACGGGAGGGAGTATTGTCTTGGACCAACCCACGAGGAAGAGGTCACAGATCTTGTAAGAAGCTATATAAACTCCTATAGGCAACTTCCTGTAGTTCTTTATCAAATACAGGTAAAGTTTAGGGATGAAAAAAGGCCACGCTTTGGGCTTATAAGGGGAAGGGAGTTTATCATGAAGGATGCTTACTCCTTTGATGCGGACGAGATGTCCGCCATGATCTCCTATGAAAGCATGAAGTTTGCCTACCACAGGATCTTTAAAAAGCTCAGGATAGACACCCTTATGGTGGAGGCGAGCGTAGGTACCATAGGTGGTATAAGCTCCCATGAGTTTGTGGTGCTTACCGATTATGGAGAGGCAAGGGTTGCCTATTGTGAAAACTGTGGCTATGCGGCAAATGCAGAGATAGTAAAACTTCCAAAGCCAGAAGAGGAAGGAGAGGAAGAAAAACCCCTGCAAGAGGTGGCCACACCCGGTACAGACACTATAGAAAAGCTTTCTTCTTACCTTGGAGTGCCAGCAAGAAAGATCATAAAGGCTGTGCTTTATGTGGTGAATGGTAAGGACCTTGTGATGTTTATGATAAGAGGAGACAGGAATGTGGATGAGAACAAGGTGGAGGCAGTTTTGGGAACGGAGAACTTCAGGCTTGCAGAAGATAAGGAAGTTTGGGACCTTTTGAAGACAAAGAAAGGCTTTATAGGACCCTTTAACCTTCCACCTTCCATAAGGGTTTATTGGGACAACTCCACCTACGGAATAAAGAACGCAGTTATAGCCTTCAACAAGCCAGACTATCACTACATAAACGCAAACCCCGGAAGGGACTTTTCTTATGGTGATTTTGTAGATGTGTGTGAGGTGGAAGAAGGAGACCCTTGTCCCAAGTGTGGGTCTTCTTTGAAGGTAAGAAGGGGCTTGGAGCTTGGCCATATATTCCTTTTAGGTACAAGGTATTCGGAGCCTATGAGGGCATACTATAAGGACCCTCAAGGCCAAGAGAGGCCCATAATCATGGGCTGTTATGGTATTGGTATATCAAGGTGTATATCGGCCATAGTGGAGCAATACCACGATGAGAAGGGTATAAAGTGGCCCACACCTGTGGCGCCCTTTGAGCTGAATATCATATGTGTAAATCCTTCAGACCCAGAACAAAGAGAGGTAGCAGAAAGGCTTTATATGCTTGCACAAGAGCATGGTATAGAGACCATTTACGATGATAGGGATGAGAGTCCAGGCTTTAAGTTTGCGGACGCAGACCTTTGTGGATTCCCTTACCGCATTGTGGTAGGCAAGAAGGTAAAAGAGGGTAAGGTGGAGCTTCAAAGTAGGCACACGGGTGAAAGGTGGGATGTGGATATAGAAAAGGCGGTAGAAGAGGTAAAAAGGCTAATAGAAGAGGATAAAAAGTAGTTTTGTGCAATTAGCGGATAAGCCTTTAATAAACTGCTTATTTTTCTAAATTTTTTGTAATAAAGATATTACTGTTGTTTCAAATAATTGTAAAAGTACTATGCAGGTTGAGAAATTAAAGCCTTAGGTTTCCGCTCTGTTGATTTTTTTGGTGTATGTACTTGGCTTTACCTTATACACAATCTGGCACCCGCACGTTGCTCCATTACAAAAAATAAATGTCTTTGTAGGATACACCGATGTATACTTATGGAGGCACTATACAGAGCGCAACTACATCAAGGAATTTCTTACCCGGCCTTTGTTGTTTCAAATAATGTAATTTTGCAAAATTTGTGACCACCCCCACCCCATTCAAGAGCTTGTGTTTCAAAGATTTCAAGGGTGGACTGCAACATTATTTTCGTGTGAATTTAACATGTTGCAAGTGGCCACAAAAATGATATAGATCATAAATTGGCTCAACCAGTGCAATTTTGGTAAAAATTTCCAAAATTACAGAAAATTAAAGTCTAATAACACTGAAAATATACCAAACAATACCTACTCACTTACCAATCCCTTTACATCTTTCTCCCACACGGTTCAGCCTGGAGATACGCTGTCAAAGATAGCAAAGAGATACAATGTAAGCGTAGAAGACCTGCTTAGAGCAAACCCATGGATAAAGAACCCTGATTACATACAAGTAGGATGGAAAATCAAAATTCCAGGCTATGCTGAAAAAGTCCGCAACAGTCTTCGTGAAGGCACACGGCGTATTGACCCATTAGTTATAGACCTTGACGGAGATGGTATAGAACTAACGGATATCAACGAATCCAACGCCATGTTTGACCTTACTGGCTCTGGATTTGCAAACAAAGTGGGGTGGGTTTATAATTTTGCACAAAGGAGGGTGTGGGTATGAGAAAGATATGGTGGATTAGAGCTATGCTAATAGTTTTTTTGGCTTTGTTTATAGCTGGAAGTGTTTTGGCGGGGGAACTTAAAAATATAATTAAAAAATTTACTTGTAATAATATAGAAATTACAGTTTTAAGTCAAGTTTCAGATGAAGGTGATATTCAACTACAGAGAATTATCTTTACAGATAGAACTAATATGAGAAAGATAAAGGAAATAAATAATAAAGATTACCCGTTAGTAGAAATAAGTTGCTTAAAGAGCACTATAGATAATAGGCATTATTTTGAGTTTTATTATACCACTGGTGGAAGTTGTGTACAGTGTGAATACTTTGAACTTTATAGCGAACACGGTAAACTTATAGCAAGTGATAAAGAAAAGATTTATTTAAAAATAATCGAGGATAAAATGGGTAGAATTTTACCCAAAAATGAAGCTATAAAATTAGATAGAATATTTAAAAAATACAGGGATGAAATTACGAAATTGAAATTAAAAGAAGAAGATAAAATTTGGATAAAGGAGGACTAATATGGGTACTTATTTTTATGATCCAATTGATAAAAGTCCTGGACGATTAGCTGGTAATAGTAGAAAATGGGGTGATGCCCCACCCGAAGTAAAAGAAAAAGTAAAAGAGATTATTGTTGAAAAAGCAAAATACTATGGTTTAGACGAAAGAGATACTGCATATCTTTTAGCTATAGCACATGTAGAATCTGGTTTTAATCCTGATGCTGCAGCCAAAACAACAAGTGCAGCTGGTATAGGGCAATTAATAGATAGTAAATGGAAGAAATACGGTAATGGTGATAGATTTGATGCGAATGCTAATATAGATGCAATGATAAAGCTATATTTAGATCTAAAAAATAAAGTAGAAAAGTATGGATTGTCTGATGAGTATATTTACAAATTATATCACGATGGTGAAGGCAGTATAAAACCCGATGGCTCAATTATCCCAAAGTATGATCATGGTGGGCTGGATCTATCGAAAGAGAAGGTTATGCCTTTGGTAGAAAAATATTATGCTTTACTATCTCAAAATGAAAGTTCCTTTTCCAGCACCACTCCCCACACCCACACAGTCCAGCCTGGAGATACGCTGTCAAAGATAGCAAAGAGATACAATGTAAGCGTAGAAGACCTGCTTAGAGCAAACCCACGGATAAAGAACCCTGATTACATACAAGTAGGATGGAAAATCAAAATTCCAGGTTATGCAGAAAAGGTGCGAAGAAACTTAAGAGAAGGAACTCGCAGGATTGACCCACTTGTAATTGATTTAGACGGAGATGGGATAGAGCTTGTGGATATTAAAGAATCCACTGCCATGTTTGACCTCTCTGGTTCTGGTTTTGCTAACAGGGTTGGATGGGTCTCTTCTGATGATGGATTTTTGGTTCTGGATAAAAACAACGATAACAGAATAAAAGATATTTCTGAGATGTTTGGAAATGCCACTCAGTCTGGTTTTGCAATGCTTTCTCTTTATGACACAAATAGAGATGGAAGAATAGATGCCTTTGATGATGTGTTTAAGAACTTAAAAGTGTGGCAGGACAGAGATGGTGATGGAAGGACAGACGAACGAGAGCTTAAAAACCTTGCCGAGCTTGGAATAAAAGCCATAAATCTCAATACAACGCATACAAACATAAATCAGGGTGGGAATCAGATAACAGAGATAGGCAGTGTTGAAAAGGAAGATGGAACAGAAACGCAGGCTGGCAATGTGAATTTTGAGCTTGATAGGCTTTACAGCTATTACAACCGTGAGGTTATTCTAAATCCCGAGATAGTAGGGCTTCCCTGGGTTAAGGGATATGGCTTTATGCCTGACTTGCCTATTGCCATGAGCATGGATGAGACGCTTCTTCAGATGGTAAAGGATGCGGTAGAAGAGACAGACCTTGCAAAACTTAAAGAAAAATTTGAAAAGATAATCTTCAGATGGGCTGGTGTTGAGAATATAAGAGAGGAAGAACTTGGTATAAGCTGGGCAATCCTTAGTGGAAATGATAGAGAAAATAGGTTTCTTCATTTTGACGGAGGAATAACACTTAGCTACGAGCAGGTTGGTGCTATTATAAAGTTTGTAGGAGCAACTCCAGAAGAAGTAAGAGACGGAATAAGACATAGATCAGGGAGATTTCTTTTAGAAGCATGGAACACAATGTTTCAAGGACTGTTTACAAGGTTTGTTGTGGATGCTGGGCTTCTTGAAGATATCTTACCTGCTTACTATGACTTTTTCACAGACAGAATCATTCTTGCTGAGGAGTTTGATACAGGAGCATTCAGAACTCAGATAAAACAGATGTTCTTATCTGATGACCCAAACCAGTCAGTTCTTGCGACACTTTCCCTTCTTGTGCTGAAAGAAGTTAATGCCCTGGATTCTGTTGTAGATTTTTATGCTGACGAAAATATCTTTTTTAAGCTTTTAAGCAGTCCTTACGCACAGTTCATAATACCCAAACTCATCAGTGGCACTCAAGGAAATGATTGGCTTTATGGAACTGACGGAAATGATGTGATAGTGGGGAAAGAAGGAGATGACAATCTTTATGGGTTGAGATATAATTTTACCCAAAGGAGGTTATGGGTATGAAAGGAACTTTTAAAAGCTTGATTTTAGTGTTTGTCTTGGTTTTGGCTTTTGTTGGAACTGGAGCTGGGGAGGAGAAGCAGGTAGGGCAAATTGAGAAAAAATATCCTCCCTACCCTGATGTGTGGGATTTTAAAGTATTGACGAAAGAAGAAGTTAGTAAAGGAATATGGACTACTAGGCCAGCAAAACTTCCAGATGGAGATTATGTATTTATAAAACTGCAAGAAGAAGGGAAAGGGAAACAAAGTAAAATAAAAGTTGTAGGATGTGTGACGATGTTTGGTAGAAGCGAATTGCCGATTGAAGAGTGCAAAAAAATATACAAAAATGTCTCTCTTTGCAGAAAAACCAAAAACCCTAATTACTGCATTTATATGCCAAAATATTTAGAAATCGATGAAATAACTGCAAAATATGCAACATATCCTGGACCTGTATACCCTTTAAAATATGAAGATGGGACTATTATAGAACGGAAAAGTTTATGGTTAGGAAATTGTGCTCCTATCTTTAATAATAGATTAGTGGTTTATAAGTACGAAAATGGTAAGAAAGTGGTACTTAAAGAAGTAGTTCCTGTTCAACTATTAGACAAGCCCAAAAAAGAAGAAGTAAATACAAAATGTGAAAGGAATTGGGATTACAAAGGGAAATACATGATTACACGTGTTGAGCCAAGAGTAGGAATCGGATACATTTTAGATGATGGAACAACCTTTAATTTGTTTTATATAGGGGGTGAAGAATACGCCATAAGATTTGACAAAAATCTAAATAGCAAGAGTAAGTTTTTTAATACTAAGATATTCTTTATTGATGCGGAAGAGTTTGATAAATATAAACTTGGGGAAGGTGATGATCAGCAGGTTGTTAACAAGGTATATAACTACATCAAATCCAAGTATTTAAAAACTTCAGAAGGAGGTTAAGCCATGAGTAAGTTTCCTGAGCCTACTTTCAGTGATCTATTTAAACAAAAGCTTCATGAGGTATTTGTCAGAAATGAACTTGGAGATTGGGATAAAGCATTCAAAATAAGCCATGCAAAAATAGGAGATAGTGGTTATAGCTTTGGACCACCACAGTGGGATTTAAAAACTAATGGAGAGGCAAGGGAGTATTTATACAAAATAATAAAAAATTATACGCCGGGTGAGAAATTAGGCCTCAAGTTCACCCCTCCTGTAATAGCTATATCCAATAGCATAAGCATATGTAT
>Ga0101943_1000390_pt1 | contig 81635 bp, 87 predicted proteins | sample DewCreD2012metaG_5_FD_75244 | JGI IMG/M metagenome (GOLD analysis project Ga0101943, IMG submission 75244) | Hot spring sediment bacterial and archeal communities from British Columbia, Canada, to study Microbial Dark Matter (Phase II) - Dewar... ... | reverse complement strand
AATGTAAACAGGGCGAGGACACAGAAGATAAGGAGGGTAAGAGGGAAGGTATGGTGGGCAAAGAGGAGAAGGAAGATAGTTCGGAGAGACAATGGGAAGGTAGTGGAGTTTGAGGAGGTCAAATATGGCATGTTGATGATGGTGTTATGTGATAGGGAGGGGAGAGTTTATGATGTGTGGATAACTTTTGGAAGCGTGCATGAAGTTAGGGCATTCAGAGAGAGAAAGAAAAGGAGTGTATGGTTTAGGGAGCTTGTGGAGAATTGTGTGGTGTATGGTGATAGGGGTTATAGGGGCTGTGAAGGTGTTATTGTGTGTGATAGTAGGGAGATGAGGGCAAAAAGGCAGGTGGTGGAAGGTGTTATAAGTCAGATAAAGCTTTTCAATGCTGGTAGTGGGTGGAGGACTTTAACTTGTGTGCTTGTGTATGTATATGCTTATGCTATTGGATATAGTTATTACAGGAGGGGTGAACTTGAGGTCTAATTTCTCACCCAGCGTATTATAAATGTAACGATATAAAAAATATAACATATTTTGACATTTATCATATTGCAAATAATTCTCAATTACTTATAATATTCAATAACAAAACCCTTAAAGGAGGTTTAACCATGGAAGTGAAAGTAGGACAAAGGGTTCCAAACTTTGAAATGGAGGTTTATGATCCCAAAACACTGAGCTTTGGCAAGGTTGCCCTTGAGGATTTTCTCAAGGAACGCCAATGGGTTGTGCTCTTCTTCTATCCAGCAGATTTTACCTTTGTATGTCCCACAGAGCTTGCAGACTTGGCGGAATACTATGAAGAGCTCCAAAGCATGGGCGTGGAAGTAATCTCAGTGTCCACCGATACCAAATATACCCACTTAGCATGGCAGAGAACGGAAAAGCTTCTTGAGAAGGTTAGGTACTTGATGGGTGCGGACCCTGCGGGCAAGATTTCAAGACTCTTTGGAGTTTATGATGAGAATACAGGTCTTGCTTTGAGGGGCACTTTTATAATTAACCCAGATGGTGTGCTTGTGGGATCAGAGATAAACTTCTATAATGTGGGCAGGAACGCAGAGGAGCTTATTAGGAAGATGAAGGCAAACGCTTATCTTATGAGCCATCCAGAGGAGGCTTGCCCTGCAAAGTGGAAGGAAGGAGAAAAGACACTAAAACCCTCTCAAGAACTTGTGGGAAGAGTATATGAGGCGCTAAAAGATTAATTACTTTCCCCCTTCTGGGGGGTTATATTTTTTTTAAAATTGGAGGTGAAAAGATGGAGCTGACTTTGGATTTTCATACTGATAAGGTTTATGACGTGATAATAATAGGTGCTGGTCCTGCGGGCGCTTCTGCGGCAATATACACAGCAAGAGCTGGGCTTTCCACCTTGGTGCTATACAGAGCAGAGGCAGATGGAGCCTTGGGTGTGACACAGCAGATAGAAAACTATCCAGGTATAAGAGGCCCCATTTCTGGCTATGAGCTTTTAAAACTAATAAGAGAACATGCAAAGGCCTTTGGAGCTGAGTTTGTAAGGGGCAAGGTTATAGCCACAGACCTTTTGGGAGAAATAAAGAAGGTTTATACCATAGACGGAAGAGAGTTTAAAGGAAGAGCCATAATAATAGCCTCTGGTGCAATGGAGAGAACAAATAAGTACAAAGGTGAGGAAGAGTTTCTGGGTAAGGGAGTTTCTTATTGTGGTGTGTGTGATGCAGCCTTCTTTAAGAACAGGCCTGTGGCGGTTATAGGTGAAGATGATTATGCTCTTGAAGAGACGGAGTTTATTGCTCGCTTCGCCAATAAGATATACTTAGTTGTACCCTCCAGCAAAATAAAAGCACCGCCTGAAATGGTATCTGAAATACAGTTTAACCCAAAAGTGGAAATACTTTTGCACCACAGGGTTATGGAGATAGTGGGTAATTCTCTTGTGGAAGGTCTGTGGGTTCAAAACATAGCCACAAAGGAAAAAAGGCTTCTACAGGTGGATGGTGTTTTTATATTCTTGGGTGGTAATAAGCCTTCTGTAGATTTTCTAATGAACCAGGTAGAAATGACCAATGAGCATTGTATAGTTGTTAATGAGGAGATGATGACTTCTGTGCCAGGAGTTTTTGCCGCTGGGGATGTGCTATGTACCAACATAAAGCAGGCTGTTATAGCAGCCGCAGATGGTGTAAAGGCTGCCCTTGCAGTGGATAAGTTCCTAAACAAGAAGGCAAAAATTACCTCCCAGTGGTAGGAGTGGTTTATACTATTAAAGCCTATGATAAGCGTTGAGGATATAAGAGAAAGAATACTGCATTATCTTGATCCTGAAGTAAGGGAAGTTTTTGATATAGGCTATTATCTTATATCCTCTGGTGGAAAGGGAGTAAGGCCCCTTCTCACACTTGTGGTTTGTGAAGCCCTAGGTGGTGATACGGAAAGAGCGATCCCTTTGGCGGTGGGTATAGAGTATGTACATATAGCTTCTTTACTTCATGATGATGTGGTGGATGGAGCGCAGACAAGGAGGGGTAAAAGAAGTGCCAACCTTGTTTTTGGAAATCAAGCCTGCGTCCTTGCGGGAGATTATATGTATGCCAAGGCCTTATCCCTTTACTCTCAATATGGCACTCTACAAAGCATAGAAGTTTTGAGCGATGCTGTTATGAAAATGTCTCAAGGACAGCTTTTGGAGCTTAGAAGTCTTGGAAAGATCATTGATGAGAATACTTACATAAAGATTATTGATTACAAAACTGGTGCCCTTTTTGGTGCCTGTATGGCCGTGGGTGCTCTAATGGCTGGTAGAAAAGACTACTGGAACTTTTACCATATAGGAATGCTGGCGGGAAGAGCTTTTCAGCTTATAGACGATGCCCTTGATTATTACGGAAAGGAAGAAAAGCTTGGAAAGCCCACTGGCTCAGACCTTGCAGAGGGCAAATGCACCTATCCTCTTATATCTGTGCTTGATGGTTTAACAGAGGACAAGAAAAATCTCTTCTACAATGGCGGGTATGAAAGCCTAAGAAAGTTGGTGCTTGAGCTTGGAGGTGTGGAAAAGACAAAAAGGAGAGCAGAAGAGGAGTTAAAAGTGGTGTTGGAATTTATAAAACCTTTTGATGAATCAGAGGTCCTGAAGGACCTTATATTTAAGCTTGTTTACAGAGAATACTAAAGGTTATAGCCCTCCTTAAACCTTCTAAAATTTACCAGGTTCTCCGCCATCTTGTTCCTTATCTGCTCTCCTTCCTTTATTAGATGATCCAGTATTCTAAAGCACTCCTTTGCGGTTTCTAAGTCCAAGCTTTCAATCTGTTCTTGTGTAATACTATTCAACACATCTATTGCTTTATCCCAATCTCCCTGTTGAAGGTATGTTTCACACTGCAGGAGTAGTTTCTTGAGGTTTTCCATAGATTTTCCTCTCTACCGCTTCCCAGCTTTCTTTTAGGTCCTTTAGCACCTTTACCATCTTTTTTATGGTCTCAGGTTCGTCCCCCTCTACTGTTATCCTTACAAGGTCGTTTATAAGGGCTTGGTAGATTTCGCTGAGATTTTTTGCTATTTCACCACCCTGTTCCATGTTAAGAGTGGCCTTAAGCACAGTTAGTATATCCGCAGCCCTACCTAAGGCTTCATACTTTGCCTTAACATTTTCATGGTCTTGTAGACCTTTTTCCATTATCTCGATTGCCTCCTCAAGGCATGTTATAGCTTTTTCATAAAGAAGTATAACCTGCATAACTGGGTTTGATGTAAGTACCATATTTTCAAGATATGCGTTCATCATTGTTTACCTCCTTGCATTTCTGAAAGGCTTACTATAAAACTTTGTAGCCTTGCCATAATTTCTTGAGACCTGTTTATAAAGGTCTCCACCTTTGCATATTCAATCCTTAATCTTTGTTCTTCTTTAGCTAACTGCTCTCCCAGTTTTTGAGCTCTTGCGTTTATCTGATCAAGCCTACTTTGAAAATCGTTAGTAAAATTCTGAAGCGTTGTAGAGGTTCCAATAGCGTATGGCCCTATGGTATCCTTTAGCCTGGATATTATGTCTTTTAGCTTCTGTGGGTCTGCGCTTGCCAATGAGCTTATATTGGAGCTGTTTGCCTCAAGGCTACCATCCTCCTTCACATTTACAAGGTCGTTGGCAAAAAGTTCATCCAGCATCCTTGAAAGCTCCGTTTTTATACCCACTATAGAATAATCCCCTTGAAAGAGGGCACCCTTTCCTGTAAGTTGGTTTACTTGAGATATAACCGCATTGTAGTTTTTCACAAAGTTATTAAAGAAGTCCACCACCTTTGAATAGTCATCGCTTACGCTTATGGTGGCGCTACCTACCTTTTTTACCTCCACGTTGAGCCCAGTTATGAGGTTCTCAAAGGTATTATATGTGCTGGTAATGGTAGTATTTCCTATCCTTATTTGGGCGTTCTGCGCACTTTGAAGTGGATTGTTTACATCCAAGTTCCAAGCTTGTCCATTTACATACAGCGCATCTTCAAAAGATATTACTGTGTTTGTGGAAGTGGTTTCCACATTAGAAGCCTTTTCATCCTTTTCCGAGAGCATAAGCTTATAAGAAGTTCCATCGTAGAATATGCTCGCTACTATCTTACTTCCTGCCACGTTGTTTATAGCGTTTACAAGGTCCTGGAGTGTTCCACTGCCTGGGTTTATCTCAAAGCGCTCATAACCTGACCCAGTGTTGTAAGCTATTCTAAAGTAATCCCAGCTTATGGTGGCGTTGGGATCGCTTACTCCGTTTATGGTAGCCAAAGCTTCCTTTTGAGCCAGCTTTAGAACATCCACGTTTAACGTTACATTTGGTGTGTTTTCTGAGGCTGTGGCTGTAAGCACAGAACTATCCGATGAATTTGCCCTTTTGCCCTTAAAGAGGTCATCCACTGTGAGGCTTTCAAAAACTTGGGATAGGCCCTTCACAGCATCAAGGAGCTTCTGCGTGGCGGATTGCTTTGCTTGAATCTGCTGAGCTTCTTGGGATAGCCTTTGCAGAGGAAGGGACTTTATCCTTATTATTTGGTCTATTATAGAGCCCCAGTCGAACTTGCCAGTTAGGTTGTTAAAGTATATTTCTCCAGCCACATTAGGCCTCCTTGTTTAAAAGTATACCCAGCATCTGGTCTATTTTCTTCATCAGGTCCAAGAGGTATTCGGGTGGTATCTGCCTTATGACCCTGTTTGTATCCTTTTCTATGATCTTTGCCACAGGTATTTCAAGCTCTGAGTCTATATCTATCCTTAAGTACTTACTTAGCATGTCAAATTTCCTTTTGATCTCTTCCATTAGCTTTTGTAGCTCTTGGGAGTTTACCCTTCTTTCTGCCTCGCTTTGATGGACGCTTTCTTCCCTTTCTCTTTTCATCCTTTCAAGGGCACCCTCTTGGGCCTGCTTTTGAACCATTATCTGCTGATCAGGAGATGTAGCTTCCAAACCCCTTGCCTCTACCCTCATGGCTAAACCTCACAATAAAGGGGAGGATAAACCTCCCCTTATTAATTTATTACCTGAGGAGTTGTAGTACCAGCTGAGGTAGTTGGTTTGCCTGTGCAAGCATTGCCATAGAAGACTGCATCTTTATCTGGAGCTTGGTAAAGTTGGTCATCTCCTCTGCGTAGTCTGTGTTCCTTATGACGTTCTCAGCTTCCCTTGTGTTGTCCTGCGCCACCTTTTGGGAATCGTATATGGACTGGAGGTTGTTCATCACTGCACCTATCTGAGCCCTTACTGAATCCACACGCTGGAGAGCCTTTTTGACTATTAGCATAGATTCCTCTGCCTCTTCATTGGTAAGCACATTAACCGCATAGAGGTTCTTTGCAGTGGCATAGCTTCCGCTGGTGATGTTAAAGTTAAAGCCTTGGTTTGAAGCTGAAACCCCATTATAGTCAAGCTTGTAGGTGTCTATGCCAGCTATGTCTATTGTGCCCACATCTATATAATAGGCGTATTTGTTTGTATTATCAAAGGTGACATTAGGGGCGCCTTCCAGTACTTGATTGAGTTTAATGGCTATAGAATCATCAGTACCAATAGTTCCATTTATTCCTACTTTTACTGCTATTGTCTCTCCATTGTTGGTTTCCAGCACAAGCTTATTGTTCACAACCTTGGCACTTATGGGTGCATTTGCGCCAGAAGCTTGGGTATTTATCGCATCTGCAAGCTGTTGCACACTGGTTATTGAACTATCTATGGTTACAGTAAAAGTGGCAGAACCAGCAGCGTCAGCGTTTCCTATGTAAAAGTTAAGGGTTACGGAAGTAAGAGATGTGCCACCATCTCCGTTTGGGTCGTTTATAGCATAAAAGTTAGCAAAACCAGTAAAGGCTTGGTCTGCTTTGTTGGTATTCTTTGCCACAGCTTCTATACCAAGAGCCTGAAGGTCTTTATTGCTGTTGATATTCTTAGCAAGGGTAGCTGCATCTACAAACCTTTGTGTGCCATCATAAGATAGAGCTCTTATACCAGCTACACCCACATAATCGCCAGAGTCTACAAGCCAGTTGGATGTAGTGCCAAGCTGAGCAGAAAAAGTAGTATTGGTTGTCGCTGATGTACCACTGTTATAAATTGCTCCTTGGCCTTTGGCTAAGTAAGCACCTATGTCGTTTGGCAAAACACTGCTGATATTTACCTCTAATACTTGATCCTTTCTTGCTCCGTAGTGGATATACCTTTGGGCAAAAGTACCATCAAGTAGCTTTATGCCGTTGTATTCTGTGTCTGTACCTATCTTTTTGATGGCATCAATGAAGTTGTCTATTTCCCTTTGTAGGCTTGACCTTGCGTTAGGGTCGTTGATGTCGTTTGCTGCACGCACTGTCCTTTTGTAGATCTCGTTTAGCCTATCAAATATCTGACCTGCTGAGCTTTCTGCTATCCTCAAAGCGGAGAGTCCTGTTTGAATGTTCTTGTTACCTTCTTCTAGACCAGAGCTTACTACAGAAAGCTGGTCTGCAATGAATAGTCCTGCGGAGTCATCGGCTGCGTTTAGAATCCTTAGACCAGTAGACAGCCTAAGCAGGGACTTGTTCATGTCCCTTTCATTCTTAACTATGGCCGTTTGTGAGGCTGCCGCCTCAAAGTTAAAGTTCACTCTTAGTGCCATGGTTCGCACCTCCTTTAGGTTTTCTTATATGTGTTTATCGGAAGCTTTAGGCTTTTTTTAAGGGTGGATTAAAATATCTCTCTATGCTTGACTTGGAGCTCGTACGTAAAAGCCCAGATTTTGTAAGAGAGAGGCTTAGAACTAGAGATGAAGGGCTTGATAGCCTTGTGGACAGAGTTTTAGAGTTAGATTCAGAGAGAAGGTCCATACTAAAGGAGCTTGAAAGGCTCAGGGCTGAGAGAAACTCAAAGAGCAAGGAGATAGGCTTACTCAAAAAGAAAGGTGAAGATACCTCTTCCCTTGAAGAAGAGGTTAGAAGAATAAAGGAAAGTATAGAAGCCTACGAGGAAAAACTGGCTTCTGTGGAAGAAGGGCTTAAGGACCTCATGCTCCGCATACCAAACCTACCACACAAGAGCGTTCCTATTGGAAGGGATGAGAGTGAGAACGTGGAGGTCCGAAGGTGGGGAAAGCCAAGGGACTTTTCCTTTGAGCCAAGGCCCCATTGGGAGATAGGGGAAAGGCTTGGCATATTTGATTTTGAAAGAGCTGGGAAGATTTCTGGCAGTCGCTTTGTAATCCTCAAAGATTGGGGTGCAAAGCTTGAAAGGGCGCTTATAAACTTTATGCTTGACCTTCATTCAAGAAAAGGCTATAAAGAGGTTTGGCCACCCCACCTTGTAAGGCCAGAGATACTTATAGGCACTGGACAGCTCCCAAAGTTTGAAGAAGAGCTATACAAGTGTGAGAGGGATGATCTATATCTTATCCCTACTGCAGAGGTGCCACTTACCAACCTTTATAGAGATGAAATCTTATCCGAAGAGGACCTACCCATATACATGGTCTCCTACACGCCTTGCTACAGAAGAGAGGCTGGATCTTACGGAAAGGACATAAGGGGCATAATACGCCAGCACCAGTTTAACAAAGTAGAGCTAGTAAAGATTGTAAAACCAGAGCATTCTTATGAAGAGCTTGAAAAACTAACCGCCGATGCAGAGGATGTGCTAAAGCTTTTGGGGCTTCCTTATAGGGTTGTGCTTTTATGCACTGGAGATATGGGCTTTGCCAGTGCAAAAACCTACGACATAGAAGTGTGGTTTCCATCCCAAGGAAGGTATAGGGAGATCTCCTCCTGCTCCAACTGTGAGGACTTTCAGGCAAGGAGGATGAACGCACGCTATAGGGATGCTCAAGGAAAACTCCGTTTTGTCCATACTCTCAACGGCTCAGGACTGGCCGTAGGAAGGACATTGGCTGCCATTTTGGAAAACTATCAACAGGAAGACGGCTCTGTTGTAGTGCCAGAGGCACTAAAGGATTATCTGAAGATTGATATAATAACTCCTAAATAGGATGAAAAAAACTTGTATAATTTATCTGTAGGAGGGTTAATATGAAGAAACCTACAGTTCAACCCAAGAATGTGGAAAGGCAAGTGCCACAAGGAGGGCTTTTAGTCTCAAAAACAGATTTAAGAGGAGTGATAACCTATGCCAACCCTGTGTTTATAGAGGTTTCTGGATATTCGGAGGAGGAGCTTGTAGGCTCCCCACATAACATTGTGCGTCATCCCGATATGCCTAGAACGATTTTTAAAATCCTTTGGGATCATATCCAAAGTGGTGATGAAGTATTTGCTTATGTAAAAAATCTGGCAAAGGATGGTAGCTACTATTGGGTGCTTGCTCATGTTTATCCAGTTTCTGGTGAATACCAAAGCGACAGAAGAGCTGTAGAAAAGAGGGAAGTGTTATCAAGCGTTATAGAACCCTTGTACAGGAAGCTGAGGGAGATTGAATCCTCCCTTGGTTTGGAGAAGGCAGTGGAGTATTTAAACAATTTAGTAAGAGAAAAGGGTTTTAGTGAATATAATGAATTTATATTCAAGTTGGAATTCAATAATTTAGGAGGCGGGCAATGAGAGAACTATCTAGCCTTACAAAGATACAGATAGCGAATATTTTGTCTCTTATAGTATTTGCTGTGGCCTTAGCAGTGGAAATTTATAAATACGGTTTTGAACTGATAAGAGCTATAAACATATTTAACTTCCTACTTGCTTGGTTTATATTTGTGAACGTTATAAAGGTAAGAAGGTTTGTTAATGATGTCTCCAATATAATTAGGAAGGCGGCCCATGGCAATTTGGAGGATAGACTTGTAAAAATAAAGGAAGGTGGGGAGTTAAAAGAACTTGCTTATAACCTAAACCTTCTTTTGGATCAAGCGCAAACATTTATTTCTGAGATTGTGCATTCTGTAGAAAAGGTATCCAATAGAAAGTATTGGAGAAGACCAAATGTTCATGGTTTTGATGGCGGATACAAGGTTACTATTCAAAAGCTTGAAAAGCCGTTAAGGGCCATAGAGGAAAATGATAGATTTATCCAAAAGGCAATGCTGAACGAGGAATTGTCCAATATAGGAGGAGGCATAGCTGCAAACCTTATGCTGATCTCAAAGGATATGGAAAAGGTTGTAGAAGCTCTGGAGAGGATAAAGAGCGATAGTGAAAGAACTTTGTTGGTTTCAAGGGAAGGTGTTGGGCAGGTGGAAAATATAATTAAAGATTTAAGGGAAATAATAGATATGATAGGAATGTCAAATAAGGTTATAGTTTCTTTGGCAGAAAAAAGTGCAAACATTACGGAAATAGTTAATCTTATAAAGGATATCGCTGACCAGACCAATCTACTCTCTTTGAACGCAGCCATTGAGGCAGCAAGGGCTGGAGAGATGGGAAGGGGCTTTGCCGTTGTTGCGGATGAAGTGAGAAAGTTGGCAGAACGAACACAAAAGGCAACGGATGAAGTATCAAAAGTTATAATGGACCTTCAAAGCCAGGCAAAGGAAACACAAAAGGAATCTGAAAGGATGGTTGTAAAGGCACAAGAGGCGGCGCAATCAATTGGTAAGTTCAAAGACGTAATTACAGAGTTTGAAAAGGCGGCACAACAAACACAGAGCACTGCGCTTAAAACTAGTGATAAAGTCTTCCTTACCACAAAGAAATTAGACCATATTATCTTTAAAAACAGGGTTTATTCAATGGTTGTGAATGATAAGTATGAGGGTGTAACTTTAGAAAGGCATACAGAATGTGATTTTGGCAAGTGGTATTATTCTGATAGGTCGCTAAAATACAAAGATAAAAGCGCCTTTAAAGATGTAGAAGAGTATCATAAGAATTTCCATGATATAGCCATAGATCTTATAGAAAAGATGAAAAGCGGTGAGTTAACTACCAAGGATAAGGAAAAAATTGTTCATACTTTTGAACTCATGGAGGAGCAATCCCAGCAAATATTCAAGAAGTTGGATGAGATGGTGGAAGAATAGGGGGTGATAATATGAAGTACGAAGAGCTTGACAGCTTGGTCCAGTTGATAGACCAGATTAAAAAGGTAGCAAAGCAAAGCAATCTGCTTGCTTTAAATGCAGCCATTGAGGCGGCAAGGGTGGGTGAAGCTGGCAAAGGTTTTTCGGTGGTTGCGAGCGAATTTAGAAAGCTTGCGGAAAATACCAACAAGATAGTATCTGAGATGGAGGTGGTTATAAATAAATTGAAGGAAAAGATAGAGTAAAAGGAGGAATAAACTTATGGAAGCCCATGGCTTACCTGAGGTTTTAAAGACGGGGCAAAATGAGCTTGAGATAATAGACTTTAGGCTTTATGAGGAAAAGGATGAGGGAATTTATGAATGGATTTTGGGTGTAAATGTGGCAAAGGTTAGGGAGGTTTTGGTACTACCCACCTTGACAAAAGTTCCCAACATGCCAAAGGAAGTGGAGGGCATGGCCGAGATAAGGGGAGAGCTCATACCAGTTGTTAACTTGGCAAAATGGCTTAATATAAGGGAACCGAAGAATATTAAAAAGTACTTAATCTTTATGGAGTTTTTAAGACAAAGAATAGGAATCATTATCCATAAAGCAAACAGGATAAGGAGAATATCTTGGCAGGATATAAAAACAGCTCCACAAATATTAAACGCCAAGCTAAACGGTAGGATAACAGGCGTGGTAGAAATAGAAGATGGACTGCTTTTAATACTTGATTTTGAAGGTATATTGGATGATATGAACTTGCTTGAAGTATTCCATCCCATAACTAAAAGAGCGGAGGTGGAGGCTAAGAAGCAACGTAGAATACTTTTGGCTGAGGATTCTGCAGTAGCAAGGAAGATAATAACGGATATACTCACTTCTGCTGGGCATGAGGTTATAGCTACCGAAAGCGGTAAACAAGCTTGGGAAAAGCTTAATGAGATGTTTAATGAGGCGGCAAGTCAGGGTAAAAACATAAGGGATTATGTGGATTTAGTAATTACGGATATAGAGATGCCCGAGATGGATGGGCTTACACTAACTAGGTTAATTAAAGAGACACCTGGCTTTTTGAACCTTCCAGTTATTATAAACACCACACTATCGGATGAAGCAAACAAAGAAAAGGCAAAGATGGTTGGAGCGGATGACTATTTGGTAAAGTTTGATGCAAAACATCTGCTGGATCTTGTTGAAAAGTATGGGGGATAGCCATGATTCCAGATGAGCTAAGAGAAATATTTGATGAGTTTTTGGTAGAAGCAAATGAGCATATAGAAAATCTTGAAAGTAAGCTCTTGGAGCTTGAAAAGGATCCAAACAATGAAGAACTTATAAATGCAGCCTTTAGGAGCATGCACACCTTAAAGGGCGGTGCTGGCTTTTTGGGGCTTACAGCAATAGTGGAAGTGGCTCATAGAGCAGAGGATATACTAGGAAGGTTAAAGGAGAGGAAACTAACAGTAAATAAGGAGATCTTAGACATACTTCTAAAGGCTGTAGATTTTATTAGAGAAGCTCTAAAATTTTACGAAGATGATGAAGAGGTTACAGTTCCTGAAGACCTAATAGCAAAACTTTCTTCTGTGCTGGAAGGTTCTTCCTTAGAGTCTTTGCTTGATAAGTACGGCTTTTCTCATTTAAAAGGAAAATCAATTGAAGATATATTGGAAGAGCTTGTACTACTGCCGCCAAACAAAAGACCGCAGGAGATAATAGATTTTATTGATAGTATGCTTTCTGGACAGGAAGAACAGCAAGAGTATACTGGAATAATGCAAAAAATAGATGAAGAAGCAACCAATAAGATGTTAGAAATGGTGGAAGAAGAGATAGGCGCTGAGGAACAAACAGCTTCAATTAAAGAGCACGAAAGCAGAACTGAGAAATCTGAAATTAATACAACAACTAAAAAAGAAAAGGAAGAAGAAAAGGTTTTAAGAATTGATATAAACAAGATAGAAACGCTTATGAACTTGGTAGGAGAGCTTGTTTTAGATAGGAATAGGCTCTTAAGAACCATATCTGAAATGGCACAAAATATGTCACCCAACAGGTATATAGAAGAAATAGAATCAATCGCCTCCTCCATAGACAAAACTGTTGGAGACCTTCAGCTTGCTGTAATGAAAACTAGAATGCAGCCTGTTAGAAGGCTCTTCCAGAAGTTTAACCGTATTGTAAGAGACCTTTCTCAACTAACAGGGAAACAGGTTGAACTCATTATACAGGGCGAAGACACAGAGATGGATAAATCCATACTTGAAAAGCTTGAAGAGCCAATGGTGCATCTTATTAGAAATGCCCTTGATCATGGGATAGAGTTTCCAGAGGAGAGGCGTGTACTTGGTAAAAATCCTGTTGGCAAGCTTTATCTTAGAGCCTACTATCAAGGGGATAGGGTTTATTTAGAGGTTGAAGATGATGGAAGGGGCATAGATACTAGGAAGGTTGCCCAAAAAGCTCTAGAGAAGGGACTGGTTACAAAAGAACAACTTGATAAAATGACAGAAAAGGATATCCTAAGGCTCGTTTTTATTCCGGGCTTTTCAACCAAGGATCAAGTTTCGGAAATGTCTGGCAGAGGCGTAGGAATGGATACAGTAATGAACATGGTAATAAACTTTAGAGGTACCATAGATATTTGGAGCGAAAAGGGTAAGGGTACCAAAATATCTATGGCCTTTCCTCTTACCGTTGGTATTATTAGGTCTTTGCTTGTATCGGTAAGCAAAAGAAGGTTTGCCATCCCTATCTTCTTGGTTACAGAGATTATACCTGCGGAGAATGCCGAAATTAAACTACTTTCCGGTAGAAACGTTCTATTGCTAAGAGATCATGCCTTGCCACTTTTGAACCTATATGATTTGCTTGAACTGGAAAGATGTGATATAGGATATATAATAGTCTGCCTAATAGGAAATCAAAGGGTGGCCTTTACAGTGGAGGATCTATTTGGAGATGAGGAGGTGGTGGTAAAGCCACTTGGAGGCATATTTGGGGATATTCATGGTATTTCTGGAGCAACTATTACAGGAGATGGGAAGGTGGTGTTTATCTTGGATATTGTAGAACTTTTGAAGAACAGCAATCTAAAAACATAAGAGGTGGTGACATGGGGCTTATGAGGATAGAAAACAAAAATACTTCCATAGCCGGAATGGAGGTAAAAAAGGTACATGAATTTTTAGCCATATACTTGGAAAAGGAGTTTATGGGCATACCTCTAAGGAAGGTGCTTGAAATATCTAAGGTGTTAGAACTATTTCCCGTTCCTCTCACTCCTTCTTATATAAGGGGTGTGATAAACCTTAGGGGCGAGATCATACCTGTTATCTCTATTAAGCAAATAATGGGCATACCTCAAAAGACTCAACCATCAAGGCTAATCATACTGGAAACATCCTATGGAAAGGTAGCTGTGGAAGTGGATTCTGTATACGGCGTGGTTAAAATAGAGGAGGGCATGTTAGAACCCAACCCAATGACCGCCATTTACAGTGAATTCATATCAAACGTTGCTCAGATAAAAGAGGGTTTTATCAGTATAATAGACTTAGAAAAGGTTTTCCAGGAGAGGATATAAGAAGTATGGGTAGTGTGTTTTTGAAGAAGGTTATGGAGTTTATTAATGAAAAAAGAATAGATATTTTTCAAGCCATGTTTTATAAACTGTTTGAAAAGTATGGTGGAGATTTAGACAGGTTTATAGATGAATGGTTTGTAGAATATTCTTATAAAACTCTAAATGCTTATTTTAATGAAGAATTGTTCAAGGAAGATTTTGAGGTGTTTTATAGGAAAAAGGCTAATATCATAAGAGCTTATGTAAAAGCATACTGGTCTTATTGTTTGAATCCTTATAAAAGGCCTCACAGTATTGAAATTGCTATGAGCTTTTTCGATTTAAAAGATTTAGACGAGAAGGAGCTTAAGAGAAAATACAGAGATATAGTTAAGATTTACCACCCGGATATCTATTCAGATAAAAGATCGGCAAATGAGAAACTAAAAGAAGTAAATCATTATTATCAGATCTTGAAAGCTTATATTGCAAAATTCAGAAAGGAGGGCATATCTTGCTATGGATGATGTGAGGAAAATAATTAGTGCCATTTTGGATGAGATCAAGGTGCTTGGGAGTAAGATAGAAAGCATTACATCCACAATCAAGTACACTGGTGAGGTGGCTACTCCTACCATTTCTGAAAGTTTGAAAGAGGTTATTAGATATTCTGAAGATAGTACGAAAAAGATATTGGATAATATTGATAAGATTTCAAAAAACTCTAATGATATTAAAGATATTGTGGAAGATCTGATTAATTTAGATGTGGAAAGCTCTGTAAAATGGAGGCTTAACCTTATAAAGGTCAAAAATGACGAAAATCTAAGCCTTCTATTAAGAGTCTATGAGCTTTTTTCCTTCCAGGATCTGTCAAGTCAACAGATATATGAGGTTATTAACTTGCTTGAAGAAACGAAAAGGAAACTTATAGAACTTATAGAGCTTTCTATTGAAAGCTCAGGGCTTCCCGAGGATAAAAAAAGCCAAGCTGTAGGAAAGGTGCATGAACTTATATCTGGAAATAGAATCTCTCAAGAAGAGGTTGATGAAATACTAAAAGAACTTGGGTTATAGGAGGTCAAGATGGGTTTCCCGCAGAATATAAGGATTTTAGTGGTTGATGATATGGCAACTATGAGAAAAATAGTTAAAGGATTATTGGCTCAGCTTGGCTATCCAAATGTGGAAGAGGCAGAAAACGGTAAAGAGGCTTTTTTTAAGCTTAAGCAAGGTAAGTACGATTTAGTTTTACTTGATTGGAACATGCCAGAGATGGATGGTATAACCCTTTTGCAAGAGATAAGGAAGGATCCAAACCTTAAAAGTATACCTGTTATTATGGTTACTGCAGAAGCAAAGAAGGAAAATGTCTTACAAGCCATACAAGCGGGTGCAAACAACTACATAGTGAAACCTTTTACAGCGGAAATCCTCAAAGAAAAGCTTGATAAAGTGTGGCAGCAGATAAGTGGAGGATAAAAGTATAAGCTTTATACTTTTTCTATGAGGGTTCTTCTTTTTTCTGGAAAGGGCGGTGTTGGAAAGACTACCATCTCTGCGGCCACAGCCTATAGGCTTTCCAGCCTTGGCTATAAAACCATAGTTGTTTCTCTTGACCCAGCCCATAGCTTAGGGGATGCCTTTGACCTTCCGGAAGAAGAAAAGATAAAGGCCAAGGGACTGCCTATAAAGGTTACGGATAAGCTATACGTTCAAGAGATAGACATCCAAGAGGAAGTGGATAGGTATTGGGGAGATGTGTATAGGTTTTTGGAGCTTCTTTTTAACACCACTGGCCTTGATCAGGTGGTTTCTGAAGAGCTTGCCATCCTTCCGGGTATGGAAGAGGTTACAAGCCTTCTTTATGTTAATAAGTATTACAGAGAGGGTGAGTTTGACGTGCTGGTGCTTGACCTTCCACCTACCGGTGAATCCCTCAGGTTTGTTTCCATGCCAACGGTCCTAAAGTGGTATATGAGAAAGATATTCAACGTGGAAAGAAATATAATGAAGATAGCAAGGCCTGTGGCAAGAAGGCTTACCGATGTTCCTCTGCCAGATGAGGAATACTTTAAGGCTCTTGAGAACTTTTATGAGAGGCTAAAAGGTGTAGATGAGGTCCTTATAGACCCGGAGATAACCTCTGTTAGGATAGTGGCAAACCCGGAGAAGATGGTTCTAAAAGAAAGCCAAAGGGCTTTCTTATACTTTAACCTCTTTGGTGTGAATGTGGATGCGGTGATTGTAAATAAGGTGCTTCCACCTTCCGTGGAAAACTGTGAACACTTTTCCAAATGGCTTCTTACCCAAAAAAGGCATATAGAGGACATAAGCGCTCTCTTTTACCCAGTTCCAGTATTTACCGTACCACTTATGGAAGATGAGGTGGTAGGGCAAGAAAGGCTGGAGATACTTTCTCACCTGATCTATGGAGATACGGACCCTATAAGGGTTTTCTACAAAGAGAAGCCCTATGAGTTTATAGAAGAGAATGGAGGCTATATTATAAGGCTTAAAGCACCCTTTCTTACAAAGGAGGGCCTATCCGTTCTAAAGAGCGAGGGAGAGATAATTGTAAGGTGGAAAAACTTTAAAAGCCATGTGCTTCTGCCAAGAAGATTAAGAGATTATGAGCCAAAGGGTGCAAAGATAGAAGATGGATATTTAAAGATCTTCCTTTCAAAGGCTTGAAAGAAGTTCCTTTATTTTTTTTAGGTCTTCCACAAACTCCTTTTCTGCACCGGGATTTCTCAGTATATAAGCTGGGTGGTAGGTAAGCAAAACCTTAATCTTTCTGTTGTATGGATAATCAAAAACTTGCCCCCTGTGTTTTGTAATTTGTAAACTCTTGCCTAGAATACCCTCAAGAGCTGTGGCACCCAGACAAACTATAAGCTTTGGGTTTAGGATTTCTATTTCCTTTTTTAAGTAGGGCAGACAGCTCTGCATCTCTTTTGGCGTAGGTTTTCTGTTGCCCGGTGGCCTTGACTTTACCACGTTTGTAATATAAACTTCTTCCCGCTTTAGACCCACCTCTTCAAGCTTTTGGTTTAAGTACCTGCCAGCCCTTCCCACAAAAGGACGCTTTAGTTGGTCCTCTTCCTCTCCCGGAGCTTCACCCACAAAGACCACAGGTGAATAGGGATTTCCCTCTCCAAAAACGTATCCACTGGCACCCTCATACAGGATGCAGGTTTTTTCTTTCTCAATCTTTTTGTAAAGCTCTTCAAGGAGCTCTCTTTTGTTTTCTTGGGGTGTTTCCTTCACCGGGGTTTCTTGAATTTCACCTGACAACCCTCCCTCTACTATATAAAGAACATCAAAGCCTATTTCAGAAAGGGCCATAAGTGTAGCCTGTAGCTTTTGCATACTTAAATTATACGTTGACCTACGCTGTGTAAGAAATTCATCCCTAACATTAAGCATATACGATTTGTAAATGTAAATTGAGTTTGTAGCAGCACCTTTGCGTATGCCAGATTGGGTAGTAGCAAGCCCTGCCCATATATTAAAAATACGCAGGTTGGAAGCCTCTATATGTATTTAGATTATACATTTGCCTGTATGCTAAGTAAGGCATGTTTCAGTTTTTTTCAAAATATTTGAAGCAGCTCACTTGTGAGAAAGCTATTTTCATCGGTTGGCTCTGGGACCCGCCTCCTACATTAGTTTCTCGCTTGGCATAGAAATGGCTACCTTGAAAAAAGGTCCTCAATCCAAGACCTTTCAAAGCACTTCACACCCTCATCGTAAGATTGACTCTTTTCAAGGCAGGATTTAATGGCCTCAAGCTTTTTTATACCAAGGTTTTTACATAAAGCCCAAAAGTATCTGCAGTATTCTTTATCCTTTAGCGGATTGTTTTGACACTGTCCAGAAGGCTCTTGAGAAAAGGCAAAGGCGATAAGGAAAAGAAGGGCCAAAAGCCTCATACATTTACCTGAAGACTTTTCTTATACTTTTCCCACTCTTCTGGAAACTTTTGCATGGTCTGTTTTATAAGCCTGCCGGCCACAGCCCCAAGACCGCATATGGAAGTGGGCTGTATGTGAGAGTTCACAAAATTAAAGCCTTCCCAATCTTTCTCGTTGGCTTGGTGGTGAAGTATCCTTTCAAGAAGTATGGCTTGTTCATGGGTACCAACCCTACAAGGTGTGCATTGGCCACAGCTCTCGTGGGCATAGAACTCTGCAACCCAAAGGCAGGCTTGGACCACATAATCCTCTTCCGTTAGTACTATTACCGTTCCAGTTCCACCAAAACCAAAGGGTGAATAGTCCATTGGCGTATCCAGCTCATCGGCAGAGAAGCAATCCAAAGCTCCAGAGAAGACAGCCTTTACCTTTTTGTTTCCAATGGTTCCGCCTGCATACTTAAAGATGACCTCTCTTAAAGTAGTGTTCATAGGAAGTTCATAAACGCCTGGCTTTTTTACCTTTCCACTTATAGGGAAGAGCTTGGGACCTGGATAGTCGCTTGGACCTATGTATCTGTACTCTTCCCAACCCATGCCAACTATTATAGGTATATTACATAAGGTCTCCACATTGTTTACCACTGTAGGCCTGCCAAAGAGGCCATACTGCACGGGGAAGGGTGGCTTTATCCTTGGGAAGCCCCTCTTGCCTTCAAGGGATTCTATAAGGGCGCTTTCCTCTCCGCATATATAGGCACCTGCACCCCTTGCTACATAAATATCAAGGTCAAAGCCAGAGCCCAAGATGTTTTTACCCAAAAAGCCCTTCTTCTTTGCCTCCTCTATGGCATCCCTTAGTATGTAATAGCCTGCAGGGTATTCTCCCCTTATGTATATAAAGGCTTGGTTTGCCCCTATGGCGTAAGCGGAGATTATCATACCTTCTATAAGCAGATGTGGGTCCCTTTCTATCAGTATTCTATCCTTAAAGGTGCCTGGCTCAGACTCGTCTGCATTGCATATTAAATACCTTGGAGCTGGGTTTTGCACAGCAAACTTCCACTTCCTTCCCGTTGGAAAACCTGCACCACCCCTACCCCTCAGCTGGCTTTTATCCACCCATTCTATTATCTCCATTGGGTCCATGTTTAGAGCCTTTTCCAAGGCTTGATAACCACCGTCCCGTAGGTACTCCTCTATACTATGTACTTTAGGCTTTTTGGCCCTCTTCAAAAGCAAATTAAGCGTAGTTTCTGCGTATATTTCAGGTATAACGGGATAGGACCTCATTTAGCTTCTCCTTTGACTCAAATTTATAGGTATCGTTATCTATCATAAAACAGGGAGCCTCAGAGCAGGCTCCTATACACTGCACCCCTATAAGCTTAAACCTTCCATCCTTTGTAGTCTCACCCAAGGATATACCCAAAAGTTCTTTTATTGCCTTTAGCACCTTTTGTGAGTTCATAAGGTTGCATACCACGCTTACGCAAACCCTTATCCTATGCCTTGCAGGCTCACCCCTATCAAACATATCATAGAAAGACACCACATTTTCCACATGGTTTAGTGGTACTTCAAGTACTTTTGCCACTTCTTCAATAGCAAAGGTGGGTATATGTCCGTAATGGTCTTGAACTTCATGAAGGCACAATAGGATAGCCTGTTCTTTTCTTGGAAAGTACTCAGCATGTTCCTTTAACTTTTTTAAAAGCTCCTCCGATAGCATAGCCATTAGCTTACCACCTCATCGCTAAAAATTGTATGAGGCATATCAACTTTTATTATACCCCTTTCCACGCCTAATTTTAACAGAAGCCTTACAGCATCTCTTCCGTCCTCGCCATAGTCAAGGGTTCTGTGGTTTACATACATGCCAACAAACCTATTGGTCCTCTCCATGTCTTCCTTTATATCCCTGGCGTACTCTCTAGCAAACTCTATGGCCTCTTCTCTGTGTTCAAGGGCGTATCTTATGCTTTCTTTCATAAGCCTTTCTATCTTCCTTATGTTTTCTGTACCAAGATCTTTTCTTACCACATTACAGCCCAAGGGCAAAGGCAAGCCTGTCTTTTCTTGCCACCACTGGCCAAGGTCCACTATCTTTTTCAAACCTTTATCTACGTAGCTTAGCTGCCCTTCATGGATTACAAGCCCTGCATCCACACGGCCTTCCTGCACTGCCAAAAGTATCTGGTCAAAGGGCATTACCACCTCTTCAAAGTCTGGCTCATAAAGCTTTAGAACAAGAAAGGCTGTGGTTAGCTTCCCAGGCACTCCTATCCTTTTGCCCTTAAGGCTATTTAGCGCTTGCTTTGATACCACTATAGGTCCATAGCCTTCACCCACGCTTCCACCGCTAGGGAGCACCAAGTACTTGTCTGCCACATAAGGATAGGCATGGAAGGATATGGCAGATATTTCATAAGTTCCCTTTAGGGCTTCCCTGTTGAGTGTTTCGATATCTGCAAGCACGTGTTCTATCTGGAGGCCGTCCGTATATATTTTCCCTGCGGTTAGGGCATAAAACATAAAAGCGTCGTCCGAATCGGGGCTATGGGCTATCCTTATCCTCATGCCTTCTCTCCTTAAAAAGTTCTGGAAGTTTTAAAATATAGGCGTATATCCTTTTCCATTTGGACCATTCCATAGCAGGGATAGCACCTCCATATACCTTGCCACCCTCCAAGCTTTTTGACACCCCAGCCTTGGCAGAAATTACTGCACCGTCGCCAATCTTCACATGGTCTGCCACTCCCACCTGACCTGCCAAAATGACGCTTCTACCAGTTTTTACACTACCAGAAAGGCCCACCTGAGAAACGATCATATTCCCCTCACCTACGTAGCAATTATGCCCTATCTGCACAAGGTTGTCTATCTTTGTGTTCTTCCCTATCCTTGTCTCATCAATAAGCGCCCTATCTATGCATGTATTTGCACCTATCTCTACAAAATCTTCAATTATTACCTTGCCTATGTGATTTAGCTTAAATATACCCTCTTCTCCCACGTAATAACCAAAGCCATCTGCTCCTATTACAGAGCCGCTATGTATCCTTACCCCTTCACCTATCTGGCATCCCGGGTACACATGGACTCCGCTAAAAAGCACGCTGTTTTTGCCCACTCTTACCCCTTCCCCTATATAGCAAAAAGGATATATTTTTACACCATCCTCCAGCACCGCACCCTTGCCCACATAAACAAAGGGACCCACATAAACATCTTTACCTATATGCACTTCCTCTTCAATGTGGGCCTTTTCGGACACGCCGGAAGGATGCCTTTCTGGATAAAGATAACTTAAAGATTTAGCAAGGGCAAGCCTTACGTTCTTTACCTTTATGTAATTGGGAAAATCCACCTCTTCGGAAACAACCAAAGCTACATGCATGCCCTTTAGCCTATCCAAAGCCCTTAAATCTTGAAGGAAGATTACACTTTTATCCTTAGGCTTTTCTGGCGAAGCCAAACCAACAAACTCAAACTCTTTATCACCATGTGGCTCGCCTTCAATAAGCTCTGCCAGCTCCTTGAGCTTCATTTTTGTTGGTCAAGCCTTAGGATTACCTCCTTGGTTATATCCATATCTGCGCTGATGTATACAAAGGCAGAACAATCCAAAACTGCGGTGTATCCTTGTGTTTTTGCTATATCTTCAGAGATTTTCCTAACCCTTTCTATTATTTCTTGTTCCATCTTGCTCTTTGTTTCAACTATCTCTTTCTGTGCCTTTTGTTGCAACTCCATTCCTTCCGACTCCACCTTTTGATATTCCTTTATCTTTTGTTCTCTTACATTTTGGGCTATACCCTTACTTTCTATCTGCTTCTTTAAATCCTCAAGCCTTTTACTTATCTGGTCAAGCCTTTTTTGGTATTCTTGTACCTTACCCCTTAGCTGGCTTTCCTTCTCTTTGACAAGCTGAGATTCGGAAAGTATTCTGTTGGGGTCCACGCAGACAAACTTTTGCTGGGCAAAACCAAAGCTTGAAGCAATAAGCAAAGCAAAAAGGTATTTTTTCATCGTTTTTCCTCCTGCTATAATGATAACATACTTTTATACTGCCTCCCTCATTATGTAGGTGGGCTTTAGCTTTTTCCTTACCACTTCTCCGCTTACAATCACCTTCCTTATGTCTTTAAGGGACGGTATTTCAAACATAACGTCCAGCATGATTTCTTCCATTATGGCCCTTAGGCCTCTGGCACCGGTTTTTCTCCTTATGGACTCTTTGGCTATCTCTACAAGAGCATCTTCAGTGAATTCAAGGTCCACCCCTTCCATCTCAAAAAGCTTTTTGTATTGCTTTACAAGGGCGTTTTTGGGTTCTACTAAAATCCTTACAAGCTCTTCTTCGGTAAGCTCGTCAAGCACAGCTATAACGGGAAGCCTACCCACAAACTCTGGAATAAGGCCAAAATGTATAAGGTCATCAACTTCCACAAACTGGAGTGGGTTTTCATGGCTTTCAAACTTCTTTATATCTGCTTCAAAGCCTACCACAGATTTGCCTAACCTGCGCTTAACTATCTCCTCAAGGCCCACAAAGGCACCACCGCATATGAAGAGAATATCGGTAGTATCCACCTGTATAAATTCTTGATGGGGATGCTTTCTTCCTCCCTGAGGTGGAACGTTTGCTATTGTTCCTTCCAATATCTTCAAAAGGGCTTGCTGCACACCCTCACCAGATACATCACGGGTTATGGATGGGTTTATGCCGGACTTTTTGGCTATCTTGTCTATTTCATCTATGTATACTATGCCCTTTTGGGCAGCCTTTACATCATACCCGCAGTTTTGTAGAAGCCTTACCAGCACGTTCTCCACATCCTCACCCACATAGCCAGCTTCTGTTAAGGTAGTGGCGTCCGCTATGGCAAAGGGCACATCCAATATCCTTGCCAGGGTCTTTGCCAAAAGGGTTTTACCAGAGCCTGTTGGACCTATGAGGAGTATGTTGCTCTTTTCTAACTCCACATCATCTAAGCTAAGCCCTAGCTCCTTCGCCCTTATTCTCTTATAGTGGTTATAAACGGCCACAGAAAGCACCTTCTTTGCCCTTTCCTGACCTATTACATACTGATCAAGCTCCCTTTTTATCTCTTCCGGTGTGGGGATTTCCTTTGAAAAACTCTGATTTATCTGCTTTTTCTGCTCCTTTATTATTACGTTGCACGCCTCCACACATCTATCGCATATAAAGGTGTCGTTAGGTCCTGCTATTAAAATCAAGACCTCACTTTGGGACCTGCCACAAAAGGAGCAGTAATTCTCTTGTTTTTTCTTTACCATTTTAGCTCCTCTTCTCTATCACCTTATCCACTATTCCGTATTCCATAGCCTCGTGGGCAGACATAAAATAATCCCTTTCCACATCCCTTTCAACCTTTTCCAGCGGTTGGCCGGTGTGTTTTGCAAGTATTTCATTAAGCATCTGCTTTATTCTTTTTATCTCTTCCGCATGTATGATTATATCTGTTGCCTGTCCTGATATACCACCCAAGGGTTGGTGGATCATGATCCTTGAATGGGGTAGAGCGTATCTCTTCCCCTTTGCACCAGCAGAGAGCAACACTGCACCCATGGAAGCTGCCTGACCAAGGCATATGGTAACCACATCGGGCTTTATGTACTGCATAGTATCGTATATGGCCATGCCTGCTGTAACAGAGCCTCCCGGTGAGTTTATGTACATGTATATATCTTTGTCTGGGTCTTGGGCTTCCAAGAAAAGAAGCTGTGCCACTATAAGGTTTGCCACATGATCATCAATAGGAAAGCCAAGAAGTACTATCCTGTCTTGTAAGAGCCTTGAATATATATCATAAGCCCTTTCGCCTCTTGGGGTCTGTTCAATAACTATAGGAACAAGCTGGTCAAGTATTTTCATCCTTTTCCTCCTTTTCTTTTTCTTTTACCACTGCCTTTGAAACTATGTCCTTGAGAGCCTTTTCCCTCTTTATATCCTCTTCAAGTACATGGAAAAGGTTTTCCCTTTGAAAGAACTCCTTCATTTCCTCTGGGGATCTTCCATACTGTTGGGCCAGTTCTTCTATTTTGCTTTCTATTTCCTGAGGTTCTGCTTGTATTCCCTTTTGCTGAGCGTATTTGTCAAGTATGTACCTTAGCTTTAAGTTTGATATTGCTTGTGGTGTAAGCTCTTGTGCCATTGACCTATAGTCAAGGTACCTTGTATCTATGCCTAACTGAGATAGATAGGAAACCCTCATCTGTAAAAGATGGGAAAGTTCCCTCTGTAGTAACGTTTGGGGCACATCAAACTGGTGCAACTCTATGAGCTTTTGTGCCACAGCATTTTCTATTACACTCTCTTTTACCTTCTCTATTTGTGTCTTTATTTCCTGTCTTATCTTTTCTTCGGCCTCTGACCAAGTTCCCCCCAAGCCTAATTCCTTAGCAAACTCATCGTTTACTTCTGGAAGCACCTTTCCTTTCACACCTTTTATTCTTATCTCCACCTTGGCCTTTCCAGCGGGCTTACCCTCCATATCATAAAGTGTAAGGTCTTCCAATACAAAAGAATCTCCTTCCTTCTTGCCCACAAGCTCTTTTTCTATCTCTTCTCTAAAAGTCTTTAGGCCCACTATAGCCGATGTTTCTCCTTCTGTGACTTCACCACTTTCCATATCTTCTACCTTGTAATCCACTACCACAAGGTCTCCTTCTTTTATCTCTCTCTCCACTGGCTCCCATAAAACATGTTCTTCTCTTAGCTCCTCTATCCTCTTTTTTACAAGATCTTCGTTGAACTCTATCTTTTCTATTTCTACCTCAAGCCATTCAATGTTTGCCAGCTCGAAGTCTGGTGGGACCTCAAAGGACACGCTATAGCTTACCTTTTGGTTAGGTTCTTGAAAGTCCACCTCCTCAAGGAATATGTCTGCCACCGGTTTTAAGCCGCTTTCTTGTATTGCATTGGCAAGTGTGGCGTTTGCTACCTTTTTACCCACCTCTTCTTTTATATAGTCTTTGAACTTTGCTTTTATTATCCATAGTGGAGTTTTGCCCCTTCTAAAGCCTTCCACTTCTGCATTTTCTTTGAGGTAGTTATAAACCTCATCAAGGGCAGACCTGACTATATCACCTTCTACTTCCACCTTTAAGCTTTTAAATAAGCCCTGCCTATCTTCTACGCTTACCTTCATATACCAAAAACCTCCTTTTTTTGGTGCGGGTGGAGGGAGTTGAACCCTCACGGGCTAATGCCCACAGGATCCTAAGTCCTGCGCGTCTGCCAGTTCCGCCACACCCGCTAGGAATAAAAAATTATAATCTGTTTTTAGTACGCCAAGTGTGGGAATATATAAGTCTGCTTTTAATCACCTTAAAAACTTTAAAACAATCCTATATTTACTAAGACTATGGAGAAGTTTATAGAAATTCCTATGGACCTTGCCCAAAAATGCGTCAAGTGTGGCCTTTGTAAATCTGTTTGTCCCACATACCCTTACATAGAGGAAGAAGGTGGCTTTGCCCGCGGCAGGCTTGCCCTTGCCGAGATGGTGGTAAAGGGAGAGTTGCCCCTCACAAGAGAGGTTTCCAAGCAGTGGGATGCTTGCGCCATGTGTAGGCGTTGTGAATGGATATGTCCCAACAATGTGGAATACAAAGAAATATTGGTTCATGCAAGGAATATACAAAGGGAAAGCCTTGGAGAAAGCACCATAAAAGGCCTTGGCCTAAAAGCCCTTGAGTTTATGCAATCTAACGCTGGCAGGAAAGTTATAAAGCTTGCTGGGAAGCTCTTAGAACCCTTACCCTTTACAGAGGTAAAAACACCCTTTCCCACAGGAGCTGTGAAGTTTATGCCAAAGCCTACAGCAAAGGCTTTTGGCCTAAGGGGGAAGGTTTTCAAGGCGGAAAAGGAGAAGGGAAAACTTCTCTTCTTTACAGGCTGTATGATTGACGCCTTTTATGGAAAGACTGGAGAAAACGTTATAAAGCTTATGAACAAGGCTGGCTACACAGTTATAGTGCCGGAGGATATAAGATGCTGTGGAGCGCCCCATTATTACTCTGGAAACTTGCCGGCCTTTGAAAGGCTAAAAGAACACAACCTAAGGGAGATGGAAAGGTATGAGTTTGATGCGGTGGTGGTGGCCTGTCCCACTTGCGGTGGAGCCTTACAAGAGGATTATAAGCTTTCCAAGCCTGTCTATGACTTTGCCCAGATAGTCTTTGAAAGCCCTTTAAAGTTCAAAGGATCTGGAAATAGCTTAACCTTCCATGTGCCTTGCCACTCTTACAGTGCCATGAAGGTAAGCGACAAGGTCTTTTATGGAGTAATGGAGAGGATTGAAGGTGATGAGGTAAAAAAGGCGGAAAAGGACAAGTCTTGCTGTGGCTTTGCAGGGCTCTTTTCTATAACAAACCCAAAAATGTCGGATCAGATACAAAGAGAGAAGATAGAGGATCTTGAAAAAACCAAGGCAAAAGTAGTGCTTACCACATGCCCTGGCTGTGTTCTGAACTTAAGAGACGGAGTGAAAAAACACAAAACAGGCCAAGAGGTTATGCATTTGGCGGATTATTTAGCGGAAAGCTTGGAGGAAGGCTAAAATATATCCATGCGCATACTTGTAACTGGAGGGGCGGGATACATAGGTTCCCATATGGTGAAGCTTCTTGGAGAAAGGGGTTATGAAGTTCTCACGGTGGACAACCTATCGGAGGGAAACCCTTGGGCAGTCCTGTATGGAGACCTTAAAGTGATTGACCTCCTCAACTACAAGACCCTTGAGGATGTCCTTTTGCACTTTAGGCCTGATGCTGTAATACACTTTGCTGCAAAGGTAAAGGTGCCAGAAAGCGTGAAAAAGCCCCTTCTTTACTATGAGAACAACTTTATGGGAACTGTGAATCTTCTGCAAGCCATGGAGAGGGCTGGCACCAAATACCTTATCTTCTCTTCTACTGCGGCGGTTTACGGAATTCCAAAAAGCATACCAGTAAAGGAGGAGGATCCAACCACACCCATAAACTCCTACGGCTGGAGTAAGCTCTTTGCCGAAAGGGCCATAAAAGACTTTGCCTCCATTAGCGGTATAAAGTACGCCATACTCCGGTACTTTAATGTGGCTGGCGCAGACCCAGACGTAAGGATAGGCCAAGTTAGCAAAAAACCAACCCATCTTATCCTTAGAGCTGTAAAGGTAGCCACGGGCCAGATACCTTACCTTGAGGTCTTTGGCACAGACTATCCCACACCCGATGGCACTTGCATAAGGGACTTTGTACATGTTATGGACCTATGTGAAGCTCACCTTAAAGCCTTGGAATATCTTATGGACGGTGGAGAAAGCAACATATTTAACATAGGCTACGGTAGGGGCTATTCGGTGCTGGAGGTTATAGAAAAAGTTAAAGAGGTTTCTGGTGTGGATTTTAAGGTAGTTTATGGACCAAGAAGGGAAGGAGATCCACCAGCCCTAGTAGCGGATAATACAAAAGCAAAGAAGGTATTGAAATGGCAACCTAGATATGATGACTTGGGCTTTATCATAAAAACTGCACTGGATTGGGAAAAGGCCTATATTTATTCAATAAATGAAAGAACTGGATATTTTAGAGAAGTTAAGAGAGATACAAGACCCTGAGATACCTATAGATATTGTAAGCCTTGGGCTCATTTATGGTGTGTATTTAAAGGATGGCGTGGCCTACATAGATATGACTCTAACTGTACCTTCTTGTCCAGCCAAGGGCTTTTTTGCCCAGCATATAAGGGACCATATACTAAAAAACTTTCCACAACTCAAGGATGTTATGGTAAACTTTGTATTTGAACCTGCATGGAGCAGGGATAAAATATCTGAAGAAGGCATACAAAAGCTTAGGAGTATGGGATGGAATATTTAAAGGATAAGTTTAGGGCCCTTGCGGAAGCTATAGAAAGGGAGTCTGTTTTGGTACACCGTGCAGCACTTGTGGATGGATATAAGGATATTTATAAGCTTAGCAGGCTAGGCATAGACAAAGTGATAAAAAAGGCTACAGAGCTTGGCGGAAGAAAGGGTGCAAAGATACTAAAAGAAAGGTATGGTATATACACAGATAGGCTTGATGAGGCCCTTGAAGTGCTTACAGTTATAGCGGAGTCTTCAAGGCTTTTGGATGTTTTTGAGTATGACTTGGATAAGATGGAGATTAGGGTGGATGGCTCCATCCTTGTAGAGGCCGTAGGTGAAAGTAAAAAGCCTGTATGTGAGCCTATGGCTGGCTTTTTTGAGGGCTTTTTGAGCGAATTGCTTGAAAAGAAATTTAGCATAAAAGAAGTAGCCTGTAAAGCGCAAGGCCACGAAAGGTGTGTCTTTAAAATAGCACAGAAGTAAAATGACAGTGCTTAGAATAAGAACTACAAAACATACTAGCTTTGTAAACATAACCAATCAGGTTAGAGAGCTGGTTAGATCTTCTGGTGTGAAGTCTGGCTTGTGTCTTGTATACACCCCACATACCACTGCTTGCTTATTTATAAACGAGGGTGCAGACCCAGATGTGATAAAGGATATAGCCTATTCTCTTGAAAAACTAGTTCCTTGGAGGGACAGCTACGCTCACTCGGAAGGGAATTCTGCAGCCCATATAAGAAGCGCCATAATAGGCAACTCAAGGGTAATACCCATAGAGAACGGCGACCTTGTGCTGGGTACTTGGGAGGCCATATTCCTTGCAGACTTTGACGGTCCAAGGGAGAGGAAAGTAATAGTTAAGATAATAAAGGAGGAATAAATGGAATACCTTTTGGCATTTCTGATTTTGATAGGTGTTTTGGTATGGTTTCATGAGCTGGGCCACTTTTTGATGGCAAAGCTTTTTGGTGTAAAGGTGGAGATATTTTCCATAGGCTTCGGTCCAGTGCTTTTTGGTAAAAAGTTTGGCGAGACGGAATACAGAATATCTGCACTTCCTTTAGGTGGTTTTGTAAAGCTATATGGAGAGGAAGAAGAGATAAAGGATCCAAGGGCCTTTTCTTCCAAACCGAATTGGCAAAAAATACTTATAGCCTTTGGAGGACCATTTTTTAACTTCATCCTTGCCATCCTACTTTTTGCTTTTGTTTTTACTATTGGAAGGGAAGTTCCCAAATACTCTTACGAGAAGCCTGTAGTAGGTCATGTGGCTGAGAACAGCTTGGCTAAAAGGCTGGGTATAAGAGAAGGAGACCTTATTCTGGAGATAAACTCAAAGAGGGTAGAAAGCTGGAAGGATGTAGAAAAGGTTGTTCTTGATAATGTGCTTGCCAAAGAGTGGAGTGTAGAAGTACTGAGGGATGGTAAAAGGATAAGCCTTTATTTAAAAGAAAGAATAAGCGGGGCATCTAGCTTTGGTACTGAACCTTGGATTCCTGCAGTTGTGGGCTTTGTGGCAAAGGATAGTCCTGCTTTTCAGGTAGGTATACGTGAAGGTGATAGGATTCTAAAAGTTAATGGAAAGGATATAAAGGGATGGTATGAGCTTGTAAGCTATATAAGACAATCAAAAGGAGATCCTATCACTTTAACCATTGAAAGAAAAGGAGCTATTGAAGAAAAAACGGTAGTACCCAAAGTGGATGGAAGGAGCGGCATGCCCATACTTGGCGTTGCACCATACATAGAAAGGGTTAAGGTGAAAGAACCCATACATAAGGCTTTTGTTGAAGGCGTGGAAAAAACCTACACGCTTAGCCTTCTGTCTCTAAAGGCCCTATGGCAGCTTATAACTGGTGGGCTTTCTATCAAAACCCTTGGAGGACCCATAGCCATAGCCCAGCTTGCGGGAGAATCGGCCCAGCAGGGTATCCTTCCTTTCATAGGTATGATGGCCTTTATTTCCGTTCAGCTTGCCATATTCAACCTTATTCCTCTGCCAGTGCTTGATGGTGGTCTTATATTGCTATTCCTTATGGAGTCAATAAGGAGAAAGCCACTTTCTCCAAAGTTTAAAGAGATATGGGTAAAGGCGGGCTACGCCATCATAATAATCCTTGCCAGCTTTGTAATAATTAACGACATACTCAGAATTTTGAGTGGTGGCAAGCTTTAAAAGGGCTTTCCTGGCACCTTTTCCCAATCCTTTAGGAAGAGCTCTATTCCCTTATCCGTAAGAGGGTGCTGGAAGAGCTTTTTCATCACATCAAAGGGCATGGTACATATGTCTGCGCCTATTAGGGCTGCCTCCACCACATGCATGGGGTGCCTTACGCTAGCAACTATAACCTCTGTATCATCTATTCCGTAATTGTTAAATATCTGCATGATATCCCTTATAAGCTTCATACCATCTCCGGAAATATCGTCTATCCTACCCACAAAGGGAGAAACAAAGCTTGCACCTGCCTTTGCTGCAATTAGGGCTTGAGCTGGTGAAAAGATAAGGGTTACATTGGTTGGTATGCCTTCCGACTCAAGAATCTGGACAGCTTTCATGCCCTCAGGCGTCATGGGTATCTTTACAACCACATTATCCCCCAATTCGGCAAGCATCTTTCCCTCTCTCACCATACCCTCCGCATCCCTTGAAACCGTCTCAAGGCTCACCGGTCCATCCACAAGGCTTAGTATTTCCTTAGCCACCTCAAGAAAGGGCCTCCCAGTCTTTGCTATAAGGGTTGGGTTTGTGGTGACTCCATCCAATATACCCCAGTCAATTGCCTGCTTTATCTCATCTACGTTGCCTGTATCAAGGAAAAAACGCATAGCTCATACCTCCTTCAGTATTCTTTCAGACTTTATCACACCTACAAAGACCTTTCTTATTATACCATCCTTTACTACCAAAGTAGTGGGCGTTGCCACAATGCCAAGCTCTTGAGCCATCTTGTAGCCTTCTGGCCTTGCCACATCCAATTCCAATACTTCTACAGATTCCTTTAACTTCTCTATCTCTGGCCTCATCATCTTACATGCTCCACACCTTTCCGAGTAAAAATAGACTATGCCATCCCTTAAAGCCTTAAACTCCTTTCCTTGCATCTTCCTTGCTCTCCTCTTAATATTAAGCCCAAGCAAAAACATAAATATAAAGAAAAGGGTAAGAAGTAGAGCCAAAAGCTTTAAAAAACCTTCCATTTTATACTTCCTTAAAGCTTTATCATTCCAAGAAGCTTTTTGAGCTTTTTTATCTCTTCCCCTTTCAAGTTTCTCCACTGCCCTGGCTTTAGGTTTCCCAAACTTATTGGTCCGATGGCAACCCTCTTTAACCTTAGCACCTTATGCCCAAAATGGGCCATAAACCTCTTTACAATGTGCTTTCTTCCCTCGTGGAAAACTATTTCAAGTAGGCTTTTGTCCCTTTCATGCTTAACCAGTTTAACGCTATCTGGCTTGGCAAAGCCATCTTCAAGTCTTGCGCCCTTTTTCATGGCCTTTATCTCTTCTTCGTTCACCTTTCCATCAACCCACACCAGGTAGGTCTTGGGAAGCTTGTACCTTGGATGCATTATCCTGTTGGCAAGCTCTCCGTCGTTGGTAAGAAGCAAAAGACCCTCCGCATTGTAATCAAGCCTGCCGGCGGGGTATACCCTTTCTGGTATATCCTTTATAAGCTCCTCTATGGTCTTTTTGCCATCTTTTCCTTCCCCAAGGGCCGTAAGATAACAACAGGGTTTATAAAGAATTATGTATCTATACCTTGGTGGCTTTACCTCCTTTCCGTCCACCTCCACCACATCTTTTTCTGGGTCTACCCTCCAGCCAAATTCCTTTACCACAAGGCCGTTTACCTTTACCCTTCCTTGCATTATGAGTTCATCGGCCTTTCTCCTTGAGGCTACCCCACACATAGAAAGGTATCTGTTTAGTCTTACCAATACCTTTCCTCCTTCCATGGGTCCCCCCTCATGTTGTATCCTCTCTGCTCCCAAAAGCCGGGCACATCCTCTTCCAAAAGCTCTATTCCCCACACATACTTGGCACTCTTCCATGCATACAAGCTTGGCACCACAAGCCTAAGAGGATAGCCATGCCTTAGTGGTATGGGCTTTCCATACATCTTGTAAGCCAGTATGCTGTCCTCATAGTAAAGATACTCAAGGGGCAGGTTAGTTGTATAGCCTTCAAGGCAGTGGATGAGGGCATACTTGGCATTGGCCTTTGGCTTGGCAAGGTCCAAAATGTAGGAGGTTTGCACACCTTCCCAAAGTATTTCCTTTACACTCCAGCGTGTAACGCAATGAAAGTCTGCAACAAGCTCCACAGAGGGCATCTTTAAAATATCCTCATGGCTTAGTTCAATGGGGTTTTCCACAAGGCCAAAAACCTTAAATCTATAGCTGTTTATGTCCCATTGGGGCACCTCATCCACTATGTCATAGACTATAGGTGCAGATATCCACCTTTGACCCGGTGGCAGGCGGTCTTCTCTAAGGTTTATTGGGCTTACAATTCTCTTCATAATTTTTGATTATAAGCCGGGTAAGGGATTAAAGCCATAGGCCTGCGACTTGCTGATTTCCTAAACGTAAGAGCACGCTGATGCATGCCCATAAAAAAATCCCCATAGGTCCTTCACTTATATAACAGGCAGGTTTAGAACTGCCCCCACGGGCACTACGCATGGTGTCCTACAAATAGGATAGGCTTTGCCCTTAATGTGGTGTTTATTACATATCCTACCAGCTAAAATCCCTTCCAAGATATACCTCTCTCACATCTTCCCTCTCGCTTACCTCATGAGGGTCTCCCTCTGCCAAAATACTGCCATCGCTGATTATATAAACCCTATCCACCATCCTTATGGTTTCCCTTACGTTGTGGTCTGTTATAAGCACCGCTATATTCTGATGCTTTAGATTGAGTATCATGGACCTTATATCGGAGATCATTATTGGGTCTATACCTGTAAAGGGCTCGTCAAAGAAGATGTACTTTGGCTTGGGTATTAGGGCCCTTGCCACTTCAAGCCTTCTTTTTTGCCCGCCAGATAGTCGTCCAGCCTTTTGGTCTTTAAACTCCAAAAGCCCAAAATCCCCCAAAAGTTCCTCAGCTCTAGCAAACTGGCTCTCCCTACTATCTTCAAAGAATTCAAGGAATATAAGAAGGTTTTCAAGCACTGTTAGGTCTTCAAAAAGTGTATGTTCTTGTGGAAGAAAGGCTATACCCTTTTGAGCCCTTTTGTGTGCTGGAAGGTGGGTAATATCCTCACCATCAAGCTCTATTTTTCCACCATCTACAGGCAAAAAGCCCACAAGACAGTTAAATAGAGTTGTTTTGCCCGCACCATTGGGGCCCAAAAGGCCCACTATTTCACCCCTTTTAATATACAAGTTTATATCCTTTAACACTTCCCTTCTCTTAAAAACTTTTCTAATTCCCCTTGCAATAAGCACCATATAGATTTTAAACTATTGACATGATACCAATAAAGGATATAAACCCTCATAGGAGCTTTCCTGTAGTTAACCTAAGCATAATAATAATTTGCTCCTTAGCTTGGTTATATGAGGTCAGCCTATCTGATGAGGACCTCCAGCTCTTTATCTATCAGTATGGGCTTGTGCCTGCCTACCTTTTTGAAAGGCCCCAATCTTTATTAACTCATATGTTCCTTCATGGAAGCTGGCTACACATAATAGGCAATATGTGGTTTTTGTGGGTCTTTGGCGATAATGTGGAGGACAGGCTCGGCAGAGTTAAATACCTTATCTTTTATATCCTTTCTGGGCTTGGAGCGGCCATCATTCAAACACTTGTAAGCCTTCTTTTTGGTGGAGAGAAGCTTCCCATGGTTGGTGCAAGTGGTGCCATAAGCGGTGTGTTGGGTGCATACCTTTGGATGTTTCCACACGCCAGAATATTAGCCTTGGTCCCCATTTTCTTCTTTCTTACCTTTATGGAATTACCTGCAGTCTTTTTCATAGGCATGTGGATACTCATACAGGTTGTAAACGGTCTTATAACACTGCCTTTTGCTGGCATGGGTGGTGTGGCATGGTTTGCCCATATTGGGGGCTTTTTTGTTGGCTATTTCTTGGCAAGGAGGTTTTACACCAAAAGGTTTTATTTGTAGTTTTATACGGGTTAGAAATTAAAATGTAGGTCAGACCGACGCGCATCTGCAATAATGGGCAAGTTTGGAACCTGCCATAATGGGCATTATGCATCATACTACTATAAAAAGGAATTTCTTATCCAGCTTACCAAAAGGTTTTATTTGTAACTTTGTTGCAGATCATTCCATAAACTCATCCCAAAATATACTCAAAACCCTAAAGGAGGTGTCATTATGAAGAAGTTTTTAGCTATGGCATTAGCGGCAAGCTCTAGCTTTGTGTTTGGAGAGTCCTTTAAGGTGGCCCCAGAAAAGTACAGAAGCTGGAATCATGTGAAAAGTATGATCATCTTTGACCAAAAACATCCCCTCTTTAACCCCTTTAGCGGTATCCACCATGTTTATGTGAACCATAAGGGGCTTAACACAATAAAAAATGATGGTAGAAGGACCTTTCCCGATGGGTCGGTTATAGCCATAGTTTTTTATGAGCATGTGCCTGATAATGGTGCATATGTGGAGGGAGCCAAGAGGATAGAGGCTTTTATGGTAAAGGATAGCAAAAGGTATAAGTCCACCAATGGTTGGGGTTATTTTGCCTACGATGGGAAGGGCAACAGCTTAGTCAAGGATATGGCAAAAGACTGCCATTCCTGTCATTCTCAGGTAAAGGATAAGGACTTTGTCTTTTCTGTATGGACAAGGTAGGCTAAAGGCGGGCTCTGTCCGCCCGCTTGCTTAAGGCCTCATGGTCCTTTATAAACAATCCGCCTCGGCGCAGGATTATAAACCCTTCCCTTTCAAGCTCCTTTAGGACCCTGCTAACCACCACCCTTGCGCTGCCTATATCCTTGGCTATCTCCTCGTGTGTCTTTTCAATCAAGGACCCATCTTTTGAACATGAAAGCAGGTAGCTTATTAACCTTTCTCTAACGCTCTCCGATACCATGGAGTTAAGCATAGCCATAAGGTTCAAAAGGTTTTCCGAAAGCACCCTCATAAAAAGGGAACGCCACCAATGGTTTTCTTCAAACCACCTTATAGCAACCTCTGAAGGTATCATACAAACATAAGAATCCTCCTCAGCCACCGTATAGGCGGGGTATTCACCCTTAGAATATGCGGTAAGCATGGCAATAATGCACATCTGGTTTGGAAGGACCCTATAGAGGGTAAGCTCCCTACCCGATTGGGATATGAGGTAAACCTTTAGAACTCCATCCTTCACAAAGGGAACCGCAGAGCAAACATTGCCCTCTGAGAAGATAAGAGAACCCCTTTCTACCTTCTGCGGAGGATAGCTCCTTTCTATAAAATTTGTGGTGAGCATGCTTTAAAATATAAACCATGACCCCCATATATACAGAAAAGGCTCCAAAGCCCGTAGGTCCATACTCTCAGGCAATTATGGTAGGTGGTTTCCTTTTCCTATCCGGTCAGATAGGCTTGGACCCACATACAGGGAAGTTAAAAGAAGGATTTAAAGAACAGGCACAACAGATTTTTAAAAACATAGAAGCCATACTTGAGACTGCCGGCGTAGGGAAAGAAGGAATAGTAAGGATGGTGGTTTATCTAAAAGATTTAAGCCTTTTTGGTGAGTTTAACCAACTTTATGAGGAGTTTTTTAGGGATGTAAAGGTAAAGCCTGTAAGGACTACTGTAGAAGTGAGCCACCTTCCACTTGGCGCCCTTATTGAGGTAGAAGCTACTGCCTTTATGGGAGAGGGGAATAACTTATAAACTATGATACCGGACCTTGAACCCCCCTATGATGAATTAGCAGAGAGGGCTGTACTTGGTGCAATCATAGCAGACCCTGATAACATGCCCACAGTGCTTGAGTACTTAAGAGAAGATGACTTTTACCTTGAAACTCACCGGTTGCTTTTTTCTCTGCTATACAAAATATGGGAAGATAAAGGTAAAGATTGGGATGATATAGTCCTAAAAGAGTACATAGAAAAAAGAGGGTTAAAGGATAAGATAGACCTTTCTTTAATATACTCACTTGTGGAGGAGGCGGCTACTGGAAGCCTTCTTGAAGAAGCCATAAGAAATATAAAGGAAAAATCTGGTTTAAGACAGCTTATGGACCTTTCCTTAAATATCTTAAAAGGTATTAAACAGGAGCCAGATTTTACTAATTTGCTTGAATTTTTGAATACGAAGCTCATAGAAATATCTGAAAAACAGACAGTTAGCCAATACTGGCATATAAGGGATGTGGTTAGGGACGTGATTGATATTATAGAAAGGTATAAAAAGCAAGAAAAACTAATCACAGGAAAGCCTACAGGCTTTTTTGATCTTGATACTCTTACTACAGGCCTTCATCCATCGGACCTTGTAATAGTGGCTGCAAGGCCCGGTATGGGAAAGAGTAGCTTTATGCTTTCTATGGTTATCCATATGGCAATGGTAGAAAAAATACCTCTAGTTATTTATTCATTGGAGATGAGTAAAGAACAGCTCATAATGAGAACTCTATCTTTGCTTTCGGGTGTGCCTCTTCAAAATATTAGGCGTGGCTTTCTAAGTGATGAGGATATGAACAAGCTTAAAACTTCAGCCCTTGAACTCCTAAAGTGTGAAATTTATATAGATGATACGCCAAGCCTTTCTACCACAGACTTAAGGATAAAAACTAGAAAGCTAAAAAAGGAAAGGGGTGTGGAGGTGGTTTTTGTAGACTACCTTCAGCTTCTCAAACCACCAGCCAGAAGGTCCTCCAGACAGGAGGAAGTAGCGGAAATTTCTAGAAACCTTAAGGCCTTAGCCAAAGAACTTTCCATTCCCGTAGTTGCTCTGGCTCAACTTTCTCGTCAAGTGGAACACAGGTCAGATAAAAGACCGCAGCTTGCAGACCTTAGAGAAAGCGGGCAAATTGAGCAGGATGCAGACCTTATAATCTTTATCCACCGACCAGAGTATTACAAAAGAAACCCGTCCCCAGAAGAACAAGGTGTGGCTGAAATAATAGTGGCAAAACAAAGGCAAGGGCCTACTGGAATAGTAAAGGTGGCCTTCTTAAAGGATACTGCCAGCTTTAAACCTCTTATGGCGACGGGCGTAAGCACTGTGGAGAGCTATGAGCCAGATATAGAGGAGGAATTTTCCGAGGATGACCTTGACCTTGATTTTTAGAAAAGGGAGTATAATTAAAATTTATGAAAAAGTTATACATACTTATACCTTTAATTCTATCCATGGCTGAGCCTGTAAAGGACAAAGGATTGAAGGTAGAATTGGAGGACAAAAAGGGCATTAAACATCACCTTAATGGTCTTGTATGTGGAGGGCGGACATACTTAAAGGTTAAAGAGGGCAACCTTGAATACTCTTTGGACCTATCAACCTTAAAAAGTATAGAGGTTCTTTCTCAAGAAGGCGACCAATTGATAATAAAAATTCAACTAAAAAACGGCAATTCAAAAGAATATCTCCTTCCAGCAAGCACTTATTGTAAAGCAAAGTCCAATATTGGTGAAGCAGGTTTTTATTTGAGGGATGTAAAGACTATATTTATTAAAACGGAGGACAAGAAACCATGAAAAGCTTTAAAGTGTTAAGCCTTTTGATTGCTACTTTTGTGGCTGGCTTTCTTCTTGGGAGTGCTGGTGCGTCCCAAAATAGTAAGCAGGAGGATGATTATAAATATTTTAGGCTTTTCACCGATGTTTTTCGAACTGTTAAAGAAAACTACGTGAGTGATGTAAATACAAGAGACCTTATATATGGGGCCTTAAACGGTATGATGAAGTCTCTTGATCCTTTCTCTGCCTTTTTCACGCCAGAGCAATACAAGGAGTTTAGGCAGGAAACGGAAGGAGAGTTTGGTGGTGTTGGCATAGAAATAGGTATGGAGAAGGGTAGGCCTATAGTTATATCACCTATAGAGGGTACTCCAGCCTTCAGAGCTGGTATTAGGTCTGGGGACATAATAGTGGAGATAAACGGAGAAGATACTTCCAACATGACACTTATGGATGTGGTAAGAAGGATAAGAGGTAAACCTGGCACAAAGGTAACCCTTACCATTATGAGGAAAGGTTTGGATAAACCACTTAAAATTGAGCTAGAACGTGCCATAATAAAGGTTGAAAGTGTTAAATGGACAAAAATCGGAGATATCGGTTATATAAGGCTCTCCCAGTTTACAGATGGTGTGGGGAGAGAAATAGAAAAGGCTGCTAAAAATTTAACTGCTCAGGGAGTAAAGGGCATAATCTTAGACTTGAGGAACGACCCAGGGGGTCTTCTTACGGAGGCAATAAATGTTTCAGAACTGTTTTTAAAAGAAGGGAAATTGGTGGTATACACAAAAACCAAAAAAGGAGAGGTGAATAGATATTTTTCAAGGAGGAAGCCTATTATACCAGAAGATATGCCATTGGTAGTTTTGGTAAATAAGGGTTCTGCCAGCGCTTCTGAGATAGTTGCTGGTGCTCTTCAGGACCATAAGAGAGCTATTCTTGTGGGAGAAAAAACCTTTGGTAAGGCTTCCGTTCAAAATATTATGCCCCTTGAAGACGGTTCTGCCATAAAGCTGACTATAGCCCATTATTACACACCCCTTGGAAGACTTATAGACAAAAAAGGCATACAACCAGATGTAGAAGTGAAGATGAATGAACAAGAGGAGGAAAAGCTACAGGAAACCATAAGACAAAAAAGACTTCAGGGCGCTACGGGCTTAATCCTTGAACCTTCTCTTGATCCACAACTTCGTAAAGCTATGGAGATAATAAAAACTGGCAGAGGTTATGCACACACTGGCAGTTGAAACATCCTGTGATGAGACGGCCCTTTGCATATATTCGGACGAAAGAGGGGTCATAGGAGATATAGTTCTCTCACAAGCCAAGGTGCATTTTCCCTACGGGGGAGTTGTTCCAGAGCTTTCCGCAAGAGAGCATACAAGGAACCTTTTACCTCTGTTTGACAAGCTTTTAAAGGATACTAGCTTTGACCCTAAAAGAATAGACTTTATATCCTTTACTTTAACACCCGGTTTGATACTTTCCCTTGTGGTGGGTGTTAGCTTTGCCAAGGCCTTGGCCTACTATCTTAAAAAGCCCTTGGTGCCTGTGCACCATTTAGAAGGTCATATATACTCCGTTTTCCTCGAAAGGTATGTAGAATACCCCTTCCTTGCTCTCATAGTCTCCGGTGGACATACGGATCTATACCTTGTGGAAGGCTTTGGAAAATACACCTTTCTTGGCGGAACCCTTGATGATGCAGTGGGAGAAAGCTATGACAAAACTGCCAAGCTTATGGGACTGGGCTATCCCGGTGGGCCCATCATAGACAAGCTGGCAAAGGAAGGAAGGCCTATATATAGCCTTCCAAGACCCATGATGGAGGAAGATAGCTTAAATATGTCCTTCAGCGGCCTAAAGACTGCAGTAAGAAGGATAATAGAAGAGGGAAGCTACTCAAAGGAGGACCTTTCTACCTCTTTTCAAAGGGCTGTTATGGATGTTTTGGAAAGGAAGGCTATTATTGCTATAGAAAGGACAGGTATAAAAAGGCTTGTCATAGTGGGAGGAGTTTCTGCCAACTCTGAACTAAGGAGAAGATTTTCCGAACTTTCTCAAAGGCTTGGCTTTGAGCTTTATATTCCACATCCCAAGCTCTCTACCGACAACGCCCAGATGATAGCCTATGCGGGCATGGAGAGATTCAAAAGGGGCATAACAGCTTCAGAAGACATAAACCCTGAGCCTAACATACCTTTGGAAGTCTTTGGGAAGCTGTGGAGCTAATAAAACCTCTCCACCTTATACCCTCTCATAAACTCCTCTCCACTCATAAGCTTTCCCTTTGGAGATATGAGCTCTAAAACTTCTACCGCACCCTCTCCACAAGCCACTATAAGCCTTTTTCTATCCAAAACCTCTCCCGGACTTCCCTCACCTTGAACCACTTTAACTTTCAAAACCTTTACCCTTTCCCCCTTTTCTGTAAAGGTATAGCAATCCGGATAAAGACCTCTTATCCTATCTTTTACACTTTCCGCTTGTGCCTTCCAGCATATCCTATACTCTTCCTTTTGAATGGGTGGTGCGTAAGTAGCCCTTTTGTGGTCCTGTGGAATGGGTTCTATTTTCCCTTCAAACCAGTCTTTTAAAGTTCTTACCAAAAGGTCTGCACCCCTTTGGGAAAGCCTCTCAGAAAGACTTTTTAAGTTATCCTCTTCCAGAATTTCTTCCTTCTCTTGAGAAAGGATGGCACCCGTATCCATTCCCTCGTCCATAAGCATTACTGTATTGCCCGTCTTTTTCTCCCCTGCCATCAAGGCCCTGTGTATGGGTGCGGACCCTCTGTAGGCTGGTAAAAGGCTTGCATGTAAGTTTATACAGCCATACCTTGGATAGTTTATAACATCAGGTGGCAAAATTTTGCCGTAGGCCACTACCACTATACAATCGGGCTTTAAACTTTCCACTATGGGCATTATTTGAGCCTTTTTTTCTGGTTGAAAGGCCTCTATACCAAGCTCTTTTGCCACCATTTTAGTAGGGGGTGGTGTTAGCCTTTGACCTCTTCCGGAAGGTCTATCGGGCTGGCATACAAGGCCAACCACATTAAACTCTTTTGTAAGCCTGAGGAGGGATGGGACTGCAAAATCTGGCGTGCCAAAAAAGAGCAATCTCATAGAGAGTTATAGAAATTATAGCCCAAAAGGTATAATTTTTAAAGCATGATGGAATCCACTTTAAGGCTATATGACTTGCTTGAGAAGAAGCTTGGAAAGGAAGAGGCAAGAGAGTTTGCCAAAGTTCTGGAGGAGGTTATAAGGGATTACACAAAAGAGGAAAGCAAAAGAATAGAGGAGGGTCTCAAAATACAAACAAAGGAAGAGCTTTTCAAAACTGTAGCCACTAAGGAGGACATAAAATCCTCTGAAAAAGTGTTGCAGGCAGAGATAAAGAGAGTGGAGGATACGTTAAGGGCTGAGATAAGAAGGGTGGAAGCGGAGATAAGAAGGCTTGAGGCCTATATGAAGATAATGGTAGTTTTACTCCTCATAGCTATAGCCCTGTATAGCCCCATCTTTGCACAACTTGTAGGGAGGTTTTTAAAGCCATGAGGATGATAAAGGTTCTTTTGATTTTTCTAACCCTAGCCTTTGCCATGGCGCCCGAGATGAAGTTAAAGCGGGTGCATGGGAATATATACATGGTTAGGGGCGTGGATGCCCTACCTTCTGTGGAAAACAGAGGCTTTATGTCCAACGCCTTTGCCGTGCTTACAAAGGAAGGATGGGTTGTTATAGATGCCCTGTCTACACCTGAGCTTTCCAAGGAGTTTGTAGAGAACCTTATGAGAGTAAAAAAGGCACCTATAAAGTATGCCATTATTACACACTACCATCCGGACCATTGGTATGGTGCAAGGACCTACAAAGAGCTTGGCGCAAAGATAATAGCTCACAAAAGACTTTTGGAGTTTTACCAGTCTGGAGAGGCCCATATGGTTCTTAATGCAAACAAGGAAAGGTTCAAAGGGCTTTTTGATAAGGTTGTTTTGGTTCCACCGGATATTGTTGTGGAGGATAGGCTTACGCTAAAGGTTGGAGAGGAGATTTTTGAAATCCTTTCTATGGCTCCAGCCCATACGGACAACGACCTTGTGGTCTATATGCCATTCCAAAAGGTGCTCTTTACCGGAGACCTTGTTTATCAAAATAGGGTACCCTTTATGGGCGACAGAGGGGCAAGCTCAAAAGGTTTAATAAAGGCCCTTGAGAGGATAAAGGGTATGGATGCAAAGCTTCTTTTAGGAGGGCATAACGAACCCATGGATATGTCCGCAGTAGATTTTACCCTTGGCTATGTAAAGTTTTTAAGGGAGAACATAAAGAAGCTAAAGGAGGAGGGTAAAAGCTTGGATGAGATAAAAGAAGCTCTTAAAAACAATCCTTATAACAAAGTTGTTATGTATGAGGCCTTTCATAACGCCAACCTTTTTAAAGTGGATGCTGAGCTGGATATGGAAGAGTAAAATAAACTTTTAATAGATAATTATTACCACTTGCACTTTTATAACGTGACGTTATAACCATACCATTACAGGAGGTCATATTATGAAAAAGGAAAAACTTACTTTTCTAGCATTTATATCTGGTGTAGTAACCTTTGGCATGTTAGCCTATGCTCAGAAGGCTTCAAAAGATATAATAACCCCAGAAGAGGCAAGACAGTACTTTTCTCCCATCACTCAGGATATTATAGATAGCCCTCAAAATCCTGTTACTCCTGCAAAGGCGGAGTTGGGTAAGATGCTCTTCCATGATGCTGGACTTTCTAAAACGGGTAATATGAGCTGTAATACCTGCCATAACCTTGCCAATTATGGCGTCTTAAATATACCTAAGGAGATAGGGAATAAGGGTCAGGTAGGCATTTACAACATTCCAACTGTTTATAATGTGGGCTTTAATACGGTAATACTTTGGGAAGTTAGATTCAAAAGTGTAGAAGAGCAGGCAAACCGTCCCATACTTAACCCTATACAGGGAGCCATGCCCAATGGAGAGGCAGTTGTAAGGCTATTAGAATCCATGTCTGGATACAGGGAGTTATTTGCCAAGGCCTTCCCCAATGAGGAAAAGCCCATCACCTTTGAAAATGTGGGTAAGGCCATAGCAGCCTTTGAGAGGACTCTTATAACACCTTCCCGCTTTGACAAGTTCCTGATGGGTGATACAAGGGCGCTAACAGCGGAGGAAAAGAAGGGACTGAAGCTTTTTATTGAAAAGGGATGTGTAAGCTGTCATAATGGTGTGGGAGTAGGTGGTGGCATGGCTCAAAAGATGGGTATAGTAAAACCTTACAACTCCACAAGCCCATCAAAGGGTAAGTACGATGTAACCAAGAATCCAGAGGATATGTATATTTTCAAAGTTCCATCTCTTAGGAACGTGGAAAGGACTGCGCCGTACTTCCACGATGGTCAAGTGTGGAACTTGGAGGAGGCTGTAAGGATAATGGCAGACATCCAGCTAGGCATTCAGCTGAAGGATGATGAGGTAAAGGCTATAGTGGCCTTCCTTAAGTCTTTGACCGGTGAGATTCCAAGGCACGCTTTGACCTTGCCGGTACTTCCGCCATCCACCGACAAAACGCCAAAGCCTTCCATTGACTAATACAATGCGGGGTTGTATTCCCCGCTTGTTTATATGATACTTTCAAGCTCTTTTTAATGCTTTATTCACTATAAAAGACAATCATTATCAATTGCGTTTTTATATTACTTGTGTTATAATTATATCCACATATATTAGCAAAACCTAATAGGAGGTGATATCATGAGGAAAGGAAGGTGGTTGGTAAGTGGTCTGGTTTTGGGTGCAGGGGCCTTTGCGGTAGTAGCCTATGCAGGAAAGGCTTCCAAGGACATAATAACTCCACAGGAGGCAAGGAAATATTTCTCACCCATCACCCAAAAGGTGGTAGACAACCCACAAAATCCTGTAACACAACAAAAGGTAGAGCTTGGTAGGATGCTTTATCACGACCCTAGGCTTTCCAAAAGCGGCCTTATAAGCTGTAATACGTGCCACAACCTTGCCAGCGGAGGAGTAGACAACCTTCCAACAAGCATAGGACACAAATGGCAAATGGGACCTGTTAATGCTCCCACAGTTTATAATGCAGCCTTCCACATAGCCCAGTTCTGGGATGGAAGGGCAAAGGACTTGGAGGAGCAAGCCAAAAGGCCCATACTTAACCCCAAGGAAATGGCCATGCCAAGCGAAGAGGAGGCAGTAAAAAGGATAGCTTCCATCCCACAATACAGAGAACTGTTTGCAAAGGCTTTCCCTGGTGAAAAGGAACCTATAACCTACGATAATATTGCCAAAGCCATAGCAGCCTTTGAAAGGACACTTCTAACACCTTCTCGCTTTGACAAGTTCCTAATGGGTGATACAAAGGCTCTAACAGCAGAAGAAAAGAAAGGACTAAAGCTTGTCATTGAAAAGGGTTGTGCAAGCTGTCATAATGGTGTGGCTTTGGGTGGAACTATGTTCCAAAAGATGGGTATTGTAAAGCCATACAACTCTACAAGCCCGGCAAAGGGAAGGTATGATGTGACCAAGAAGCCAGAGGATATGTATGTCTTCAAGGTTCCATCTCTTAGGAATGTGGAAAGGACTGCACCATACTTCCACGACGGTCAAGTTTGGAGCTTGGAAGAGGCTGTAAGGATAATGGCGGATATCCAGCTTGGAGTTCAGCTAAAGGATGATGAGGTAAAGGCTATAGTGGCCTTCCTTAAGTCTTTGACCGGTGAGATTCCAAGGCACGCTTTGACCTTGCCAGTACTTCCGCCATCCACAGATAAAACGCCAAGACCATCTATTGATTAACACCTTACGGGGGCTTTGCCCCCTTTAAAATCTAAAGAGAACTTGCACCGCTTTATTCTTTGACCTAAAATTAAACCATGCCACGTTTAGCAGTAGAAGTGGTATGGCTAAATAAACTCGCTTCAAAGGCAGATATGGAAAAGGAGACATTAATATTGAGGCAAAAAATCCTAAGAGTTAACATAAAAATTCACCATACACCTTTAATCCTACTTTTTACTACAATCTTTTTAAACAAAGATGCTTTGGAGTTTTTGGTGAAGCTTTTTGGGATTATTAAATGATGAAGATAGGTGTTATAAGCTTAGGATGTGCTAAGAATTTGGTGGATACGGAAGTGCTTTTGGGTAAGCTACGGGCTGGGGGGGCCAAGCTTGTAAACGACCCTAAAAAAGCGGATGTGATAGTTATAAACACCTGCGGTTTTATAGACCCAGCCAAGCAAGAGGCCATAGAAACCATCCTTGAGTTCTCAGATAAGAAAAAGGTCATAGTAATGGGCTGTTTGGTGCAAAGGTATAAGGAGGAGCTTCAAAAGGAAATACCAGAAGTTATGGCCTACTTTGGCACAGAAAGCTGGGACCATATAGTGGAGTTTTTAGGCCTAAGGCCTACCAAGGAGGTAAAAAGGGTTATCACCACTCCAAAATCCTACGCCTACTTAAAGATAGCGGAAGGTTGCAACCGCCTTTGCTCCTTTTGCGCCATCCCTAACATAAGGGGCAAGCACCGATCAAGGCCTTTGGAAGACATTATAAGAGAGGCAAAGGAGCTTGCAGAGGAGGGCATAAGGGAGCTATGCGTAGTCTCTCAAGACACCACCTATTACGGAAGGGACCTTTATGGCAAGGGCTATCTTTTAAAGCTTATTGAGGAGCTTGAAAAGATAGAAGGTATAAGATGGATAAGGCTTTTGTATCTTTATCCCACTGAGGTAGAAGACGGCCTTATTGATTATATGGCCAACTCTCAAAAGCTCCTTCCTTACTTTGACATGCCTTTGCAACACATTTCAAGCCAAGTCCTAAGGAATATGAGAAGGGGCTACGATGAGACCTTTGTGAGAAGGCTTATAGAGAAGATAAAATACAAGCTACCCAATGCGATACTTAGGACCACCTTTATAGTGGGCTATCCTACGGAGAGCTTGGAAGACTTTGAAAGGCTTTTGTCCTTTGTATGGGAGGGCCACTTCCACTGGATGGGTGTTTTCACCTACTACCAAGAGGAAGGTACCCATGCCTTTGGCCTTGGAGACCCAATACCCATGCAGGAAAAGGAAAGAAGAAAAGAAGAGCTTTTAAAGGTCCAGGAAGAGATAACCAAGAGGAAGAACGAGGAGTTTGTGGGTAGGGAGTTTGAGCTTTTGGTGGATGGCTTTGATGAAGAGTTTGGCTTTGTGCCAGTGGGAAGGATATACGCACAGGCTCCAGAGGTGGATGGGGTAACCTACATAGAAACGGATAGGGAATTAAAGCCAGGTGACCTTATAAGGGTTAGAATAACTCAAGTGGGGGGCTATGACCTTGGCGCTGTGGAGGGGTAGGTGCCACCTTTTTATGTAGCCATCATAATTCTTGTTGTGATTGTAGTCTCTATTGTTTATGGTATTTATAGCTCTATATCAAGCACGCTCAATTACTATAAGTCTTTGGGGGCAAGGGTTGTAGGCTATAGGTTTTTGAGCCCAGTGGCAACGCTGGGGGAGGTGTTGCTTTATACGGATTATAAGAGAGGGGGAAACAGCCTTATAGTTGAGCTTCCGATAAAGGCTTCTGGCTACATAAAGCTAAGAAAAAGGGATTTCCTTGACAAGCTTTTATTCCAAAAAAGTTATAAAGGTTTATCCGTTGAGTATGATGATGAGCTTTGGGCTAATAAACTTTTTAGCCTTAAGGAATTTGTGGAAACGGTGGATAGGCTTTTTGAGGAGTATGGGGTTGATTGGATTGAACTAAAGGATAATAAACTAAGGGTGGGCTGGCGCATAGGAAAGGCTTCTCCAGACATCATAGATCCAGAAATACTCTTGGAAGTTGTTGAGATAATAAAGGGCTTTAAAGATATATCAAAGGCCATTCCCTTATCTCAAGTACATCGGGAGGGTTTAAGAGGTTGGCTAACCTTTAAAATTCCTATAGCCCTAACCATAGTTCTTTCCATTATAGGCATAGCGGGCGGTTTTTATCACTATAAGCCTACTTGCCCGTTGAATATGCTTCTCACTGGCTATAAGCTTTTGCTTCCTTTTGTGGTTTTATATACGGGCATTGCTTTGGTGCTTGTGGGTGGTCCTACCATGGGCCAAAGGGTTATTTTAAAAACTCTTTTTGTTTCTTTTATGTGTTCCTTTTTTATAACAATTTTCTTTTTCACCTATATAAACGGAAGGCTTGATAGTTCTAAACCTGAATTAAAAAGGGATTGGGTGGTTAGAAAGTATATAGGTGTAGCAAGGGGTAATAGCGGGCCACGCCTACGGCTGGCAAACTACCATAGCAAAAACCCTTGGTGTGAATCTTTTAAAGTTTCAAGGGAGTTCTACGAAAGTGTATCTATGGGTAGCCTTGTAGAATATCAAACTAAGAAGGGTCTTTTAGGTGTGGAGTGGTTTTATACTGGTTTATACTTGGTAAAGTAGGGGGATAAGATGGATACTATCTTTGTATCGCTTGTATTCTTTATACTATTTATTTTCTTAGCTATTGGTGCGGTACTTGTTTATACGTATGCATGGAGCTGTCTTTTAAGTAGGTATTCGTGGGAGGAGGAAGGTTCGGAGGAGTTTGAGATTTCCACCGAAGGTTTAGTGGGCAATCGTAGTCTTGTGGCCGAAACTCCAGTTGAAACTGTGGGCTATATAAGGATCAGAAAGAGAAACTCTCTTGACAGGCTTTTATTTCAAAAAAGTTATAAAGGGCTATCCGTTGAGTATGACGATGAGCTTTGGGCTAATAAGCTTTTTAGCCTTAAGGAATTTGTGGAACTGGTGGATAGGCTCTTTGAGGAGCATAAGATAGATTGGTTTGAACTAAAAGGAAACAGACTAAGAATAGGACGGTATATAAAAAGAGAACCTACGGATAGGGATGAGAAAAGGCTTTTGTCTGCCGCTGAAACGGTAAAAAAATTTAAGCCTTTTTTAAATAGCCTTCCTAAGTCTCAGAACTATAGGGAGGATTTAAGGAAGTGGTTAAGTTTTAAGCTTCCTGTAGCTTTAACCCTGTTTTTGTCGCTTGTAGGTATTCTTGGTGGTTTTTCCAAGTATTCGCCTACCTGTATGCCAAGCATGCTGCTTACAAGTTCTAAGCTTTTGTTTCCTATGATAGTCTTTTATGCGGGCTTTTCCTCGTGGTTTGCAGGTGGTCCTGCCATGTGGCAAAGGATGTTTGTAAAGACTTTACTTGTCTCTCTCGTTTGCTACTTTCCTATAACGATTTTTTTCTTAACCTACATAAATGGAAGCCTTGACCTATCCGACCCAGAGCTAAAAAGGGATTTTGTAGAGGAGAAGCAAAGAGCTGGTCGCAAAGGTATACCATTATCTGGAAAGTATCATGTGGTGCTTGCAAATTACCATAAGGAAAAGCCTTGTTGTGGTACTTTTGCCGTTTCCAAAGACCTTTACGAGAAGGTATCCGTGGGAAGCACCATAGAATATCAAACAAAAAGGGGCTTCTTAGGTGTGGAGTGGTTTTATACTGGACTATCCACAATAGATTGAGTAATCTCATAAACTTTTGCACAAGGGCCTAATATGGCTTAAAATAATAGCCCACTATGGGTATAAAAAAGGTAGATAGGAAAGCCTTCCTTAATTTTATAGAGACAGTGTTTTTTATGGATTTTGCAAAAGGCCTTTCTGTTACGCTTAAAAACCTATTCCGTAGACCAATAACCACTAACTACCCAGTCGAAAAGCTGACACCGCCAAAAAGATATAGAGGTGCTCACGGTCATTTTGTTTGGGATGGCACAGAACCAGATTCTCTAAAGGCCATAGAGAGGTTTATGAGCTATGAGAAGGGTAAAAGCAGGTGCGTGGCCTGTTATATGTGCCAGACTGCCTGTCCTATGCCCACCCTTTTTAGGATAGAGGCAGTGCAGATGCCCGATGGATCTAAGAAGGTGGTTAGGTTTGATATGAACTTGCTTAACTGTCTTTTCTGTGGTCTATGCGTGGATGCTTGTCCTGTTGGTTGTCTTACCATGACAGACCTTTATGAGCTGGCTGGCTATACAAGAAGGTCCGCAGTGCTTAAAATGGACAAGCTTGAAGAGAACGCCATAGACTGGAAGAAGAGAAGGGGCAGCGAACCTGACCGCATATGGATTGATGATGAGCATAGAGAAAGGCTTTGGGGGAAGATAGAATGGAGTGGATAGTCTTTGCCTTTTTGGCCTCTTGGGCTGTTTTATCTGTGATGGGTATTCTATTTTTGAAAAATCCCGTGCATGCTCTTCTATCCTTTGTCAGCCTAATATTGGCGGTGGCTGGCATGTTTCTTCACTTGGGTGCAGAGCTTCTTGCAGGCTTACAACTTATAATCTATGCGGTTGCCATAGTGGTCTTTTATGTCTTTGTGATAACCACCATACCTTGGGAGAAGGTAAAGAAGTTTGAGGGCTTTTATAAAAAGGAGTTTCTTTTTGGTTTTCCTGTTTTGCTTGTAGCTTTTGGTATTTTTGCCTATGCCATACTCAAAGGGAATTTTGCTCATGTGGGTGTGGCTGGCCAAGATAATGTAAAAGAGGTAGGTAAGAGCCTTTTTACTACTTACCTCTTTCCTCTTGAAGTGGCTTCTGTTATACTATTGACAGCCATGATAGGAGCCATCCTTCTTGGGAGGAAAGAGGAGTGAGCATAGAGAAGGCTTATATTCTTATAAGCATCTTTTTATTCCTTTCTGGCTTGCTTGGTGTTATCATAAGAAAGAACCTTATAACCCTTCTCATAAGCACGGAGCTTATGCTGAACGGGGTAAATTTGGCACTTGCAAGCGTGGATAAGATGGTTGGCGGTGTGGAAGGACAAGTCTTTGCATTGTTTATATTGGCGGTGGCTGCTTCTGAGGTGGCCATAGGCCTTGGCCTAATAGTGGCCCTCTTTAGACTTAAGGGCTATGAAGGCTCTTCTGAGATTACGCACCTGAGGGAATAGGATGGAAGGGCTACTAATACTATTTTTACCCTTAATAGCCTTTTTAGTAATAGGCCTATTTGGGTCAAGGCTGGGGGACATGGCATCGGCCATCCTTTGCGTTCTTGGAGGACTCTTTTCCTTTCTCTTCTCCCTTTGGGCCACCACAAAGGCACTACAAGAACCCTTTAGTGTAAAGCTTTATGACTTTTTGCCCCTAGGCAATTACACCCTATCTTTGGGCCTCTACTTTGACCCCTTATCTTCCATTACGACCTCAGTAGTAACCCTAGTAGCCACCCTAATATTCATATATTCCATAGGCTACATGCACAACCTTTTTGGCCAGTGGACCTTTAAGTTTTACGCCTATCTATCCCTATTTCTCTTTGCCATGCTTTTAATTGTTCTATCTGACAACCTACTAGGCATCTTTTTTGGGTGGGAAGGAGTAGGACTAGCATCATACCTTCTTATAGGCTACTTTCACACACAAAAGAAAGCAGCCAACGCATCTTTAGAAGCCTTTACCCTAAACAGGATAGGAGACTGGTTTTTCCTCTTTGGCATAATAACAAGCTTTTACCTTTTTGGCACACTAAACATAGTAGAGATCTTTAGCAAGCTAAGTGAAATAGATAAGGCCCTTTTGGGGCTTGCCTGTTTGTTGCTTTTTGGAGGTGCTGTAGGAAAGTCTGGGCAGTTACCACTACACACATGGCTACCCAACGCCATGGCAGGCCCCACACCAGTATCAGCCCTACTACACGCAGACACCATGGTAGCAGCAGGGGTTTACATGGTAGCGAGACTATACCCCATGTTTGAGAACGCACCACAGAGCCTAAAAGTGGTAGCAGTAATAGGCGGACTAACAGCCCTATTTGCAGCATTAGCAGCCACATCCCACACAGACATAAAGAAGATAATAGCCTTTTCCACCATGAGCCAACTAGGGCTAATGTTTTTAGCCTTAGGCCTTGGGGACAAAGTAGCAGCCATGTTTCACCTTACCACCCACGCCTTTTTCAAAGCCCTACTCTTTTTATCAGCAGGCTCCATAATACACGCCTTTCACCATCACATACACGACATATACGAAGCAGGCAATTTAAAGAAATACATGCCCATAACATACGCCAGCTTTTTAGTAGGGTCCCTAGCCCTATCAGGCATATTTCCCCTATCAGGCTTTTGGAGCAAGGACATGATAGTAGCCACAGCCTATGAAGCAAGCTTTGGGTGGGGGCTATTAGCATCAGTAGTAAGCCTACTAACAGCCTATTACATATTCAGGGAAGGCTTTGTAATGTTTCACGGCAAAGAAAGGCATCATGGAGAAGAGCCACATGAAAGTCCAGGGGTGATGTTAATACCCATGGTAATCCTATCCATAATGGCAGTAGTAGCAGGCTTTTTTGAAGGATGGTATAGCAAAGTTTTTGGAGCAGAGAAGGAGATACACCTAAACATAGCAGTGTTGTCAGTAGCCATAGGGCTGACAGGCATAACCATAGCCTACATGGTGTATATAAAAGGCATAATAAACCCAGAGAAGGCCTATGAGGCCTTAAAGCCACTACACACAACACTAAAAGAACAGTTCTTTACAGAAAGGCTTTACCATAAGGTGTTGGCCTACGGCTACCTTTTCTACTCAAGAGTGCTTTATGCCACAGCAGAAAGACAGCTTATAGATGGTTTGGTCAATTCTTCCTATTTTGGTGTGCGTGCCTTGGGTGGTCTTTTAAAGGCCATACAGGCGGGTAAGCTTAACCTGTATATACTCTTTCTTTCTGTTGGATTTTTGGCCCTTTTATTCCTAACAATCTTTTGGAGGTAAAGCATGGAGAACCTTCTTAGCCTTGCCATATTCCTTCCCCTACTTGGCGCTATAGCGGTTAGCCTTGTGAGAAAGGAAAGGTTTTCAAAGATGCTTTCTTTAGGCATATCCTTTGTGGTCCTTCTCATAATGTTATACCTCTTTGTGAACTTTGACTGGTCTTATAAGGGCTTCCAGTACACTACAAAGGTAGACTGGATCCCTTCCCTTGGTATTTCTTATCACGTGGGTGTGGATGGCATGGCTATCTCTTTGCTTTTGATGACCTCCTTGGTCTTTTTGGTGGCTTTCTTATGGTCTTGGAAGATAGAAGACAGGCCCAACCTTTACTTTGCCCTCTTCCTTGCTCTGGAGACCGCCTGTTTGGGTGTTTTTTCCGCCTTGGACCTATTTCTCTTTTACCTCTTTTGGGAAGGTATGCTTATACCCATGTACTTTATCATAGGCCTTTGGGGGCATGATAGAAAGGTATACGCTGCTAACAAGTTCTTTGTTTATACCTTCTTTGGTAGCGTTTTCCTCCTTCTTGGCCTTGCCAGCATAGTGGTATATGGCTATATGATGACTGGCAAAATATCCTTTGACTACCTTTTCCATCTTGGCTTCTCCTATCCTATTATCTTGCAAAGTATTGTTTTCCTCCTTTTTGGCATTGGCTTTGCGGTAAAGATACCCATGTGGCCCGTGCATACATGGCTCCCAGATGCCCACGTAGAAGCTCCAACCGCAGGCTCTGTCATACTTGCTGCCGTGCTTCTAAAGATGGGTACCTTTGGCTTTGTAAGGTATTCTTTGCCCCTTTTCCCCGAAGCAAGCAAACAGTTCATACCCCTTATCTTCTTCCTTAGCCTTGTGGCCATAATTTACACTGCCATGATGGCCATAGCCCAAACGCATATAAAAAGGCTCATAGCCTACTCCTCTATAAGCCACATGGGCGTGGTAACCCTTGGCACCTTTGCCATGGACCACAACGCTTTAAACGGCGCCATATACATGATGATAGCCCACGGGCTTTCTTCCGCAGCCCTCTTTATGTCCGCCGGCTTTATATATGACCGTATACACTCCTACCATATGGATGACCTGGGAGGATTGGCCAGGTATATACCAAAATTGGCCGTATTCTTTATGATAGCTGGACTTGCAGGTATAGGCTTTCCGGGCTTGGCTGGCTTTGTGGCTGAGTTTTTGGTCTTCCTCGGCACTTACAAAAGCTTCCCCGTATGGGCCTTTATAGCAGGCTCTGGTGTGGTTTTGTCCGCCGCCTACTTCCTATACATGTACAAAAGAGTCATGTTTGAAGAAGAAACTCTTTCTGAATACAGGCTTGAAAAGTGGAAGCACCTTAAGGACCTAGAAGCACATCATACTCTTTCCTTTGCGCTTATAATAGCCCTAGCCTTGCTGATGGGTATTTATCCTTACCCCTTTGTAAAGATCATAGAGCAAACCACCAAATATGTATTGGGAGGCTAAAAGGTGAATTGGAATGCCCTATTGCCTGAGCTTGTGCTTGTCTTTGGTATATTTTTTATCTTTATACTTGACCTCTTTGCCAGCAAAAAACACTATAGGACTCTTACATATATATCAGCTCTTGTGCCAATAGCTTCTTTGATAAGCCTGCTCTTTGTAAATTACCCCTCAAAAACCCTTTTTGACCTCTTTGAAGTCAATTCTTTAAACCTACTTGGCAAGGCTGTAATATATTTGCTTACCAGCTTGGCCCTATTTTCCATGCAAGACTATTATGAGAAAAAGAACTCTGTATATACGGAACTTTCCTACTTACTCCTTATGCCCACCCTTGGCCTATCTCTCCTTCTTTCTTCCAATAACCTTGTCCTTCTCTTCCTATCCCTTGAGCTTGCCAGCATAAGCATGTATGTGCTTGTGTCCTTGCAAAAGGGTGAGTACTTTTCAAAGGAGGCTGGCTTTAAATATCTTGTAATAGGTGCTGTAGGCACTTCCATGCTCGCCCTTGGCTCTGCCTTTTACTACGCTAGCACCGGTAGCCTCTTTTTCAAAGAGTACAGGGATGAAAACAGTCTATTTTTACTTGCCCTTTTCTTAATACTCTCTGCATTGGCCCTCAAAGCCTCCGCAGTCCCATACCACTTTTGGACTCCAGACGCCTACGAGGGTGCTCCCACACCCATAACTGGCTACCTTTCCTCTGTGCCAAAGGTGGCCATATACTTCTTCCTTGTAAAGCTCCTATCTTACTTTTACCATCTTAAACAGTGGCTCATCCTTGTAGCCCTCCTTTCTCTCCTTTCCATGTTCTACGCCAACTTTGTGGCCTACACCCAAAGGTCTGTGAAAAGGCTTCTTGCTTACTCCACCATAGCCCATGCGGGCTACTTCTTCCTTGGACTGGCCACAGCCCAGCCAAACTTACAAAAGGCTCTACTCTTCTATGTTTCCCTCTATGCCTTTGCAAGCCTTGGAAGCTTTACTCTAATGGCCTCCCTTGAAAAGAGGGAAGGCTTTAGCCACCATATACTTGACTACAGAGGACTGTTTAAAGATCACCCTGCCCTCGCCTCCATCTTTGCCCTGTTCCTCTTTGCCTTCATAGGCATTCCACCCATGGCCCTCTTTGTGGGTAAGCTTGGCCTCTTTATGGGTCTTGTAAACTCCATGCTTTTCCCTCTTGCTCTTGCCTTTGTGATTGCCAGCATCATATCTGCAGGTTATTACCTTAGAGTTATAGTCTCCATGTTCCTTGAGGAGGGTGAGAAGAAGTATCCACCTGCCAAGGTCTCCGGTGGAGAGGCCCTTACCCTTATGGTTTGTTCCCTATTTATGCTTCTTTTGGGTATTTTCCCACATCTTTTTTACGACCTTATCAAATTCTAATGCTTTTAAAAGTCTTACCGGTTGGGCTTCTTTCTGTAAACTGTTCCATAGTGGTGGATGAGGAAAGCGGAGAAGCTCTTGTGGTAGATCCCGGAGCGGACCCACAAAGGATAATAAAAGAATTAGAACCCTTTGAACTTGTAGGCATCATAGCCACCCACGGCCACATAGACCATGTGGGACAGGTAAAAACCCTAAAGGAAAACTTTAATGCACCCTTCTACATGCACCCAGCGGACAAGTTTCTTCTTAGCAACCCCCTCTGGCCCGGCTTTGAAAGACAGATAGGAGCTAATTTCCCCTGCCCAGACCCAGATGTGGAGCTAAAGGATGGAATGGAGATAAGGCTTGGAAAAAGCAAACTTAAAGTTATTCACACTCCCGGGCATACTCCCGGCCTTTGCTGTCTTTATTCAGAGGAGGATAAAACGCTAATAGCGGGAGACCTTCTTTTTAAAGGCGGTGTGGGGAGATGGGACCTTCCGGGCGGAAGCCTTGAAGACCTAAGGAGGTCTTTGAAAAGGATATTCTCAGAGCTTGAGGACGATGTGCTTGTGATAACTGGACATTATGAGGAGACCACTATAGGACAGGAGAGGCTTTTTAATCCATATCTTAGAAGCTTGTTTGTGTAAGAAGCCTGCCTCATTTATCTTCTGCATAAAAATGACAAACTCATGAATAAATTTTTTACTTTCTTAATTTATACTTTTGCTACACTTAAAGATTGGAGGGATGGTTATGTTGTTGAAGTTTGACGATAACTTAAAAACGGGCGTTCCGCAGATGGATGAAGAGCACGAGACGCTTATAAACCTGCTCAATAGGGTAAGCATGCTTCTTAAAAGTGGAGAAAAGGCAAAAGCCGTTGACTTTTTTAAGAATACCATCGCCAGCTATGTGGAGACCCACCTTAGCAATGAAGAAGCCTTTATGGAAAGTATAGAATATCCCCATCTTGAAGAGCATAGGAAGATCCATGAGGTCTTTAGAAGGGAAGTCCATAAACTCCTACCAGCTATAGAAAGTGGGGATTATCATGCCTTCACTCAAGCTCTATCCTTGTGCTGGGGCTGGCTGTATAACCACATAGCAAAAACTGATAAAAAGTATGGAGAGTATGCAAGGGAAAAGGGGCTTATTTAGCTATCTTTTTGGAAAGAGTAAGAGCTTCTCTTTTACAGTGTATTTGGCCTTAAGGTAGGGTCTTAGCTCTCCAACCATAGGATCACAGCTCAATACCTCAAGGGCTGTTTTCATCTTGCTTGGCATAAAGGGTTCAAGGAGGTTTGCCAAAAGGTGTAGACCATCGGTCAATGTATAAAGCACCTTTTTAAGAGCCTCTTGGTCCGTCTTTGCCAAGCTCCAAGGTGCCTTTGCATCCACATACTTGTTAAGATAGGAAGAAAGCCTCAAAACAGCCTCTAAAGCATTGTAGAAGTCTATGCCTTGCATCCTCTTTTCGTATTCTTCCAATACTTCCATAGCAAAGTTTTCATACTCTTGGTCTTTTTGGCCTTCCGCTTTGCCGTCCAAGTATTTTAGCACCATGGCGCTTACTCTGCTAAAGAGATTGCCTATCTCGTTGGCAAGCTCACCATTTAACCTGTTTAAAATGGCCTCTTTTCTAATATCTCCATCCTCCCCGAAGGGCATATCCCTCAAAAGGAAATACCTTACCTCATCTATCCCCCATTCTTTAACAAAATCATAAGGATTTATCACATTCCCCAAAGACTTAGACATCTTTTGACCTTCCACCTTCCACCAGCCATGGGCAAAAACCCTTTTTGGAACCTCCAAGCCCACAGATATTAAAAAGGCTGGCCAATAGACTGCATGAAACCTGAGTATGTCCTTTCCTACCAGATGTAGGTCTGCAGGCCAGAGGTGCATTCTGTCCCTTACAGCAGACACATAGTTAAAAAGCGCATCAAACCAAACGTATATGGTGTGGTCTGGGTCAATGGGCACCTCAATGCCCCACCTTACCCTACTCCTTGGCCTTGTTATGGATAGGTCCCTTAAGCCTTGGCTTACAAAAGATATAACTTCCCTTCTTCTGTAGCTTGGAAGTATAAAGTCCTTTTCCCTTTCATATAGGTCCAAGAGGACCTTTTCATACTTAGAGAGCCTAAAAAAGTAAGAGGGTTCTTTTATGTAATCGCAAGGCTTTAAGTGTATGGGACAAAGATTGCCTTCCAATAGATCATCCTCAGATTTAAACTCCTCACAGCCTACGCAGTACCACCCTTCATACTCACCAAGGTATATGTCCCCTCTCTCATAGCTTTTTATAAACATCTCCTTTACCAGCTCCACATGGTCTGGGTCTGTGGTCCTTATAAACCTATCGTAGCTTATGCCTATGTGGTCCCAAAGGTTTTTAAAGACCGCAGAGTTTTTGTCCGCAAGCTCTTTTGGGTCCATTCCTTTTTCTTCTGCGCTCTTTTGTATCTTTAGGCCGTGTTCATCGGTGCCCGTTAGGAAAAAGACCTCATAGCCCTTCTTTCTGTAATACCTTGCCAAGGTATCGGCGGACACGGTGGTATAAAGATGCCCTATGTGTGGCACATCGTTTATGTAGTAGATGGGAGTGGTTATGTAAAACTTCTTCATGAGGCTTTTTTATTATATTACAAAAGAGAATGGTTGATTGTCTTTTCTTAGAAAACGATGCCCTATACCATAGCGCAATCTTTTCTTCTCACAAAGGCCTATTGGTAGGAAGGGTCTTCAAAGAAGGAAAGCACTATAATGGACTTATTATAGATGAAAATAAAAAGGTTGGCGTAATAATAGAAGGTGGAGAAGATATAAGCCTTTATAGCGTAAGGGAATGTAAAGGCAAATATGTAGCTGTGGGACATAAGGGGCGGAGGACTTTTGTAATTTTTTATGGGGGAGATTCTGGTGATATTCTGGCCCTTATTGGTCCAGAAGGCATACTTTGGCAAACGGATTGTGCTTTAGCTGTAGGTGGCTATGAAAAAACGGCTGGCAACTTCTGCTTTTAGACATGAAGACAAATAGGGCTCTTACCTTCTCTTCTGATGAAAATATGTATGCTTATAGCTTTAAAAATACGTTGAAAGGCTACGTGGTTGTGGGCAGGGTCGGAGGGGAAGGAAACTATGATGGCTTTGTGTTGTGGCTTGATAGAAATCTCAAGCCTCTTAAGATTTTAAGAACGAATTGGGAAGGCAATGATTATCTTAGGTATACGGATGGAAGATGGGCGGTGGGAAGGGTAGAGGTAGGAGGGGATTCGGAGGGCCTTCTTATTGATATTAAAAGTTTGAAAGCTTTTGCGCACCGAAGGCAAGGCTTTGACTATTTTAGATATATACATCCAACGAAAAATCTTATAATGGGTGAGGCAGAAGATAAGGATACTATTAGAAAAGCTCTTGTTGTGCATGGACATAAGGGACAACTTATCGGTGAGGGCTTTTCCGCCATAAGATTTTATGATGCTAAATCTAAAACCGCCTATGGTTATACGTATATGGGGAAGTTTGCTTATGCAATTAGAATAAAAAAGCCTTTTGGTAATACCCTCTCTTATAACGTACAGACATTGCGCTTTGAGTGGCGAGATTATAAATTCCTTCCTACAAAAGAAAGTATAGGTTTTGAACCTATTCATATAAGCTCTTTTAATGTATCCTATAAGTGGAAGGATTGTGAAGGAATAAAACATCTAAAAAACGATGAAAAGGACTAAATTAAAAACTATGAGGCTATTTATTTTTATAGTGCTTATGCTCACATTTAGCTGTGCAACAAAAACCTGGATCTTAGAAGGCCAATCTCAAGTACTCAATCACATATCTATAAGCGTAAAAACAGACCAATGGAAATATAGTCCCTCTGACCTTGAACACTATGTCTTACCCATATACATAGAAGTAGAAAACCATTCTAAAGAGGTTGTTAGCATAAGAAAAGAGGATGTTTTCCTTCTTGATGAGAAGAAGAACCAATTTAACTCCCTTGAACCGAGGGATGTGATGAGTATGGTAAGAAGGTCCTATGGTCTTGGCTTTAGCTTTGGCATTGGCTATTGGAGTTCTCCCTTTGGTCTTTGGTGGTATCCCTATTATACCCCTCCACCTGTAGAGGATATTTACCCAGATATACTTAACAAGGCATTCACCTTTGGTGAGGTTCAACCCGGTGCAAAACTAAAGGGCTTTGTTTATTTCCCAAAGCCTTCTGGAGATGTAAAGGCACTAACCTTGTACGTAAAGGGCTATAGCTTTTATTTAAAAGTTAAGCAAGATTAAATTTTTAAGTAAATGGACGGAAGGATAAAGCTTTTGGTGGTTGAGGATGATGTGGACTTTAGAAAAGCCCTTGTAAAAGCCTTATCTCAAAGCGGCTAATCATGCGATTCCGCAGGCACATTACAAGAAGGCGTGGAGAAGATACATAAGCATGCCTACGATGTTATCCTCCTTGACCTTAAGCTTCCAGACCTGTCTGGTGTGGATTCCATAAGAATGGTGAAGGAGAATACAGAGGCAAAGGTTATCGTCATAACTGGTTATGGAGATATAAAAACGGCCGTTGAAGCCATGAGGTCGGGAGCCTCCGACTTTATCCAAAAACCCTTCAACCTTGACATACTTGAGATAAGTATAAAGAGGGCTGTAAAAGAAAAAATAACTGAGGAAGAGAATTTAGCTTTAAAGGGGATACTAAAAAAAGATGTGGCTTATACCTTTGATACAAAGAACGAAAAATTTAAACAGCTCCTCTCTTTGTGTAAAAAGTACGCTAAAACAGATGCCAACATTCTTATAGTGGGTGAAACTGGCACTGGAAAGGAGGTTATAGCAAGGTACATACATGGCCTATCCGATAGAAGGGATAAGCCCTTTTTAGTCGTTGAATGTACATCCATACCGTCGGAGATTTTTGAAAGTGAATTGTTTGGACATGAAAAGGGAGCTTTTACTGGAGCTACTACTAAAAAGGAAGGCCTTGTGGAAATGGCAAGGGGAGGCACAATATTTTTGGATGAAGTAGGGGATATACCTTATCATTTACAATCCAAGCTCCTTAGGTTTATAGAAACCAAAAGCTTTAGGAGGGTTGGTGGTCTTAGGGAGATCACCACAGATGTTAGGATAATATCCGCCACAAATAAGAACCTTAAGGAGCTTATAGATAAGGGTCTGTTTAGAGATGACCTATTTTATAGGCTTAGCACCATTATGGTGGAAGTGCCCCCGCTTAGGGAAAGAAAGGAAGATATACCTATATTGGCAAACTTTTTCTGTAGTAGATGGAGGAAAAAGATAGGTGAGAAGGCAATAAAACATCTTATTGAATACAATTGGAAGGGTAATATAAGAGAGCTGAAGAATACCATAGAAAGGGCGTGTATCTTGGCAGATGAAGAGTACATTGATAATTATCTGTTTATAAATCCTGAAAGCAAGAAAAGCTGTGGGGAGCTTTTTGAGGAGCTACCCAATTTACGCACCCTTGAGGCAAAGTACATAGCCATGCTTGTGGAAAGGTTTGGAGACCTTGATAAGGTTAGCAAAATATTAGGATGCAGTAAAAGGACGCTGTATAGGAAGCTCAAACATTTAAAGGAAGTTTTACAATAAACTTTGACCCCTCTCCCAAAGCTGTCTGTACTTCAATAATTCCTTCCATATCTTTTACTATACTGCTTACTATGGAAAGGCCAAGCCCACATCCTTCCCCCTCTTTTGACCTTTTGCCTTTATAAAAGGGTAAAAAGATCTTGTGTATTTCCTCATGCTCTATGCCCGGTCCTTCATCTTCAACAGAAATTACCGCATAATCCTTCTCTTTATAGGTTTTTACAACAACCTTTTTACTTTTTTCGGATACATCAATCGCATTGATAAGAAGGTTTGTTACAATATGCCTTATGTCTGCCTCGCTACCAAGCAAGAAGCCACAATCTTCAAAATATCCTTCTATCCTTACATCTTTTTCTTTTGCATAAACTTCTATTAATTCTACAGAATCTTGAACTGCCTTTTTAACATCTATCAAACTTCTCTCTTTTGAGTTTCTTACCATAAGAAGCAACCTACTTACGTAGTCCTTACACACCAAAATGGCTTCCTTTACCTTTTCTATATCCTCATCTGTCCCATGCTTTTTCTCCAGCATCTGCACATAGGTATATATGATGTTCAAGGGAGTGCTTATCTGATGGGCAACCCCGAGAGCAAGGTGTGATATGGAGCTAAGCCTTTGGGACATGCTAAAAAGGTAATACTTCTCCTTATCGCTCTTTATGTTCTTTATAATCTGCAATATGCTTCCGTTTTTCAGCGGGAAGGCACATATCTCAACAGGAAACTCGCCACCGTTGTGGGTGTAATGGGTATGTATAACATTAACAGCTCTGCCTGTTTTTTCTATCTCCCTTAGAGGACAGGGGTGGCACTCTCCATCGCAAGGCTCTTCCCTCTGATGAGATACTTTGTAGCAAGACATTCCTAAAACCTCTTCCAAGGAGGTATAACCCAGGTCTTCAAGGTATTTATTATTGGCATAGACTATTTTGTAGTTTTGGTCTATGACTACTACCTCTTCTTCAAAGTCGTCAAATATGGAAAAGTGCTCCATACAGAAAAATATATGCTATGTCAAACCTGTCGCTTCCTTTGACATTTATGTCCCTCATGCAAAAATTCACTCTTTAAAAGATTGTGTTTTAGAAGGGTTTTGATAAGCTTGCCTTGTGGCATCTTTTTTGCAAAGAAAGAGGTTTGAAAAAAAATCTTAGGAGGTGCAGATATGGAAGTAAACAGGCGGGACCTTTTTAAGTATTCGGGTGCTGCTTTTGTAGGTGCTTCTTTCTTTAGTAGTTTTGTCTTTGCAAAAAAGGCTGAGGAGATAAGCCTTCCCAAGCCTTCACCCGGTTCTCCGAGGGTGGTTATTGTGGGTGCTGGTTGGTCTGGTCTTACCATAGCAAAGTATATAAAGATGGGAAATCCTAAGGTGGATGTGGTGCTTATAGACAAAAGGCAGGAGTTCTTCTCCTGTCCCGTAAGCAACCTATGGCTTGTAGACCTTGTCCCCCTTGAATTTCTTATGCATGACCTTTTAAAGCCTGCTTCAAAGTATGGATACCATATATTAAACGGTGTTTCGGTGATAAACGTAGATAGGTCATCAAGAAAGGTTTATACGGATAAGGGTGTTATAAGCTACGACTATTTGGTTCTTGCACCCGGTATAGACTACCATTATGAGCCTTGGCTTAAGGACCCTAAGGATGAGGAGTTGTTAATGAAGCTCTATCCTGCAGCCTTTATACCAGGTTCAGAACATCTTAGGTTAAAGGAAAAGATACAAAACTTTGAAAAGGGAGATTTCCTTATAACCATACCACCAGGCCTTGATTACAGATGCTTACCGGGACCTTATGAGAGGGCTACCCTTATAGCATGGTACTTTAAAAAGAACGGGGTTAAAGGAAAGGTGATAATAGTGGACAACCACCCAGACCCACCGGTTAAGGCAAAAGGCTTTCACTATGCATGGGACAATTTTGTAAAAGGCTATGTGGAATACTATCCCAACGCAGGAATAAAGTCTGTAAATCCAAACAAACGTGTGGTGTCTACAGAGTCCTTCGGAGATATAAACTTTGACGATGCCAACATCTATCCCATATGCAAAGCTGGAGAGATAGTCTTTAAGGCTGGGCTTGTCAGAAAAGGGGAAAGGTGGCCCGATATAGACCCCTTGAAATACCACGCCGTAGGCGATGAAAGGGTTTATGTGGCTGGTGATGCAAGGAATCAACCCTTTTCAAAAAGCGGTAATACGGCCAACACAGAAGCTCATTACATAGCAAAGCTTATATTGGCAAAGATAGCCGGCAAAGAGATATCCTATGAACCACCAAGGACCCTTTGCTACTCTGCCGTGTCTCAGAATGAGGCAGTATGGATAGACCTAACCTATAAATACTTGGGTGGTGGGAAGTTTGAGTTTGCCAACGTTAGAATGGATGAAGAGCCTAAGGAGTTCAACTACAAGGCCTATATGGAATGGGCAAAGGGATTGTATAGGGATATGTTCTCTTAAAGAATAAGTAAGGTTTTTAAGAGTGTAGGCGGGTTCTAAACCCGCCTTTTTAGTTTTACTCTAATTCATCAACTACTTTTATGGAAGCTATGCCTTATACTATAATCTAAGCGGGTGTGGCGGAATTGGCAGACGCGCTGGACTCAGGATCCAGTGGGCTTACGCCCGTGAGGGTTCAACTCCCTCCACCCGCACCATAGAGCCATGAAGATACTAATCTTTGGAGATATCATAGGAAAACCGGGCAGGAAAGCCCTAAGGTATTTTCTTGCGGGCTACAGGGACCTTGTGGATGTGGTGCTTGTAAACGTGGAAAACGCTGCAGGTGGCTTTGGTATAACCAAAAAGGTCTATGAAGAGCTTCTTCATATGGGCGTGGATGTGATGACTTCGGGAAACCACATCTGGGACAAAAGAGAGGTCTATGAGTTTATAGACCAAAGGGAAAACCTTTTGAGGCCCGCCAACTACCCGCCGGGAGTTCCCGGAAAGGGCTATGGCGTATATGAAAAGAAGGGCATTAAGTTTGCCGTTATAAACCTTATGGGAAGGGCCCTACTTGACTCAAACCTTGAAAACCCCTTTTTGCTCTTTGACAGGCTTTATGAAGAGCTCACCAAAGAAACTTCCATAATCTTGGTAGACTTTCATGCGGAGACCACCTCAGAAAAGTGGGCCTTTGGCATATATGTGGATGGAAGGGCAAGCGCGGTCTATGGCACCCACACCCATGTGCCCACAGCGGACCAGATAATTCTTAAGAAAGGCACAGCCTATGTAAGCGATGTGGGCATGACGGGATGTTGGTACTCGGCTATAGGCATGAAGCCACAGCAAGCCATAGAGAGGTTTACAAAGGGCATTCCTCAAAAGTATGAAGTGGAAGAAAGGGAGGACTTTGTGGTAAACGCTGTGCTTGTGGAAATTGACGAATCAAGCGGAAGGGCAAAAAGTATAGAGAGGCTTCAGCAATATATAACAAAAGAAGAGCTAAGAGAGGCATAGATTTATAGTATGCAGGAAGTTAAAAAGAGACCAAAGATAAGCCTTATAGTGGAAAGCCTAAGCCAATTGGAAAAGGCCTATGTGGACCTAAAGAAAAACTTAAGCCTTGGAAAGGAAGAATTTATATCCAACAAGCTAATTCAAGACAAGGTAAGGGTAGACTTTAACCTTGCCTTTGAAAGTTGTATGAGGGTATGCAGGCACCTTTCGGCAGTATACAATGTGAAGACCACTTCAAAGGACTGTCTTCAGAAGATTGGTGAGCTTGTGGGTATAAAAGAGATAGAGGCCCTAGGGGAGTTTACAAGCTTTTATATAAAGCACAGGGACCTAAGGGAAAGCCTTCCGGCGGAGGAGCTATATGAATTTTTGAGCAAAAACCTATACCTCTTTAAGGAGTATGCCAAGGCTGTGGTAGAGTTTGTAAAGAGGGAAACCAACAATCCACTCCTTATAGACTTTGACCTTCTTAACGAAAAGGCTGGAAGGATAAAGGAATCTCTAAAGAAGATAAACTTTGTGCTATCTCAGGGAGAGGAGGAGTTTAGCAAAAACCCTATGTATTACGACAGAGTAAAGTACTTTTATCAGGTGGCTTATGACAGCCTTTTTGATATATGCAAGCACCTGGCGCCCAAGTTTGGCATAAAAAAGTTTGGTGATGATTGTCTTTCAAAGATGGTGGAGGTGGGTGTTATACCTCAAGAGTACTATATGGATGTTTTTAAGATGACCAACTTGAAGAACAAGCTTATAAGCACTTGGGAAGTGGAGCCAAGGGAGCTATACAAAAGTCTTTTGGAGATCCAAGAGAAGATAGAGCCTGTGATGAAAGAGATAGCCAACAGTTTAAGAAGGCTTTTGAAGGAGAAGGCCGGTCAAGGGTAAATGGCCACTGGCTTGTAAAAGGTGTCCCTTTCTACCGGTATCTTGCCCGCATCCCTTATAAGCTTTATGAGCCTGTCCTTTGTGTGGCCCAAGGCGGACTTTGTGCCTGCAGAATGGACTATCTTTTCCTCTTGGATGGTCCCATCAAGGTCGTCCGCACCCATGTTTAAGGCCACCTGCGCCACCCTTTCGCCCAAGGTGACCCAATAGGCCTTTATGTGTTCAAAGTTGTCAAGGAATATCCTTGAGATGGCTATGGTTTTAAGGTCATCCACAGAAGAGGTCCTCTTGCCACCAATCCTTGTACCCTCTGGCCAGTAGGCCAAAGGTATAAAAACCTGAAAGCCTCCCGTCTCATCCTGCAGATCCCTTAGCCTCTCCATGTGTTCTACCCTTTCTTCATAGGTCTCCAGATGTCCATAAAGCATGGTAGCATTGGTAGGAATGCCAAGCCTGTGGGCCCTTCTATGCACCTCAAGGTATTCCTCTGCGTTGGCCTTGTAAGGCGCAATTATCTTCCTCACCCTTTCGGAGAAGATCTCCGCCCCACCGCCAGGTATGGCTTCAAGCCCAACGGCCTTCAGGTCCAGCAATACCTCCTCATAGCTTTTACCGGATATCTTGCTCATATGATGTATCTCTATGGCCGTCCAGGCCTTTACAACCATGTCTGGAAAGGCACTCTTTATCTCCCTTACCAGGTTTATATAATCCTCATACCTCCAATGGGGTGGTATACCACCCACTATATGTACTTCCCTACCACCCATCTTATAAGTCTCTTCCACCTTTTTGAGCACCTCATCTAAGCTCATCTCATAAGCCCTTGGGTCCGACTTTAACACGCCAAAGCTGCAGAAGTTGCACTGGTATATGCATATGTTGGTGGGGTTTATCTGCCTGTTTACGATAAAGTAGGCAAACATGCCGTTCTTCTTCCTGTTTATGTACTCTGCTAAGGCACCCACGTAGGCAAGGTCTGCCTCATAAAAAAGCCTTACGGCTTCCTGCGGGCTTATCCTTTTGTCTTCAAGGACCTTTTCTCCAATATCCCTTAGACTTTTATCCTTCACTCTCTCTACAATCTTTTCCACCTTAAACATAGATATATGAATATAGGCTTTTTTACTTTAAGGCAAGCCTTCCCAGCATAAGCTCCCTCTTGCGCCTTACAAACTCCCTAACACCCTTCACATCCCTTGTGTTTAACACAAGCTCTGGCACAGCCCAGCCCCTTCTGGCAAGGCCAACGCCAAGCTCCATATAAAATAGATGTTTGGTAGAATGGGCATCGGTAACTACGGCTATCATCACCCCCACCTCCATACACCTCCTTATGTTTTCTGGAGAGAGGTCAGCCCTGTAAGTGTTTAGTTCCAAGGCTGTGTTCGTTTCTTTTGCCATCTGTATTATCCTTTCCATATCCAAAGGATAACCCTGCCTTGTGCCGTAGGCCTTTCCCGTAGGATGTCCTATTAGGTTTACAAAGGGGTTTTCCATGGCCTTTAGTATTCTGTAGGTGTTGTCTTGGTTAAACCTTGAGTGGATGGATGCTACCACAAAGTCAAACTCCTCAAGCAGGCTGTCTGGCAGGTCAAGGCTTCCGTCGGGCAGTATATCCACCTCACAGCCCCTTAGTATATAAAAGCCCTTTGGGTTGTAGTACTGATTTAGCCTTTCAATAAGCTTAAACTGTTCTTTGTACCTTGCTGGGTCAAGGCCGTTGGCCACTCTGGCAGACTGGGAGTGGTCTCCTATGACCATGTACTCATAACCCAGCTGATAGCAAGCCTCAACCATCTCCTCCAAAGGGTTTAGGCCGTCGCTCCAGTTTGAATGCATATGAAAGTCTCCCTTTATGTCCTTTAGCTCCACAAGCCTTGGTAGGGCCCTTTGTATGGCAAGCTCTATCTCCCCCGTGTTTTCCCTTATCTCTGGTGGTATCCACTCCATACCAAGAAGTTCATATATCTCCTCTTCCGTTGACCCACCTATGCGCTCTTCCGTGTCCGCCTTAAAAAGACCATATTCACTCAGCTTTAGGCCCATGGCCTTGGCAATATCCCTTAGCCTCACGTTGTGCTCCTTTGAACCTGTAAAGTATTGAAGTGCAGCTCCCCACTGGTGGGGTTCTACCGTCCTTAAATCCACCTGCCTTCCCTCTTGCAAGACCACGCTTGACTTGGTCTCACCGCTTAATAAGACCTCCTTGACGCCAGCATAAGTTATAAAGTGTTGGTGTAGCTTGGGCCAGTTTTCTTTCTTTGCTGAGATAAGTATGTCTATGTCCCCTATGGTTTCCTTCCTCCTCCTTAGGCTTCCAGCCAGCTCTATGTTCTCATAAAGGCCTTTTAGGGCCTCAAAGTGTTTAAGGATAGACATTCCTATCCCATAGGCTTCCAAAAGGGTCATCCTTTCCTTGCTCTTCTCCCACAGCTCAAGGCCTCTTAGGATATTTTGAATCTTCTTCTCTCCCATTCCAGGCAAAAAGGCAAGCTTACCGCTTTTTACAGCCTTTATAAAGTCCTCCTTTGTCCTCACCTTTAGCCTATCGTAGGCAAGCTTTAGGGTCTTTACGCCAACGCCAGGTACTTCAAGAAGTTCTAAGAGGTCCTCTGGCACCTTTTGTTTTAGCTCTTCATAGGCGCTCACCTTTCCAGTCCTTAGGTATTCCAATATCTTCTCTATGCTGGATTGGCCTATGCCATGTATATGGTGTATTTTTCCTGTGCGCACAAGATCTTCCACATCCTCTCCAAGCTCTGATAGCACCTCGGCCACCCTCCTGTAGGTGTTTATGCGGTAGGGGTTATCCCCAAGGAACTCAAGCATATCTGCCATCCTCTCAAAAATACGGGCAAGCTCTTTGTTCTTCTCCATAGAGTAAAATTTAGGTATGGACCTTTTTTCTTACAGCCTATTTTTAGAAGGCTTCCTTTCTGCCTTTTTTATAGCCCTCTCCACAGCCCTCATTGGCCTTTTCCTTCTTATAAAAAGGCTTGCCATGCTTGGCGCAGGCCTCTCTCACGCCGCCTTTGGCGGCATAGCCCTTGCTTTAGTTTTAAACATAGACCCAATGATATTTACCCTCTTTTACACAGTAGTGCTTGGCCTTTCGGTTCAGTTTTTGGTAGATAAAAAGTCCTTGCCTGCGGACACGGTTGTGGCCCTCTTTTTCTCCTTGGGTGTAGCCCTTGCCATAATCATACTTGGCACAACAGACAACCTTGGCACCAACGTCTTTTCTTACCTCTTTGGAAGCATGCTAACGGCTTCAAAAACAGACCTTATGATCTCCTTTACCATCTTCCTTATAACCCTTTCCTTTATCCTTTTAAACTACAGGGGCCTTCTCTTTGTGTGCTTTAACGAAGAGCTGGGTAAGCTAAGGGGCATAAGGGTAAAGGCTTTAAACTATGCCCTAATTGCCTTGGCCTCCGCCAACATAGTCCTCTCCATAAAGGCTGTGGGCCTTGTGCTCTCCGCCAGCTTTATATCTATTCCAGCCATGACCTCCCTTATGGTCTCCAGCTCATTCCTTCAAAGCCTTTTGTTTTCTGCGGGCTTTTCCTTTTTTTCTCTATTCTTTGGCATAGCCCTTTCTCTTTTCTTTGACCTTCCTCCCAGCGGTGCGGTGGTGGTTTGTATGGTGCTTATTTTCCTTATTGTTTCCTTTGGAAAGCTTACAAGAAAAAGGTTTTCAAAAGCTTCTTAGCCCACTCCCTATCCTCTCTGTATATGCTTCTTGCCAAGGAAAGGCTCTCTAAGGAGGAACCTTTTGGAAGTTTTTTATCCTTTAGCCATTCTAAGAACTTTGCCCTTGCAAGAACACTGGCGGTAGCCACCGCTATATTCTCCTCTCCCTTGTGTTCAAAGACAACCTCCTTACCAAAGGGGCTTCTCTTTGAATAGGCATCCACAAAGACCTCGGCAAAAGGGTAAGACTTTTTAATATCCCTTAAGATTTCAAGGTAAAGCCTGTCAAGTATTCTGTTTAGGTTCTTTATCCCTTCATACATCTGGTTTAGCTCAGGAGGTTCAATAACTTTACACCTGAACTCTCCAAAACTTTCAAAGGCTTTAGCCTTCTTTATAACCTCCTCATCCTTCATCTTCTTACAATCTCTAAGGTTTAGATCAAGGGCCTTTTTGTAATACTCTGGCTTTATGATGGCACAGCATAGCACAAGGGGACCAAAAATATCCCCCTTGCCAGATTCATCACAGCCCACAAGTATTTTCTCACTTGGTGTGAGAAGGGACAGTATAAACTCTTTTAACTCCTGCGTTCCCTTCCCCTGCAAAAGAAGGGTGCCAGAAGGATAAAGATGGATGTAGGCCTGTCCGTTGCTCAAGGACCAAAGGGTATTAGGAGAACTTATCTCATAAAAGCCTCTGTTTAAAAGCTCTGTCCTTAGCTTTTCTACGTCTTCTTTTGGCACTTTCAATGTTAGGTTTGTCATGGTTTTAATAAAGCTCTCCGTACCTTTTAATAAACTGCCTTTTTACAAACTGTGCAAGCATAAGGTATGCAAACAGTGTGGGGAAAAGGACAATGGGGAAATAGTACCAAGGAAGGGCCACCATATCAAAATAGGTTCCCAATGGTGTGTAAGGTATTATAAGTCCGATCAACATGCCGAAGGCCGTAATAACCAAGAGTGGTGTAGCTGGCAGGCTTTCCAAAAAAGGCACTTTTTGAGTCCTCAACATATAAACCACCATGGTCTGCGTCCATAAACTCTCCACAAACCAGCCAGTTTGGAATAGATGAACAAACTGTTGCTTTTGGATTCCTGTCAAAGAAAAATAAGAAGCGCCTATTGCCATAGGCCCTATAAGGAAAAACATAAGTGCATATGTGGTTATATCAAAGATGGAGCTTGTTGGTCCAAACCATAGCATAAAACGACCTATCTGAATGGGCTTCCACCTGCGTGGAACCTTTAGCCACTCTTCATCCATGTGGTCCCATGGCATAGCCCCCATACCAGAATGGTAGACCATATCCAAGAGGATCAACTGCATGGGTGCCATAGGAAGGAAGGGAAGGAATAAACTGGCAACCATTATGGAAAAAACATTCCCAAAGTTTGAACTTGCCGTTATGGAAAGGTATTTAAGTATATTTCCAAATACTCTGCGACCCTCCAACACACCCCTTTCTAAGACCAGAAGGCTTTTTCTAAGAAGGATTATGTCCGCAGACTCTTTGGCTATGTCTACCGCATTATCCACAGATATGGCCACATCCGCCTCCTTCATGGCTGGCGCATCATTTATGCCATCTCCCAAAAAGCCTACAATATGCCCTTTTGACCTCAAACTTCTAATTATCCTAGCCTTTTGAGAGGGGTTTACTTTGGCAAAGATGGTGGTGTATTCTGCCTTTTCTGATAATTCTTCATCGCTCATTTTATCAATATATTTGCCTAAAAGTATTCCTTTTATGGGTAGCCCCACATCTTTGCAAACTTTTTGAGCCACAATGGGGTTATCGCCAGTAAGTATCTTTATCTCAACGCCATGATCCATCAATGCCCTTATGGCCTCTGGAGCCGTCTCCTTTGGTGGGTCCAAAAAGGCCAAAAAGCCCACAAGGGTCATATCCCTTTCATCTTCTACGCTAAAAACTTCCTCTGGTGGAACATCCTCCTTAACGGCAACCGCCAAAACCCTCATGCCATCCTCGTTTAGGTCTCTTACCAGTTCAAGAATTTTGTTCTTTATATCCTCCGTTATAGGTAAAGCTTCTCCGTTGTAATAGGCCTTTGTGCATATGTATAGTGTTTCTTCTACCGCTCCCTTTGTTATGAGTTGTCTTTTCCCTTCCTTTTCCAAAACTACGGACATGCGCCTTCTTACAAAATCAAAGGGTATTTCGTCCACCTTTTTGTAAGCCTTTTCAAGGTCAGAGCCTTTAAGGCCATGCTCCTCCGCATACTCAATTATGGCCATATCCAAAATGTTTTTTAGACCCGTTTGATAATGGCTATTCAAAAAGGCATACCTTAGGACATTAAGGTTTTCCTTTCCATCAAGGCCCAAGGCCTTCTTTAGAACCACCTTATTAAGGGTTAGGGTGCCCGTTTTGTCCGTGCAGAGTATATCCATAGCTCCAAAGTTTTGTATAGCCTCAAGCCTTTTTACTATGGTTTTTTGCCTTGCCATGGCTATGGCACCTTTGGCAAGGTTGCCCGTTATGATCATAGGTAGCATTTCTGGCGTAAGACCTAGGGCAACAGCCAAGGCAAACATAAGCGCATCAAACCAATCCCCTTTTGTAATGCCGTTTACCAAAAAGACTATGGGGAACATGACAGCCATAAAGGCTATAAAAACTTTGCTCGTATCGTCTATACCCTTCTCAAAGCCTGTTTTTACCTTATGCCCCACTATGGACCTCGCCATGGAACCAAGGTAAGTATCCTTTCCAGTAAGGATAACCACACCCACTGCCGTACCGCTAACAACGCTTGTGCCCATAAAACATATATTCTCAAGGTCATAAATACTGAGATTTTCCAAGGACTTTTTCTCATCCCTTAAATATGGATATTTCTCCACAGGCTCCGACTCCCCCGTAAGCACCGCCTGATTAACAAAAAGGTCTTTGGAAGATATTATCCTCAAGTCCGCTGGAACCATATCACCCGCAGAAAGATAGACTATATCGCCAGGCACTACCCTTTCCCTTTTTATCTCCTCCACCTCTTTCCCCTTTCTCTTTACGGCAGTTGTAATACGCACCATAGACTTTAGCCTTTCTATAGCCTTGTTTGATCGGTATTCTTGAACAAAGCGCATAAAACCGCTTATAATCAGCATGGTGGAGATGATGATCACACTACTTATATCCTTTTCTTCCGGTGGTGCAAGAAGATAGTCCGCCACAAGAGAAACAATCGCAAGGAAAAGTAAAATATAAACAAAAGGATTGTTATAGGATTTTATTAGGATGCTGTACCATGTTGGTGGCTTTTCATAAATTACCTCGTTAATACCGTATATTTCTAACCTTCTTTTAGCTTCTGCTTCACTTAGGCCATCTATACTGGTACCTAAGGCCTTTAGCACTTCCTCCTTATCCATCTTTGCAAACTCAGAAAGTTTGGAAAGCAAGGTGTTTATCCTTCCATGGGAGTTATGTGTCTCTTGCTTCGCCTTTAGGTTTTTTAGCTTAAGCATGTTGTAACTACTTAGAATTTTAATACTGGATTATACGCTGGGTAAGAAATTGAAATCTCAACTTGGAGTCTACAAGTGTACCACACCATAGAAAATTAGGATGTTTTCGTAGGGGTGGGTCAGAGACCAGGCCAGTTTCTTGCAGGTTCATAACCTGCCCCTACAAAAAGGAATGCCTCATCCAGCGTGTAAAATTATTACCAATATAGGGAGTGAAAAAAATGACGGAAAGAGAGCTTCAAAAGGTCTTCCATGCCCTATCCGACCCCATAAGGTTAAGGATGGTAAGGCTTCTTTTGGAGTATCCCGAAGTATGCGTTTGCCAATTTCAAAACATCTTTGGCACCTATCAACCCCGAATATCCTTCCACCTTAGGGTATTAAGGGATGCGGGCATAGTGGAGAGCAAAAGGCGTGGCAAATGGGTTTATTACGGTATAAAGCACCTGCCAGAATGCGTAAGACAGATGATAAGCACCCTTCCCCTTGAAGAAAGGCTTGTATCTTGCACGCCAAATGGGTAATGAAGGTGGGTTTAATGCTAAAATTCTTTTAGATAAAAAATTTTTTATAGGAGATAGGAATGCCTCTTTTATCTGTGGCCATCTTTGTCCTTACCCTCTTTTTGGTTATAAAAAAGCCTAAGAAGATAGGCATAGGCTATAGCGCCACCTTTGGTGCCTTGCTTGCTTTGGCTTTTGGTGTGGTGTCCCTTCAAGATGTGGAAAGAGTTATCCACATAGTTTGGGATCCAACCCTTGCCTTCTTAGGCATTGTTTTTGTATCCATATTGCTGGATAAGATAGGCTTTTTTGAGTGGGCCGCTCTTCATATGATACACCTTGCCAATGGGGATGGAAAAAGGCTCTTTCTATACATAGTGCTTTTGGGTGCGTTAATATCCGCCTTTTTCTCCAACGATGGCACAGCCCTTATCCTCACACCCATCATCTACCAAAAGATAAAGTATCTAAGACTAAAGGAAAGGTATATGCTTCCCTATATTATGTCCGCTGGCTTTGTTGCAGATACGACAAGCCTTCCCCTTGTTATATCCAACCTTGTAAATATACTAACCGCCAACTTCTTTAGCATAGGCTTTTTTGAATACGCCTTTAGGATGGTTTTGGTAAATTTCTTTTCTCTTTTTGCCACCATTGTGGTGCTTTATGCCTATTACAGAAAGGATATGATAAGTAGGTATGATGTGGAAGTGTTGGAAGATAAGCCACCCAAGCTTGCCATAAGGGACCCCTATGTGTTTAAGCTTGTTTGGTTTGTTGCTCCTATTGTTCTTTTGGCTTTTTTCTTTAGCGAAGCCATATACCATATACCCACTTCCTTCATAATACTTTCCGTGGGCCTTATCCTCTTTTTGGCCTCTTTAAAACATAGAGTGTTTAACCTTAGGCTTCTTATCCTTAAGGAGACCCCTTGGGAGATAGTATTTTTCTCCATAGGCATGTATGTGGTGGTTTATGGCCTCAAAAAGGCTGAACTGATCTCCCAACTATCAAAGATTATAGATATGGCTGTAAGCTATGGACTTTTCTCTGGTATATTCATAACTGGCTTTTTGTCTGCTTTTCTTTCATCTACTATGAACAACCTACCATCTGTTATGATAATGAACCTTGCTATAGAACAGGCACACCTGCCTGTGGCTTTGGAAAAGACCCTTGCCTTGGCCAATGTGATAGGATGCGATTTGGGTCCAAAAATAACACCAATAGGCTCTCTTGCAACTCTTTTATGGCTTTATGTGCTTGAATACAAGGGCATAAAAATAGGTTGGGGCTACTATTTCAAAACTGGCCTCATACTTACCATACCCACCTTGGCCTTTACACTCTTAGGCCTTTATCTTGTGAGCCTCTTGACTAAGACCTTTTAATAAAATTAGAATATTCTTATAATCTTATCTTTGGAGGTATGCCATGACTATGGATAGGGCCCTTAGACTAACCTCTGGTTTGGTGCTTTTGATAGTCTTCCTTATAGCCATACGTCCTGCGGACATTCATTGGTTCTGGAAGCTTTTTATAGTCTTTATGTCCATAAATCAAATACAATCCGCCTTTACTGGATGGTGCCCAGTAATTAGCCTTTACAGGAGGCTGGGCATAAAGGAATGTATCTGTTAATCCGTCTCTAGCTCTATCTCACAGCCCTCTTTTTCTATAACAAGCTGACAGGTGAGCCTCCTGTTTTCCTCATACTCCCCTATGCGCCAGAGGGTTTCTTCTTCCTGCTCGGAAGGCTCCGCCAAGCACTCAAGCCCCTTTACCACAGTGCATACACAAACACCGCATTGACCATCAGTGCAACCAAACTCAACGCCAGCCTTTTCTATCTCATGATGGTATTCGCCAAACTTCACGCCCGCTGGAATTTCCAACACCTTTCCGTTTATCTTCACCTTAGCCATTGCAATATTTATTTTAATCTTGAAAGACCTTAAAGTTCTTGATTTATCTCAATGATTTTACAAAAACCTCCAAAGACTCTTCCCACAGGCCTCAAAGACCACATATTTAGGCTTTCTGCGCCAGCCAAAAGGACCCTGCCAAAGATAAGGTCATAGCCAAAAAGTTCTTCGTGTTTTAAAAGCCTGCATTCAAGCCATGCCTTTGCCCTCGCCACCCTTGGCACCCTTACCTTATAGCTTTTTGCTGGCTCAAGGCCAGCCTTTTCAAACTCGTTCACCTCTGGTGGAAAGTCTTCCGAGCTTATCTTTACTTCCTTGATTAGCTCTTCTGAAACAAGATTTATCACAAACTCACCAGTGCTAAGGATATTCCTTGCCGTGTCCTTCCTTCTACCATCCTCCCTTTTGCTTATGGATAGTAGGATAACAGGTGGCTCATCGCATACCGCATTGTAAAAGCTAAAGGGTGCAAGGTTCAAAAGGCCCTCAGCGCTCATGGTAGATACCCATGCTATGGGCCTTGGCACTACAAGGCTTGTAAGCACCTCATAAGGGTCAAAGCTCTCAGGCCTTTCCATATCAAAGATCATCAAAGATAGTATAAAATAAACACACCCATGAGGCTACTATCTCTTGACACTTCCTTTTCTTTCATAAACCTCACCCTTATAGAGGATGGTAAGGTGGTCTTGCACCACTATGTGGATGATGGGAAAAAGACCTTAGAACATCTTCCTTCTTTGCTAAAAGGCCTTGGCATCGACCCAGAGCATATGGACGCCTTCGCCGTCTCTTTGGGAGTGGGCTACTTGACCTCCTTGAGGATAGGCATAACCTTTATGAAGACCTTGGCATACCTCACTCAAAAGCCCATAGTGGGCTATGAAAACCTTTATATGATGTGCCACTTCCTTAAAAGGGAAGGGGAGTTTTGCGTAGCGCTCAAAGTGAGCAACCAGATATTTTGCAGAAGATGCAAAGATGGGAAGATAGGAGAGATAGAGGTCTTAAAAAGCTTGCCTGAGGGTGTAAAGGTGGTAGGCCTAAGCTTTCAAGGCTTGGGAGATGTCTCTCTTGAGTTTTTTCCCTTTTCCCTCTATGGTGGCCTTTGGGCATACAAGAGGCTAGCAGAGGGCTATGGCGGTGATGATCTCATGCTTTTAGAGCCCATATACCTAAAGCCTCCTGTTTGAAAGCTTGTATATGATAAAGCCCAGAATGGGAAAGACAAGCATGAGAAGGGCAGAGAGCCTGTAGTTTCCGCTTGTAAGATAAAGTAAAAGGGACCAGCTAAATAGGCCCAAGCTTGAGGCTATGCGCTCGCTAAGAGAATAAAAGGAAAACCTAAGGGCTATATCTCCCCTTGTGAACCTTTCAATAAGAAGCACTCTGGAGGTGGTCCAAAGGTGAGAGAGGCTAAGGCCGGCAAAAAGGCCAAGTAGGAGGATCATGGACCTTGGTGTAAGAGATAAAAGTATTAAAAAGGAGCTCCAAAGGAAAAAGCCCAAAGGGAAAAGCCTGTTGGCTGAAAGTCTGTCTGTTAGCCTTCCCCATAGAAGGCCTCCAAGCACACCACCCAAAGCAGAAAGGCCTATGGTCCTGTATATCTCACCCTCTTTTAGCCCATAGACCTCCCTCAAATAGACCCCCATCATGGCTATCATGGTGTTGGCAAGCTCCATAAGCAAAAGCATGGAGGCCATGGTTAAAAGAAAGTTTTTGTCCTTTAGAACCTCCCTTATGCTTATGCTTTGTCTTTCTTTTGGTTCTGTAAGGTAAATTAGGGAAGGTAGGGACAAAAGAAGAAAGATAAAGGCTATCCAAATAAAGGCTGTGGGAGGGCTAAGCCTTGGTGCAAAAAGTATTAAGGCTATTGCAGAGCCAACGTAGCCCAAGGCCACACCAAAGCCAGAGGCCGTTCCTTTTGTCTCAAAGATTTTTAGCAAGGAGTTATAAAAGAGCATGGCCTGCTGGTGGATGATGGCCAAAAGAAGGTAGAGGAAGAGGTTTAACTCTACCTTGTGGAAGGAAAGGTAAAGGGCAAAGCAGATAAGTGGTATTAGAAGGCTAAAAAGACTAAAAAAGGTTTTCCTCAAACCTCTGTAATCTGCCACTTTGCTTAGCCTTATGGCTATAAAAAAGGAAAGTAAGAAGGCAAGGCCATAGAGGGTTGAATAAGTTTTTACGTCTATGTGCTGAGTAATGTAAAGAGGGTAAAGGGTGGAGAAGAGGAGGGCTCCTAAAATGGTCTCACCAGAATCATAGAGGGCAAAGGAAAAAAGCCTTATCGCCCTTATTTCTTCACCTCTATCTCACACTTGTCTGTAATGCCATAGGGGTCTCTTTTGCACTGTTCTATGGGTACCACCTTTCTAAACTTTTCCACAAAGTCCTCCCAGTTGTCCAGTATATACTTGGCCCATGGGCTCTGTGTATAGCCCACATGCTTCTCTATTAGACCTCTTAGCTCTTCCCTTTCCGCATCCAAAAGCTCCCTCACCACCACATAATCCTTGTTTATCTTAAGGTCTATATCTTCATCAAGCACATAGGCATAGCCGCCAGTCATTCCCGCTCCAAAGTTCATACCCACAGGACCGAGGACCACCACTATACCACCCGTCATATACTCACAGCAGTGCATGCCAGCACCTTCCACCACTGCAACGGCTCCGCTGTTTCTTACCGCAAACCTCTCTCCAGCCTTTCCGCTTGCGTATAGCTCACCGCCTGTGGCACCGTAGAGGCATGTGTTGCCCATGATCACATGGTTTTGAGGGTCTTCCACATCGTAAGGTCTTATAACTATCTTCCCACCGTACATGCCCTTACCCACATAGTCGTTAGCATCACCTATAAGGGTCAAAGACATGCCTCTGTGATTGAAGGCTCCAAAGCTCTGGCCTGCAGTACCCCTAAAGACAAGCTGTATGGTATCCTCAGGAAGGCCATCGTCTCTATACTTTAAGGCTATATAATAAGCAAGCCTTGTAGGCACGCTCCTGTCCACGTTCCTTATGGTGTACTCTCCGTAAAACCTTTCTCCCCTTTCTATGTATGGAAGCACTTCCTCTTCCAGTCTCTTTGCCAGATCGCTCCTCCTTGGGTTGTTGTTCCTATCTTGCATACACCTTAAGGGCTTGTCCTTTGGATAGCCATCCTTTAAAAACTCCTCCAGCTTTACCCTCTTGGATCCTGGTATGTGGTCGTAGGTTTTTATATCAAGCAGTTCTCTCCTTCCTATTATCTCATCAAGGGATCTCACACCCATCTCTGCCAATATTTCCCTCACCTCTTGCGCCACAGCCCTAAAGTAGGCCATCACATTTTCCACTCTACCTTTAAACTTCTCCCTGTATTTAGGGTCCTGGGTGGCTACACCCGTAGGGCATTGATTGGTATGGCAAAGCCTTGCCATCACACAACCTTCTGCTATCATGGCCGCAGTGCCAAAGCCAAACTCCTCCGCACCAAGAAGGGCAGCTATAATCACATCTCTACCGGTTCTCATACCCCCATCCACCCTAAGCCTTACCTTATCCCTCAAGTTATTTTCCATCAATACCCTTTGAGTTTCAGAAAGACCTATCTCCCAATAGTTTCCTGCATTCTTTATTGAAGAGTAAGGGCTTGCGCCCGTTCCACCTTCCGAACCACTTATCTGCACTATATCTGCATAGGCCTTTGCCACGCCTGCAGCTATAGTACCCACACCCGTTTCAGCTACAAGCTTGACGCATACCTTAGCCTGCGGGTTTGACTCTTTTAAGTCGTTTATAAGCTGTGCCAAATCCTCTATGGAGTATATATCATGGTGTGGTGGTGGAGAGATAAGGGTTACGCCCGGTTGGGCATGCCTTAGCCTTGCTATATACTCGTTTACCTTCTTTCCTGGCAGTTGGCCGCCCTCTCCCGGCTTTGCACCTTGGGCTATCTTTATCTCAATATCTTGGGCAGAAGCCAAGTATGTAGGCGTTACACCAAAGCGCCCAGAAGCCACCTGCTTTATGGCAGAGTTCTTTATGGTCCAATATCTTACGGGGTCTTCTCCACCCTCTCCAGAATTACTCTTCATACCAAGCCTGTTGCAGGCTTCCGCTATCACCTCATGGGCTTCGGGAGAGAGGGCTCCCAAGGACATACCGCCCGTTACAAACCTTTTAAGAATGCTCTCTACGGGTTCTACTTCTTCTATGGGTATGGGCTTTTCTGTCCTTTTGTAGTCCAAAAGATGCCTTATAAAGGTGGGATGCTCTTCGTTGGCAATACGAGAAAACTCCTTATAATCCTTATAATCCTTCGTCTCTAAAAACTTGTGCAAAGCCCTTACCACAAAAGGAGACCAAGCATGATATTGGCCCCCCTTCCTAAACTTCATATCACCGCCATAGTCAAGCTGTGGGTTTTCTGTCTCGTAGGCCGCATCATGCCTTACCAAAAGGCTGTTTTGGATTTCAAAAATGCCGTCAGACTCAAGGGTTGTTGGGGTGCCGGGGAAATACTCCTCCACAAAGTCTTTGTTTAGGCATACTGTATCAAAGATCTTGGCGCCCTGGTAGGAGTTAAGGGTGGATATGCCCATCTTGGACATGATTTTTAAAAGACCATCTTCCAAAGCCTTTTTGTAGTTGAGTATGGCCTTCTCATAGGGCACAGTTATTTCACCCTTTTGACAAAGGTCGTATATAAGCTCGTACATAAGGTACGGATATATGGCGGAAGCGCCGTAGCCTATAAGACATGCCATGTGGTGTGTGTCTCTTGCCTCGCCTGTTTCTACCACAAGAGAAACCCTATTGGCAAGGCCTCTATCAGATAGCCATTTAAAGACAGCAGAAACGGCCAAAAGGCTTGGTACAGCAAGCCTGTGCTTGGATACATTCCTATCGGAAAGCACCACAATGTTGGCACCTTCCCGTACCGCTTCCTCCACCCTCCTACAAACTATCTCCACCCCCATCTTAAGGTCGCATATGCTTATACCCTCATACATGGCATCGTAGAGGATATCCGTTATTCTCCTTTCGCCAGCTAAGTCTTGAAGTTCTACCACGCAATAGCTTCTCTCCTTGGGATAGGTCATTGGAACCCAGGCCACCTTAAAATCCTTCTGCTCCATCAAGGCCTTAAACTGGTATGGCAAAAGGATGGGGCTATCTATCTGTAGTCTTTTGGCATGTTCTTCATCTTCCTTTAGAAAGTTCCTCTTGTGCCCCAAGTTCATTTTAAGGGACATAACAGCCCTTTCCCTTATGGGGTCTATGGGTGGGTTGGTAACCTGGGCAAACCTTTGCTTAAAGTATCTAAAGAGAAGCACGGGCTTTTCTGATAGTGGTGGTATGGGTGTATCATCACCCATGGAGAAGGTAATTTCTTTGCCCTCTTCCGCCATAGGTGCCAAGATATGCTTTATCTCCTCTTGGGTGTATCCAAAGGCTACAAGCTTTCTTATCCTGTCAGGGTCATCCTTTGGTTCTGGAATGCTGTAATCCTTTATTATCTTCCATAGTCTCACTAAATGCTTTTCAAGCCACTCTCCGTAAGGCTTTTGAGAAGCAAGTTCTTTTAGTATCTCTTCTGTTTCTTTTACCTCACCCTTTGAGAGATCCACCACCAAGGTATCCCCAGGCCCAAGCCTGCCCTTCTTTAGAACCTTTCTATCTCCCAAATCCACCATCCCAACTTCCGAACCAAGTACAAGTATGCCATCCTCCGTTAGCACATAGCGTGCGGGCCTAAGGCCGTTCCTATCTAGATGGGCTCCTATCTTTTTACCGTCGGTGAAGGCTATGCTGGCAGGACCATCCCAAGGCTTCATAAGAAGGGATTGGTATTCAAAGAAGTCTTTTATTTCCTTGCTTAGCCAAGGCATACCCTCCCATGCGGGGGGTATAAGCATGTTTATGGCGTGTTCCGGACTATAGCCCACAAGCAAAAGAAGCTCAAAGACTCTATCAAGGGAAGCAGAATCGCTCTCATCATTATAGACCAAAGGCCTTACAAGTTTTATATTGTCTCCAAAAACCTCATGCTGAAGCTCTTGCTCTAAGGCTCTCATCCAGTTTCTATTGCCAAGCAAGGTGTTTATCTCTCCGTTGTGTGCCAAGTATCTAAAGGGCTGTGCCAACTTCCAGTTTGGGAAGGTATTGGTAGAATACCTCTGATGGAAAAGGCAAAAAGAAGATTCTATCCTTTCGTCCTTTAGCTCTGGATAAAAAACATCCAGCTGTGGTGCTACAAGCATACCTTTATAGACCAAGGTTCTAGAAGAAAGTGAAGCAAAGTAAACCTTGTCCTTTATCTTTTTGTCCGTTTCTATACGCCTTCTTAGGATGTAAAGCTCCAATTCTCTCCTTTCTGGGTTGCACTTTTCCGTGTCCAAAAGAAGGTGGAATATTTTGGGCATAACCTTAAGGGCAGATTCGCCTACGGCGGACTTATCCACAGGCACCTCTCTCCAACCTACCAAGGAGAAGGGACTTTTCCTTATGTATTCTTCTATCTGAGGTCTCACATCCTCATAGAGAAAGACAGCACCCACCGCAAGGTTTTCTAAGGAAGAAAGTTCAAGACCTTCCTTATCTATAAAATCCGCAAAGAATCTTTCTGGAATCTCTATAAGAACGCCCGCACCATCGCCCGTTTTGCCATCACCGCCTACTGCACCCCTATGGGTTAAGTTTTTAACGGCGGAGATGCCCCACTCTACAATCTGATGGCTTTTTTCTCCTTTTATATTACATACAAAGCCTACACCGCAGGAGTCGTATTCAAAAAGCTCCATTCCTTCACCTCTCAAAAGAGTAAATGGGTTAATATTTTAATATAGGATAGGGACTTTAGAAGTAAATACTATTTATTGTCCCCACAGGCCCTTTCTGTTTTCCCTTGCATACCTTTGGGCCTCCAAAAACCTTTCCTGATACTTCACATTGGGCGGTATGGTATAAACCTGAGCATAACCCTCCCTTATCAAAACTTCGTTTAACATCCTACCATCAGATAGCCACACGTAAGCCAAAAGCCTTCCATACTTGTCCGTTTTTTGCACATCAAACTCCAAATATACCTTTTCACCCTTCGGGAGAAGCCTTTTTGTAAATTCCTTGGCCTGCCTACCCATTTTTATGATCTCTTCCAAGGACTGCCCAGTCCTCTCCGAATCTCTTCTGGCCTTTGGGTTGTCTGCACTCTCTGGCGTGTCCACTCCTATAAGTCTTACCTTAACCTCTTCTCCATTGGATAGAGTACAATGGAAGGTATCTCCATCCACCACACGGACCACAGTGCAAGGTGTGGTGTTGGAAGGTGCTTTTTCCGCCTTTGCATAGTTGTATTTAGAACATGAGGTAAGAAGGGTAAGCAAGAAAAATAAAAGGACTTTTAATTTCATGGAGATTATTATATTCCAACACACGGTGAGCAAGATATTCACCCAAGGCTTGAAATTACTAACTTTAACTTTCTCTTCAATACTGGAAGCTCATTGTTAATTATATCCCATATTATCTCATAATCCACAGAAAAGTATTTATACGCCGAGTGAGAAATTCCCTTTAAGCTAAACCTTCCATATCAATAAAAAGACAGCAGGGCTACTATAATAGTAGCCCTAAAAACCATCGGAGGTTTTTACCATGGAAATTATACCACCTTACCTACGCATCTACCAACAAATCCTAAAAGACCTTGAAAATGCCTTGCCATTCCTTAATGTGCCAAAAGCTAAAGCGGGCAGAAAACCTAAACTCACAGACATCCATATAGCAGCCATCTTTATACTCTCCTACATAACCAATACAAAAGTTCTTACATTAGCCCAATTACTTATTGACCCATCCATACAATCATGGCATATCTTCA
>Ga0101943_1000383_pt1 | contig 82859 bp, 72 predicted proteins | sample DewCreD2012metaG_5_FD_75244 | JGI IMG/M metagenome (GOLD analysis project Ga0101943, IMG submission 75244) | Hot spring sediment bacterial and archeal communities from British Columbia, Canada, to study Microbial Dark Matter (Phase II) - Dewar... ... | reverse complement strand
CCATGTTCACCAGCTTCACCACCGGCGCCTCGTCGGCCGACTCCTTGAGCTCGAAGACGTCGACCTTCGCCCCCGCCTCCGCCTCCTCCACCACCTCGACCCCCTCGAGGTCGCTCGCGAGGCTCGAGAGGGCGTCGGCGACCATGCCCGCCGCCTGCCCCTCGTAGCAGCGCTCGATGGCCTCGCGGAGCGCCCCCTGGGCGGCCACGACCGGGCGCACGCGCAGCCCGGTCACGAACGTGAGGTGGTCGATGGCGACGACGTTGACGGGGTCGGCCATGGCGACGGTGAGCGTGTCGCCCTCGCGGCGGAGCGGCAGGACGTCGTAGCGCCGGGCGAGCGCCGCCGGGACGAGCGCCAGGACCTCCGGGTCGATGCTCGCGGCGGTGACGGCGACCGACGGCACGCCGTACTGCTGGGCGAGGAAGCCGACGAGCTTCTCCTCGGAGACGAACCCGAGGCGGACCAGGATCGAGCCGAGCTTCTCGGAGGAGCCCTTCTGCGCCCGCAACGCCTCCTGGAGCTGGGCGCGCGTGATCAGGCCCGCGGCGACCAGGAGGTCGCCGAGGGGCAGGATGCGCTTGGGCTGCGGGCGGGCGCGGGCCTCGCGGCGCGGGGAGCCGGGGGCGCCGGCGGGCGGGGCCCCCGCGCCGGGGGTCGCGCTGGCGGCCGCGGCCGCCGGGCGGGGCTCGGCGGCCGCGGGGCGCGCGTCCGCGGGCGGCGCGGCGCCCCGCGGAGGGGGCGGCGCGGTCGCGTGCCCGAGCCGCGCCTGGACGGCGGCGAGCTTCTCCTGGTCGCCGAGCCGGGCGTAGATCTCCGCGAGCGATTCCAGCACGCTCCGGTCCCCGGGATTGCTCGCCGCGATCATCTCGAAGACCGCGGCGGTCTCCTGGAGCTCGCGCCGCTGGTCGGCGGTGAGCGGGGCCGCCGGCTCGTCGCGGATCACCGCGCCGGGGGCTCCCAGGCGCCGCGCAGCTCGCTGGCGGACAGCGGCGCGGCGAACTCGGCGCCGGTCTTGGGCCGGGCGCGCGCGGGGGCGAGGATGGCGGCGACGTCGCGGCTCGCCTCCTTGGCGAACAGGCGCACCATCCCCACCGTGGTCCGGTCGTCGAAGATCGCGAGCAGGATGGTCTCCGGGTCCACCGTGGAGACGTGGATGGATCGCTTGACGCCCTCGTGGAACAGGACCGTGAACTCGGGCTCGCCCAGGAGCTGGGCCATGGCGCTCGTCGAGCTGAACGCCGCGGCCGCGAGCGCCGAGATCGAGACCGTGTCGAGCGCCCGCGTCACGCCCTCCATGGCCAGCAACTGGCCGCTCCGGTCGATCAGGAGCGCCTCGAGGGCGCCGGACTCGGTCAGGAAGCCCGCGAGGACCCGCTGGATCCGCGCGGCGTCCTCCGCCTGGATCACCATGTCGCGCACCTCCGTCACGCCCCCTTGGCGGCGCTCCCGAACTCGCCGGCCAGGACCATCCGCGCGATCGTGTTGAGCGTGTCGAACACGCCCTTCCCCTCGGTCGCCACCGCCTCGAAGGACGGCGCCCGCCGCGCGCGCCGGTTCAGGAGGTACTCGAGGTACTCCACGGGCGCGATGTTCGGCAGGTCGCGCTTGTTGTACTGGAGGACGTAGGGCACCTCGTCGAGCCCGGTGCGGTACTCGCGGAGGTTCTCCTCCAGGTTCCGGAAGCTCTCGACGTCGTCGCGAAGCCGCTCCCACTGGGAGTCGGCGACGAAGACGAGCCCGTCCACGCCCCGCAGGACGAGCCGTCGGGTCATGTTGTAGTGCACCTGCCCCGGGACGGTGTAGAGCTGAAACCGCGTCTGGAAGCCGCGGACGGTGAGCGCGGTCACGGGCAGGAAGTCGAAGAAGATCGTGCGGTCGTCGCCCGTGGCGAGCGAGATCATCGTGCCGCGGTGGGCGTGCGGCAGGCAGCGGTAGACGTACTGGAGGTTCGCCGTCTTCCCCGCCACGCCCGGGCCGTAGTAGACGATCTTGAAGCAGATCGTCCGCTCCGCGTGGTTGATGATCGCCACGGCCGCTCAGCGCGCCCCGAGCCGCGCGGCGGCGCGCTCGAGCGCGAGCCACGCGCGGCCCGGTCGGGTCACGCGCTCGCCGCCGACGAGCAACAGCGGCGCTCCGGGACGGCCCGGCGCCAGCGCGCGCACGACCAGGCGGCCCGCCCCGAGCCGGAGGACGATCGCCACCGGCGTCAGCGCGGCGAGCGCAGCCACCAGCTCGCGCGCCAGCGCCCCGAGGGGCAGCGGGGCGACGCCGCGGGGCAGGAACGCGTGCACCGCGCCGGCGCCGTCGACGGCCTCGAGCACGGTGGCGCTGAGCGGTCCGAACACGCGCAGCACCCCGACGAGCCCGTCGCGGACGCCGCCCGGGCCGGGCTCCAGAGCGGCGAGCCCGTGCCCCGGGCTCGCCGCGGACACTCCGGCGCCCGCCGCGCGGAGAGCCCACCGCTCGAGGAGGGCGAGCGAGCCGGTGGACTCCACCGCGACGGCGAGCGCGCGGTCGCGATCGTAGGGCGTCACGACGATCGTCGTGCGGGCGCCGCGCACGGTCAGCTGCTGGGCCGAGGTCGGCAGCCGATCGTCGCCGAGGAAGGGCAGCGCGCGCACGGTCATCGCCGCGACCGTCCGCGCGGGGAGGGCGCCGGCGGCCGCGACCGTGACGTGCCAGCCGTCGTGCGCCACGTGCTCGACGGCGAGCGCGAGCCCGCCCGGCAGGGGCGGCGCCGGAAGCCACGCGGGCGCGCCCCCGGGCACCGCCGGCGCTGGGGTCGTGCCCCTCGCGCGCGGGCCCGCCTCCAGGGCGCGCGCCCGCGACGGGGCGGGGACGTCGCGCGCGGCCGGCGCCTCGCCCACGGCCGCGGTGTGGTCGGGCGCGGGACGCGTGTCCGCCGCCTCGGCGAGGAGGTCCGCGAGCCGGGGACCTCCCGGCACGGCGTCCACCACGTCGCGCGGCCCGTCGCGCTCGGGCCCGGCGACGTCGGCGACGGGCGCGCCCGCCGGCGCGGGCACGTCCGGCGTCCCTGCGCGGCCCTCGGGCTCCGTCGGCTCGGGCGCGGGCGGCGGCACGTGGGGTTGGAACGGCGGCGGGAAGTCGTCGAGCCCGTCGAGGTCCACCCGACCGGCGGGCACGGCGAAGAGCTCGGGGGGAAGCTGGCGCACGAGCTCGTCCAGGGGGAGCCGGAGCCTCCCGCCCGGCAGGCGGCGGCCGACCTCGGCGCGTGGCCACGCGAGCGCCGCGCCCGGCACCTGATCCGCGACGGCCTCCCAGGGGACCTCGACGACCCCTTCGGCGAGCTGGCCCACCACCAGGCGCTGCGGCACGAGCAGGAAGCCCGGCTCGAGCAGGTTCACCGCCAGCCGTTCGAGCGGGAGCTTGAACGCGCCGGGCGGGAGCTGGTCCGCGACGCGCTCGAACGGCACGCGCAGGACGTCCTCGACCGGCTCCGGACCGAGCGGGCGGTCGGTCGCCGCCCCGGCCCCGGCCCGCGGGCGCTCGTCCTCGGAGACGGTGGGGGGCTCGGCCGGCTCGCCCGACCCCGGGGTCGCCGACGCGCGGGCCTCGGCCTCGAGGAGGGCGTCGTCCCGCCGCCCCGCGCCGTCGAGCGGCGCCCCCGAACCGGCCGCCGCGCGTGGCGCGGTCAGGTCGGTGACGGGGGGCGCGTCGGCCGGCGCCAGGGGCTCGCGCGGCCGCGCCGGGCGAGGCGGGGAGGGGGGCCAGGCGCGCGCGGGCGCGCGCGGGCGCCGCGCCGGGCGCGGGACGAGCAGGTCACGGAACGGGGCCAGGATCAGCGGCACCGTGACGAGGCCGAGGAGCGCGAGCGGGCCGAGCGCCTCGGTGCCGCCGGGCGCGGCGGCGCCGACGAGCGTCGGCGCCCAGGCGTCCCAGAGCGTGACGCCGGCGGCGAGCAGCGCGGCGTGGAGGAGCGTCATCACCAGCGCGGCTACGAGCCCGCGGCGCGGGGCGCGACGCCCCGCGCCGACCCCGAGCAGGAGCGCGACCGCCGGCGCCGCGGCGATCCCGACCCAGCCCGGGACGCCCTGGATGGCGGCCTGGACCGCGCTCAGCAGCACGCCCGCGCCGGCGGCGGTGTGCAGCGCGAGCCCGGCGAACGCCCAGCCCCAGCAGCCCGGTCGTCGCAGCGAGGTGCGATGGCGCATCAGAGCGCTCGTGCCAGCTCTGGGATCGTCTTCTTCACGGCGTACCGGACCTTGCCGAGGGCGGCGGGGTCGGCGACGCCGACCGCGAGCAGCGCCCGCAGCGCCGCCTCCGACAGGGCCGCCGCAGCCCCGTCGCCGTCCGACCGCGGGGCGGGCACGGCGTGGACGAGCAGGAGGCCGCGCTCGAAGTCGAGGATCATGGCGGCGAGCGCGCCGAGGCCGAGCTCGCGGCCGATGCCCTCCGAGGTCTCCGTGAGGCACGCGGCGAGCGCCCCGGCGACCTCGGCGTCGGTCGTGAACTCGCCGGCCGCCTCGATCAGGAAGCCCTCCCGATCGACCAGCGCCGCGAAGCGGACCTCGGGGGCGGCGACGAGGCTCCGCAGCTGGGCGCGCAGCGGGTCCTCGGGACCGGCGGCGCCGCCCGACGGCGACGGCGCGGGCGCGGGGGGCGGGGCCGACGCGCCGGGCGTCCCCGGGGCGAGCGCGGCGGCCACGACGCCCGAGCTCGCGGCCGACGCCCCGTTGCGATCCGGGCCGCGCCCGCCCAGGAGCCCGTCGATCTTGCGCACGAGCTCGTCCGCGGCGAAGGGCTTGAACATGACGTCGCTCGACTGGACCTCGGCGGCGCGGGCGAGCACCGTGCTGTTGACGACGCCCGAGATCAGGAGCACCGGGATGCGCCCGACCGCGGGGTGCGCACGGACGTACTGGCAGACCTGATAGCCGTCCCGGTCGGGCAGGAGCACGTCGCAGACGACCAGGTCCGGCCGGTCGCGCTCGATGCGCTCGATCGCTTCGTGGCCCGAGGCCGCCGTGAGGACCTCGAAGTCGCGGCCCTCGAGGGCCTTCTCGAGCACCTTGCGGACGCTCAGGCTGTCGTCCACGACCAGGACGCGCGCCCTCACCGGCCGCCTCGCACGGGCTCCGCCCCGGCGGGTCGGAGCCGCCCTTCGTCGATCGCGGCCGCCGCGTCGAGCAACAGCTGGTCGACCGCGCGCGCGATCGTCCGGGGCAGGCTCGCGGCCCGGCGGTCGAGCGGGATGAAGCAGAAGGTGCCGTCCGGGGCCTGGCGCGCGGCGGCCAGGAGCGCCGCGAACGCCGCCTCGCCGGCCAGCGCCCCGAGCTCGGCGTGCACCACCCGGCCGCGCTCGAACGCGATCTGCCCCTGGCGCCCGCCGAGCGTCAGCACCAGGTGCCCGGTCTTGCCGCCGAGCGCGATCGCCTGCACGAGGTCGGCGAGCTCCATGACCTCGAGCGAGCCGCGCAGGTCGTGGGCGGGGGCCGCCGGAGGGGCCGCCGCCAGCGCGCGGGCATCCTGGGGCAGCAGGGTGCGCACCTCGGCCACCACCGCGGCCAGGGTGAACTCGCCCACCAGGAACCGGTCGGCACCGATCTCGCTGGCCGGCCCGGGCAGCTCGTCCTCGGGCCCGGCCAGGAGCAGGATCAGCACGCCGCGCAGCGCCGGGTCGCTGCGCACGATCTCGCACAACTCGTAGCCGTCGAAGTCCGGCAGGCGCGCCTGGCAGACGATCAGGTCGGGTCGGTCGCGCTCGAGCATGGTGAGCGCGAAGGTGCCGCTCGAGACCCCGGCGACGCCGCCGTACCCCGCCTCGCCCAGCGCGAGCTCGAGCGCCGCCAGGCGCGCGCGGTCGCCGTCGATCAGCAGAATCCGCGTCATCGCTCCCCCGCCGTCAGGGTCGCGAGCAGGCGCGTCATCGTGCGCTCGTCGACGGGCTTGGGCAGGCAGTGCGCGACCCCGAGCTCCTGCGCGAGCGCCGCGGGGTGGGCGCCCGCCCGCGTCGTCAGCACGACGACGGCCGTGTCCCGCGTCGCGGGCCGGCGCCGGAGCCGCCGGATCAGCTCGTAGCCGTCGACGCGCGGCATCTCGAGGTCGGTGATGACCAGGTCGACGGGGGCCTCGGCCAGCCGCTCGAGTGCCTCGGCGCCGTCGGTGGCGGTGAGCACGCGGAAGCCCGCGCGCTCCACCATCCGGCCGACGACGTGGCGGACGCTCACCGAGTCGTCCACGAGCAGCACCCGGCGGGGGCGCGGGGCCGGCGGCGCGGGCGCCGCGGGCGGCGCCGGCGAGGTGTCGAGGGCGGCGAGGCGCTCCGGGTCGAGGACCAGGACGACGCGGCCGTCACCGGCGACGGTCGCGCCCCGGTACGGGCCCACGCCGTCGAGGAAGGCGCCGAGCCGCCTGACCACGACGTCCTCGCGCGCGAGCACCTCGTCCACCGCGAGCCCGAGCCCCTGCGCCCCGACGGCGACGAGCAGCACGGGCCCGCCCGCCCGCGGCGCGGTCCCTTGGAGCCCGAGGGCGCGGGCGAGGTCCACGAGCCGCACCGGTCGGCCGTCGAGCTCGACGGTCTCCCGCGCGGGCGCCTCGAGGGACCGGGGGCGCTCCAGGCGGCGCACGCCCGCGACCACCGCAGCCGGCAGCGCGAACACCTCGCCGCCCGCGCGCACGAGCAGCGCCTCGGTGGCCGCCATCGTGAGCGGCAGCCGGAGGGTCACGCGCGTGCCGCGGCCGACGGCGCTCTCGAGCGCGATGGCGCCGCCGAGGTCGGCGACGGCGGCGCGGACGACGTCGAGCCCGATCCCGCGCCCGGCGGTGAGGCTCGCCGCGGGCGCCGTGCTCAGCCCCGGCAGGAAGACGAGCTCGAGCTGCGCCCGGTGGTCGAGCCGGGCGAGCGCGGCCGCGTCCACGAGCCCGCGCCGCACGGCCTCGTCGGCCACCCGTGCGCGGTCGATGCCGCGGCCGTCGTCGCGCACTTCGACCTCGACGTCCGCCCCGCGGGGCCGCGCCGCGAGACGGATCGTGCCCTGCGGCGGCTTGCCCGCGGCCTGGCGCTCGGCCGGGGTCTCGATCCCGTGGGCGACCGCGTTCAGCAGGAGCTGGAGGAGGGGGTCCCCGAGGCGCTCGACGAGCGCGGCGTCGAGCTCGACCGTGTCGCCCTCGGTCTCGACGACGACCGCCTTGCCGGCCGCGCGGGCGGCCTCGCGGGCCTGCCGGCCGAGCCGCGCGAAGAGCCGCTCGACCGAGACCGTCCGCGCTCGCGCGACCTGGCGGCCCAGCGCGGCGGTGAGCCGTTGCAGGCGGCCGAGCTCGTCCCGCAGCGCGCCGACCAGGTCGCCGAGCTCGGTCTCGATCTCCCGCGCGTCGGCGGCGACCTCGGCGAGCGCTCGCGCGAGCACGGCCGTCACCCCCTCACGCGCGAGCTCGGGCGCGCCGCGCCCGGCCGGCGACGCCGCGGCCCACGGGCGCGCCTCGGCCGGCGGGATCGCGTCCGCGGGGGGCGGCGCCTCGAGCTCGCGCCCGAGGCGCCGGAGGCGCGCCCGGCTCGCGCCGAGCAGGGCGCCCACCTGCTCGAGCCGCGCGGCGCGCCGCTCGAGCCGGCTGCGCGTCAGGACGAGCTCGCCGACCAGGCCGGTCATCACGTCGAGGTGGGCGAGGTCCACGCGGACGCTCGGCCGCGCCGGGGCCGGGGCGGGGCGCGCCGCGCCCGCGCGCGCGGGCGCCGCAGGCTCCGCGACGGCCGGGGGCGCCGCGGCCGACCCCGGCGCCGCCGCGGCGGAGCCCGGTGCGAACGGGTCCCGCTCGAGCAGGCGGCACGCGCGCTCGACGGCACTGCGTCGCCCGGGCACGGGTCGGCCGCCGGAGTCCACGAGCGCGCGCAGCGCGTCGAGCCCCGCGAAGGCCGTGTCCAGCGCCTCGCCCTCGAGCCGGCGGCGCCCCCCGCGGACGGCGTCGAGCAGGTCCTCCACGCGATGGGCGAGCTCGCCGACGAGCGGGCAGCCGACCGTGTAGGCGGCCCCCTTGAGCGTGTGCACCGCGCGGAAGAGGCGCCCCAGGGCGGCCTCGTCCTCGGGCGTGCGCGTGAGCGCGAGCAGGGCCTCGGTCATCGCCTCGAGGTGTTCGGCGGCCTCCGGCCCGAAGTAGGCCACGACGTCCGCGCGCGCGGCCCAGAAGCGGTCGAACTCGGCGAGCCGGCGGCCGAGCGCGTCGTCCGGCTCGAGCGCGGCCAGCCGCGCGAGCGCGGCCGCGATCGCGGGCTCGTCGTCGCCGCCGCCCCGGCCGATCCGGTCCAGGGCGCGCTTGAGCGCCTCGACGAGCTCGTCGAGCAGGAAGGGCGGCGGCAGCGGACCGCCGCGCCGGGCGCGCTCGACCAGCTCCTCGAGCGCGGCGGCGAGCTCCGCGGCGCGCGTGAAGCCGTGCAGCGCCGCCGAGCCCCGCACGCGGTGGGCCAAAAGGCCCATGGCCTCGAGCGTCGCCGCCGCCGCGTCCGGGGCCGCCGCCAGGCGGGCGCCGTGCGCCTCGAGCGCCCCGACGGCGTCCCACGCCTCCAGGAGGAAGACGCCGGTGAGGAACTCGCGGTCGGCGACGTCGGTCACGGGCGTCCCTCAGGGCTCAGCTTGAAGCGCGCCAGGCCCGCCAGGAGCTCGTCGGCGAGCGCCACGAGCTGGTCCATCGTCCGCCGCGTGTCCACGACGCTCTTCTCGGTCTGGACCGCCACGCCGGCGATCGTCTGCACCGCGACGGCCGCGTGCTCCACGCCGCGCACCTGCTCGCGCGCGGCCCCGGAGATGCCGTCCGCCAGCGCCGCCGACTCGCGCGCGATCGCCGCGATCGCGCGGAGGCTCTCGCCGGCCTCGAGGGCGAGCCGGTGGCCGCGCTCGACCTCGGCGGTGCCCTCGTCCATGGCGAGCACCGCCTCCTGGGTCTCGGCCTGGACGGTGCGGATCAGCCCGCCGATCTCCTTGGCGGCCCGCGCCGAGCGCTCGGCGAGCTTGCGGATCTCGTCGGCGACCACGGTGAACCGCTGGCCGTACTCGCCCGCGCCCGCGGCCTCGATCGCCGCGTTCAGGGCGAGCAGGTTCGTCTGGCCCGCGAAGTCCTCGATCGTCGTCACGATCTCGGAGATCTCGAGTGCGCGGTCGGCCAGGCTCGTGATCCGCCGGGCGATCGCCTGGACCTCGCCGCGGATCTTCTCCATGCCGGCCAGCGTCGCGCGCACGGCCTGGTCGCCGCGCTCGGAGGCCTCGAGCGCCCGCCGGGCCGCCTGCGCCGAGGCGACGGCGTGGTCGGCCACGCGCCGCACCGAGGTCGTGAGCGCCTCCATCGCGCCCGCCACCGCCGTCGCCTCGCGCGCCTGGGCCTGCGCGCCGGCCGCGGTCTGCTCGAGCGCGACGATCACCTCGGCGGCGCTGGCCGCCACCTGCTGCGCGGCGCGGCGGACGTCACCCACGAGGCGGCTCAGCTCCTCGACCATCAGGTTGACCGCGTCGACCACGCTGCCCAGCACGTCGGCGGTGACCTCGCCCCGCCGGGTCAGGTCCCCGCGCGCGATCTCGGTGGCGACGTCGAGGAACCGCATGATGTTGCGCTGAAGCGCCTCGCGCTGGCGCCGCTCCTCGTCCCGCTCGGCCTCGGTCCGCACGAGCGTCGACAGGCGGCGGACCGTCTCGTTGAAGGTCAGGGCGAGCTGGCCGAGCTCGTCGGCCGAGCGCACCGGGACCTGGACGGCGAGGTCCCCGGTGCTCACCCGGCGCGCGGCGTCGCTGAGCTCGCGGATCGGCACCGTGAGGCGCCGCCCGACCACCAGGCCGAGCCCCAGGAGGCCGGCCGCGGCGAGCGCCACCACGCCGGCGATCACCGCGGGCAGGGCCCGCCGCTGCGCGGCGAGCGTCGCCTGGACGCCGCCGAGCGCACCCAGCGCGGCGAAGGCGACGGCCTTCGGCTGGCCCACGATCACGCCCCAGCCCAGGCCCGCGACGTCCGGGAGCTCGGCGAAGTCGCCGCGCCCGGCGGTCCGCGCCCAGCCGACCACCTGCTCGCCCTCGCCGCCGACGGCCCGCGCGACCAGGTAGCCCGTGCGCGCGCCGTCGCGCCGGGCGAGCGCTTCGGCCGGGGCGAAGCGCCGGGCGAGCAGGTTGCCCTCGCGGGTCATGACGAACCGCCGCGCGTGCTGCACGGCCGTGTCGGCCACCAGGTCGCCCGTGGCCGCGACGACCACCTTGACGTCGGCCCCGGGGATCGTCGCCGCCACGCGGGTGGCGAGCGCCTGCACGGCCGAGATGTCGAGCACGGCCTTCAGGACCCCCACCGGCTGCCCGGTGCGGGGGTGGTCGACCCGCACGGCGATCGCGAGCGACCAGACCCCGGCCGACTCGTCGAAGACCACGCGGGCGCCGGTGGGCTCGTCCCCGGCGCGGGCCCGACGCGGGTTCAGGGTCGTGCCGCCGATGTCGACGCCATGCTCCCAGGCCCGGACCCACCACTCCTCGTCGCTCTGCACGAAGTCCGAGGTGGGGTTGCTCACCGCGACGTTGTAGCCGTTGCGGTCGGTGACGAAGAGCTCGCGGAAGGTCGGCCACGCGGCGAGCTGGTCGCGGAGGTACTGGGTGGCGGCCGGCACCGGGTCGAGCGAGCGTCGCTCGCGCATCTCGGCCTCGATCCGGGCGACGGCCTGCTCGTCGCCGGCGAGCTCCGGGTAGCGGGGCCAGCCACGCTGGCGCGCCAGCGCGTCGCCGCGCACGGCGGCCTCGACGACGGGCGGCGCGCTCGCCCAGATCTTCACGTCCTTGACGCGCTCGGCCACATAGGCGTCGATGCGGGCCGCGAGGTCCTCGGCGGCCTTGACGAGGCCGGCGGCGACGAGCTGCTGCTCCATGGCGTGCGCCGAGGCGTCGAGCCCCCGCTGGAAGGCCCCGGCGGCGCGCTCGACGGTCAACGCCGCCACGGCGGCCAGGAGCAGGAGGGGCACCAGGCCGACCAGCAGGACCTGAAGCGTCAGCCGCCGGCGGATCGACCCCGGGCGGGCGCCGCGCGGCACCGCTAGCTCCGCAGCGCCTCGAGCAGCCGCGCGGCGTCGAGCAGCAGCGCGGCGCGCCCGCCCGCCTCCACCCGGGCCGCGGCGACCGCCGGCGCCCCGGCCTCGGGCGGCGTCCCTGCATCGACCGTCGCGAGCCCGACGACCGCGTCCACGACGAGCGCGGCCGTCCGGTCCCCGGCGACCACGACGAGGGTCCGGAGCCGCCGGCCCCGCTGCCGGGCCGGCAGCCCCAGCACGGCCTGCGCGTCGACGATCGGCACGACGTCGCCGCGCAGGTTCGCCACGCCCACGACGGCGCGCGGCGCGCGCGGGACCGTCGTCCACTCCTCGAAGTCGACCACCTCCTTCACGGTCGCCACGGGCAGCGCGAACGTCTGCGCGCCGAGGGTGAACAGGCAGGCGCGCAGCGTCGCCGGGGCGTCGAGGAGGACGACCGTCACCGCACGAACCGGTGGACCGCCGCCAGGAGCTGCTCGGCGGTGAACGGCTTGGTCACGTAGTCGTCGGCCCCCTGGCGCAGGCCCCACGCCCGGTCGCTCGGCTGGTTCCGCGAGCTGACCACCACGACGCGGGTGTCGCGCGTGCGCGCGTCGCGGCGCAGGGTGCGGAGGATCTCGTACCCGTTGCGCCGGGGCATCACGATGTCGAGCAGGACGAGGTCGGGGCGCTCGAGGGCGATCCGGTCCTCGAGGCGCTCGCCGTCGGTGCATGCGATCACCTGGTGGCCAGCCGCGCGCAGGATGGACTCCATGAGCTGGAGCTCCGCGAACGCGTCGTCGACCACCATGACCTTGCCCATCGCTGACGTCGAGCCCTCCTCGTGGGCGCGGCGGGTCGCCGGCCGAGCGCCGGCCGGGCGGTGCAACGGCACTGCCAAGGGGCACCGCCGGCGCCGCCCGCGACGATCCCGCGCGCTGGCGCGCGCTCCGTGCGCCGGACGCGGGCGCGCCGCGCGCGGCGCGCGCGAGGACCGTGACGCGTTGACGCCGGGCATGACACGGTGTCATCCCCAAGGCGCGGCGCCGGGCGACCGGGGCGCGCCGCGCGCCCCGGCGCGCGGGCGACGGTCGGGGTGGCGGGGAATTTGAATGCGCGAGGGATCGTGATCCTCGGTGAGCTCCTGCGCGCGGTCGGTGGGCGGCGGCCGCACACCACGATCGAGCTCTTCCGCCTGGCGCGCCGCTACCGGGACGAGGGTCGCTTCGAAGAGGCCGCGGAGCTCGTGGCGCGGGGCCTCGAGAGCGACCCGCGCAGCGTGGTGGGCCACCTGCTCGCCGGTTCGCTCCACCTGGCCTTCCGCGAGATGGACCGCGCGCGCGCCGCCTTCGAGCGCGTCCTCGCGCTCGACCCGCTCCACCCGCGCGCGCTGCTCGGGCTGGCGCGGATCGCCCTGGACGCCGGCGACGGCGCGGCGTGCGCCGCGTACCTGCGGCGGGCGCTCGACCGGTATCCCGAGTTCCCCGAAGCGCAGGCGCTGCTCGACGTGGTCTCCGGCGTCGCGGCGCAGCCCACGCACCGGTCGCCCGGGGCGACGGGGATTCACGTCGACCGCCTGCGCGTACCGCCCGAGTGCCGTGAGCTGTTGCTCGTCCGGGGCGACGCCCAGCTCCTGGCGGCGCAGCCCCGGGGCGCGCGGACCGAGCAGCTGGCCGCGCGCACGGCCCGCGTCGCGCGCCTGGCCGCCGCCCTGCTGCGGCGGGCCGGCCTCGGCGGGCTCCGCCACGCACTCATCGACGACACCGCGGACGTCACCGTCCTCAAGGCCGACGAGGCGCTCGTGCTCGCGCTGACGTTCGGGCGCGAGGCCGACCCCGGCCCGGCGATCCTCCACACCGAGCGCGTGTGGGCGCACGCCCGGCGCGAGGCGGCCGGCGCGGCCGCCGAGCCGGCGCCGTGACGCGGTCCCTGGCGACCTCGGCCGACCCCGACGCGGCGGCAAGCCCGCCGCCCGGGCGCGACCTGCGGCAGCTCCTGGACCGCCTCGTCGCGGTGGCGGGCGTCAGGGGCGGGCTCGTCGTGGCGGCTGACGGCCTCGCCATCGCCGCGCGCCTGCCGGCGGGGCTCGCGCCCGAGCCGCTCGCCGCGCTCGGCGCCGCGCTCGGCCGCGAGCTCGAGCTGCGCGCCGCGCGCGCGGGCGGCGGCACCCTCGCCGTGGCGGAGTTCGTCGCCGAGCAGGGCGCGCTCTTCGTGGACGCGCTGCCGATCGGCTTCGTCGTGCTGCTGGTCGAGCGCGAGGCGCCGCGCGACGCCGTGCGGCGGGCGCTGCGGGAGGCGACGGACGCCGCCCGCCGCGCCTGGCGTCGCTAGTGCGGGCGGCTCAGCCGCCGAGCGCGGCGCGCGCGGCGGCCCGCCCGGCGCGTCGGCCGAAGACGGCGCCCGCCATCAGCCCGGCCCCGCCCGGGTAGTTGTGGTAGAAGAGCCCGCCCACCAGTTCGCCCGCGGCGTAGAGGCCGGGCATCGGGCGCAGCTCGGCGTCCACCACCTGCCCGTCGGGCGTGATGCGGAGCCCGCCGAACGTGAACGTGATCCCTGTGGTCACCGCGTAGCCGACGAAGGGGGGCGTGTCGAGCGGCAAGGCCCAGTTGGACTTCGGCGGCACCAGGCCCCGCGTGCCCTTGCCGTCCTTGATCGCCGGGTTGAACGGCCCCGGCTGCACGGCCGCGTTGTAGGCGCGCACCGTGCGCACGAACCCCTCGACGTCGATCTCGAGCTTGCGGGCCAGGCCTTCGAGCGTGGGATCCTCGGCGCGCGTGGCCTCGCGGATCCGGTACTCCTCGCGGAGCAGGCCGACGACCTTCTGGTCGAAGATCTGAAAGGCGACGCGCCGGGGTTGCTCGATCACCGCGCGCCCGTACTTGACGTACGTGTAGTTGCGGAAGTCGGCGCCCTCGTCGACGAACCGCTCGCCGCGGACGTTGACGATGATGCCGAGCGGGTAGGAGTGCTTCTGGAAGTTATCGCCCACGCGCCGGTCGCCGTGCCAGGGGGCGTTGACGTCCCACTGCACGGCGTGGCAGCCGCTCCAGTGGCCCCACGGCATGGCGCCGATCTCCAGCGCGGCGCGCAGCACCTCGCCCGTGTTGTAGGGCGTGCCGCGGACCTTGGCGAGCTCCCAGTTCGGGCCGAGGTAGCGCGCCCGCATCTCCGCGTTGGCCTCGAAGCCGCCGGCGGCGAGCACCACCGCCCGCGCCCCGAGCGTCTCGCACCCCGCGGGGCTCCGGATCTCGACGCCGGTCACCGCGCCCCGCGCGTCCGTGAGCAGGCGCGTCACCTTCGCCTCGAAGCGCACGACGACGCCCGCCCGGGCCGCGGCCGCGTACTCCATCTCCACGAGGCCCGGGCCGCCGCCGACCGCTTCGAGCACGAGCCCGCCCCAGAAGCGGAACCGGTCGCCGACCCGGAAGGCCTGCCGGCCGAACATCGGGATCCAGCGCACGCCCTGGGCGCGCATCCAGTGCATCGTGGGCTGCGACTCGCGGACGAGCGTGAGGGCGAGGTCGCCGTCGGCACAGTCCTCGGTGAGCCGCATGAGGTCGTCCCAGTAGGCGTCCTCCGGGTAGGGATCCACCTCCATCGCGCGCCGCTCCTGCTCGGACAGGTCGCCCACCAGCGCCGCGAGCTCCTCGAAGCTCTTGAAGGCGAACCGGAAGCCGCCGGCGGTGAAGTACGAGTTGCCGCCCCGCCAGCTCTCCGGGGCCTTCTCGAGCACGAGCACGCGCGCCCCCTCGGCGCGCGCGGCGAGTGCGGCGCAGAGGGCGGCGTTCCCCCCGCCGACGACGATCACGTCCCAGGGGATCGCCACGTCAGGCGGGCAGGATCTCGCTGATCTGGAACTGCGGCGTCAGGTCGGTGAAGTTCGGCACGTCGGCGACGAGCTCGCGGCCGTGCTTGGCCATCGCGTCCTGGAAGGCCTCGAGCGAGTCGAAGTAGAGGTGCCCGATGCAGACGAACGGCGCCGGCGCGCCCGGGGCCGCCCCGGCGAGCCCCCGATCGACCTCGATCCGCCGCAGCCCGAGCGCATCCCAGCGCGCGTGGACCAGCGCCATGTGGGTCCGCACGTAGTAGTCGAGGTCGAACCGGCGCCCCGGCTCGTTCGGGTAGAGGACCGAAATCCGCACCATGGGCCACCTCCCGGCGTCGCGGTGGCCTCAGGATACGCCAGGTCCCCCACGACCGGCGCTGCCCGGGCCCGACCCGGACGGCGCCCCGGCCTCCCCGCCCCCGAGAGGCCTCCGCTCGTTCACGGAGCACGGGCCCGGCCGCCGCCGAGGGCGCCCGGCGTGTGCTACCTCCGGAGTGGGAGGGCCGTCCGGCCGGAAAGGAGGTGAGCCGCGGTGACGATCGCGAAGGCGCTGCCCTATTGCGTGGCGTGGCAGGCCCTGGTCGGGCTCTGGATGGTGATCGCCCCGTTCGTCCTGGGGTTCACCGACCACGTAGCGGCCACCGTGTCGAGCATCGCCGCGGGGGTCGCGGGCCTGATCGGGACCGGTACCCTCTGCTACGCCGCGACCGAGCACGAGGCGCATCCCGCGTACCGGGAGCAGAAGGCGTGAGGGGTGCGATCCCCCGCGCGGCGGGATCGCCCTGCGTCAGCGGCCCGGGGCGCGGGGCGACCCGCCGTCCAGCCCGAGTGCACGCCGCAGCGCGAGCCCCACGGGCGTGCCGAGCAGGGCCGCGACGCCCCACACCCAGCCGTGGAGGCTCGTGGAGGCGACGCCGCTGAAGAACGCGCCGATGTTGCAGCCGTAGGCGAGACGCGCGCCGTAGCCGAGCAGCAGCCCGCCGAGCACCGCCGCGACGGCCCGCCGGAGCGGCAGGCGCCGGCGGGGGGCGAAGCGCCCGGCGAGCCCGGCGCCGAGCAGCGCGCCCAAGACGAGGCCGAGGTCCATCACGGTGGTGACGTCGGCCAGCACCGGGCGCGCCAGGGCGGCGCGCTGGAAGTCCCCCTGCCAGAACGGGACGGTCGAGAGGTCCCAGCCGAGCGCGACGAGTCCTTTGGCCCCCCACAGCGCGAAGGCCCAGGTGATCCCCCACGGGTGGCCGGCCAGGAGGAGCGTCGCGAGGTTCAGGCCCGCCAGCGCAAGCGCGCCCGCGGCCAACGGCCACGGCCCGTGCAGGAGCCGGGCCGCGACCGGCGCGGCGCCCGCGCCCGACCGGGCGCCGACGCCGCGACGCCGCTCCAGCCCGCGCAGGGCGATCGCGAGCGCCGCGCACACGGCGAGCTGCGTCGCGACCGCCGCCGGCCACCCGAGCCGCTCGCCGAGCACCACCGGCTCGAGCGCGGGCAGCGCCTCCCAGACCGGCGCATGCACGGTCGCGAGCACCGAGCCCGCGACGAACGCCGCCAGCACGAGGGCCATGGCGGGCGTGCCCGCGCCGAGGTGGTAGAGCGTCCCCGAGCCGCACCCGCCGGCGAGCTGCATCCCCGCCCCGAAGACGAACGCCCCGACGACGACCGCGACCCCGACCGGCGCCACCGCCCCGACCACCTCGAGCTCGCCGACCATGCCACCGAGCACCGGAGCGAAGAGCACCGTGGCCGCGGCGAGCATGAGGAGCTGCGCGCGCAGGCCGCGCGCGTCGCCCGCGAGCACGAGGGCCCGGTTGGCCGCGGTGAACCCGAACGCCGCGTGGTGGAGCACGAGGCCGCACGCCGCGCCCACGAGGAAGAGCGCTCCCTGGCGCGGCCCGTAGGCCGTCGCGAGCCCGGTCCCGCCCAGCCCGAGGAGCGCGAGCGCGGTGCCCACGACGCGCGGCTGGAGCCGCGGGGCCGCAGGGGCCGCGGTGACGGTCGGGACCGGCGACGCGAGGACACGGCTCATGGGGGTCGCTCGCGGCTCAGTGTAGCCCGCCCGCCGCCGGGCGGCGAGCGCCCGGTCCGCCGGGGCGGCCGGCCGAGCACTCACTCGTCGCTCGCCGTGTGCGGGCAGATCTGCCGGTAGGCGCAGGCGCGGCAGGCACCCCAGGAGGGCGTGGCCTCGAAGCGTCGCGCCCGGATCCCGGCCGCGGCGGCCTTCACCGCCGCCACGGCCGCCTCCAGGTCGGCCTCGGTGGGCTGGTGGCGGCCGGTCAGGCGCGACTCCAGGAACCGGAGCTCGACCCGCTGGGGCAGGGCCCCGGTCATCTCGCGCCAGGCGAGGGCGTAGATCTTGAGCTGGAGGCTCTCGGCCGCCTTGCGGTCGGCCTCGGCCTGGCGGCTCACCTCGCTCGTCTTGTAGTCGACGATCACCGCGCCCAGGAGCTCTTCGTCCACCCGGTCGAAGCGGCCCCGCACGCGGTCGCGGCCGAGCGTGACCAGGAACTCCTTCTCGACCCACGTGGGCTTGGTGCCGGTCGCCTCCTCGTCGTGCCAGAAGCGGATGAGGGCCTGACGCCCGGCCGCCTTGCGCGCCTCCTCGTGCTCGCGCGTGAGGAACCCCTGGCTCTCCCACTCGCGCTCGTAGACCGCGAGCAGGTCCTCGAGGGGCGTGTACGCGCCCGCGGCGCGGCGGAGCAGGTAGTACTCGACGACCTTGTGCACCGTCTCGCCGTAGACGACGGCGTGGTGGCGGCGGATCGGCACCCGCAGCACGTGGATGAAGCGGTACTTGAGCGGACAGGTCTGGTAGTCGTCCACCTGGCGGTGGCTCAGCACGAGCTCGGCGTCCTCGCCGAGCGGGGTCGGCGCGGCGCCGTGCTCGGGCGCCGGGGCGAAGCGCTGGATCTCCTCGAGCGCGCGCGCGGCGAAGGGACGCGCGGCGTCCCGCGGGAGGTCCAGGGCCTCGAGCACGAACTGGCTCACCTTGCGCCCCCGCGTGCCGCCGTAGTCGCGGGCGCTCGTGAGGTAGAGCTCGCGCTCGGCCCGCGTCATGCCGACGTAGAAGAGCCGGCGCTCCTCGGCGAGGTGGTAGTCGCCCGCGGCCGGGGCGTCGCGCAGGAGCTCCACCGGGGGCTCGAGCGGCTCGCGGCGCGGGCGGCACGGGAACCGGCCCTGGACGAGCCCCACGAGGAACACCACGGGGAACTCGAGGCCCTTGGCCTTGTGGACGGTGAGCACGCGCACGGCCGGGGCGTCGGTGTCCGCCTCCGCCACGGCCGGGTCCTCGCCCGCGTCGATGAGCGCGTCCAGGTGGTTGACGAACTCGCGGACGTTGTCGTAGCGGAGGGCGCGGGAGGCGTCCTGGACCCGCTGGAAGAACCGGGCGATGTTCTGGACCTCGGCCTCGTCGCGGGCCGAGGTCGCGCGCGACATGCGGGCCAACCACCCCGAGTCGGCGATGAACTGGTAGAGGAGCTCGCCCGTGGGCAGCTCGCGCGCGAGCTCCATGTAGCGCGTGAGGTCGCCCACGAGGCGCCGGATGGCCGCCCGCCCCTCCTCGCTGAGCTCCTCGCCGAGCCCGGGGAGCGTCTCGGCCTGCCGCAGCACGTCGAAGAGCCACCGGTTCCGCCGGTCGGCGTAGGTCGCGCAGCGGGTGAGGTCGACGATGGGGACCTGGTAGAGGTCCGAGGAGGCCAGGTAGTGCAGGCTCACGGACTCGTCGGGGTGGGCGACCGTGCGGAGGAAGGCGATCAGCAAGCGCACCTCCGGGCGCCCGTAGAGGCCCGCGTTGCCGGAGAAGGTCCAGGGCACCCCGCGCAGGTTCAGCGCGCGCAGGAAGGGGTCGGCGTCGGCGTTGGAGCGGACCAGGATCGCGACCTCGTCGTAGCGCCAGGCGCCGGCGTCCACGCGCCCGCGGATCATCCCGGCGACCGCGTCCGCCTCCTGGGTCGCGGTCTCGTAGTGGAGGTGGACCGGCGGGCGCCCGGGCCCGCGGCGCGCGACCAGGCGCTTGTCGATGCCGCTGCGCACCTCGAGCCGCTCGGGGTCGTTGTGGCGGATGAGCCGGTAGGCGGCGTCCAGGATCGCCTGGGGCGAGCGGTAGTTCTCGGTGAGGACCACCAGGCGCGCCTCGGGGTACGTGCGCTGGAAGCCGAGCACGTTGGAGACCGCCGCCCCGCGCCATCGGTAGATCGCCTGGTCGTCGTCGGCCACGACCGCGACGTTGGCGTGGCGGGCGGCCAGGAGCTTGACCAGCTCGAACTGGGCGTGGTTGGTGTCCTGGAACTCATCGACCAGGATGTAGCGGAAGCGCCGCTGGTAGGCCGCGAGCACGTAGGGGCGCGCGCGCAGCAGTCGCAGCGCGAGGACGATCTGGTCGCCGAAGTCGATGACGCCGGCGCGCGCGGTGAGCTCGCGGTACTTCGCGTAGGTGGCCGCGAGCTCCGCCTGCTGCTGGGCCCGCTCGCGCGCCGCCTCGTAGTCGGGCGCGCCCGGGGCCTCGCGGGCCAGGCGCTCGGCGTAGGCCAGGTACTCCTCGGGCGCGATGTCCTCGTCCTTGAGCCGGCTGATCAGCGTCAGCAGCGCGTGCAGGTGCCGCGTGGGGTCGCCGAGCGGGCGGTAGTGGCGGAGCGGGAGCTCGAAGAGCCGGTCCCGGAGGAAGATGAGCTGCTCGGCGCGCCCGAGGACGCGGAAGTCCGGCGTGAGCCCGATCTCGAGCGCGTGCTCGCGCAGCAGCCGGTCGCCGAAGGCGTGGAAGGTGGAGATCTCCACGTCCGCGTACCCGTAGGGCACGAGGAGGTCCACGCGCTCCTCCATCTCCGCCGCGGCCTTGTCCGTGAAGGTCAGGGCGAGGATTTCCGAGGGGCGGGCCTTGCGCTGGACGATCAGCCAGGCGATGCGCCGGGTGATGACGGTGGTCTTGCCCGTGCCCGCGCCGGCGACGATCAGGAGCGGGCCCGTGTCGTGGGTGACGGCCGCGCGCTGCGCGTCGTTGAGGCCTTCCAGGATGCGGTCGGCCGTCATGCCGCGTCGACTATACTACGGGCAGCGCGGACGGGGTGAGGTTCGCGATGCGACTCACGATCCGCTCGAAGCTGGTGTGCTCCAGCCTGCTGATCCTCGTCGTCGTCTCCTTCGCCTTCACGCTGGTCCACCTGCGCCTGTCGCGGAGCTGGGTCGAGGAGGACCTGCGCGAGCGGGCCGTGACGTTCGCGCGCGAGATCGCGGCCACCATCGGCGACCGCCGCGAGTTCGAGAGCGGGCCGCTGCTGGCGCGGCAGATCGCCAGCATCCTGGAGGTCCGGCCGAACGTGCTCCAGCTCGACGTGCTGCGCTTCGGCGACGCCGGCACCGAGGTCGTGGCCACGAGCGAGCCACGCCTGCGCCTGCCCTTCACGCGCAGGGAGGTCGAGCGCGTGCGCCGGGGCGAGGTCGTCTCGCGGCTCGTGCGCGACGGCGGCGGGCGCGCCTGGGAGGTCATCGCGCCCGTCACCCTGGAGGGCACCGTGGCGGGCGCCGTGGCCGCCAAGTTCTCCCTCGACCGCGCCGACGCGCTGGCCGCGCGCGTGCGCTGGGCCGCCCTGGGCGTGACCGCCGCCTCGGTGGCGGTCATGGGGCTCCTGATGGGGCTGGTCGTGACCCTGGTCGTCACGCGCCCGCTCGGGCGCTTCATGGCGGCGATCCGCCGGCTCCAGGCGGGCGACACGGCCGCGGCCGTGGACGTCGCCACCGGCGACGAGCTCGGCGTCCTGGCCCGCCACTTCAACGCCATGGTGGCCCGCGTGCGCGACTTCCGCGAGGAGCTCCAGGCCCGCATCAAGGAGGCCACGGCGGAGCTCGAGGGGCGCTACCGCGAGGTCGAGCGGCTGAACGAGCGGCTCTTCGCCCTCCAGCGCAGCCTGAGCCACGCCGAGCGGCTCGCCCTCGCGGGGCGGATCATGGCGGAGGTGGCCCACGAGCTCGGCACGCCGCTGCACTCGGTCATGGGGCACCTGGAGCTGCTGCGCCAGGACCTGCCGGTGGAGGGCCTCCCCGACGACGTGCGACGCCGGCTCGCGGTGATCGAGGGCGAGCTGCGTCGGATGACCGAGATCATCGCCCGGCTCCTCGACCTGACGCGGCGGCCGCCCGGGCCCCCCGAGCTCGTCGACGTGGCGCAGGTGGTCGGGCAGTGCGCCGAGGTCGTGCGTCCGGGCGCGACGGCGGCGGGCCTCCGCCTGGAGGTGAGCGCGGCGCCCGGGCTCCCCCGCGTGCGCGGCCACGCGGGCCAGCTCCAGCAGGCGGTCCTGAACCTGCTGACCAACGCCATCGACGCGACGCCGCCCGGCGGGCGCGTGCGGGTCGCGGCCGCGGCCGACGGCGGCGAGGTCGTCGTCGAGGTGCGCGACACCGGCGCCGGCATCCCGCGCGACCGCCAAGCGCGGATCTTCGAGCCCTTCTTCTCCACCAAGGACGCCGGGCGCGGCGCGGGCCTGGGCCTCTTCATCACCACCCAGATCGTCCGCGAGCACGGCGGCCGGCTCGACCTCGAGAGCGAGGTCGGGCGCGGCAGCGCGTTCCGGCTCCGGCTGCCGGCGGCGGCATGAGCGCGGCGGGTCGCCCGCGGTCCCGCCCCGGGGCGCCTCGGCCGTGAGCCCGCCGCCCGTCCTGCTCGTCGCCGACGACGACCCGGTCGCGCGCGACCTCCTCGTGGAGGTGCTGACGCGCGAGGGCTACCGCGTCCTCGCGGCCGGCAGCGGCGAGGCCTGCGTGCGCCTGGCCGAGCAGGAGCCGGTCGACCTCGCGCTGGTCGACCTCCGCATGCCCGACCTCGACGGCCTCGCCGTGCTGGCGCGCCTGCGCGCGCTCGACCCGCCGGTGCCGGTGCTGATCCTGACCGCCTTCGCCACCGTCGACACCGCCATCGAGGCGATCCGGGCCGGCGCCTACGACTACCTGTCCAAGCCGTTCCGGGTCGAGGAGATCCGCCTGGCCGTGCGCCGGGCGCTCGAGGCCCAGCGCCTGCGGCGCGAGAACCTCCAGTACCGACAGGAGCTCCAGGAGCGCTACCGGGTCGAGCACCTGATCGGGCAGTCGCCCGCCATGGTGGCCGTCTACCGCACGATCGCCCGCGTGGCGCCGCTCGACACCACGGTGCTGATCGAGGGCGAGACGGGCACGGGCAAGGAGCTCGTGGCGCGCGCCATCCACCACGCGAGCCCGCGCGCCGGGCGCCCGTTCGTCGTCGTCGACTGCGCGGCGCTGCCCGAGACCCTCGTGGAGTCCGAGCTCTTCGGCCACGAGAAGGGCGCCTTCACCGGGGCCACGCAGAGCCGACGGGGCCTCCTCGAGGCCGCGGACGGCAGCACCTGCCTGCTCGACGAGGTGGGCGAGCTCTCGCTCCCGTTGCAGGCCAAGCTCCTGCGCGTGCTCCAGGAGCGCGTCGTGCGACGCGTGGGCGGCAACGCGCCGATCCCGGTCGACGTGCGCCTGATCGCCGCCACCAACCGCGACCTCCGCAAGGCCGTGGAGGAGGGACGCTTCCGCGAGGACCTCTATTACCGGCTGAACGTCGTCACCATCCGCGTGCCGCCGCTCCGCGAGCGGCCCCAGGACATCCCGCTGCTGGCCCAACACTTCCTGCGCAAGTGGGCGGCGGCCACGGGCAAGCCCGTGACGGGCTTCGCGCGCGAGACCCTCGAGCGCCTCGCCCGGCACGCCTGGCCCGGCAACGTCCGCGAGCTCGAGCACGTCGTCGAACGCGCGGTGGCGCTCGCGACGTCCTCCATCCTGCTGCCGGAGGACTTGCCGCCCGACGTCGGGCCGGCGGGGCCGCCGGCGCCGCCCACGCTGCCCCCGGGGCGGCGGATGACGCTCGAGGAGCTCAAGCGCTGGTACGTGGAGCGCGTGCTCGCGGAGACGGGCGGCAACAAGGCGCGCGCGGCCGAGATCCTCGGCATCGACCGCCGCACGCTCTACCGCCTGCTGGAGCGGGCGCCCGAGCGGACGTGAGACGCCTCCTCGCGCTCGCCGCGGCCGCCGCGCTGACCGCCGGGTGCGCCGTCGCCGCCGCGCCGCCCGACCGCAGCCCCGTGATCCGACGCCTGGTGGCCTCGACCGTGCAGCTCCGCGCCGAGCGCGAGGACGGCGGGCACCGCTGGGGCTCGGGCGTGGTCGTCGCCGCCGACGCCCAGCGCTCGTGGGTCCTCACGACCCGCCACCTGCTCGAGCCCGTCGCCCGGCGGGAGATCTCCGTCCTCGTTCCCGGGCGCCCGGGCCGGGTGCGCGCGGAGCTGGTCGCCGCGAGCGACGAGAGCGACCTGGCCGTGCTCGCCGTCGAGGGCGTCCGCCTGCCGCCCGTCACGCTCCAGGACGCCGCCCGGCTCGGCGACGAGGTGTGGGTCGTGAGCTTCCCCTGGGGACGCCGGCTCACCGTGGTCAGCGGCGTCGTGAGCCAGGTGGCGGGCGCCGAGGGCGAGGTGGCGATCGAGGGCCCCGTGCGCCAGGTCGACGCGCCGGCGAGCTACGGCGCGAGCGGGGGCGGGGTCTTCGACGCGGCGAGCGGCCGGCTCCTCGGCATCGTCGAGGGCTATCGCACCGCGCGCGTGATGCTCCAGCGCTCGCCGGAGCGCAGCGTGGACCTGCCGGTGCCCGGCGAGACGACGGTGCTCGCCGCGCCGGCCATTCGCGCCTTCCTCGAGCGCGTCCGCCCGAGCCGCCGCTGAGCGCGGGCCGCAGTGCGGCGTTCTGCCTCACCGGCGCGCCATCCCGCCACAGCGGTCGGCCGGGTGCGGTGGGACGCCGCGCTCGAACCCCGCGCCGCACCGCACCCGTCGCGGTCCGCGCCTCTGGCATCGCCCTTGCGCCCTGCACGGGCGACCGTCAGCTCGTCCGAAGAGGAGGGAGCGATGCGGAGCGCACTCGCCCTGGCACTGGCACTGCTGCTCGGGATCGCGGCGGGCGCCGCGTGGGCGGCCGACGTCGAGGGCAAGATCCAGCGCGTGGACCCCGGCGACCGGGTGATCGTGCTCGAGGACGGCACGCGGCTCTGGATCGCCGAGGGCCTGCAGATGGACACCCTCAAGGAGGGCGCCCGCGTGAAGGCCTCCTACGAGGAGCGTGACGGCAGGAACGTCGTCACGCGCTTCGAGGTCGCCGACTGAGGCCCGCCCCGGGCACGGCCCCGAGGCCGCCCGCTATACTACGGGGCCGTGCCCGATCCCCTCACCGTCGCCCGGGAGCGCGCGCGGGCGAACCGCTTCTGGGAGTTCCTCGGCGTCGAGGTCGTCGAGGCGGGCGAGGGCTGGGCGCGCCTGCGCCTGACGATCCGCGACGAGCTCTGCAACGCGCCCGGCGCCCCGCTGCACGGCGGCGTCCTGTGCGCCCTCGTCGACATGGCGGTCGGCTGCGCGCTCGGCACCCTGCGGCCGGCGTCCGCCGGGGGCGTCGACCAGACCTCGATCGAGCTCAACATCAGCTTCCTCGCCGCCGCCCGCGAGGGCGAGGTGCAGGCCGAGGGCCGGATCCTCCGGCACGGGCGGACGCTCGCGTTCGGCGAGGCGCGGATCACCGACGCCGCGGGTCGGCTCCTGGCCGTCGGCCGCGCGACGTACCTGCTGCTCGGCCCCCGCCCCGGCTGAGCCCGCGCCTCGGGGTTCGCGCGGCGGCAACGGCGCACGCGAATCCCGGCAAGGCCCCGCCCGCGGTGGGCACGCCGTTGCACACCGCGTCCGGGTCGGGCGCGTGGCGGCGCGGCGCCGCGGGCCGTGACCGGCGGCCCGGAGTTTGCCTGCCGCGAGAGGTGATGGCCTTCGCCTTCCTCGGGCGAGCCCTGCGGAGGGCGGCGGCGCTGCCGCCCCTCACCGCCGAGGAGGTCGCCGCCTTCCACCGCGACGGCTTCCTCGCGATCCCCCGCTTCACGACCCCCGAGGACGTCGCCGGGATCCGGCGCATCGTCGCCGGGCTGTTCGCGCGCTTCGACCGGCTGCCGCCCGGCCACGCGATCGACCTCGGCGACGAGGCGCGGCCGGACGGCGCGCCGCAGATCCCCGAGATCAACTGGGCGTGCGCGCTCGCGCCCGAGCTTCGGCGCACGGTGGCCTTCGCACGCGGCCTGGCGCTGGCCTCGCAGCTGCTCGGGCTCCCGGCGCGGCCCACCGGCTACGATCACGCCATCCTGAAGCCGCCGCACAACGGGCGCGCCACGCCCTGGCACCAGGACCAGGCCTACACCACGGACCGCGGCCCGCTGGCGAGCGTGCACTTCTGGATCCCGCTCCAGCCCGTGGACGTGACGATGGGGTGCATGCAGTTCATCCCGGGCAGCCACCTCGGCCCGCTGCTCGCCCACCGGCGGCGCGAGGGCCGGCGCACGGCCCACGTGCTCGAGGCCCTGGAGGTCGACCCGCGCGCTGCGGTCGCCTGCCCGCTCCCGCTCGGGGGCGCCACCGCGCACCTGCCCCGCACGCTCCACTACACGGGGCCCAACGAGACCGACGAGCCGCGCTACGCCTGGAGCCTCGAGTTCGCGCCGTGCGCGCCGGGCTGGCGCCGGCTCCTGCCGGGCCCGCGGCGCGCCTGACGGCGCCGGCCGCGCGCCGTCCGGTCGGCCCCGCGGGCGCCGCCCGCGCGCGCCGCCCCGCGCGCCCGGCCGGCCGCGCGCCGCGGGGGCGCGTCGGTATAATCGCTGCCGCCCCACACCCGAGCTGCGAAAGGAGACGCGTCATGGGCGAGATGGTCACGCTGACGGCCGAGGACGGGCACCGGCTCGCCGCCTACCGCGCGGCGCCGGCCGGCCCGCCGCGGGGCGGGCTCGTCGTGATCCAGGAGATCTTCGGGGTGAACTCGCACATCCGGAGCGTCGCCGACGGCTTCGCCGCCGACGGCTACGTGGCGCTCGCCCCCGCCGTGTTCGACCGCGTCGAGCGGGGCGTCGAGCTCGGCTACACGCAGGAGGACATCGCGCGCGGGCGCGCGATCCGCGACAAGGTCGGCTGGGACCAGATGGTGATGGACGTCAAGGCGGCGGTCGAGGCGCTGCGTCGCGAGGGCCTGCGGGTCGGGGTGGTCGGCTACTGCATGGGCGGCTCGCTCGCCTGGCTCGCCGCCACGCGCCTGGACGGGCTCGCCGCAGCGGTGAGCTACTACGGCGGGGCCGTGGCCGACTTCGCGCACGAGCGGCCGCGCTGCCCGGTCCTCCTCCACTTCGGCGAGACCGACAGCTCGATCCCGCCGGAGCACTGGGAGCGCATCCGCGCCGCGCACCCCGAGGTCCCGATGCACATCTACCCGGGCGCCGGTCACGGGTTCAACTGCGACCAGCGGGCGAGCTACCACGAGCCGAGCGCGCGGCTCGCCCGCCAGCGCACGCTCGAGTTCTTCCGCCAGCACCTCGGCTAGCGCCCCGGCGGCCCGCGGGGCGGCGCCGGATCCGGGGCCGCCCCGCGGGCGGGCGCGCAGCGCAACCGGCCCCGCGTCAGGCCACGCCCACCAGACGCGGCAGGATGTCGCTGATGGCGCCCCGGAGCACGAGGTCGGCGAGGCCGTCCATGTCCGTGGGCTCCCCGTTGACGATGACCACGCGCGCGCCCGCCTCCTTCGCGAGCGGGACCACGCCCGCCACCGGCCAGACGGAGAGCTTGGTGCCGACCGCGAGCAGCAGGTCGCACCGGCGCGCGGCCGCCTGCGCCCGGGCGAGCCGAGCCGGGTCGAGCGGCTGGCCGAAGGACACGGTCGCGGTCTTCAGGATGCCGCCGCACGTGAGGCACGCAGGGTCGGGCTCGCCCGCGCGCACGCGGGCCAGCACCTGCTCGGTCGGCATCCGGTCACCGCAGTCCAGGCACACGACCTCGCGCATCGTGCCGTGGATCTCCACCAGGCGCTCCGGCGAGGTCCCGGCGGCCTGGTGGAGGCCGTCCACGTTCTGGGTGATCAGGGTGTCGAGCTTGCCCCGCCGCTCGAGCTCGACGAGGGCGCGGTGGCCCGCGTTCGGGGTCGCCGTCCAGGCGGGCGATTCGAGCCGGCTGCGCCACGCCCGCCGGCGGACTTCCGGGTCGGCGAGGTAGTGGTGGATCGTCGCCAGCTTCTCCGCCTCGGGGTCGCGGGTCCACAGCCCCTGGGGTCCGCGGAAGTCGGGGATCCCGGAGTCGGTGGAGATGCCGGCGCCCGTGAGCACGACGACCCGCTGCGCCGCGTCGAGCCACGTGCGCGCCTGGGCGATCCGTCGCTCGAGCTCCTCGCGGTCCATCGCCTCCGTACTCTACTCCGGCCCGCGGAGCCGGCGGGCGCCCCCGGCGTCGCCGACCCCGCCGCCCGGGCCGCCGCGTCCTTCCGGCGCGCCGCCCGCCGTGGCTACACTCGGGCGATGGCGACCGCCCTCACGCCCCGGCCCGACGTGCCCCTGGCGCCCTACTGCACGCTCGGCGTGGGCGGGCCCGCCCGATGGTTCCTCGAGGCCACCGACGAGGCGACCGTGCTGGCCGCGCGCGACTGGGCGCGCCGGCGCGGCGTCCGGGTGCTGGTGCTGGGCGGCGGCTCCAACGTCGTCGTGCCCGACGAGGGCGTGGACGCGCTCGTGCTCCGCGTCGCGCTCCGGGGCATCGCGGTGCGCGAGGGCGCAGGCGCGGTGGAGGTGACGGCGGCGGCCGGCGAGCCCTGGGACGACCTCGTCGCCCTCACCGTCGCGCGCGGCTGGGCCGGCCTCGAGTGCCTGTCGGGCATCCCCGGGCTCGTCGGGGCGACGCCGATGCAGAACGTCGGCGCCTACGGCCAGGAGGTCGCCGACACCGTCGTCGCCGTGCGGGCCCTCGACCTCGAGCGCGGGCGCGTCGTCACGCTGGACGGTCGGGCGTGCGGCTTCGGCTACCGGACGAGCCGCTTCAAGCGCGAGGAGGCGGGCCGCTGGGTCGTGCTCGCCGTCACCTACCGGCTGCGCCCGGGCGGGCCGCCGACGCTCGGCTACGCCGACCTCGACCGCCACCTGGCCGCGCGCGGCATCGCGCGCCCCACCCTCGCCGACGTCCGGGCCAGCGTGCTCGCCATCCGGCGCGCCAAGTCGATGGTGCTCGCGCCCGACGACCCGAACCGGCGCTCGTGCGGGTCGTTCTTCCTGAACCCCTTCGTCACGCCGGCCGACGCCGCACGCGTGGCGGCGCGCGCCGGCGACCCCGCGATGCCGCGCTGGCCCCAGCCCGACGGCCGCGTGAAGCTCTCGGCGGCGTGGCTCATCGAGCGCGCGGGCTTCCCGCGCGGCTACCGGGAGGGCTCCGTGGGGCTCTCGACGCGCCACGCGCTCGCGATCGTGGTGCACGACGGCGGGCGGGCGCGCGACGTGCTCGCCTTCGCACGTCGGCTCCAGGCGGCCGTGCACGACCGGTTCGGGGTCCACCTCGAGCCCGAGCCCGCGCTCTGGGGCGACGGTGCCTGAGCTGCCGGACGTCGAGGCCTACCTCGAAGCGCTCCGCCCGCGCCTGGCGGGCGCGCGGCTCACGGGCGTGCGCCTGGCGAGCCCGTTCCTGCTCCGGTCCGTGACGCCGCCGCTCGCCGCCGCCGCCGGGCGCGCGGTCACGGGACTCCGGCGGCTCGGCAAGCGGCTGGTGATCGCGCTCGAGGGCGAGCTCTTCCTCGTGCTCCACCTGATGGTCGCCGGCCGCCTGCACTGGCGCGCGCCGGGCGCGCGGATCCCGCCGCGGGGCGGGCTCGCCGCCTTCGACTTCACCACGGGGACGCTCCTGCTGACCGAGGCCGGGCGCACGCGCCGCGCGGCGCTCCACCTGGTGGCGGGCGAGGCCGCGCTCGCCGCCCACGACCCCGGCGGCCTCGAGGTGCTCGCCGGCGACCTCGCCGCTTTCCGGCGGGCCCTCACGCGCGAGCGGCACACGCTCAAGCGCGCCCTGACCGACCCGCGCCTGTTCGCCGGGATCGGCAACGCCTACGCGGACGAGATCCTGCACCGGGCGCGGCTGTCGCCCGTGCGCCTGACGGACGAGCTCACCGAGGCCGAGGTCGCGCGGCTCTATGCCGCCGCGCGCGCGACGCTCGAGGAGTGGACGACGCGGCTGCGGGCCGAGGCCCGCGCGCGGTTCCCCGAGGACGTCACGGCGTTCCGGCCCGGCATGGCCGTCCACGGCCGCTTCGGCCAGCCCTGCCCCGCGTGCGGCGCGCCGATCCAGCGGATCGTCTACGCCGAGACCGAGACCCACTACTGCCCCGGCTGTCAGACGGGCGGGCGGTTGCTCGCCGACCGCGCCCTGTCGCGGCTGCTGCGCGGCGACTGGCCGCGGACGCTCGCCGAGCTCGAGGAGCGTCGCGCGCGGGCGCGCGCGTGATCGGCGCCGGCACGCCGCGGCGCGAGGACCCGCGCCTGCTCGTGGGCGCCGGGCGCTTCGTCGACGACCTGCGCCTGCCGGAGACGCTCCACCTCGGCGTCGTCCGGAGCCCGCACGCGCACGCGCGCGTCGTGGCCGTGCGCGCCGACAAGGCGCTCGCCGCGCCGGGCGTCCGCGCCGTGCTCACGGCGGCCGACCTGCCGCCCGAGGCGCGGACGGTGCCCGGGCCCTGGGGCGCCCGCCCCAGGGGGCGCCCCTGGGCGCAACCGGTTCTCGCGGGCGAGCGCGTGCGGTTCGTGGGCGAGCCCGTCGCGGCGGTGCTCGCCGACGACCCGTACCGGCTCGCCGACGCGCTCGGCCTGGTGGAGGTCGCCTACGAGCCCTGGCCGGCCGTGCCGAGCGCGGACGCCGCGCGGCTGGCCGCGCCCCTGCACCCGGGGTGGCCCGACAACGTCGCCCTCACCGTCCAGGCCGCCGTCGGCGACGTCGAGGCCGCGCTCGCCGGCGCCGACCTCGTGGTCGAGGCGCGCCTCCGCCACGCGCGCCTGGCGAGCAACGCGATCGAGCCGCGCGGCGTCGTGGCCTGGCCCGAGGGCGACGCGCTCGTCGTCGCCTCGTCGCAGCAGAACCCCTATCTCCTGCGCGACGTGATCGCGACCGCGCTCGGGCTGCCCGCCGAGCGCGTGCGGGTGCGCCCGCCCGACGTGGGGGGCGCCTTCGGCCCGAAGGGCGCCGTCTACCCGGAGGAGGTCCTCGCGGCGTGGGCGGCCCATCGGCTCGGCCGGCCCGTCAAGTGGATCGAGACGCGCCGCGAGCACCTGGCGGCCACCGGTCAGGACCGCGAGCAGGCCCACGTCGCGCGCCTCGGGCTCCGGCGCGACGGCACCATCGTCGCCCTCGACGACCGGTTCGTCGCCGACGTGGGCGCCTACCCCATCGAGGGCGACGGCCTCGTGCTGAACACGGTGAACCACCTGCCCGGGCCCTACCGCGTGCCCGCCTACCGCGCCGTCGGCCAGGGCGTCGTCACCACGAAGGCCCCGAACGTCGCCTACCGCGGCGCCGGCCGCCCCGAGGCCGTCTTCGTCATGGAGCGCCTGATGGACCGCGCCGCGCGTCGGCTCGGGCTCGACCCGGCCGAGCTCCGCCGGCGCAACCTCGTGCGCCCCGACGAGATGCCCTACCGGCCCGGGCTCGTCTACAAGGACGGCGTGCCCATCGCCTACGACCCCGCCGACTTCCCCGCGGCGTTCGCGCGCGCCCTCGCCGTGCTCGATTACGAGGGCTGGCGCCGGCGACAGCGGGCGCGCGCCGACGCCCGGCGCCGGCTCGGGGTCGGGCTCGCCTGCTACGTGCAGGGCACCGGGCTCGGTCCGTGGGAGGGCGCCACGGTGCGGGTGGATCCCTCCGGGGCGGTCTGGGTGCTCGTCGGCGTGGCCGGCCAGGGGCAGGGGCACGCGACGACGCTCGCGCAGATCTGCGCCGCCGAGCTCGGGGCGCGCCTGGAGGACGTCCACGTCGTCGGGGGCGACACCGCGCGCGTCCCGTGGGGAATGGGCACGGGCGGCAGCCGCGTGGCCGCCAACGCCGGCCCGGCGGTGGCGCACGCGGCGCGCGCGGTGCGGGCGCGCGCGATCCAGGTGGCGGCCGAGCTCCTGGAGTGCGCGCCCGCCGACGTGCGGCTCGTCGACGGGCGCGCCCACGTGGCCGGCGCGCCCACGCGCGCCGTCGGGCTCGGGCGCCTGGCCCAGGCCGCCCTGCGGTCGCCGGCGCTGCGCGCCACCGGGGAGCCCGGGCTCTCGGCGTGCACCTACTTCCACCCCGCCACGGTCACCTGGGCCTTCGGTACCCACGGGGCCGTCGTCGAGGTGGACCTCGACACCGGCGCCGTGCGCCTGCTCGCCTACGCGGTCGTGCACGACCCCGGGCGCGCGATCAACCCCCGGATCGTCGAGGGCCAGCTCCAGGGCGGCGCCGCGCAGGCGATCGGCGCCGCGCTCATGGAGGCCGTGGTCTACGACGCGGCGGGCCAGCTCCTCACCGCGAGCCTGCTCGATTACGCGCTGCCGCGCGCCGCCGACCTGCCGCCGCTGGCGGTGGCGCTCGTCGAGCACCCGTCGGCGATCAACGAGCTCGGGATCAAGGGCGTGGGCGAGTCGGGCGCCATCGCCGGCGCCGCGGCCGTGGCCAACGCGGTGGAGGACGCCGTGGCGGACCTCGGGCCCACGGTGGACGAGGTCCCGGTGCGCCCGGCCCGCCTGGTCGCGGCGGTACAATGAAGCGCCCATGAAGACCCGAGACCTTCGCGTCGAGAGCATCCGTCCCCTGGTCCCGCCCGCCATCCTGCTCGAGGAGCTGCCGCTGAGCGAGGAGGGCTCGGTCATGGTGGCCCGCGCCCGCGAGCAGGTGGTGCGCATCCTGAACGGCGAAGACGACCGGCTGCTGGTCGTCGTCGGCCCCTGCTCCATCCACGACCCGGTGGCCGCGCTGGACTACGCGCGCCGCCTGCGGCGGGTCGCCGACGAGCTCGTGGCCGATCTCTTCGTGGTGATGCGCGTCTACTTCGAAAAGCCGCGCACCACCGTCGGCTGGAAAGGCCTCATCAACGACCCGCGCCTGGACGGCTCGTTCGCCATCAACGAGGGGCTGCGCATCGGCCGGCGCCTGCTCCTGGACCTGGTCGACCTCGGGCTGCCCGCCGGGTGCGAGTTCCTCGACCCGATCACGCCCCAGTTCATCTCCGACCTCGTCACCTGGGGCGCCATCGGGGCGCGCACCACCGAGAGCCAGGTGCACCGCGAGCTCGCCTCGGGCCTGTCCATGCCGGTCGGCTTCAAGAACGGCACGGACGGCGGCGTGCAGATCGCCATCGACGCCTGTCGCGCCGCCGCGCACCCCCACCGGTTCCTCGGCGTCACGGAGCAGGGGCTGGCGGGCATCGTCGCCACGCGCGGCAACCCGGACTGCCACGTGATCCTGCGCGGCGGCCACAGCGGCCCGAACTACGACGCCATCAGCGTGCAGAAGACGCTCGCCGCGCTCCGCGACGCGGGCCTACCCGCGCGGGTGATGATCGACACGAGCCACGGCAACAGCGACAAGGACCACACCCGCCAGCCGCTCGTCGCGCGGGAGGTCGGCGCGCAGGTGGCGCAGGGCGAGGCCGGGATCATCGGCGTGATGATGGAGTCCTTCCTGGTCGAGGGACGCCAGGACCTCGTGGACCCGGCGCGCCTGGTCTACGGTCAGTCCATCACCGACGCCTGCATGGGCTGGTCGACGACCGTCATCGTCCTGCACGAGCTCGCCGAGGCGGTGCGGCGGCGACGGCAGGCCCGGGCGCGCGGCTGACGCGCCCCCCTTGCGCGGGGTCGCGGGACCTGCTCTCCTAGCGGGCGCCCGATCCGTCCCGAGGAGGTGGCCATGCGTCCCCGTCTCGTCGCGCTGCTCCTGCTGACGGCCGCGCTCGGGTCGGCCGCCCCGGCGCGGGCGCAGCTCGCGGTCTCGGCCAACGACAACAAGGTCCTGCTCGTCGACGGCCGGGTCACGGTCGTCCCGAACCCGCCGCCCGACACCGTGTCGATCATCGACCTCCGCGCCTCGCCGCCGCGGGTGATCGCGGACGTCGCGGCGCCGGTGAGCGTCGTCGGGCCGCCGCTCAGCGTCGCGCTGACGCCCGACGAGAGCCTCGCGCTCGTCACGGCCTCGCAGAAGATCGACCCGGCCGACCCCACCAAGCAGGTGCCGAACAACCAGGTCACGGTGATCGACCTGAAGGCCACGCCCCCGCGCGTGCTCGCCACGCTCGAGGCCGGGCGCGGCGCCGCGGGCGTGTCGATCAACCGCCAGGGCACGCTCGCGCTCGTGTCGAACATGGTCGACGGCACCGTCTCCGTGTTCACGATCCAGGGGCGCACGGTGACCCCGGCGGGGACCGTGGAGGTGGGCGGGCCCCAGGCCGGCGGCGGCATGGTCGCCATCGCGCCCGACGGCCGCACCGCGCTCGTGTCGCGGAGCCTGGACAACAAGGTCTCGGTGCTCGCGATCGACGGCACGCGCGTCGAGTACACCAAGCGCGACATGATCGCCGGCGTGCGCCCCGTCGTGCTCGACATCGCGCCGACCGGCGGCTTCGCGGTGGTGGGGACGCTGGCCGGCGCCGTCAGCGGCGACCACGACACCGTGAGCCTGATCGACCTGACGGCCCGGCCGCCGCGCGTCGTCGACACGATCGGCGTGCTCGGCGCCACGGCCGAGGGCCTGAAGGTCTCGCCGGACGGCTCGGTCGTGGCCGTCGTCGTGCACAACGGCAGCAATCGCCCCAAGGACTCGCCCTTCTTCAACCCGGCGGGCAAGCTCGTCATCGTCCGCGTGACGGGCAAGACGCTGACGCGCGTCGCCGAGGCCCCGATCGGGCGGTGGCCGCAGGGCGCCGCCTTCACGCCGGACGGCCGGCGCATCCTCGTCGGCAACATGGTCGAGAAGGAGTACTGGGTCTTCGAGTGGGACGGCGCGCGGCTGCGCGACACCGGCCAGCGCGTGAAGGTCAACGGCGGCCCCGCGGCCATCCGCACCGCCGAGCGCTGACGGCGCCCCCCGGGCCGCGCCCGGCGCCGGGCGCGGCCGGGCCGTCCCGCCCGCGCTGGTAGAATCCCGCCCGATCCCAGGCTCCCGAGGAGGCGTCATGCGCTACCGCACGCTCGGCCACAGCGACCTCAGGGTCTCCGCCATCGGCCTCGGGCTCATGTCCATGTCCGGGGTCTACGGCACGGGCGACGACGCGGAGTCGATCCGGGTGATCCACCACGCGATCGACCGCGGCATCACCCTGCTCGACTCCTCGGACATGTACGGCTGGGGGCACAACGAGGAGCTGCTCGGGCGCGCGATCCGCGGGCGGCGACACCAGGTCGTGCTCATCACGAAGTTCGGCCAGGTGCGCAACCCCGCGGGCGGCCCCAACCTGGTCGACGGGCGCCCCGAGTACGTGCGGCGGGCGTGCGAGGCGAGCCTCACGCGCCTGGGCGTGGACGTGATCGACCTTTACCTGCAGCACCGCGTGGACCCCGCGACGCCCATCGAGGAGACCGTGGGCGCCATGCGGCGGCTCGTCGAGGAGGGCAAGGTGCGGGCCATCGGGCTCTGCGAGGCCCGGCCGGAGACCATCCGCCGCGCGCACGCCGTCCACCCGCTCACGGCCGTGCAGATGGAGTACTCGCTCCTCTACCGCACCGAGGCGGAGGAGACGCTGCCGACCTGCCGCGAGCTCGGCATCTCGCTCATCGCCTACTCGCCGCTGGGCCGGAGCCTCCTCACCGGGCGCGTCCGCAGCGCCGCGGACATCCCGCCGGACGACCGGCGCCGCGACCACCCGCGCTTCCACGAGCCGAACCTCGCCCGGAACCTCGAGCTCGTCGCGCGCGTGGAGGCGATCGCGCGCGAGAAAGGGTGCACGCCCGCCCAGCTCGCGCTCGCGTGGCTGCTCGCCCAGGGCGAGGACGTGGTGCCGATCCCGGGCACCAAGCGCCGCGAGCGCGTGGACGAGAACCTGGGCGCGCTCGACGTCGTGCTGACGCCGGAGGACGTCGCGCGCATCGCCGCCGCGGTGCCGCCGGGGGCGGCGGCCGGGCTCCGCTATCCGGAGCCCCAGATGAAAGCCGTCTACCTCTAGCTCGCCGCCTCGCGGGCCGGCGCGTCCGCCGCGCGCCGCCGGCGGCGCGCGCCCCGCCGCGACCGACGGCGACGCCGCGGGGCCTTCGCCGGCGCGGCCGGCGCCTCCGCGGGCGCGCCCGCCTCCGCCGGCGCCGGCTCCGCGGGCGCCTCGACGGCGCGCGCGTCGACGGCCCGCGCCTCGACGCGCGCGGCCTCGGCGGCCGGCGCGTGCTCGCCGGCCTCGGCGCCCGCGACCGCGGCCTCGGCGGCCGGCGGCTCGGCCCGCGCGACCGCGCCCCCGTCGGCGAGCGCGATCAACCCGCGCCCGGTGACGGTGAGCTCGCGGATCCGCCGGAGCCGCGTGATCAGCCGCGGCGAGCCCGGCGTGCGACGGAAGCCGCGCGCCTTGAGCTCGTTGGCGAGCGTATCGATCAGGATCGGCTGCCCGGCGTTGCGGCTGATGAGCTGCCGCACCACGTGGATCAGCTCGTCGTGCGGCGCCGTGTGCGCCCCGACGGCCGGGGGCTCGGCAGCCGCGGCGGTCGGCTCCGCAGGTGCGCTCGGCGCAGCGGCCGGCGCGCGCGCGGCGCCCCGACGCCCCCGCCGGCGTCGGCGGCTGTCGCGCCCGCGTGCGGGCGCCGCCGCCTCGGGCTCCTCGCCCTCGCCCGTCCCGGCCAGGGCCCGGAACGAGAGGCGCCGGAAGCCCACCCCGAGCGTGGCCGCGACGTCGCCCACGGCGTCGAAGGCCCGGTCGTCGGTCACGATCTCCAGGCGGTCCCCGGGCCGCGCGCCCGCGAGCCAGACGCCCGCGCTCACCGCGATGCGCAGGTCGCTCCAGTCGCGGACGCCCGTGGACGGTGCGCTGTGGACGAGCTGCGCGCCGCGCTGGGCCAGCAGCCGTGCGGTGTCGGCACCGATCACCCGCCAGTTGCCGACTGCGATCAGCTCCGTCCGCGCCGCGCCGGGGTCGATCGCCAGGTGGTCGAGGACACGCGCGACGTGCTCGGGCCGGCTCGTGTTCTCGACGTCGAAGAAGATCGCCCGGCGCACAGCCGGCAGCGGGCGCTCGGGCTCGGGCGGCAGCACCCGGGCGACGAAGGCCGTCTCCGGGGCCGCAGACGGGAGCTCGACCTCGGGCGCGGCGGGCTCGGGCTCGGAGGGCTCGAGCCCCGGCGACTCGGGCGCCGGCAGCTCGGCCGCGGTCGCCGGCCGGCCCTCGGCGCGCCCGGCGAGGGGCGGCGCGCGCGAGTCGTCGGCGACGGGCGGCGCGGGCGGCGCGCCCGCGGGGGGCGGCGTGGCCGGCGCGCCCGCGGCGGCGGGCGCCGGCGGGTGGGATCGCGCACGCCGGCGCCGCGAGCGGCGGCGCCGGCGGGGACGGTCCGCGTCGGTCGCGCTCATGCCGGGTTCATTGTACGGCGCGCGCGGGGCACGGCGCGCCCGCGGGCGGGCGCGCCGGCCCGGTGGTAGCGTGGGAGCAGGCGGCCGCGCCGGCGCCCGGCACGGCCGAGAGGGAGGATCCGATGAGCGAACGCGAGCGGAGCGAGCCGACGGCGGCCGAATCGAGCGCGGCGCCGGTCACGATCCGCCAGGGCGGCGTGCGCGAGCTCGCCGCCCACGAGGTGACGATCCGCCAGGGCGGCGCGTTGCGGGTCAGCGCCGACGACGTCGAGGTCAAGCAGGGCGGCATCGCGCTGGCGCGCGCCCGCGAGGTCGAGGTGACGGCGGGCACCGTGGGCGCGGTGCTCGCCGAGGAGGCGGAGCTCGAACTGTCGGCGGCCACGGTGGTCGCCGGGCGGCAGGCCGAGCTCGACCAGGCGGCCGCGGGCGTCGTGGTCGCCGACACCGTGCGCGCCCGGGACAGCTTCGTGGGGCTCCTGGTCGGACGCGTCGTCCAGGGCGACGGCAACCGGATTCTCTTCGGGCCGCAGGCGGCGCTGGCCTTCGGTGCGGGGCTGGGCGTCGTGCTGTGGCTCTTGAGCCGGCTCCGGCCGCGCTGACGCGCGCCGGCGGCGCGCGGGCTCAGCGGTCGCGGTGGGCGCGGAGGAACGCGCCCACCGCCGCGTTGTAGGCCTCGGGCGCCACCTGCGGCGCCACGTGCCCGCCCCCGTCGAGCACCACGAGCTGCGCGCCCGGGATCCTGGCCGCGAGCTCCTCCGAGTAGAAGGGCGGCGTGACCATGTCGTCGCGCGCCACGATGACGAGCGTCGGCGCGCGGATCTCGCCCAGGCGGGCGCGCCGGTCGAAGGCCAGGATCGCGTCGATACGGCTCGCGATGATCTCGGCGGGCGGCGCGGTCGCGAGGAGCTGGCGGTGCTCGGCCTCGATCGCCGCGTCGTGGGCGCTCACCCACCAGGGCGGGGCCAGGACCAGGACCGAGGCGCGCAGGTAGGCCTCGACGCCGCGGTCGAGCAGCACCTGCCGGCGCAGGGCGAAGAGCCGTCGGAAGTAGGGATCGGGGCCGGCCCAGGTGGCCGAGAGCACGAGGCTCCGGAGGCGCTCGGGGTGATCCTGCGCGATCACCTGCCCGATGGCGCCGCCGGTGGAGTGGCCGACCAGGTGGGCGGCGTCGATGCCGAGCTTGTCCATCAGGCGCAGGACGTCGTCGGCCATCTGCTCGACCGAGTACCGGATGCGCGCGTGCGTCGACCGCCCGCAGCCCCGGTGGTCGTGGACGACGGTGCGGAACTCCCCGGCGAACGCCTCGACCTGGCGGGCCCAGAACGCACCGAGCCCGGCCAGGCCCGGCACCAGCAGCAGCGGCGGCCCCTGCCCGACCTCCTCGTAGTAGAGCTCGGCGTCGCCGAGCGCGACCGTGGGCACTACGGGCGCTCCTGGCGGGGCGGGATCACCCAGAAGTAGATGCGGTGCTCGCGCCCGTCGAGGTTGAGCGTGACGGACTTCTGCGGCGCCCAGTCGCCCATGTCGTAGTTGTGCGAGACGACGCGGGTGCCGGGCCGGAGCTCGCGCAGGAGCTTGGGGCGCAGGCGCAGGTTGACGTCGGGGAGGAGGTAGAGCGTGACGACCGTGGCCGGCCGGATGTCGGCCGCGAAGAGGTCGCCCTGGATGAACCGCACCCGGTCGGTGACGCCCGCCTTGCGCGCGTTCTCGTTCGCCTCGCGGATGCGATCCGGGTCGAGGTCGATCCCGACGCCCCGCGCGCCGTACCGGCGGGCGGCCGTGATGACGATGCGCCCGTCCCCGGAGCCGAGGTCGTAGACCACGTCGTCCTTGGTGACGGCCGCGATCCGCAGCATCTCCTCCACGACCCGCTCGGGCGTGGGCACGTAGGGGACGTCGAGCTCCTTCTGCGGCGTGACCTGGGCCAGGGCGCCCGTCATCGCCGCGAGCGTCACGGCGAGCGTGAGCGCCGGCACGAGCCACGGAACGGTTCGATGGACCCTCTTCACGTCAGGACCCCTCCTTCACGCGTGGCGATCGCCGATCCACAGCAACGGCACGCCCACCAGCAGGACGGCGACGCCCACGAGGGCGCCGACGCCCGTGTAGGCGAGGCTCGAGTAGAGCAGGTAGGCGCTGCTCGCGCAGAAGAGCAGCGGGGTCAGCGGGTAGAGCGGCACCCGGAACGGGCGCGGGGCGTCGGGCTCGAGGCGGCGCAGGACGAACAGCGCGACCCCGGCGAGCAGGAAGAAGAACCAGAAGACGGGGGCCGTGTACTCCACCATCGTCTCGAAGCCCCGGCGCGTGACGGCGCCGAGCGCGACGAGCCCGAGCGCGAGGGCCCCCTGGAGCACGAGCGCGTTCACCGGCGTGCCCAGGCGGGGGTGCCACCGGCCAAGTGCGCGGAAGAGCGCGAAGTCGCGCCCCAGGGCCCACGCGCTCCGCGCCCCGGTGAAGATGGCCGCGTTGGCGGAGGTCGTCGCGGACACGACCACGAGCGCGCTGACCAGCGCCGCCGCCCGCGGGTCGAGGGCCTGCGCGACCAGGTCGGCGGCGACGGTCGACGAGCGCGCCATCCGCCCGAGGCCGAGCGCGTGCGCGTAGGCGGCGTTGACGAGGACGTAGAGCACCGTGACGACCAGGATGCTCCCGACGAGGACCCGCGCCATGTGGCGCCCGGGATCGCGGACCTCGGCCGAGACGTAGCCGCCCTCGTTCCAGCCGCCGTAGGTCAGCAGCACGAAGACCATGACGAGCCCGAAGGCCGTGCCGGCGCCGTCGCCCAGGGCGGGCGCCGCGGCCGCGGGCCGGGCCAGGAAGCCGAGCGTCGCGAGCGCCACGAGCCCGAGGACCTCGGCCGCCGTGAGCACGTTCTGCGTGCGCGCGCCCTGCCGGACGCCGGCCACGTTGAGGGCGGTGAGGAGCACGATCGCGAGCGCGGCCCACGCCCACGGCGCCAGCCCCGCGCCCGGCAGCAGGCCGGCCGCGTAGTCCCCGATGATGAAGGCCAGCAGCGCGATCGACCCCGTCTGGATCACGCCGAGGCGCGCCCAGCCGAAGAAGAACGCGAGCCGCCGGCCGTAGGCGCGCGCGAGATAGTGGTAGTCGCCCCCGGCGTGCGGGTACGCGGCGGCGAGCTCGGCGTAGCAGAGGGCGCCCACCAGCGAGACCGCGCCGCCCAGCACCCAGGCCAGCAGCATCACCGCCGTGCTCTCGGCGTGGGCCGCCACCACCGACGGCACCCGGAAGATCCCGGCGCCCACCACGGTGCCGACGACGATGGCCATCGCGTCGAGCACGCCGAGGACGGGCCGGGGCGCGGCGAGGTCGAGCGTGCGGGCGGCGGCGGAGGACGCGGGCGGTGCCAGCGGGTCCGCCATCCTCACCGCCACGCGCGCTGAGAGTTCGTCATCGGATCCGCCGACGTGCCAGCGAGCGCGGCACGAAGACCATCGGCACGCGCCCGGCCAGTGTACCACCCTCACCAACCGGGACGGGGCGCGCGCGGTTCCCGCGGCGCGCCGCCGACACGACGGCCGCGACGGCCCACCCCCCGGCGGCCGGTCCGACCCGGCGCCGGGCGCCGCCGCGGCCCGGCGATCGCCGCGGCGTCACGCGAAGGTCGGGTACTCGGGCTCCTCGCGCGTCAGCACCTCGAGGAGCGCGGGCCGCCCGGCCTCGACCTCGGCGATCGCGCGCCGGAGCGCGGGCACGAGCTCGTGGGGCTTCTCGACGCGCTCGGTGTAGCCGCCGAGCGCGTCGGCGACGCGCGCGTAGTCGCCGGAGACGAAGCGGGTGCCCCACCGCGCGGTGGCCACGGGCAGGTAGCGCTCGTAGCCGCCCATGGCGCCGTTGTTCAACACGACGGTGAGGATCGGGATCCGCGAACGCACGGCGGTCTCGAAGTCCATGCCCACCATGCCGAACGCGACGTCGCCCATGACGTTGATCACCAACCGGTCGGGCGCCGCAAGCTTCGCGCCCATCGCCAGCCCGAGCCCGGAACCGAGCTGCGTGGACTTGCCCCACCCGAGGTAGCCGTGGGGCACCACCGCCTCCCAGAAGGGCATCATCTGGTCGCGCGGGTTGCCGGCGTCGTGGGTGACGATCGTGCGGCGCCGGTCCACGGTGTGCATCAGGTCCCAGATGACCCGGTAGGGGCTGATCGGCACCGCGTCGGACGTCAGGCGGCCCATCCACGCCGCGAGGAACTGCTCGCGGACGGCCCGGACTTCGCGCGCCACCCGGTCGTCGCCCCGCCGGCCCTCGGGCCCCGCCTGCGCCCGCACCTCGGCGATCATCTGCGCCAGCACGGCGCGCGCGTCGCCGATGACCGCGTGGTCCACCGGATAGTCGTGGTTGACGTCCTCGGGGTCGATGGTCACCTGCACGAGGGTCTTGCCGGGCGGGATCGGCACGATGAAGTGCGAGCGCGTGAACGAGGTGCCGACGCCGAGCACGAGGTCGGCCTTCTTGAGGAAGTGCGTCACGGGGCCGGGCGTCGAGAGCCCGCCGCCGGCGCCCAGCGCGAGCGGGTGGTCCTCCGGGAACGCGCTCTTGCCGTTGAGCGTGGTGAGGACGGGGACCGCCGCCAGCTCGGCCAGCGTGCGTAGCTCGTCCCATGCCTCGGCATAGAGCACGCCCTGGCCCGCCATGATGACCGGCGCCCGCGCGGTGAGGAGCAGGCGCACGGCCTCGCGGACGTCCGCCGGGTCGCCCTGCGGCGCGCTCCGGCGCGGCGGGACGTAGCCGAGCTCGTCGGGCACCTCCTCCTTGAGCACGTCGCCGGGGAGCTCGAGCAGGACCGGCCCGGGACGCCCGTTGCGCAGCAGCGTGAAGGCCCGCCGCAGCGCCTGCGGCAGGCGCGTCGCGTCCAGGACCACCTCCGCCCACTTCGTCACGTCGCGGTAGCTCCGCGCCGCCTGGAAGTTCGGGCGCACGCCCCGCCGGGCGCGCTCGACGCCGCCCGGCAGCAGCAGCACGGGGCTCGCGTCGGAGTACGCCTGGGCGACGGCCCCGAACGCGTTCTCGGCCCCGGGGCCGTACTGCACGGCGCACACGCCGATCGTGCGGCCGCCCGACACGCGGGACAGGCCGTCGGCGATGTTGACGGCGACGCGCTCGGTCCGGGCGCACACGGGACGGATCCCCTCCACCGCCGCGGCCTCGATGACGGCGTGGTTGGGAAAGCACGCGAGGTACTGGACGCCTTCCTGGCGGAGGATCTTGGCAACCGCCGCGCTCGCTCGCATCGTCGTCGCCTCGTGGTCAGTCGTAGTCCGGGACGCGGGGCAGCGTCCGGAGCGCCTCCTGGACGATGCCCACCGCGACGTAGTCCTCGTACGTCGGGCGCTCCTCGGGTCGGATGTTGCCGACCTGCACCATCCGCTCGATGGTGTACTCCACCTTCGCCCGGGGCAAGCCGTCGTTCTGGCTCCACACCCGCCCGCGCGCGAGCTCGTCGTAGGCCTCTTCGGCCACGTCGCGCGGGATCTGGGCGTACTTCGTCGCGATCTCCACCGTGCGCGCGCGGTTCGCGTACATGAACCGGTTGGCCCGCACCAGCGCGCGGACGAACGCCTGGTACCGGGCGGGCTCGGCGGCGAGCTTGCGGTCGTGCGCCACCACGACCATGAAGAGCTGGTTCGGCTCGAGCTCCCAGAACTTCACCAGCGGGTGGAGCGACGGGTCCTTCTTGCGCGCGAGGATCATCTGGTCCATGTGGAGGATGGCCGTGTCGATGGCGCCGGCGACGAGCGGCGGGACGTCCGCGGAGGCGATGGGGACGAAGGTCACCTCCTCGGGCTTGATGCCGGCCCTGCGCAGGACCATCCGGCTCAGGACGTCCGCGAAGCCGCCGACCTCCTGGACGCCGAGCTTCTTGCCCCGCAGGTCCTCGAGCGTCCGGATGGTGGCGCGCACCGTCATGGTCGAGCCGAAGCGCGGCGCCATGCCCAGGATCGCGCGGACGCCGGCCTTGCGCGCCACCGAGACGGCCACCGACGCGCCCGCCCCGGCCCCCGCGTCGAGGGCCCCGCTCACCACGTTGCGGACGACATAGACGCCGCCCTCGAACGTGACGATCTCGACGTCGAGCCCCTCCTGGGCGAAGAAGCCCTGCTCGCGCGCGACCCACGGCGTGATGTGGACCAGGTTCGGCGGCGTGGTCGGCATGCCGAGCTTGAGCTTCACCGCGGGCTGCGCGGCGGCCGGGGCGAGGCCGGCCGCGAGCGTGACGAGCGCCAGGACGACGAGACCGACGACCCCTCGGCTGCGCATGGCGACCTCCCGTGGGCTCAGGCGCGGGTGTCCCGCATGCCCATCGCGCGCTCGATGGCCGCCACGTCCGGCGGGCGCGCGAAGGGGGCCGGAGCGGGCTCGCCCGGGCGCCGGGGGCGACCGATGGCGGCGAAGAAGCGCTCGAGCCCCGGCGGCGCGATCACCCACAGCATCACCAGCTCCTCCGGCCCCTCGTTGAGGATCTCGTGTCGGACGCCGGGACCGAGGAAGCACGCCGTCCCCGGCACCAGCGGATGGCGGACCCCGTCGACGACCACGCGTCCGCGGCCCCGGAAGCACACCTGGAGCTCGACCTGCGCGGCGTGCGCATGCTCGCGCACGCGCCCGCCCGGGGCGATCGTCTGGTAGCCCATGGAGAAGCCCTCGAAGCGGGTCTCGGCCGGCGTCAGCGTGGGATCCGCGTGGCCGCAGGCCGGGACCGGCTGCCAGTAGGACGGCCCCTCGCCGGGCTGGACGACGACGGCGTGCCCGCGGGCGGCCTCGACCTGGCGCCCCGCCCCGTCCGACGCCGCGGGGCGCGCCTCGCTGGACGCCGCCTCGTGGAAACCCATGGCCACCTCCTGGGCCGCCCGGGTCGAGCCCGGGCGGCGGTCGCGGCCGCCGGCGCCGCCGCGCGCCAGTGTACCGCGGTCGGGGTCGGTCGTCGCCCGGGGCGCGCCGGTCGGCCCCGTCGCGCCCGCTCAGCGCGGCGGGATCACCGGCAAGAGCACGTGCGCCGGGCGCTCGGGCCCGCAGTGGAGCGTCACGGCGCGCCCGAAGACCTCCGGCGGACGGTCGCGCGGGTCGTTGTGCTGGAAGGGCCCGACACCGGTGAAGACGGCACCGAGCGTGCCGAGCCCCGGCGCCGGTCCGCCCGGGTACTCGTAGTCGCGCCCGCGCACCGTGAGGCCGAGCCGGCAGCCGGCCGGGATCACCAGGCAGGTGGGCCAGATCTCGACGTCGAGCTCGTAGACCTGCCCCGGCACGAGCGGCTGCTTCTCGTCGTGGGCGTGGTAGGGGCGGTAGGGCAGCGTGAGCTTGGGGTCGAGCTTGCGGTGCGAGGCGCGCAGCCAGCCCTGCGCCACCGGGGTGTGCGGGTCGAGCGCCCCCTGGAAGGTGATCTCCTGGAGGTTCTGCGTGAAGACGCGGACCACGAGGAACAGGTCCGCGTCCGGCGTCTCCGAGGAGACCCAGAGCTTGGCGGCGAGCGGGCCCGTGATCTCCATGGGCTCGGGCAGGGGCGGCGTGAGGAACGTGACCCCGTCGCCGAGGGCGTGGTAGGTCACGTGCCCGGCGCGCGCCGGCGGCGTCGGGGCGAGGGCGAAGTCCGCGGGGCTCAGGTAGAGTCGCGTCCAGCGCGTGCGCGCCAGCGGCCACTCGCCCTCGGCGCGCTCCACGAACCGCTCGCCCGGGTGGCGGACCTGGAGGAGCACCCGCGGCTGGCGCGTCCAGCCCGTGTCCTCGCCCTTGAGGAAGTGGCCGAAGAAGCGCTTCTGGAGCGTCACGCCGTAGTCGGTGTAGAAGTGCGTCCAGTGCTCGAGGCCGTGGACCTCGAGCCACTTCTCCGTGGACGCGGCGCGCACGAAGCCCTCGAAGTTGCCGCGCGGGTGCAGGCCCTGCCCGCCCCAGTTCGCCGCCGAGAGCAGGGGCACCGTGACCCGCGACCAGTCCGGCATGCGGCAGCGCCAGTACTCGTCGCTGGCCAGCGGGTTGCGCCAGCAGTCCTCGTAGAAGTCGCGGCGGTTGGCGCCGAGCTCCTCCTCGGTGAGCGTCTCGGGCCCCGAGACCCAGTCGCCCGTCATCCGGCTCCGGAACCCGCGCGCGCCCCGGCCGTGCTGGACCCGGACCACCTGCGAGGGGAACCAGGTGCGCGCGAAGGTGCAGAGGATCCCGCCGTGGTGGGAGAGGTCGCGGTAGTAGTCGGCGGCGCCCTCCCAGACGCAGATCGCCGCCAGGTGCGGCGGCTGGAGCGCGGCGACCTGCCACTGGTTCATCGCGTAGTAGGAGATGCCGTTCATGCCGACGCGCCCGTTGCTCCACGGCTGGCGCGCGGCCCACTCGATGCAGAGGTAGATGTCGCGCGTCTCCCGCGGCGACCAGAGGTCGAGCACGCCCGGCGAGCGGCCGGCGCCCCGCGAATCCACCCGCACGCACGCGTAGCCGTCGGGTACCCACTTCTCGGGGTCGACCACCTCCCAGTTCTGGTAGCGATTCGTCGAGCCCGCGGCGACGTCGGGGTGCTCGGCGATCATCCGCCGCCACTGGTCGGTGTACAGGTCCTCGAAGTGGAGCCACTTGCCGTACGGCCCGTAGGTGAGGATCACGGGATAGCGCCCGTCGGGAATCGGCCGGTAGACGTCGGCACGCAGCACGATGCCGTCGTCCATCGGGATCGGCACGTCCCAGTCGATCCGCATGCCGTCGCGCACCTCGCTCCGGAACTCCGCCATGGGGCCCCTCCGCCGCATGCTCGCGCTCGCCGCGGCCCGGCGCACGCCGGGCGGGCGCCTCTCTTTAGCACCGCCGCGCGCACGGCATCAAGCCTCGCGCGCCCGGTCGCGCGGGGCGGGCGTCGCCCGCGCGGCGACGTCTCCCGCAGGCCTCCGGGCCCGCGTTGACAGGGCCCGGCCGGTGTCGGAATAACTAACCCACCCCGAGGGCCCCGTCGTTCCGCGCCGCGGAACGGCCCGGCCCCGACCGGAGGAGGGCACCATGCGCGACCGTATGCTCCGGCGACGCAGGTTCCTGAGGGCGGGCCTCGCGGCGGCGATCATCGGGCCCGGGATCCTCGGGCGCTCGCGGGCGGCGACCGCGGGCGCCGAGGAGGACGCGGTCGTCCGCGTCGCGAAGAAGGCCAAGCCGGCCGAGCTCAACGGGATGATCTGGTCGCTCTACTACCGGAACATGCAGCGCCTGGCCGAGGAGTTCCGGAGCCTGACCGGCATCGGCGTGCGCAACATCCAGGACATCAGCATCTTCCAGATCCCCCAGCGCGCCATGGCCGAGGCGCTGGCGCGCTCGCCCGAGTTCGACTTCTTCCACGTCGACTCGAACATGATCCCGTCGCTCGCCTCGGCCGGGCTCCTCGAGCCGCTCGACGAGTACATGGCCGAGACCGGCTACCGGCTCGACATGGTCGGCAACTTCGCCAGCTTCATGCGCTACCGGGGCAAGACCTACGGGATCCCGACCGACGGCAACGTCCACATCCAGTACATCCGCAAGGACTACTTCGAGAACCCCGACGAGCAGAAGGCGTTCGCCGACAAGCACGGCCGGCCGCTCACCTGGCCCCGGACGTGGGAGGAGCACCAGCAGATCGTCGAGTTCTTCCACCGCCCGGAGCGCGGGCTCATCGGCTCGGGCAGCCTCCGCAACCGCGCCAACGGCGTGACGTGGTGGTACATGTACTTCTACAGCGCCGGGGGCTTCCCCTTCACCGACGAGCTCGAACCCGCCCTCGCCACGGGCGCCGGCGAGTACGCGGTCGACGTCTACCTGAACCTCAAGAAGGCCTCGCACCCCGAGGCGCCGAACTGGGGCACGCCCCAGATGATCCCGCAGATCGTCGGCGGCCACGTCTTCTCCGCGCAGTACTGGGACGGCACCTGCCGGCAGATCGAGAGCGATCCCAAGTCGGCCACCCGCGGCAAGTTCCTCTACGGGCTCGTGCCCGGCTCGACGCGCTCGGGCCGGCTCGTGCACCGCTCCATCTCGTCGCCGCTGGCCGCCGTGCTGGTGAACCGCCACAGCCCGCGCAAGCGCCAGGCCGCCTACCTCGCGCTCTACTGGGGCACGCTGCGGAACAGCACCGAGATCGTGAGCCATCCGGAGTGGACCTTCCACGACCCGTGGCACACCGGCCACTTCCAGAGCCCGGAGGTCGAGCAGCGTTACACCCGCGCGGGGCTCGAGGCGATCAAACGCAACCTGCTCGTGACGACGCCGCCCATCTACCTCACCGGGCACCTCGAGTTCCAGGACGCGCTCGCCAAGCACCTGTCGGAGGCCTACATCGGCCAGCTCGCGCCCCGGGAGGTCCTCACGCGCACCGAGGAGGAGTGGCGGCGGCTCGTGGCGAAGATCGGCAAGCGCAAGCTCAAGGAGGAGCTGGCGAGCTACAAGGCCGCGTTCCCCCGGGTCGACGTGCCGAGCTGAGCGCGGAGGCGAGGGGTGTCGCGGCGGCGCGCGCCGGGCGGGCTCTTCCGGTGGGTCGTGCTCACGCCGTTCGTGGCCCTCCTCGCCTTCATCGCGCCCGTGTTCCTCCTGCAGCTCTACGTCTCCCTCCACTCCTGGACCGTCTACCTGACGACCTGGTGGGACGCCGAGTTCGTCGGGTTCGACATGTTCCGGGAGGTGCTGACCGACCCCCGCTTCGGCTGGGCGATCCTGCGCTCCCTCGTCTTCGCGGGCCTGTCCACCGCCGGCTGCTTCGTCGTGGGCTTCGGGCTCGCCCTGTTGATGGCGCCGTCGTTTCGGGGCCACGGCGTCTTCTACACGCTGTTCCTCCTGCCCATGCTCACCGTCCCCATCGTCATCGCCTACACGTTCGAGATGCTCCTCTACCAGAAGGGGCCGGTGAACGGGATCCTGAGCGCGCTCCTCGGTACCGACGTCACCGTGATGTGGCTCGCCGACCCGCGGATCGCGGTGCTCACCACCGTGCTCCTCGAGGTCTGGAACTGGACGCCCTTCGTCTTCATCATCCTGCTCGCCGGCCTGGCAGGGCTGCCGCGCGAGCTCGAGGAGGCGGCCGCGAGCCTGGGCGCGAGCCGGTGGCGGATCTTCCTCGAGGTCAAGCTCCCGCTGCTCCGACCGGTGATCGTGCTCGCCCTGGTCCTGCGGTTTCTCGAGGCGCTCGGCGAGTTCCCGAAGACCTGGGCGCTCTTCCAGGGCGGGCCCGGCACCGCGACGGAGACGATCCCCGTCTACCTCTACCTGACCACGTGGCACTACTTCCACGTCTCCAAGGGCGCGGCCATGTCCTACGTGGTCATGGTGCTCGTGGTCGGCCTGGTCCTGCTGGCGCTGCGCGTGCTGCGGCGCGAGACGCGCGCGCTCGACCGCATGGACGGCGGCCCCGGAGGCGCGCGGTGAGGCGCGCCGCGCGACGCCGGCTGGCGGCGCTCGGCCGCCTGCTCCTGCTCGGGAGTTGGGGACTCGCGGTCGCGTTCCCGATGTACTGGCTCGTCGCGACCTCGTTCAAGCCCGACCACGAGTGGTTCGCCTGGCCGCCCGTGTACTGGACGCGCACGCCCACCCTCGAGAACTACCGCACGGTGTGGCTCGGGGAGGCGCGCGTCTACCGCACCCAGGAGGCGCTCTCGATGCAGAAGCCCTGGCTCGCCCTGCGCCACAGCCTGACGATCGCGCTCCTGGCGACGGGGCTCTCGGTGGCCCTCGGGACGCTGCTTGCCTACGGCGCCTCGCGCTACGGGCTCCTCTCCGAGCGGCGGCTCTTCAACCTGCTCATGCTCCGCATGGTGCCGCCCATCGTCGTGGCGGCGCCGCTCACGCTCTACTACTCGGCGCTCCACCTCCTCGACTCTGTCACCGGGCTCGTGATCGTCTACGTCATCACCACGCTGCCCTACTCGGTGTGGATGACCAAGAGCTTCGTCGACGAGATCCCCCGCGAGGTCGAGCAGGCGGCGGCGATCCTGGGCGCGGGCCGGTGGCGGACGCTCTGGGAGGTGACGCTGCCGCTGATCCGCTCGGGGGTGGTCGCCACCTTCATGTTCGTCCTGATCCTGACCTGGAGCGAGTACCTGATCGCGCTCATCCTGACCAAGACCGAGGTGGTGACGCTCCCCGTGCAGCTCGCCAAGTACGAGGGCTCGGCCGAGGGGCGCGTCTACGGCCGGCAGGCAGCGCTGGCCGTGGGCGTCACGATCCCGCTGATCGTCGTCGGCTGCCTGATCCGCCGGCACCTCGTGCGCGGCTTCAGCTTCGGGATGGTCCGGAGGTAAGGGGTGGCGCGCATCGAGCTCCGCGGGCTGCGCAAGGTCTACCCGGGCGGCGTCGAGGCCGTGACGGGGCTCGACCTCGTGGTCGAGGAGGGCGAGTTCGTCGTGCTGGTCGGTCCCTCGGGGTGCGGCAAGACCACGACGCTCCGGATGATCGCGGGCTTCGAGGAGCCCACGGCGGGCGAGGTCCGCCTGGACGGGCGCGTGGTGAACGACCTGGAGCCGGGGGCGCGCAACCTCGGCATGGTCTTCCAGACGCACGCCCTGTTCCCGCACAAGACGGTCTTCGAGAACATCGAGTTCGGGCCGCGCATGAGGAAGGTCGACCCCGCCACGCGCCGCCGGCGCGTGCGGGAGGTCGCCGCGAGGCTCCACATCGAGCACCTGCTCGACAAGCGGCCGGCGCAGTGCTCGGGCGGCGAGGCGCAGCGCGTCGCCCTCGCCCGGACGCTCGTCACCGAGCCGTGCGCCTTCCTGCTCGACGAGCCCCTCGCGAGCCTCGACGCCAAGCTCCGCCGCGAGCTGCGCGCCGAGATCGACCGGCTCCACCAGGAGCTCGGCCGGACCTTCCTCTACGTCACCCACGACCAGGAGGAGGCGATGACGCTCGCCGACCGCATCGCCGTCATGCGCGAGGGCCGCCTCGAGCAGGTCGGCACGCCACTCGAGGTCTACGCCGACCCGGTCAACCTGTTCGTGGCCGACTTCTTCGGGAGCCCCTCGATGAACCTCCTGCCCGGCCGGGTCCGGCGCACGGCGGGCGGGGCCTGGTTCGAGGGCCCCGGGGTCGCGCTGGCGCTGCCCCCCGCGCTCGCCGGCGCGCCGGAAGGACCGGCCACGCTCGGCGTTCGGCCCGAGCACGTGCGCGTGGGCGGCCCCGGCGCGGCGCCCCTCCGCTGCCGGGTCACGCTCGTCGAACCGCTCGGCAGGGACACCCTGCTCTACCTCGAGCACGGCGCCGCGCGCCCGACCGTGGCCGTCGTGGACGGCGCGGCACCCTACCGGGCCGGCGACGTGCTCGCGGCGGAGCTCGCCCCCGAACGCCTCTACCTCTTTGACGCCGCCGGGCGCCGCGTGCGCCCGCGCGAGGGAGTTACGCCATGACCACCCCGCCGCCCCTTGCCTTCCGTCACGTCGGGATCTACGTGACCGACCTGGCCCGCATGGAGGACTTCTACACGCGCGTGCTCGGCCTGGTGGTCACGGACCGGGGCGCGCGGCCCGACGGGGCCACGCTCGTCTTCCTCTCGCGCGATCCGGACGAGCACCACCAGGTGGTGCTCGTCACCGGGCGCCCGCCGGACGTCGGCTCCAACGTCCTCAACCAGCTCGCGTTCAAGCTCCCGACGCTCGCCGCGCTCAAGGCCATGCACGCGCGCCTGCGCGCGGAGGGGCTGACGGAGTTCCGCGTCGTCACCCACGGCAACGCCTGGTCCATCTACGTCGCCGACCCCGAGGGCAACCGGATCGAGCTCTTCGTCGACACGCCCTGGCACACGCCCCAGCCCTTCGCGGCGCCGTTCGACCTGGACGCCTCGGAGGCCGAGATCCTCGCGCAGACCGAGGCCCTCTGCCGGAGCCGTCCGGGCTTCTGCGCGCGCGCCGAGTGGCGGGCCCGGCAGGCGACGCGGATGGGCATCGGCGCCCCCGCGGAGGTGCCCGCGTGACCCCGGTGCGCGTGGCCGCAGTCGGGGTGGGCGGCTGGGCCCGCGTGCTCGCGGACGCGATCGCCCGCGCGCAGGGCCTCACGCTCGTCGCCTGCACCGGCCGCTCGCCCGAGACCCGCGCCGCGTTCGCGCAGGCCTACCGCTGCCGCGCGCTCCCGAGCCTCGAGGCGGTGCTCGAGGCGGCGGAGGTCGAGGCGGTGCTGATCACCACCCCGCACTCGCTCCACGCCGAGCAGGTGGTGGCCGCCGCGCGGGCCGGCAAGCACGTGTTCGTCGAAAAGCCCTTCACGCTCACCGTCGCCGACGCGCGGCGGGCCGTGGCGGCCTGTCGGCAGGCCGGGGTCGTCCTCGCGGTGGGCCACCAGCGGCGTCGCCACCCGGCGCACCGGGCGCTCAAGCGCCTGCTCGACGCGGGCGAGCTCGGGCGCGTGGCCCAGGTCGAGGGCAACATCTCGGCCGACATCGGGTTCACCCTGAAGCCCGGCATGTGGCGCGCCGACCCGGCCGACACCCCGGGCGGCGCGATGACGAACCTCGGCATCCACCACGTCGACACGTTCCAGTACCTGCTCGGGCCCGTGAGCCGGGTCATGGCCGTCGCCCGCCGCGTGGCGCTGACCGGCGTCCCCATCCAGGACGTGACCGGGATCCTCCTCGAGTTCGAGGCCGGCCCGGTCGGCTACCTCGGCACGTCCTGGATCCACGCCAACCGCACCGCGGCGCTCGCGCTCCACGGCACCGAGGCGCAGGCCTGGGCGGAGGCGGACGGGAGCCGGCTCTTCCTGGCCCGCCGCGGCCGGCCCGAGCGGCAGGAGGTGCCCCTGGCGCCCGCCGACCCGCTCGTCGAGCAGCTCGTGGAGTTCGCCCGGTGCGTGCGCGAGGGTGGCCGGCCCGAAGTGAGCGGTGAGGAGGCCACGCGGAACGTCGCCGTGCTCGAAGCCGTGGTCGAGTCCATCGCCACGGGCCGCGCGGTCGCGGTCCCGGCGGTGGGCGACGGGCCGGGAGGCTGAGCCGGGGGGCGCGCCTCGGCAGCCGCGCGCCCCCGACTCGTGCGACAATCGCGGGCGCCCGGCGCCGGGCGGGGGCGCGGGCACGACCGAACGACGACAAGGAGCGAGCGACCCATGCGACAGATCGGCGTCGGCATCATTGGCACGGGCTGGTGCGGCGGCATCCGGGCGGAGACGTGCGCGGGCCACCCGCTCGTCGCGGGCCTGCACCTCGCCGAGGTGCGCCCCGAGCGGCTCGAGGAGGTCGCCCGGGCCACGGGGGCGCGGACCGCCACCACCGACTACCGCGAGCTCCTCGAGCGCCGTGACATCGACGCCATCTTCATCTCCGCGACCCCGGAGACGACCCACTACCCGATGGCGCGCGACTGCCTGAGCGCGGGCAAGCACGTCTTCCTGGAAAAGCCCATGGCGCTGGAGCTGGCCGAGGCCGACGAGCTGATCGCGCTCGCGCGCCGTCAGGGACTCAAGTTCACCATCGGTTACTCGCAGCGCTTCAACCCCAAGTTCGCCTACGTCCGCAAGTGCGTGCGCGAGGGCGTCATCGGCCGGCCGGTGAGCGCGCTGGTCAGCCGCCACGTCACCCGCAACCTCGGCCGGAAGATCAGCGGACGGATCCGCCTCTCGCCGGCCGCCATGGAGGCCACCCACGACCTGGACTTCGTCCTCTGGTGCCTGGAGCCGGCCCGGCCGGTGCGCGTCTACTCGCAGCAGAACTTCGGGGCCATGCAGGCGGCGAGCGGCGCGCCGATTCCCGACACCCAGTGGATCGCGGTGACCATGGACAGCGGCCTCACGTTCGTCGTGGGCGCCGGGTGGAGCCTGCCGCCCGGCTACCCGAACTTCTCGACCACGTGGATCGAGATGATCGGCACCGACGGCGCGCTCCTCGTGGACGACGGCCACCGGGACATCGTGCTGAGCACGGTCGCCGGCGGCACCGTGTTCCCGCTCTCGACGATGCCGGGCGAGCGGGTCGACCACACCTACGCGGGCCCCATGGCCGCCGAGACCGTGCACTTCCTCGAGGCCGTGGCGTACGACCGTCCGGTCCTGGTGACGCCCGAGCACGCGCGAATGGTCATGGAGGTCTACCTGGCGGCCGACCGCTCGGCCGAGCGCGGCGAGCCGGTGGCCTTGCCGCTCGCGCCCGCGCCCGCCCACGCCGCCGCGTAGCCCGCGCGGGGCGCGGCAGAGCCCGGGGCCCGCGGCGCGCGCAGCGCCGCGGGCCCCAGGTGGACGCTCAGGCCTCCAGGCGCGGCCTGCGCGCCCCTCCTTCGGGAACGACGTCCGACGCCGCGCTGGGGGGCTCCGCGATGCGCGGCGGACCGCCCCGCGAGCCCGCCCGCGCGTGGCCATCCGGCGCCGCGCACGCCCGGGCGGATCCGAGCGATCCCCGGCGCGAGATCGAGGGACGCATGGCGCGGGCCTGCCGCGGCCCTAGAGGTGCGCGGTGTCGGGCTCGAGGCCGAGCAGGAACTGGCCGACCGTCTCGAAGTGGTCGAGCCGGCCTTGCAGCTGCTGCGTCACGGTGTGGAGGTCGCGGAAGCGCCGCTCGAAGGGCGCGCCGACGAACACCGCCGTGCCGCCGGCGGCGTGGTAGGCGAAGTCCCCGACTTGCGTGGCCATCAGGATCGCCCAGCTCGCCGCGAGCCGGAGCCGCACGCGGTGCTCGAGGCTCAGCCGTCCCGCCACGCCCGCCGCCCGCCAGGCCTCGCCCAGGAGCGTGAGCAGCCAGAGCCGCGCCGAGCCCAGGCGCGCCTCGGCCTGCGCCAGGCCCGCCTGGAAGGCCCCGTGCTCGCGCAGCGGGCCGCGCATGCCGCGCGGCACCTTGTCGCGCGCCAGGGCGACGATCGCGTCGAGCAGGCTCCGCGCCACGCCGAGGGCGACGCCCGCGAAGCCCACGGCGAACATCGTGACCATCGGGAACCGGTACAGCGGGCTCGGGTCCCGCGGGCGCGCCTCGTTCTCGCGCGGCACCGTGTAGGCCTCCGGCACGAAGGCGTCGGTGACGGTGAAGGCGTCGCTGCCGGTGCCGCGCAGCCCGATGACATGCCAGACGTCGAGGAGCGTCACGCGCCCGACCGGAAAGAGGAACCACCGCACGCCGGGGCGCCCTTCCGCGGCGTCGGGCCGGGCGCCTTCGGGGTCGGTGACCGCGCACATGCCCCCGACCCACGTCGCGTGGCGGCAGCCGCTCAGGAAATTGAAGGTGCCGGACACCCGGTAGCCCCCGTGGACGCGCACCGCGCGGGCCCCCGCGCCGGGGCCCCAGGCCAGGATCCCGTGGGGCGTGCCGCCGAAGATCTCGCGCGCGACCGCCGGCTCCAGGTAGGCGGCGGCCATGGAGCACCCCGCCGTCTGGCACATGACCCACGCGGTGCTCGCGTCGGCGCGGGCGACCTCCTCGATCACCTCGACGAACGTGACCGGGTCGACCTCGGCCCCGCCGAGCCAGCGGGGGAGCAGGAGCTTGAAGAGGCCGGCGTCGACGAGCTCGTCGAAGAGCGGCTGGACGATGCGGCGCTCCTGCTCGATCTTGTCGGCGGCGGCGACGATCCGCGGGGCCAGCGCGCGGGCGACCGCGCGGTAGTCGGGGGCGGGCTCCATGGCGACGGCGGCATCATAGGCGGCCCGGGCGGCGCCGCGCAAGGCGCCGGGCGCACGGCCGTATACTCGGCCGCGGACCACCGCCGGAGGAGGCGCCCGTGGACAAGCGCATCGCCCTGACCGTGCCCGTGGAGGGCTTCACCCTGGCCGAGCACCCCGACCTCCTGCGGGAGGCCGAGCGGCTCGGCTACCGCGACGCCTGGTCGTGGGAGGCCGACGGGCTCGACGCCTTCAGCCCGCTCGCCGTGGCCGCGATGACGACCCGGCTGCGCGTGGGCACCGCGATCGTCAACGTGTTCACCCGCGGCCCGGCCACGCTGGCCCAGTGCGCGGCCAGCCTGGCCGAGCTCGCGCCCGGGCGGGCCGTCCTCGGCATCGGCGCGGGCTCGCACGTGATCGTCGAGGCGTGGAACGGCGGGAGCTTCCGCCGGCCGGCCACGCGCGTGCGGGAGACGGCGCTGTTCCTCCGTCGCGCGCTGACCGGCGAGCGCGTCGTCTTCAAGGGCGACACGGTCCGCGTGGACGGCTTCCGGCTCGCGCGGCCGCCGGCGCAGCCGGTGCCGATCTTCGTCGCCGCGCTGCGCCCGGGCATGCTGCGCGTGGCCGGCGAGGTCGCCGACGGCGTGATCCTGAACTGGCTGGCGCCGGAGGACGTGGGGCGGTGCGTGGCCGTCGCGCGCGAGGCGGCCCGCGAGGCCGGGCGCGACCCGGCCGCCCTCGAGATCGCCGCGCGGCTCTTCGTCTTCGTGGAGGAGACCCCGGAGGCCGAGACGCACGCGCGCCGCCACCTGGCCGCCTACCTCAACGTCCCCGTCTACCGCGCGTTCCACGAGTGGCTCGGACGCGGCGACGCGCTCGGGCCGATGTGGGACGCCTGGAGCCGCGGGGACCGCAAGGCCGCGCTCGCGGCGATCCCCGCGCACGTGCTCGACGAGCTCGTGCTCCGCGGGCCGACCCCGGCGATCCGGGCGCGGGTGCGCGCCTACCTGGACGCGGGGATCGACACCGCGATCCTGTCGCTCCAGACGACGACGTCCGACCCGCGGCGCCGACAGGAAATCGTTCGCGCGGCGCTCGCCGCCCTCGCGCCCTGAGCGCCGCGCGCGCGGGTGGGCGTCACGGCCCACGGCCCGCCTGGGCTCCCGCGCGCCCTCCGCGCGGGGCCGGCGCGCGGCGGCGTGCCGCAGGTCAGGCGCTCGGCGCGGCGCCCACGATCGCCACGAAGGACACGCACTCGCCCGGCGCGCCGCCGAGGTTGTGCGTGAGCGCGAGCCGGCGCCCGCGGGCCACGGAGGGGATCTGCCGGGGCCCGGCCTCGCCGCGGAGCTGGAGCCAGGCCTCGAAGAGCATGCGCAGGCCCGACGCCCCGATGGGATGGCCGAAGGACTTGAGCCCTCCGTCGGGGTTGACCGGGAGCTCGCCCTCGAGGTCGAAGACGCCGGCCAGCACGTCCTTCCACGCCGTGCCGCGCGCCGAGAAGCCGAGGTCCTCCATGAGCACGAGCTCGGTGGGCGTGAAGCAGTCGTGCACCTCGGCCATGGCGAGCTCGGCGCGCGGGTCCTTGACCCCGGCTTGCGCGTACGCGTCGGCCGCGGAGGCGACGACCTCCGGGAACGTCGTGTAGTCGTAGGCCGGGTCCAGGGGGCCGGCCCCGGCGCCCGCGACGAACGCGAGGCCCTTCACCCAGAGCGGCCGGTCGGTGTAACGGTGGGCGTCCTCGGCGCGGACGACGATCGCCGCGGCCGCGCCGTCGCTCACGCCGGAGCAGTCGAAGATGCCGAGCGGGCCCGCCACGAGGGGCGCGCAGGCGATCGTCTCCTTCGCCACCTCGCGCCGGAACTGCGCGCGCGGGTTCCGCGCGCCGTTGCGGTGGTTCTTCCAGGCGATGTGGGTCAGGACCTCGCGGAGCTCGGCCTCGCTCAGGCCGTACTTCCGCGCGTACGCCGGGGCGAGCAGGCTGAACATGGCCGGCGCGGTGAGCGGGGCGTGCGTGCCGTCGCCCGGCCGGCCGATGCCCGGCAGGCCCGAGTAGCCGGAGTCCTTGAGCTTCTCGACGCCGATCGCCATGGCCACGTCGTAGGCGCCCGCCGCCACCGCGTAGCACGCGTTGCGGAAGGCCTCCGAGCCGGTGGCGCAGAAGTTCTCCACCCGCGTGACCGGCTTGCCCTCGATCTTGAGCGCGCGCGAGAGCATGAGGCCGCTCGCGCCGCTGAAGAGCGTGCCGAGCCAGAACGCGTCCACCTGCGCGAGCTCGAGCCCGGCCGAGGCCAGCGCCTCGCGCGCGGCCTCGACGAGCAGGTCCTCGGGGCCCCGGTCCCAGTGCTCGCCAAACGCCGTGCACCCCATGCCCACGATCGCCACCCGGTCACGGATCCCGTGGCTCGCCATCGCGTGTCCTCCTCGACGTCCCCGGGCGCGCCCGTCGCGCCCGGCCGCCGCCCGCGCGGGGCGCGCGGCGTCCCGCCTACCGCACCGGCCGCGCCTTCCAGAAATAGTTGTGGATCCCGTCGGCGGTCAGCAGCCGGCGGAAGGTCATCTCCACGCGGTCGCCGATCCTGACCGCCTGCGGGTCCACGTCGGTCAGCTCGCACGGGAACCGGCCGCCGCCCTCGAAGTCCAGCACGGCCACGACCATCGGGGGCGACGGCGAGAAGGCGAGCCGGTCCACCGTGAAGGTCGCGATCGTCGCCGGCACCTCGCTCATCCGCTCGGGCGCCATGCGGTCCACGGCGTGGCAGCGCACGCACACGCGCTGGGGCGGCAGGTGGCGGGTCCCGCAGGCCTGACAACGGCTCCCGGTGAACGCGAACTTCCACGCCTCGCGCCGGAACGCCGCCGGGGCCTCCGGCGGCTCGGGTGCCGGCCGGCGGGGCGGCTCGCGCTCGAGCCAGCCGCGCCAGGTCAGGTAGGTCGCGTAGCCGACCCGTCCCCGCGCGGACGCGAGCAGCCCTGCGACGGTCGCGGCGGGCGTGCGCTCCGCGACCGCCGCGGTGGTGCGCCAGACCGTGGCGTCGGCGCCGTCCGCGAGGGAGAGCACCGCGAGCAACTGGTCCGGCCGGGCGCGGTCGAGCGCGTCCGCGAGCAGCAGCCCGGCGTGCGCGGCGCCGGTGTTGCCGACGGCCTCCGTCAGGTCGTCGCCGAGCGCCTCGCGGCGGACGCCCGCCGCAGCGGCCACGCGCTTCACCGCCCGCCCGTGGGGTCCGGCGACGATCAGCCGGTCGAGCGCCTGCGCGGTGACCCCGGCCTGCTTGAGCGCCTCGGCCAGCGCGGCCTCGCCGAGCGGCGCGTAGGCGGCCTCGCCGAACCGCTCCTCCCACTGGCGCGAGGCGCGCGCCCCCGGCACGCGCCACCGGTCGAGGAACTCCGCGGTCGCGGAGGCGACCCCGAGGGGTTCGGCCAGCACGCGCGTGTCCGGCGCGTCCTCGCTGACCAGGACGGCGACCGCCGCGTCGCCCCCCTCGCGCTCGTCGGCGCCGCCGGGCAGGCCGGTCCGCAGGTCGCTCAGGACCGCGAGCGCCGGGCCGCGGGCGTCGAGGGCGCACCGCACGGCGCCGGCGGCGGAGCGCACGGCGCCCACCATGTCCACCGCCATCGTCGCGGGCGGCAGGTCCAGCGCGGCGTGGATCGCCGTCGCGTTGGTCTTGTCCAGGTAGGCGGGGACGGTGGTCGCGAAGTAGAGCACGGCGGGCGCCGGGCCGCGCCAGCCCCGCAGCGCCGCCCGAGCCGCCTCGACGCCCATCGACGTCGTGTCCTCGTCGTAGGCGGCGACGGTGCGCGTGCCGGTCCCGGCCGGGACGCCCAGCGCCTCGGCGATCGCCCGACGCTCGAGGCGCCAGTAGGGCAGATAGGCACCATAGGCGGCGATGCCCCGCATCGGCCGCTATCATACGCGCCCGGCGCGGGTGCGGCGTCAGGCCGGGGGCGGCGCGCCTTCCGGCGGCGGCTCGATCGCGACGGGCGTCGGGGGCCGGCGCAGCAGGGCGGCGTCGCGGTCGGCCAGCGCGCGCTCCAGCCCCGCGACGCGCCCCTCCAGGGAGCGCGCCCGCGCGCGCCAGTGCCAGGCCCGGATCGCGAGCGGGACCGCGGCGACGACGAGGCCCGCGGCCAGCGCGACCAGCACGACGCCGGCCAGCGGCACGTCGCTCAGCGTCCAGACGAGAAAGCGGACGCTCGTCGGCTCGGTGTTCTGGAGGGCGAACACCGCCACCGCGGCGGCCAGGAGGGCCACGACGAGGTAGCCGAGCACGGGCCCGTCACCGGTCCAGGAACCCGCGCCCTTCGTCGGCGAGCCGGTCGAGGAGCGGGGCCGGCGTCCAGAACGGGTCGCCGGTCCGCCGGTGCCACTCGCGCAGGCGGTCGCGGATCGTCCGGAGCCCCTGCTGGTCCGCCCAGTACATCGGGCCGCCGCGGTACACCGGCCACCCGTACCCGTAGACCCAGATCACGTCGATGTCGCTCGCGCGCAGCGCCTTGCCTTCCTCGAGGATCCGCGCGCCCTCGTTCACCATCGGGTAGAGCAGCCGCTCGAGGACCTCCTGGTCGGAGATCTCCCGCCGCGTCACGCCGAGCTCGCGCGAGACCTCGAGGATGATCCGCTCGACCTCCGGGTCCGGCCGCGGCGTGCGGTCGCCGGGCGCGTAGCGATAGAACCCCGCGCCCGTCTTCTGCCCGAAGCGGCCGAGCTCGCAGAGGCGGTCGAAGACCGGCGAGCGGACCCCGCGCCCCTTGCGGATGCGCCAGCCGACGTCGAGGCCGGCCAGGTCGGCCATCGCGAACGGCCCCATGGGGAAGCCGAACTCGACGAGCACGCGATCGACCTGCTCCGGCAACGCGCCCTCCTGGAGCAGGCGCTCGGCCTGGACGCCCCGCTGGTGGAGCATCCGGTTGCCGACGAACCCGTAGCAGACGCCGACGACGACCGGGACCTTCCCGAGTCGACGCCCGACCGCCATGGCGGTGGCCACGGCCGTCTTCGACGCCCGGGCCCCGCGCACGACCTCGAGCAGGCGCATCACGTGCGCGGGGCTGAAGAAGTGCATGCCCACGACGCTCTCGGGTCGACTCGTCGCCGCGGCGATCTCGTCGACGTCGAGGGTCGACGTGTTGGTGGCGAGGACGGCCTCGGGCCGCGCGACCTTGTCCAGGCGCGCGAAGACGTCCTTCTTGATCGGCATCTCCTCGAAGACCGCCTCGATCACGAGGTCGGCGTCCCCCACCGCTTCGAGGTCGAGCGTGCCCTGGATCAGCGCCATGCGGCGCTCGACGTCCTCGCGGCTGAGCCGGCCCCGCGCCGCGCTGGCCTCGTAGTTCCGGCGAACGACGCCGAGGCCGCGCTCGAGCGCCTCGCGCGACACGTCGACGACCGTCACCGGGATGCCGACATTGGCGAAGCACATGGCGATGCCGCCGCCCATCGTGCCCGCGCCGATCACCGCGGCCTTGTGCACCTCGCGGATCGGCGTGTCCGGCGGGATGTCGGGGATCTTCGCCGCCTCCCGCTCGGCGAAGAAGAAGTAGCGTTGCGCCCGGGACTCGGGCGAGTGGAGCAGCTCGAGGAACAGCTCGCGCTCCCGGGCCAGCCCCTGCTCGAACGGCAGCTCGACGGCCGCCTCCACGGCCTTGATGCACGCCTCGGGCGCGCGGAAGCCGCGCGTCTGGCGGGCGATCGCCTTGCGAAACTCGCTGAAGATCTCGGGGCGCCCGCGCGCGGCGGCGATCCGCTCCTCCATGTCGCGGACCTTCCGCAGCGGGCGCGCCTCCGCGACCACGCGCTCGGCGAACGCGATCGCCCCCGCCAGCAGGTCGCCCTCGACGAGCTCGTCGAGCAGGCCCAGACGCCAGGCCTCCTCCGCGCCGATCGGCTCGCCGCTCACGATCATCTCGAGGGCCTTCTCGACCCCGACCACGCGGGGCAGGCGCTGCGTCCCGCCGGCGCCCGGCAGCAGCCCGAGCTTCACCTCGGGCAGGCCGAGCCGCGCGGTGCGGACCCCCACGCGCCAGTGGCACGCGAGCGCGACCTCCAGGCCGCCGCCGAGCGCGGTGCCGTGGATCGCCGCGACGACCGGCTTCGGGCTCCGCTCGATGACGTCGAGCACCTGCGGGAGCAACGGCTCCTGCGGCGGCTTGCCGAACTCGGTGATGTCGGCGCCCGCGAAGAAGGTGCGCCCGGCGCAGGCGACGACGAGCGCCGCCGCGTCGGCGTCGGCCAGGGCGCGCTCGAGGCCGTCGCGCAGGCCCACGCGGACGTGGTGGCTCAGCGCGTTCACGGGCGGGTTGTCGACGGTGATCACGGCCACGCGGCCGCGGCGGTCGAGGCTGACGGACGGCGTGAGCTGGACCATGGCTCCCCCGGCTGGCTCGGCGTGCCCCGATGATACCGCGGGCGCTCCGGGCGCGGCCCGTTCGTGCGCGGCGGCGACGGCCGTGCGCCCCGGCCCGGGACGCGCCGGGGCCCGGCCGGGCCCGAGGGCGGCGCGCGCCGGCCGGCCCGGCCCCGGGGTCACGACCATCCGGGGGCGGCTCGCGGCGCCGAGCGGAGGCCGCGCGCGGTGGGATAAGGTGGACGCGGCGCCCGGGCCGACGCGCCCGCGCCGATCACGCGAGCAGGGAGGGTGCCATGGCCACCGAGCAAACCAAGACCGCAGGCGCGATCAGGGCGGGCAGCGGCCGCTACGTGTTCGACCTGGCCCGACTGCAGGCCATCGACGCGGGCCCGGGCTACTCCACCTCTCACGGCCCGGTGGTCGAGGGCGAGCGCATCCAGGTCGGGCTCATGCGCATGCCGAAGGGGACGGGCAGTCGCCCCCACCACCACCCCAACGAGCAGTGGATCTACGTCCTCCGCGGCACGCTCGAGGTCGAGGTCGCCGGCGTGCGGTCACGCGCCCCGGCCGGCACGCTCGTCTACATCCCCGCGAACGCGGTGCACTCGGCCCAGGCGACGCCGGACGAGGACGTGCTGTTCTTCACCGCCAAGGACACCTCCCACGGCATCGCGGGCATCCCCGTGTAGGTGGGGGCCGGCGCCGCGCGCCGCCCGTGGCGGCAGGCGCGCGGCGACCCGGCGCGGCGGGTGCGGGGCGGCCGGCCCGCGCGGGCGCAGCCGCCGCCCGCCGGGAACGGCGGGCGCGGCGCCGTGGGTCGACCGCGCGGCGGTCGGCGGCGCCGCGCCCGCGACCTGGCGACCGCTACTTGATGTAGCGCTCCTCCCAGTAGTAGTCGCGCGCCGCCTCGACGGCGCCCCACATGAGCTTGCGGTAGGGCACGACGGTGGCGGCGTAGGCGCGCATCGACTCGTAGACCTTGCGGAAGAAGGGATCGCGCGACTCGCGTTCGGCCAGGCGGTCCCAGGCCTTGAGGACGGCGGTGTGGACCGCGGGGGGCGTCCGGACGATGTTGACGCCGTGCTTGTCCCGCAGGTCGCGGAGGACCGTGCTGCTCTCCTTGGTGATCCGCGCCCAGTAGTCGATGTAGGTCTGGTCCACGGCCGCGCGGACGATCGCCTGGAGGTCGGGCGGCAGCGCGTCCCAGACCTTCTTGTTGATCTCGAGCTCGCAGGTGGTCGTGGGCTCGTGCATGCCCGGCAGGTAGTAGTACTTGAGCACGTCCTGGAAGCCCATCAGCACGTCGGCCTGCGGGAAGGCCCACTCGGCGGCGTCGATCACGCCCCGCTCGAGCGCGGGGATGATCTCGCCGCCGGGCAGGACCACGGGGGACATGCCGAACTCCCGGTAGAGGTCGGCGATCACCCCGGGCACCCGGTACTTGAGCCCCTTGAGCTCCTCCACGCTCTTGAACGGCTTGCGGAACCACCCCATCGCCTGCGGGTTCGAGGTGATCACCGGGAACGCGACGATGTCGAGCTTGAGGACCTGCTGGTAGAACTCCTGGAGCAGCTCCCAGCCCCCGCCGTGGTACATCCAGCCGTAGAAGTCCCAGAGGTCCATGCCGAACGGCCCGCCGGGCGCCCCGGTGAACAGGTGGGCCGCCTTGTGCTTGCCCACCCAGTAGTAGGAGCACGAGTGGGCGGCGTCGATGACGCGCCGGTGGGCGGCGTCCAGGACCTCGAAGGCGGGCACGACGGCGCCGGCGGGGTAGATCTCCCACTTGAGCCGGCCGCCGGAGAGTCGCTCCACCCGCTCCGCGAGCGGCTTGAGGTTGTGCGCGAAGGCCGGGTCCGTGGTCGGCCAGCTCGCGCCGACCTTCCACACGAGGGGCTTGGCCGGGGCCCGGCCCGGCGCCTGGGCCGCAGCCTCCTGCCAGGCCTGGACGGCGAACAGCGCCGCGAGGACGAGCGCCAGGGCGCACACCCCGCGGACGAGCCAGCGGACGGCGAACGTCGAGCCTCTCATAGGGCCACCTCCGTGCGGTGAGCGAGGACTCGTCGTGGGACGACGGCGCAGAGAGGGTATGCACGCGCCCGGGGCGTCGGTCAAGCGAGCGGGTCGGCGCCGCGCCGACGCGGCCCGCCGCGGGCCCGCGCGGGCAGGCGGGCGCCGCGCCGGCTGTCACAGCCCGGCGCGGCTCCGGCCGCGGACGGCGGGATTCACGACGTTCAGCGGCCACTGCCCGGTCAGCACCCGCCGCACCTCCGCGGGCGCGCCCGCCTGGAGCGCGGCCATGGCCTCCTCGCTGTACCACGCCGCGTGCGGGGTGAGGATCACGTTGTCTCGCCCGCGGAGGGGGTGGGCGTCGGGCAGGGGCTCGGGGTCCGTGGTGTCCAGCGCGCAGCCGGCCAGGCGGCCGGCGTCGAGCGCCCGCACGAGCGCCGCCGTGTCGACGATGGGCCCGCGCGCGCAGTTGATCAGCCACGCCGTGGGCTTCATCAGGGCGAAGGCCTCGTCGCCGATCAGCCCGCGCGTCTCGCGCGTGAGCGGCGCGTGCAGCGACACGAAGTCCGCGGCGCGGAGCAGGTCCGCGAGCGCCACCCGTTCGCCGGGCGCGCCGGCGCGCCCCGGCTCCACGAAGGGATCGTGGTAGAGGATCCGCAGGCCGAGCGCCGCCGCGCGCCGCGCGACGGCGCGGCCGATGTTGCCGAATCCCACGAGCCCGAGCGTCCGGCCCGCGAGCCGGAAGATCGGCTTGCCCGGCGGGACCTCCCAGCGGCCCGCCCGCACCAGGCGGTCGTAGAGCACGACCTTGCGCGCGCACGCGAGCAGGAGCGCGAGCGCGTGCTCGGCGACCTCGTCGATGCAGTAGGTCGGGTTGTTGGTGACGATGATGCCGGCGGCCGTGGCCGCCTCGAGGTCGATCGTGTCGACGCCGATGCCGTACCGCGCGATGATCTTGCAGCGCGGCATCCGGGCCATGACCTCGGCCGTGATCGGGCCCGCGTAGGTGGTGAGCAGCCCGTCGCAGTCGGCGGCCTCGGGCAGGAACTCCTCGGGCCGCGTGGCCTTGAGCGCCACGAGCTCCGCGACGTCCTCGAGCGTCCGGCGCTCGACGTCGAGCGACTCCCAGACGTAGTCCGTCAGGACGACCTTCGCCTTGCGGGTCATCGCGCGCGTCGGGCCGCGCCCCTCACCGCTTGAGCCCCACGTAGTGCATGAGGTAGCGCGACGTCTCCACGGCCACGGGGAGGAACCCCGCCTCCGCCAGGTCGTGCGCGAGCTCGGCGGGCGCGTACATGTGGAAGTAGACCGCGCTGCCCGAGCGCGCCGCGCTCACCCGCACGCCGAGGCGATCGCCGACCTCCCACGCGGGCCGCCGGCCGAGCGCCGTGAGCAGGCGATGGGCCCGGGCCGCGGCGGCGAAGAACAGCCGGTACTGCGGGGTGGCCTCGCGCGACTGGGTCTCGACGAGCACGCGCCCGCCCGGCCGGAGCACCCGCCACGCCTCGCCGAGCGCCCGCAGGCGGTCGGCCCGCCCGGGAATGTAGCTCAGCGTCGAGCCGAGGAGGAGCACGGCGTCGAACACGCCGGCGGGGAATGCGAGGGCGCGCGCGTCCATGACGCAGAAGCGCGCGGCGAGCCCGAGTTCCCGGGCGAGCGTCACCGCCTCGCGCACCATCGCCGCCGTGATGTCCACCCCCACCACGCGGTGCCCGCGGCGCGCCGCCCCGAGCGCCGTGCGCCCGGCCGCGCACCCGACGTCGAGCACGACCGAGCGCGGGGCGAGCCACCGGGCCAGGAACGCCGCCTGGGACGGCGTGGGCCCCGCCAGGGCCTCGGCCCGGTGCGCGGCGACTTCCGCCGGGTGGGCGTACTTCCGGCGCACCGTGTCCTCGAGGGCGCCGCGCGGCGGCGCGAGGCCGAGGAGCAGGGCGGCGGACCGCGTGACCGCGGCCAGGCTCTCGAGGGCCGTCACGAGCCGCGCGCCGGCCTGCAGCCGGCGACTGTTCCTCGCCTTGCGCACCTCCACCCCGCCCGTGCCCCAGGACGCGCGCCGGATCGGCCTCCGCGGCGCGCCCCGGCCGGCGCGTCCCCGCTCCGGGCCGACACGGTGCAAGAGGCGCGCCCGACGGGCGGACCGGCTCGCGGCCGGGGACGGTGGGGCCCATGGCCTCAGTACCGGTTCGCGATGGGCAGGGTCTCGGCCGGGAAGAGCGTGATGACCCGCGCGCCCGACGGCGTCACGATCACCTCCTCCTCGATGCGCGCGGCCGAGATCCCGTCGGTCGCCGGGCAGTAGGTCTCCACGGCGAAGACCATGCCCGCCTGGATCTCCATGGGGTCGTCGAAGGAGTTCAGCCGGCTGATGATGGGCCGCTCGTGCAGGCCGAGCCCGATCCCGTGGCAGAAGTTGAGACCGAACGCCGCCATCTCGGATTCGAACCCGATCTCGGTGGCGGGCGGGAAGGCGCGCGCGATCTCGTCCGTGCCCACGCCGGGCTTGATGCGGCTGATCGCCTCGTCCATCCACTCGCGGGCGCGGCGGTAGGCGTCGATCTGGGCCTGCGTGGCGCGCCCGACGTTGAACGTGCGGTAGTAGCAGGTCCGGTAGCCCACGAACGACATGATGATGTCGAAGAACGCCTGGTCCCCGGGGCGGATGAGCCGGTCGGTGAAGTTGTGCGGGTGGGGGTTGCAGCGCTCGCCGGAGATGGCGTTGATCGCCTCCACGCAGTCGGCGCCCATCGCGTAGAGGCGCTGGGTGGCGAGCGCCACGATCTCGTTCTCGCGCACGCCGGGCTTGAGCGCCTCGTAGATGTCCTGGTAGACGCCGTCGACCATCGCCGCGGCCATGTTGAGCAACGTGAGCTCGTCCTGGCTCTTGATCATGCGCGCCTCGAGCATCGCCTGCTGACCGTCGACCACGCGCACGCCGAGCTCCTGGAGCGCGAAGAGGAAGGGCGGCTCGACGACGTCCACCCCGAGCGGCATGCCGGCCACGCCCTCGGCCTTGAGGATGTCGCGGATCTCCCGGGCGGCCTGCGTGAAGAGCCCGGCCCGCGGCGAGACCGCGCCGCGCAGGCCGACCATGCCGGCGAGCGACTGGCGCGCGGGGATCCAGGGGGCGTAGAGCCGGTGGTGGCGCGCGGCGGAGCCGAAGTCCCACACCCAGGGCTCGCCGGTGCCCGTCAGCAGGCACCAGCGCGTGAGCTTGTCGCGCGCCCACTCGCCGATGACCGTGCTCGAGATGTAGCGGATGTTGTGCTGGTCGAAGACCAGGAGCGCGCCCAGGCCCGCGCGGGCCATCGCCTGCCGGACGCGACCGAGCCGGTAGGCGTGCAGGCGGCGGACGTCGACGCGCTCCTCGAAGTCCACCTGCATGGGCCCCGGGGCCTGGAGCGGGCGGTCCCAGCGGTGGCCGGGGTCGGGAGCCTCGGGCGGGCGCGGGCGCGCGGCCCGGGCCGGCCGGGCGACGGGCTTCGCGGACGGCTTGCGAGCCATGGCGATCCTCCTCGTCCGGGGGTGCGCCGTTACTCTACCGCAGCCCCCGCGGCGCGGGCGGTTGACCACGCCGGGCCGCGGCGGCTACGCTCGCCCGACGCGAGAGGTCCCACGCGAGGCGCGAACGATGCTCGGACTCACGCTGGACCAGGCCAGGCGGATCGTCGACGCGGCGCTCGCCCGGGCGCGCGAGCTCGGGTGCGCGCCCCTGGCCGTCGCCGTGCTCGACGCCGGCGGGCACCTCAAGGCCTTCGCCCGCGAGGACGGCGCGGGCATCCTCCGACCGCAGATCGCGACGGCCAAGGCCTGGGGCGCCCTCGGCATGGGGTTCGGCTCGCGCGCCCTGGTGCGGCGCGCGGCCGACAGCCCGGCGTTCTTCGGCGCGCTCTACGCCGTCTCGGAGGGGCGCGTGGTGCCCGTGCCCGGCGGCGTGCTCGTCCGCGACCGCGCGGGCGGTGCGATCCTCGGGGCGGTCGGCATCTCCGGCGACACCTCGGACCGCGACGAAGCCTGCGCGCTGGCGGGGATCGAGGCCGCGGGGCTCGCGGCCGACCCCGGCGCGTAGCGACGCCCGGCGCTCGCACCCGGGGCGGCCCGCCGGGCCCCGCTCACCGGTCGCCGGCCCAGACGCGCCGGTAGTGCGCGGCGAGTTGCTCGCGGACGGTGCGCAGGTCGGGGCGACGCCGGGCGGCCACGTAGGCCTCGCGCACGGCCGGGTCCCCGAAGTCCAGCGTCGGCGAGGCGCAGCACATCACCGACCGCGGGTCGTCGACGTGCTCGAGCCCGAGCGCGTGGCCCAGCTCGTGGGCGACCACCTGGTAGAAGACCGTCTCGCGAGGCGTCCGCCCGCGCGCGTGCGGCGCCACCACGCGCACCTCCACCGGGGGCTCGATGACGCCGCGCGCGTCGGCGTGCACGCGCGCGGCCCCCATCACGCCCGGCTCCCCCTCGGCGACGAGCGTGAGCCGCACCGCGGCCTCCGCCGGATCGGGCACGGGTCGGAAGACCGCGAGCCCGAGGGCCTCGAGGGCGACCGCGTTCCAGTCGGCCACGGCGCGCGCGGCGGCGGCGTCGAGGTCGGGGTCGCCGGTGGGCGCGAGGTACACGCTCAGAGGGAACCGCGCCCGCGGGTGCCCCGCGGGGCCCGCGACCTGGACCTCGGAGGCGCCGGCCAGGGCGGCGCCGAGGAGCAGGGCCGCGAGCAGGCCGGGCACGGTGACGCGGCGCATGCCGGATTGTACGCTCCGCCCCGATGACGATCGAATGCGTCACCGACCCGCTCGATGCGCGCCTCGAGGCCTACCGCCGCGCGCGCGACCCGGCGTGGCGCCGCACCGCAGGGTGCTTCGTCGTCGAGGGCAGGCTCCTGGTCGAGCGGCTGCTCGGCGGCTCGCGCTTCCGCGCGCGGTCCGTCCTGGCGACGCCGGGGGCCGTCGCGCGCCTGCGCCCGTTCCTCGACGCGGCGCCCGACCTCACCGTCTACGTGGCCGAGCCGGCCGTGCTCCACACCGTCCTGAGCTTCACGTTCCACCGCGGGTGCCTCGCCCTCGCGGAGCGCGGGCCCGAGCTGTCCCCGGCGACGCTGGTCGCGCCGGGGGGCCGCCGGTGCCTGCTCGTGCTCGACCGGGTCGCGGACCCGGTGAACGTCGGCGCCCTCGTCCGCAACGCGCGGGCCTTCGGCGCGGCCGGTGTCCTGTGCGCGCCGGGCACCGCCGACCCGCTCGCCCCGAAGGCCGTCCGCGCCTCGGCCGGCGCCGTGCTCGCCCTCCCCGTCGCGACGCTCGCAGACTGGCCCGAGGGGCTCGAGGCGCTCCGGCAGGCCGGCTACGCGCTCGTGGCGCTCGCGCCGGACGGCGCCGTGGAGCTGCGCGAGCTCGGCGGGCCGCGGCCGGTCCCGGCGCGGCTCGCCCTGCTCGTGGGCGCGGAGGGCGCCGGGCTCGACCCCGCCGCGCGTCGGCGGGCGGACCTCACCGTCCGGATCGCGATGGCTCCGGGCGTCGACTCGCTCAACGTCGCCGTCGCCGCCGCCATCGCGCTCCATCACCTCGCCCGCGCGGACTGACGCCGCGGGGCGCACCGACGCGCCCGGATTGACCCGGCGCCGATAATGGGGGAGGTGCCCATGTTCTCGCGTCACGTGCGGACTCGCCTCGGCGGCTGGCCCCTCGGCCTCGTCCTCGCGGTCGCGGGCCTCGCGGGCCTGTCCGGGCCGGCGGCCGCCCATCACGGGTGGAGCGCGTACGACGCCGGCACGGTCCTGACGCTGACGGGGACGATCGTCGAGGCCGGCTACGAGCACCCGCACGCCTTCGTGCGCCTCGAGGTGCCCGGGCGGACCTGGCTCGTCGTGCTGGCCCCGCCCTCGCGCATGGAGCGGCGCGGCGTCACGCGCGCGATGCTCGCGCCGGGGACGCGCGCCGTCGTCGTCGGGTACCCGCATCGCGACGACCCCCAGGAGATGCGCGCCGAGCGCATCACGCTCGACGGCCGGACGACCGAGCTGCGCTGATGCGGCCGCCGGGCGGCCCCGCCTGGCTGGCGTGGCTGGAGCACACGCCCGTGGCCGTGGCGATGCGGGAGTGGCTCTGGCTCTACCCCGCGGTCGAGATCGTCCACATCGTCGGCTTCGTGGTCCTCGTGGGCGCGGTGTTCGCGTTCGACCTGCGCCTGCTCGGGCTGGGCGCGGGACTCCCGGTGCGGGGGCTCGCGGCGCACCTCCTGCGCTGGGGTCGCTGGGGCGCGCTCCTGATCGTGCCCTCGGGCGTGCTGATGTTCGCCGCGCACGCCACCGAGATGGCCGCCAACCCCGCCTTCCGCCTGAAGCTCGCGCTCATGGCCGCAGCGCTCGTCAACGCCGCCGTCTTCCACCGCGTGCCGTTCCGCTCGGTGGCGGTCTGGGACACCGGGCCGCGCGCGCCGGTCGCCGCGCGCCTGGCGGGCGCGCTCTCGCTCCTGCTCTGGACGGGCGTGATCGCCTGCGGCCGCCTGCTCGCGTACCTCTGAGCCGGGCGGCCGCGCCCCGTCACCCCTCGAGCGGCGCCGCGGCGGGCACGCGCGCGGGCGCCGGCGTCGGCGGGCGCGCGCGCCCCAGGCCGAGCAACAGCGGCAGCACTCCGAGGAACACCAGCGCGAGATAGCGGAAGTCGTCCAGGAAGGCGAGCAGCAGCGCCTGCCGCTGGACGGTCGCGTCGAGCAGCGCCCACGCCCGCTGCTCGGCGGTCACCGGGTCCGCGCCCTGCGCGGCGAACGTCGCCGCGAGCGCTTGGAGCCGGTGCCACACCTCCGGCTCGTAGAGGCTCACGTGCTCCACCAGGCGGGCCCGGTGGCCCTGCGCGCCGCGCTCGAGCAGCGTGGCCATCACCGCGATGCCCAGGCTGCCCCCGACGGTGCGGATGAAGTTGAAGAGGCCCGAAGCGTGTCCGACCTCGCGCGGCGGCACCGCGCCGAGCGCGAGCGTGGCCAGGGGGACGAAGATCAGCCCGATGCCGAAGCCCTGGATGAACCGCGGCAGCGCGACCTGCCAGAAGGTCGCCTCGAGCGTGAGGCCCGCCATCAGGGCCATCGCGATCGCGCTCAGGAGGCAGCCCGCGCCGATCACCCAGCGGGGGTCGAGCCGGTTGGCCAGCGCGCCCACCACCGGCATGACCATCAGCGTGGCCACGCCCCCGGGCGCGAGCGCCAGGCCGGCCAGGAGCGCGGTGTAGCCGAGGAGCATCTGGGTGAAGAGCGCGGCCAGGACGATGATGGCGTAGAAGGCGACGCCCACGACCAGCATGACGAGCGTCGCCACCGCGAACGTGCGGTGCCGGAGCACGCGCAGGTCCACCACGGGGTCGCGCGCGCGGAGCTCGTGCGCCACCAGGAGCGCGAGCGCCACGAGCGCGACCGCGGTCACGCGCGTGATGAGCGGCGACGCGAACCAGTCCTCCCGCTGCCCGCGGTCGAGCACGAACTGGAGCCCGCCCACGCCCACCACCAGGAGCGCGAGCCCCGGGAGGTCGATGCGCTGCACGCGGCCCCGCGTCGCGACGGGCTCGGGCAGGACGGCCTGCGCCAGCACGAGCGCCGCGGCGCCGACGGGGACGTTGATGTAGAAGACCCAGCGCCAGCTCCAGTGGTCCGTGATCCAGCCCCCGAGGACCGGCCCCACGATGGGCGCGAACATGATCCCGACGCCCCACACCGCCATGGCCATGCCGTGCCGCTCGCGCGGGAACGCCTCGAGCATCGTCGACTGCGAGAGCGGCACCAGCGGTCCCCCCGCCAGGCCCTGCACGAAGCGCGCGACGACGATCGCCGTGAGCGAGGGGGCGGCGCCGGCCGCGGCCGAGGCCAGCGTGAAGGTGGTGACGGCGAGCAGGTAGAGCCGCCGCCGCCCGAGCAGGTCGATCAGCCAGCCCGAGATCGGCAGGCTGATGGCGTTGGCGACGAGGAACGAGGTGAGCACCCAGGTGATCTCGTCCACGCCGGCCGACAGCGAGCCCCGCATGTGGTCGAGGGCGACGTTGGCGATCGTGACGTCGAGGATCACCAGGATCGTCGCCGTCATGGTGCAGACGGCGACGAGCCACCGCCGCAGGGCCGGCCCGACGCTCACCCGCGCGCGCCGCTCACCGGACGTGGATGGTCGGCACCACCGACATCCCGGGCACGAGCAGCCGCCGCCCCTCCTGCCCCGGCTCGAGCACGAGCTTGACGGGGATGCGCTGGACGACCTTCACGAAGTTGCCGGAGGCGTTCTCGGGCGGCAGGAGCGAGAAGCGCGCGCCGGTGCCGCCCTGGATGGACTCCACCCGCGCGCGCAGGCGCAGGCCCGGGTAGGTGTCGACCAGGACCGTGGCCGGCTGACCCGGCCGGACGTGCGTGAGCTGGGTCTCCTTGTAGTTGGCGACCACCCAGACCTCGTCCAGGTTCACCAGGGCGAGCAGCGGCTGCCCGGGCTGGACGACCTGTCCGACCTCCACGGTCTTCTTCGTCACCCGCCCGCTGATCGGCGCGCGGATCGTCGTGTACTCGAGGCCGAGCTCGGCCTCGCGGAGGTCGGCGAGCGCCTCGGCGAGCTGCGCCTCGGCGGCGGCGACGTCGGCGCGGCGCACGGCCACCTCGCCGCGGCGGCTGCGCGCCGCCGCGAGCTCCGCCTCGGCCTCGGCGAGCCGGTGGCGCGCCTGCGCCAGCGCCGCGGCACGGCTCGCCACCTCCGCCTCGGCCTGCGCCACCTCGCCCGCGGCGACGTCGAGGCGCCGGCGCGCGGCCTCGAGCGCCGCGCGCGCGGTGGTGAACGCCGCCTCGGCGCGGTCGACCTCCTGCTGGGCCACGAGCTGGCGCTCGGCGAGCTGCACCACGCGCGCGCGGTCGCGCGCCGCCTGCTCCCACGCCGCCTGCCGCGCCTCCACCTCCGCGGCGGCGGCCTCGACCGCCGCCCGGCGCGCGCGGAGGTGCCCGATGCGCTCGTCGAGCGCCCGCTGCGCCACCTCGATGCCGACGCGCGCGGCCTGCACGGCCGCCTCGGCCCGCGCGACCTGGCTGCGCGTGGCCTCGTCGGTCATCGGCACGCCGGACTCCGCGGCCGCGAGCCGGCCGCGCGCCACGGCCACCGCCGCGCGCGCCTGCGCGAGCTGCACCTCGGCATCGCGCGGGTCCAGGCGCACGAGCACCGCGCCCTCGCGGACCTCCTCGTTGTCGCGCACCAGGACGGCGATGACCGTGCCGCGGACCTTCGCGCTCACCGGCGCTACGCGCGCCTCGATGAAGGCGTCGTCGGTCGTGACGCCGCCCTCCCACACGCGCCAGCCGTTGATCCCCCAGCCGGCGGCGCCGAGGACCAGCAGGGCCCCGAGGGCCGCGACGGGACGCCGCCAGCGCGGGCGCGCGGCGGGAGCGGGGACGGCGGCGGGCTCGGCCTCGACCACGGCGAGATATTAGCGCGCCGCGCGTTGCGCGCGCCCGGCCCGGGCGGTAGGCTGAGCGCGCGCACCAGGGGTGGCGCGATGGCGCTCTGGCGCCCGCACCCGACCTTCTACCCGTCGCCGCGGCTCGCCATGCAGGCGCCGCCGGAGCGGCTCGCCTACGTCGTCACCTTCAACCCGGCCGGCGGCCCGCGGCCGGACGCGCTCTGCGTGCTCGACGTCGATCCCGCCTCGCCCACGTACGCCACCGTCGTCGGGCGCCTGGACCTGCCGAACGCCGGCGACGAGCTCCATCACTTCGGCTAGAACGCCTGCAGCTCGGCGCTCTGTCCCTACGCGCCGCACCCCCACGTCGAGCGGCGCTACCTCCTCGTGCCCGGGCTCCGCTCGTCGCGCATCTACGTGATCGACACGCGCCCCGACCCGCGGGCGCCGCGGCTCGTCAAGGTCATCGAGCCCGCCGAGCTGGCGCTGCGCGCGGGCTACAGCCGGCCGCACACCGTGCACTGCGGGCCGGACGGCATCTCCATGAGCGCCCTGGGCACGCCGGAGGGCGAGGCTCCGGGCGGCGTGTTCGTGCTCGACCACGATGACTTCACGGTGCTCGGGCGCTGGGAGGTCGAGCGCGGCCCGCAACGCCTCGCCTACGACTTCGCCTGGCACCTGGGCTGGGACACGCTGATCACCAGCGAGTGGGGTACGCCGACGATGGTCGAGCGCGGGCTCGACCCGGCGCTGCTCGGCCAGTACGGGCGGGCCTTGCACGTGTGGGACCTGCGGCGGCGTCGGCACCTGCAGCGGCTCGAGCTCGACCCCGAGCAACAGATGGTCCTCGAGCTGCGGCCCGCCCACGACCCGACACGGCCCTGGGGGTTCGTGAACGTCGTCGTCTCGCTCCGGGACCTGTCGGGCTCGGTGTGGCTGTGGCACCGCGCCGGCGACGGCTGGGCCGTGCGCAAGGTCATCGAGATCCCCGCCGAGCCGGCCGAGCCCGAGCGGTTGCCGCCCGTGCTCCGGCCGTTCCGGGCGGTGCCGCCGCTCCCCACCGACATCAACCTCACGCTGGACGACCGCTGGCTCTTCGTCTCCTGCTGGGGCACCGGCGAGCTGCGGCGATACGACGTGAGCGATCCCTTCGCGCCCCGGCCGGCCGGCGCCGTGCGCCTCGGCGGCATCGTCGCGCGCGCACCGCACCCGGCGGCGGGGCCGCTCACCGGCGGCCCGCAAATGGTGGAGGTGAGCCGCGACGGGCGGCGGGCCTACGTGAGCAACTCGCTCTACGGGGCCTGGGACGCCCAGTTCTACCCCGACGGGATCCGCGGCTGGGTGGTCAAGCTCGACGCCGGCGACACGGGCCTCGCGGTCGACCCGCGCTTCTTCGTCGCCTTCGAGGGCGAGCGCCCCCACCAGATCCGGCTCGAGGGAGGAGACGCCTCCTCCGACTCCTACTGCTTCCCGTGACCGGCACGTGGTCGTGGGCGGCCCTCGCGCTCCTCGGGGCCTACCACGGTGTCGATCCCGCGATGGGCTGGCTGTTCGCCACGGCCCTCGGGCTCCAGCGCCGGCGTGCGATCGCCGTGCTCAGCGCGCTCCCGCCGATCGCCCTCGGGCACGGCCTCGCGGTCGCGCTGGTCGCGGGCCTCCTCGGCGGGGCGCGCGCCGTCCTGGACGCGCGCACGCTCCGCGTGCCCGCCGCCACCCTGCTGATCCTGCTCGGCGTGACGCGCCTGCTCCGCGGGCGGCTCGGCGCGCGCCTCGCGGGCCGGCCCCGGCTCCGGCGCATGCTCGCGGGCCACCCGGGCTGGACGGGGATGCGCGTGGGCGCCGGTGACCTCGTCGCCTGGTCCTTCCTGACGTCGACGGCGCACGGCGCGCCGCTCATGCTGGTGCCCCTCCTGCTCGGCGCGCTCGGGAGCCACGTGGGCCCGGGCGCCGGGGCGGATCTCGGGCTCGCCGTCGCGGCCACCGCGACGGTCGTCCACACCGCGGCGATGCTCGCCGCCGCCGGGACCGTCGCTCTCGCCGCCTACCGACTCGGCCTCGGCCTGCTGCGGCGCGCGTGGCTCAACACCGACGCGGTGTGGGCCGGCGCGCTCGTCGCCGCGGGAGTCCTGACGCTCCTCACCTGACCGCAGCCGCCCCGCGCGGCCGGGACCACCTTGGCACGCGCGTGTCCGGCCCCTGACGCGCGCGTGCCGGGGGCTGCGGGCGGCGAGCGCGGGCCAACCGGCCGGAAAGGCGGGCCTGGGACTCGGCGCCCGCCTCTGGCATCCGCGTTGCGAGGCTCCCCGAGCGCTGCGCGTCACCGCCCGTCCGGATCGTCTCGACCCATGCGATGCCTTCGACCCGCACGACAGCGGAGGACGCCGTGAACGCCGCGCGCGAAGCGCCGCGCGCGAGGCGCCAGCAGGCGCTCGGCGCGACGGTGCTGCTCCTCACCACGCTCGCGGCGTACTCGACCGTGCGTGCGCCCGACCGGCCCGCGCCGCCCGCCCCCCGCGCCGAGGTGCCCGACGCGCGCCCGGCGGCGCCGCGTGACGAGGCCCCGCCGGGCACGACACCCACGCCGGCGCCCACGGTCCGCCTCGCGGACATCGAGGCGCACGTCCGCGCGGTGGCGCGTCGCTACGGCGTCTCGCCCGCGCTCGTCGCCGCGATCATCGAGGCCGAGTCCGAGTTCAACCCGCGCGCCGTCTCGCGCACGGGCGCGCGCGGGCTCATGCAGCTCATGCCCGCCACCGCCTCGAGCCTGGACGTCGAGGACGTCCACGACCCCTACGAGAACGTCGAGGCGGGCGTGCGTCACCTCCGGCGACTCCTGGACCGCTTCGACGGCGCCCTGCCCCTGGCGCTCGCCGCCTACAACGCGGGCGAGCAGGCGGTCCTCGCCTACGGTGGGATCCCGCCCTACCCCGAGACGCAGCGCTACGTGCGGCGCATCCTGCGCCGCATCGGCCGGGGCGACCTCGCGGACGTCACGCGCCGGGGCGATGCCGGGCGCGCCCCCGACACCACGCGCGCGTCGGCGGTCGAGGGCGCGGCGGGCGCCGAGGGTCCCGCGCGCTCGCGCGACCCCGGACGGGTCCGCGAACTCGGGCTCGCGCGGCCGCTCGAGCCCGTGCGCCGCGTGGCGACGGTCACGCCCGCGGCCGTGCTCGCGCCGGTCGCCGACCCGCCCGGGCTCGCCGCCGAGCGTCCCGTGTTCGGGGTCGCCGGCCCCGCCACCCGCGCGACGGGCGGCACCACGACCGCGGCCGAGGCGTCACGACGGCCCGAGCCCGCCGGCGCGTCGCCGCGACCCGAGCCCGCGGCGCGGGCGACGCCGGACGGCGCGACACCCGCGCCCCGCGCGTGGCCGGCGCGCCCGGACCCCATGCTCCAGAGCCCGTAGCCGAGGGAGGCACCCATGATCGACCGACTCCTCGAGGCCGTGCCCGAGCGCTGGCGCGATCTCGCCGAGGCGGCGGCGGCGCCGATCGCGTGGCTGCCGGCCCTGCACCAGGCGCTCGTGGCCTTCTTCGCCGCGTCGCCGTCGCCCTGGGCGGCCGTGCTGAAGTACGCGTTCCTCGCCCCGCCGGCCGCCCTGGCGGTGGTCGCGCTCTGGTGCACGCAGCTCGCCCTCTACACGCTGCCGTTCCGCGCGGCGCGCGCGCGGTTCGTCTCGCTCCTGCTGCTCGCGTGGTGGGACGCCGGCCGCATGGTGTGGCTCTACTGGCTCGGCGTCGCCCGCGTCGCGGCGGTGGCGACCGGCTGGGTGTTCGCGCTCGGCGCGCTCGCCGCGCGCCTGATGGCCGCGCTAGCGGCCACGGCCGCCGCGGGGCCGGCCGCGCTGCGCGCGCGCCTGCACCCGCACGCGGTGGGCGCGGCGCTGCTGCTCGCCTGGTGCGCCCTGGAGGCCGCGGCCCTCACGGTCGCCGTCCGCCCGGCGCTGGCGCGGGCGATCGCCGAGCTCCCGGGCGTCGAGGACGCGGGCCGCATCGCCGGGCCGCTGCTCTTCGCCGCGCTGTTCGTGCTCGTCCTCGGCAGCTTCGCCTGCCTCCACGCGCTCGGCGAGGCCCTGCGCGGCCGGCGGTGGAGCCTCCTCGCGCAGCTCACCGCCGTGCAGGTCTTCGTCGTGGTGTTCGAGGTCGTGTTCCTCTACCGCCCGCTCGCCCGCGCGCTGGCGCCCGCGCTCGCCGAAGGGCCCGACCGCCCGTTCGGGCTCGCCGCCACGCTCGCCCTGGCCGGGGCGGGCTGGGTCGGCGTGCGCGGGCTCACGTGGGCGGTGGTCGGGCGGGAGGGGACGGCGCGCGTGCTCGCCGCCGTCACCGGCCGCCCGGTCGCCGCGCCGGCGGCCCCGGGGCCTGCGAGCGCCCCGGGGTGGTGGCGTGCTGCGGTCGCGGAGTTCCGCCGCGAGATCGACTGGCTCCACGCGCGGAGCGAGGAGGCGCTCGAGTTCCTCACGCTCCCGGTCCTCCAGCTCCTCGCCGCCGCGCTCAACTTCACGACGATCCTGGTCACGGGCCGACCGGCGTTCACGCTGCCCCTGGCCGGGCTGCGGGAGGTCACCGCGCAGCGCGACCTGGATGCCGCGGCCCACGCGCCCCCGCACCGACCGGCGAGCGCCTGACCGCGCGGCCGCCCCGGGCCCCCGGGGTCACCGCGACTACACGGGCACGACCGGCCCGCCGCGGGCGCGAAAGGCGAGCAGGTTCGGCGGGCGGTAGGCCGAGTCGGCGAGCCGGGCGAGCGCGCTGGTCGCCGCGGCCTCGCCCGTGGTCACCGGTCGGCCCTCGGCGTCGACCCGGGGCGCGCCGATGGGGCGCACGAGCTCGCCGAGCGGCCGGTAGTACCAGGTCATCGACTCGTGCAAGGGGCCGTGGACGTCGGGCTTGAGCAGGGGCCAGTCGAGCGCCAGGCCGCAGGCGTGGGCGCGCGTGAGCATCCAGCGGAGCGCGAGGTCGCCGAGCCCCGACGCCGGCGCGCCGCCGCCCACGTCCCGGTGGGTCCCCGCGAACCAGACCTGGCGGAGCGTCTGGCCGCGCGCGTCCGGCTGCTGCTCCCAGAGCGTGGGCGCGAAGGGCCGCCGCCGCTCGTCGATCGCCAGCGCCTGGAAGGCGTGGTCGACCCAGGTGCTCAGCTTCACGTCGTGGAACTTCCAGCGGTCGTTCACGAGGTGGACGCCGGGCACGTCGAGCGGGATGCCGAGGGCCCCGACGGTGTCCCAGACGCCGACGAACCACACGCGCGTCTCGTGCGCGAAGCTCCGCCGGAAGCGCGCGGCCTCGGCGCCCCGCGGGTGCGTGGCCGCCGTGCGGTCGCGGTAGAGCGCGTACGCCTCCGCGAGGCGGCCCTCCCACTCGCGCCGCAGGAGGCCCGCGTTGCGCACGAAGCCGACCACGCTCCGCGCGGTGTAGGCGCCGCGGCTGAACCCGAACAGCCACAGCTCGTCGCCGGGCTCGAACTCGCGCACGAGGAAGTGGTACGCCTCCTGGACGTTGCGGGAGAGCCCCCAGCCGACGAGGCCGCCAAGCAGCCGGTCCCACCGCCCGGTGCCGACGCCCGGGTCGTAGAAGACGCGCTGGGCGACGCCGCGCCCGTCGGTCGGGCGCACGGCGGCCGCCAGCCGCGCGACGCTCGTGGGCAGGGCCTGGTCGGCGCGGTTCCACGTGCCGTCGCAGCAGACGACCAGGCGCTTCACGCGGCGCCTACCGTCGGACCAGGAGCACGCCGGGCACGAAGACGCGGAGGGTCCGCCGCGGTGGGCACGGCGGGCGTGACGCGCATCGGGTCGTCGGTGATCGACGCCTCGTCGTGGGCGAGGCTCACGTGGACCCCGTCGAGCCGCGCGAGCCGTCGCGGGATCGTCTCCGTGCAGAAGGAGCACGCCATGCCGTCGCCATCGCTCCCCCGCAAGCCTACCCCGTCCGCCGTCCGGCGGGCTCGACCCGGGACGCCGCCGCGCGGGGCCCGGGCGCCTTGACCCCGCGCGCGCCGGGCGATAATGTCGCGGCACCGTCGCGAGACTCTTCACCGGCCTGCAGTCGGGAGGTCCCGGATGAAGCGTCCCCGCCCTCTGGCCGCCCCCGTCCCCCGGCGGCCCACGCCGCCGGACCCCCGCCAGCCTCGTCGCCGCACCGACGGTCCTCTGCGGACCGCCCCCGGCGGGACGCCCGCGCCCAGGCCCGGGCGAGCCCTGAGGCCGCGCCCGCCGGTGCGCGGCGCGACCCCGGCGCTGGCCCGGCGAGGACGCCGGTGGCGGCCGGTGCGACCGCGATGACGCGCGCCCCCGGCGATGAAGAAGATCGAGGCGATCATCAAGCCGTACAAGCTCGACGAGGTGAAGGACGCGCTCACCGAGCTCGGCGTGAGCGGCATGACGGTCTCGGACGTGCGCGGGTTCGGGCGGCAGCGGGGCCTGACGGAGCTCTACCGCGGCGCTGAGCCCGGCGTCGACTTCCTGCCGAAGCTCAAGGTGGAGGTGGTCGTGGCCGACGACCTGGCCGAGCGCGCCGTGGCCCGAATCCTCGGCACCGCGCGCACCGGCAGCATCGGCGACGGCAAGATCTTCGTGCAGCGGATCGAGTCCGCCTACCGGATCCGCACCGGTGAGCGCGACGAGCTCGCGCTCTAGCGGACGCGGCGAGGAGGCCTCGTGATGACCCGGCCGGCCGCGCGCTGCGGGCTGCTCCTGGCGGCGGCGCTCGTCGTCGCCCTGGGCGCGGGGACCGCGGCGCTCGCCGCGGGGGCCGACGCGGCGCCGGCGAAGATCGACACCGGCGACACCGCCTGGCTCCTGACCTCGTCGGCGCTCGTGCTGCTGATGACCGCCCCGGGGCTCGCGCTCTTCTACGGCGGGCTCGTGCGCCAGAAGAACGCGCTCGCGACCATCATGCAGAGCTTCTCGATCCTGGCGCTCGTCTCCGTCCAGTGGGTCCTCTGGGGCTACAGCCTCGCCTTCGGCCCCGACCGGGGCGGCGTGATCGGCGGCCTCGAGTGGGTCGGGCTCCGCGGGGTGGGGCTCGAGCCGAACCCGGACTACGCGCCCACCGTGCCGCACCAGGCCTTCATGATCTTCCAGCTGATGTTCGCGGCGATCACGCCCGCGTTGATCACCGGGGCGCTGGCCGAGCGCGTGAAGTTCTCCGCGCTGCTGCTCTTCGTCACGCTCTGGGCCACGTTCGTCTACGACCCGATCGCGCACTGGGTCTGGGGCGTGGGCGGCTGGCTCCGCCGGCTCGGGGCGCTGGACTTCGCGGGCGGCACCGTCGTGCACATCTCCTCGGGCGTCTCGGCCCTGGCCGGCGCCCTGCTGCTCGGGCGGCGGCGCGGCTACGGGCAGGAGCCGATGCCGCCCCACAACCTGCCGCTGACGGTGGCGGGCGCGGCGCTGCTCTGGTTCGGCTGGTTCGGGTTCAACGCGGGCAGCGCCGTCGGGGCGGGCGCGCTCGCCACGAGCGCCTTCGTGGCCACCAACACCGCGACCGCGGCGGCCACGCTGGCCTGGATGCTGACCGAGTGGGCGGCGCGGGGGAAGCCCACCGTGCTGGGGGCCGCCACGGGCGCGGTCGCCGGCCTCGTGGCGATCACGCCCGCCTCGGGCTACGTGGCGCCCATGCCCGCGCTGGTCATCGGCGTGGGCGCCGGCGTCTTCTGCTACATGGCGTGCATGCTCAAGACGCGCCTCGGCTACGACGACAGCCTGGACGTCGTGGGCGTGCACGGCGTCGGCGGCACCTGGGGCGCGCTCGCCACCGGGCTGTTCGCCTCGCGCGCGGTGAACCCCGCGGGGGCCGACGGTCTGCTCTACGGCAACCCGGCCCAGCTCCAGGCCCAGGTCCTGGGCGTCGTCGCCACCTGGGCTTATGCGTTCGCGGCGAGCCTGATCATCCTGAAGTTCGTCGACCTGGTCGCGGGGCTCCGCGTGCGCGAGGACGAGGAGGTCCTGGGGCTGGACCTCGCGACGCACTCCGAGACCGCCTACGCCTTCGCCTTCCCCGCCTATGGCGGCGTGGGCGTCGGCGAGCGCCTGGTCGCCGCGGCCGAGCGGCCCGCGCCCGCGCCCGACGCGCGGCGCGAGGCCCGGCGGCCCTCGCCGCGCGTGCCGCCCGTGGGGGCGCCGGCCACCCCGCGGCGTCCGCCAGCGCCCGCCCCGGGGGCGACGCCGGTGGCGGGCGGGCGCGCGCCGGAGGCGCTGGTGCGCGACCGCCCCTTCCGCCTCGTCGTGCGCGGCGTCGAGCCGCGGGCGCTCCGGCAGTGGTGGGAAGCGCTCTGCCGCGCCGCGCCCGAGCAGCGCCCGCCGGAGTTCCGCGAGCTCTACCCGCACGTGACCCTCTTCGCCGACAACGCGATCGCGTTCCGGCGCGGCGACCCCGTGCGGTTCCGCGCCCACGTCGAGCACCTCCTCCGCGCCGGCGGCCTCGGCGCCGCCGAGGTCGTGGTGGAGGCGTGAGGAGGTGATGGAGATGCTCGCGCTGATCGTGGTGGCCGTGGTCCTCGTCGGCCTGGCGGCGCTCACGCTCGCCTTTTACGTCAAGACGCCGCCCAACATGGCCTTCGTGCGGACGGGGCTCGGCGGCAAGAAGGTCGTGCTGGACGGGGGCGCGCTCGTGTGGCCGGGCGTGCAGTCGCTCCAGTGGATCTCGCTGGAGACGATGAAGCTCGAGGTCTTCAAGGCCCACAAGGAGGCGTTCATCACGCGCGACCGGATGCGGGTGGACATCGGCGCGGAATTCTACGTCAAGGTCGAGCCCACGCCGGCGGGCATCGAGCGCGCCTCGCGCAGCCTCGGCGAGAAGTCCTTCTCGGCCCAGGGCGTGCAGGCGCTGGTCGAGGAGAAGCTCGTCTCCGCCCTCCGCAGCGTCGCCGCGCGCATGGACCTGGTCGAGATGCACGAGAACCGGCGCGCCTTCGCGCTCGAGGTCATGGAGACGCTGCGCGAGGCGCTGGTGCCCAACGGGCTCGTCCTCGAGGACGTGGCGATCTTCCACCTGGACCAGACCGACCGCGCGTACCTCGACCCGGGCAACATCTTCGACGCCGAGGGGCTCCGGCAGATCGCCGCCCAGACCTCCGAGCGCAGCCGGCAGCGCAACGAGATCGAGCGCAACACCGAGGTGGCGATCAAGCGCAAGGACGTGGAGGCGGTCAAGCTCAAGCTGGCCCTGGACCAGGAGCGGGAGTTCGCCGAGGCCGAGCAGCTCAAGGCCGTGGAGACCTACCGCGCGCAGCGTCGCGCCGAGACCGAGCAGTTCAAGTTCGAGCAGGAGCGCCTGACCCGCGAGGCCGAGCTCGCGCGGGACCGCGCGATCCGTGAGTTCCAGATCCTCCAGGAGCGCGCCGTCCGCGAGGCCGAGCTCCGCCGCGAGACCCACCTGATCCAGGAGCTGCTCGCCCGCGAGCGGGCGGAGATCGACAAGGAGCGCGCCCTCGAGGAGGCGCGGCGCGAGAAGGAGATCGCCGTCCTGCTCAAGGAGCGGGAGCGGCTCGAGGAGGAGCGGCGCCGGCTCCAGGCCGAGGCCGAGCGCGAAGAGGCCGCCCAGGCGGTGCAGACGGTGGCGCGGCGGGCCGAGGCCGAGCGACAGCGGACGATCGCCCTCGTCGAGGCCCTGCGCGAGGTGGAGGTCGCCCGGCGCCGGGCCGAGGCGGCCGAGCACCTAGCCGCCGCCCGACTCCGGGAGGGCGACGCCGAGGCCACCGTCCGCCGGCTCCAGCGCGAGGCCGAGAACGCGGCCGAGGACCGCATCGTCCAGCGCGACCTCCTGCTCGCCCTGATCGAGCGCGCGCCGGCCATCGCCCGGGAGCTCATGGCCCCGGCCCAGCGGATCGAGTCGATCCGGGTGATGGACTTGCGCGGCGCCGGCGACGCGGGCGAGCCGGGACGGGGCTACGACGCGGTGGTCGGCGCCATCCTGCGCGCCGGCGCCGCCCTGCCCCTGCTCCGCGAGCTCCTGGAGGCCGCGGCCCGCGGCGGCGACCTCGGCGGCGCGCTCCGACGGGCCGCCGAGGCGATCCCGGGCCTCAAGGAGGTCGCGGGCGCGGGCCGCGAGCCGGCGGGCGCCGCGTGATCGCCGGGACGCGGATTCCACGGTGGCGCGGCCGCGGGTGTGCGCGCGCCGCGCCGGGAAGGAGGCTCAGGCATGACCCCTCACGACGTCATCACGTTGGCCCGCGAGCGGGGCGCGCGGATCGTGGACCTCCGCTTCGTGGACCTCCCGGGCCTCTGGCAGCACTTCTCGATCCCCGTGGACGAGCTCACCGAGGAGCTCTTCGAGGAGGGGATCGGCTTCGACGGCTCGTCGATCCGCGGCTTCCAGACCATCGACGAGTCCGACATGCTGCTCGTGCCCGACCCCACCACGGCGGCCATGGATCCCTTCACCGCCGTGCCCACGCTCGTGCTGATCTGCAACGTCAAGGATCCCGTCACGCTCGAGCCGTACTCGCGCGACGCGCGCTACGTCGCGCAGAAGGCCGAGGCGTACCTGCGGCGGACCGGCATCGCCGACACGGTCTACATCGGGCCCGAGCTCGAGTTCTTCTTCTTCGACGAGATCCGCTTCGACCAGAGCTACAACTACGGCTTCTACTTCATCGACTCCGAAGCGGGGTTCTGGAACTCCGGCAAGGCGGGGACCCCCGAGCGGCCCAACCTCGGCTACAAGCCGCGCTACAAGCAGGGCTACTTCCCGGTGCCGCCCATGGACAAGTTCCAGGACATCCGCTCGGACATGGTCCTGGCGCTCGAGAGCGTGGGGGTGAAGGTGGAGGTCCACCACCACGAGGTGGCCACGGCCGGGCAGACCGAGGTCGACATGCGCTACGACACCCTCACGCGCATGGCCGACAAGGTCATGTGGTACAAGTACGTGGCCAAGAACACCGCCCGCAAGTGGGGCAAGACGGCCACCTTCATGCCGAAGCCGATCTTCCAGGACAACGGCTCGGGCATGCACACGCACCAGTCGCTCTGGAAGAACGGCAAGAACCTCTTCTACGAGCGCGGCGCCTACGCGGACATCTCGAAGACGTGCCTGTACTACATCGGCGGGATCCTCAAGCACGCGCCCGCGCTGTGCGCGCTGGTGGCCCCGACCACGAACTCCTACCGCCGGCTCGTGCCGGGCTACGAGGCGCCGATCAACCTCGTGTACAGCCAGCGCAACCGCTCGGCGTGCGTGCGGATCCCGATGTACTCGCGCTCGGAGCAGGCCAAGCGGATCGAGTTCCGCACGCCCGACCCCTCGTGCAACCCCTACCTCGCCTTCGCCGCGTGCCTCATGGCGGGGCTGGACGGGATCGCCAACAAGATCGACCCGGGGCCGCCGATCGACAAGGATCTCTACGAGCTGCCGCCCGCCGAGGCCAAGCGGGTCAAGCAGCTCCCGGGCTCGCTCGACGAGGTGCTGGACGCGCTCGAGAAGGACCACGAGTTCCTGCTCAAGGGCG
>Ga0101943_1000373_pt1 | contig 83789 bp, 63 predicted proteins | sample DewCreD2012metaG_5_FD_75244 | JGI IMG/M metagenome (GOLD analysis project Ga0101943, IMG submission 75244) | Hot spring sediment bacterial and archeal communities from British Columbia, Canada, to study Microbial Dark Matter (Phase II) - Dewar... ... | reverse complement strand
CTATCTCGGATGGAGAAGCGGGCAACAAATCCTTCGGGCGATTGGGCAAGCCGCGCACTCTGGCTACTCATCACGCTGGCGCTCATCGGGCTGGCACTCTATGTGCTGTATGTGGTGCGCCATGTGATTAGCCTGATGTTTATCTGCGGCGCGATTGCCTACCTGCTCATTCCATTGGTAGATTGGCTCTCACGCTGGCGACCGCCTTTTATCACCCCAATGTTCTGGCGTGGCATGATCAGTCTGGTGGTGGTGCTGGGCTTTATCGGGCTTGTCACCCTCTCCACAGTGGCGTTTATCACTCCTTTTGTACAGGAGACGCGCGACTTTCTGAACGACCTGCCGCGCTATGAGGGGCGCATTCATGAAACGCTCAACGACTGGCAAACCCGCTATCAGCAGTGGTATACCGGGCTACCTCCGCAGGCGCAACGCTGGATCGATCAGCAGCATGCTGCTCTGCTCCGATCAATGGAGGGTACCTCAACCAGCCTGCAAAAGGCGATCCAGCAGATATTGCAACAGACAGGGCACTGGATCGCACTGCTGGTGGAGCTGTTCCTGATACCTGTGGTGGTGTTCTATCTGCTGTTCGATTCGCATCGGCTCAAGCGAGAGACGCTGCGCCTGATCCCACCACGCTATCTGCGCCTGACCATCCATGCGATGCGGGAGACCAATCGCGTGATGCGGGGTTATATTATCGGGCAGCTCATTCTGGGCGTGATTGCGGGCATCGCCACATGGATCGGGCTCCAAGTAATGGGGGTCAAATATGCTGCGACGCTCGCCCTGTTTGCCGGAATTGCCCGTGCCATCCCCGTGATTGGTCCATTGGTCGCCGCGGTGCCAATTGTAATTATGGCAGGCTTGCTGGGTGGGCTGATGCTGGCGATCAAAGCCACCCTCTTTATGACCGCACTCTTCCTGATTGAACACAAGATGATTATGCCCAAGATTATCGGCGACCGTGTGGACTTGCATCCCGTGCTGGTGATTATCGTCTTGCTGGTCAGTGGAAGCTTTTTCGGTTTGATGGGAATGTTTTTCGGGGTGCCCGTAGCCGTGATTGTGCGCAATGTGGTGATTGAACAGCGGCGGCGGGCACGCCGTCGCCCGCGCATCCATCGCCTCGTGGTGCTGGAGGCTGCTGAAACCATAGGTACAGGCGGAACATAGGAACGGAGGCTGCAAATTGGAACTCATCCATGCAATCTGGCTGGGTATTCTGCAGGGCGTCACGGAGTTCTTGCCTATTTCCAGCTCCGCCCATCTGATCTTGATGCGCTACTGGTTCGGCTGGGAAATTGGTAATGCTCAGGCGGAACTGATGTTCGATGTGGCGCTGCATGTAGGCACGCTGATGGCGATCCTGCTCTACTTCTGGCGCGATTTGGTTCGGCTGGCGAGCGCGCTCTTCACCAACACGCCTGAACGCGCCCTCGATCGACGGCTGGCGTGGGGCATCCTGATTGGCTGTATCCCGGCAGCACTGGCGGGCGCCCTCTTTGAGAATCCCATCGAGGAGTTCTTTCGTGCGCAATACGGGCTGATCAGCGGACTGCTGATCGGCGTGGGCTTTCTGATGGCGCTTGCTGACTGGCGCGGGCGCAAGAGGCGCGCGCTCGAATCGATTGGGCTGCTGGACGCGCTGTTAATCGGGATTGCGCAGGCGTTCGCGCTCATTCCGGGGTTCTCGCGGTCAGGCATCACGATGATTGCAGGGCTGGCGCTGGGACTGCAGCGCGAGGCAGCAGCGCGTTTCTCGTTCCTGCTGGCAACGCCTATCACTTTCGGGGCTGCCCTCTGGTCGTTTCGCCATGTGCTGAAGGAAGGAGTGCCCCACGAAATGGCGATCCCGATGCTCGCCGGCGCGCTCACCGCAATGGTGGTTGGCGGGCTCTGTATCGCGTTTCTGCTCCGCTACCTGCGCACAGGCTCCCTAATGCCCTTCGTAGTGTATCGCGTGGGGGTCGGTGTCGCAACCCTGATTCGCCTCTGGATGGTGGGCTTACGATGAGGGTGCTTATCACCGGTGCAGGCGGAATGCTGGGAGCGGAAGTCGCCGAACGGTTCAAGCAGGCAGGGTATCTGGTTATCGCCACTGGGCGCAAGCCTTCCCTTGTGCCGATGGATATCACCAACCCCCAGCAGGTGCGGCAGGTGTTCGATCAATATCGACCTGAGGTGGTGATCCATTGCGCCGCGATGACCAATGTCGATGCCTGCGAGCATCACCCTCAAGAAGCCTACCGAGTGAATGCCTTTGGCACCGAACTTATTGCGGCGCACTGCCAGCGTATGGGCGCAATCTGCGTGGCTATCTCCACCGATTATGTGTTTGATGGCTCGAAGGGCAGCCCCTATCACGAGTATGACACGCCGAACCCGCTCAGCATATATGGGCGTTCGAAGTATGCGGGAGAACAGGCAGTGCGGGCGCTGTGCCCGCGCCACTACATCGTGCGCACGGCATGGCTCTATGGGCGACACGGCAGGAGCTTTCCGCACTTCATTTTGGAGCAGGTGCAAGCCGGTCAATCGCCCTCTGTGATCGCAGACCAAATCGGTTCACCCACTTATACCGCCGATGTCGCTGACCACTTACTCCGACTCCTCACCACCGATTGCTATGGAACTTATCATCTGACAAATCAAGGTCCTGTCTCGCGCTATGAATTTGCGCAGGAGCTGCTTCGACTGGTCGGACTGCCTGTGAATCTTCTAACCCCCCTGCCCCTACAGCAATGGCAAACCCCCGCGCCACGCCCATGCTATTCCGCACTCATCTCGTGGCGGCTGGAGTGGGCAGGTGTGCCCACGATGCGTTTCTGGCGCGAAGCCCTGGCGAGCTTTGTGCAGCAGCTCAAAAGCTCTCCACAGGAACCGCCAGCATCGTGTCAGTCGTGAGCAGACCGGTCTCTGCGACCGCACGCAGGAAGCGATTCGCCGTCGCCTGATCGGGCGCCGACCACACCGTCACTAGATCGTACGAGCCGTAAGTGACCAGCGCCGTCTGCACCTGAACCCCATGCTGAGCCGCAAGGCTGGCGAGCTGCAACAACCCGCCACCGAACAGGTCACGTGCCCGACCAGGCACTGCCTTCGCCAGCGTTACAAATTGCACGGTTCACACCTCCTTCACAGCATTAATAGCAACCTTTCGAACGATTTCCTGCTTAATCCTGGGGTGAAATCGCTCGAATCGCCTGCTTAAGGCTGCGTTGTGCCAGTTCGCTGATGCGATTCTCAGCGCATCCTGAAAGCGCGCTTCGCAGTTGATCCTGAAGCGGTTCAGTCCATTTGAGGGGCAGGCGGTGTGCGCCGAATGCTGCGCCCCAGAGGCTACCTGCGGTCGCGCCGTTGCAATCGGTGTCCATCCCCTGCATCACCGCGATGGTAATCACGTGCTCAAAGTCGGGCCAGCCCCACAGCAGCGCGTTCAGCACGAGTGCGTCGTTGGGAAGAGCATGAACCCAGTGATACTGTCCCCAAGGACTGTCGAGCAGGCGGCGCAATGCCTCCTGCCAGTCGCGGCATTCGCGGCGCCAGCGCAAGCAGTCATGCACCATCGCGGCTTCACGACTCTGTGCCGGGATTTGCGCCAGCCCCGCCTGAATCATCTGCTCGATATCCTGCGTGGCGAAAGCGGCCGCGATCATCGCGGCAGTGAACATTGCGCTGTAGACCCCATTTTTCCCGTGCGAGAGGGTCGCATCCCGATAGGCGAACTCCGCCGCCTGTTCGGGCAAGCCTGGCGACACATAGCCCCAGAAATCGGCACGAATGCGCGCCCCAATCCACTCGCGATAGGGGTTTAGATAGAGGGGCACTTCGTCCAGGGACAGCTCATTCAGCAAGTTGATATAGGCGCGTCGCTCCGCCGTGTAGGTAAGATGGGCGGGCAGCCGCTGGAGCCATAGCGTACCCACCTGCTCGGTGCTGAACGCCGCGCCATGCTGCTCAAAAAGAAGCAGTCCCAGCAGGGTGTAGTCGGTATCGTCGTCGCGCTCCGCACCATAAATGTGTCCTTTGGTACAGAAGGTGTACGGTTGCGGGATGCCTGCAGGCGGTGTGCGACTCTCCGGGGGGAAGTAGTCGGTCAGAGGATAGGCATCTGCGCCCTCCAGATAGCGACGGATATCCGCATGCGTCCAGCCCTCTACGGGCTTGCCCAGCATGCAGCCCGCGACGCGCCCCAACCACGCACCGTAGAGATGATCGAGTAGCTCCTCCTCACTCAGCGAACATGCGAGCAAGGGCATGCTTACACGCCGTTCGGCATGGATAGCCTCTCGGTTGGTCGGTTCGCGATAGGGGAAGTCGTCGCGCAGAGGCAGAGCGCACAGCTCCCTATAGAGCTGCCAGAGCGACTCGCTGTGCTGCGCCAGTTGCCAGCGCTCCAGAAAACCGGTGGTCTGCGCACCCTCTTCGGTGCGCTGGTTAATCTCGTCGCGTACCAGTTGCTTCAGCGTGCTGAACGAAGGCATTGCCTGCGGATGATTTTACCTTGCAAACTGGCGCAGCACCGGGTCACAGGAAAAGCGGCTCAGTCCGTGCTGCGCCCAGCGACGCGCTTCCTCGGTACGCCCCTCGCGATGCTTCAGAATCGCCAGCCAGCGATAAGCGTTCAGCAAGCCGTCTCGCTCAAACGGGTTCTGGGGCATCCAACGGCTGCCGTTCGCTATTGCCCGGCGGAAATAGCGCTCTGCCTGCACAGGGTTGCCCTGATAAATTAGTGCGTAGCGTCCCAGCTCTGTAAAGAGGGCGATACTGCGTGGATTGTTGCGCGCGCCCTCTTTCAGGAAGGTGATCGCCTGGGACAGGTTCGCTTTGTTTTCAAACAGGAGCATCTGCGCTCCGACCAGATAGCCCGGCACAAAGGTCGGGTCCACCCAGGTCATAAATCGATAGAGGGGCAGCACCTCGCGCACGGGACGATGAAAATGATGACGCACGTCGAAAAAGGGCTTCACCTGCCGCTCGATCTCGCCCCAGAATCCGCGCGGATCGCGCTCCCGTTCGGGAATGACGCTGGTTTCATCCTCATGATGCGCGAGTTCGTCCGCGCTGGACGCTGCACGGGCAGTGCGTTCCCGCTTCTCGCGCTCCGTCATCGGACGGAGCAGCACACCCCCATGGGTGTATTCGTCCGTTTTCGCCCACAGGTAGCCCGCAAAGCTGGAGCGCAGCTCGCCCATCACGGAGACCATCGCCTGCCGGTCATAAAGGGTAATGGCATCAAGCGTTTCCGCGCGCTCCCTCAGCACGGAACTCGCCCCACGAATGGCAATGCCCGCAATCAGTCCCAGTGGGATTAAAAGCAGCCCAACCAGTCGCATAAGCCTATCCCAGTACCTGTTTGCGCAGACGCAACCACCCAAGCAGCAAGTAGAGACCGCCACTGGCCAGCGCATAAAGCCCCATTGCGCCCAGCACCCACCACGGCACAGGCGACCAGTCATACACCACCTTCTGGCTCATATCGAACAGGTCGTAATGTGGCAGGACACCATAGAGCCAGTTGATACCCAGCGCACTGACTCCGCGCTCCCAGTGCGCCATCAGCAGCAATCGCCCAAACAGCCCCGACCCGAACGCCAGAATCAAGCTAAGGGTGATGTTGGCAGCGGGCGTGAGATAAACCGAGAGCGCTACTACCAGCGCACAGAGCCAGCCGATGCCGAGCAGCTTCAGGAGCAGATATTGCCCGAAAATGGGTTTCAGTGGGATACCAAGCAGAAGCAACAGAGCATACGCCGTGCCTGCAAGGAACACGAAACTAACACCTGCCATGACAAACGCGGTGAGCCATTTGCCGAACAGCAGTTGCCCGCGTGCGATGGGACGCGCCAGCAACGGATAGATGGTGCGACGCTGTACCTCATCAGGTAGCTGCCGCGCAGCAATCAGCACCGTCAGCACCGTGCTCAACACCCCGATCGTCAAAAAGGCGACATCCTTCACAAAAATCTCCAGACCACTCACCCCAAATATTCGGAACGCGGATGCCCCCAGCACCATCAACATCGTCAAAATCAGCACCACATAGAGGTCTTTACGCCGCACCGTTTCGAGCAGACCGACCATCGCCAGCGAGCGACACACCTGCCATGTAGAAACCCTCATGCCGCCACCTCCTCCAGCAGGGCATCAACGCCATGCTGCACCGTGCAGATGAAATAGTCCTCCAGCGATTCAAAACGGGAGCTGATCTCGCTCAGGGTATGCTCGGCAATCAATCGTCCGCGATGAATAATCAGGACGCGGTCGCACAGGTTCGCCACTTCGCCCAGCTCGTGTGAGGAGAAGAAGATGGTTGCGCCGCGCGCGTGTTGTGCCTTTAGCAGGTCGCGCAGCTCACGCCTGCCCACCGGGTCCAACCCCGACGAGACCTCGTCCAGAATGAGCAGGCGTGTGTCGCCCAGCAACGCTTGCGCGATGCCCAGCCGCTGCAGCATGCCCTTAGATAGCTGACGGTTGAGCGTATGCATTTTGGGCGCGATGCCGACCGCTTCCAGCAACGCTTCGATCTGGGCATGGAGCGTGCGTCCGCGCAATCCCTGGAGCTCCCCATACAGACGCATCGTCTCGTAAGGTGTGAGATAGGGCGAATAGAGTGCGGTTTCGGGTAAGAATCCAACCAGCTGACGCGCGAGCGCGCTGGTGGCAGGTTGACCGAACAGGCGTGCCTCACCTGCGGTCGGCGGCTGGAAGCCCATCAGCGCCTTAATGGTCGAGCTTTTGCCCGCGCCGTTCACCCCAAGAAAGCCCACAATCTCCCCCTCGCGCACGCAGAAGGAGAGTCTATCCACCGCGCGCAGGGGCGGACGCAACGGTTGACGATACTCCACCACCAAATCGTGCACCTCTATCGCCAACATCAGAGTGTGATTATCGGTAGTCTGTTTGTATCCTTAGAGAGCGCGAATCCATGCCTAACATGTTTGGGTATAATGGCTTCTGCAGGAGATGGCAAAGATCGCGCGAATATTGCTCGTAAGCAATGGATTGATCGCGTTGTTCAGTATTGCAGGCTTCGGCGCGTTCGTCAATGGGGCGCCTGTGCCCGCATGGGATTATTATCTGCTTACAAGGTCTCTGACTATCGCGAATGTGGTTTCGGGTGTACTTTGTGCCATGTTCGCGATGGCATCTGAGCAGGGTTGGCGAGCCACTCTTACCCTTCTTATGCTTGCAGTTATCTTCGCAGGCACTGCCGAACTCATAGGAACCATCACCGGCTTCCCTTTCGGACACTATCGATACACCGATCTGCTTGGCTATAAGTTATTTGGGCATGTCCCCGTGCTGATTCCACCCAGCTGGTTCATGATGCTTTATCCTGCCCTACATCTTGCTTCACTGCGGCTGCATGGTTGGATCCCGCAGGCAGCGATGGCATCGGTGATTCTCACTTTGTGGGATGTGGCACTTGATCCCGCCGTTACGACGGGCTTTGCGCAGTGGCAATGGCATCAGAAAGATTCGTTGTGGGGCTGGCTACCGAGGATTCACTTCTATGGCATGCCTTTGGAGAACTGGATAGGTTGGCTGCTAACCGGAGGGTTAATCAGCATGTTCTACTTGCGTCTGCAACCGAACTGGAAACCCGCGCGCAACAGCCTTGCTGTTTGGCTCTATCCGATTCAAAGTGGGTTCGTGGTGACCATGGCGCTCCTGCTCGGTCGATGGGTAGCATCACTCCTTTGGCTTGTTGGCGCTGCTGGTTTGCTTTGGTGGTTAAAACCGTGGATCACTGCGTCTGGAAATCTTTCTGCTGAGTTCAAATGATTAGCTTGGCTATGCAACTAACGATAGGTTTGATATTGATAATACAAAATTTTGTGCTACTCATTAATCTTGTGCACTTACGCCGGCGCCGAGCCATGCCCTCCTTGGAGAACAAGAAAATGCCCTCTATGGCGATACTCATCCCTGTGCGAAATGAGCGACATAACCTGCCACGCCTGCTAAATGCACTGAAAGCTCAATCGGTGGTTCCCCAAGCCGTCCTAATTTATGATGACGAGTCAACGGATGGCAGTACAGAATGGTTAGAACAGCATGCCTACGAGTACGGCTTTGTACTGGTTCCAACGGTGCCTAAACCTAATGGCTGGTTTGGTAAAGCGTGGGCATGCCGTCAATTGGGTTGTGCAGCGCTTCAGACCGGAGCAGAGGTACTGGTGTTTTTAGATGCGGATGTGGAACCAAAGCAGGGCTTCTTGCACTGGTTAGGACAAGCTGGTGAACGGTTTCCTAAGGCAACCATGTTCACCGTTATCCCGCGCATCGTGCCCACTGGGCTGGGAGATGCTTTATTACATCAAGTCATTATGACTTCTCTATTTACCATGTTGCCCTTGACGCTGGCTGAATCGCATCCAAATCCTGCGTTTAGCTTTGCGAATGGGCAGTGTCTTGCCTATCGAGCGAAAGCCTATGCGCAAGATCAACCTCACCAGAGGGTGGCTTCGACGGTGCTGGACGATGTAGGTATCGCCCAGTATCTCAAGCGTACTCGTCAGAGATCAGGCCAAGCGACACAAATCGTTATCTTGCATGGCTTACCTTATTTGAGTACTCATATGTACCGCTCGTTCAACGAGGCAGTCGATGGTTATGCTAAGAATGCGGTCGCTCTTTGCCGGGGGGTGTTGCCGGCGATTGCAATTGGGGGAGCGATGGGATTGATTTATGGGCTACCGTTGATGTGGGGGGAGCCCTTTTGGCGGGCAGGATGTATCTTGCTGTCAGGACTGTCGTTTGGTGTCTCAGGGCGATATGCAGGTCTGCCACTTTGGCAGGGATGGCTTTATCCAATATCGGTGATACTGGCGTTGTATGTGCTGATGCGATCGATAATCTGGAATCTGCGAGGTGCCATTCGGTGGAAAGGTCGTTGCTATCCAGGCTGATCCGGCCTCCATTGAGCCTGTTCACGGGCTGGCTGATCGAGCGTGCGCTACGCCAGCACTTTCGGGCTATCTATGTTTGGGAGCGAGTATCTCCACGGGAGCATACACCGGCCATAGCTTTTGCACCCCACCACTACTGGTGGGATGGTTACCTATCCTACTGGCTTGGGCAGGTGTGGAAGGTGCGCTCAGCAGTATGGATGCGGGAATGGCGCTGTTTTCCCCCCTTTTGGAGCGTGGGTGCCATGCCGTTTCCTGACAATCAGATGGCGACTCGAATGCGAACAATTCGCCAGACCATCCGCTGGCTTCAGCAACCGGGCAACCTCCTCTTCCTCTTTCCAGAGGGAGAGCTACATCCCGCCCCCACCGTGTGGCGGTTTCGACGCGCTTTGCACTGGTTGCACTGTCGGTTGCCTGCTGTGAGTCTATTGCCGATGGCGATAGAGATAGTGCAAGGGGTTCATCAGTATCCAGAAGCGTATATCCTGCTCGGTGAGCCGTTCGAGAGCCAGCAAAACGATTCGGAGCGATGGTTAGAGGAAGCACGCGCGTGTGTGCAAGGTCTTCTAACCGAGTTGTATCAAGCGCGTCAGAGCAATCCTGACCCATTTCGCCAAGTGCTACTTGGGCGTCTATCGGTAAATGAGCGCTGGTCTCCTCATCGGGTACAATAAAAAACACCAAAAAGCACCGGAGGTTGGACGATGTAGATGGGAGGTGATGGCTATGGGGATCGGAGATTGGGAATCGGCGCTGATAGAAAAGGCAATGACTGTCCCTGAGGACTATTGCGAACCCTATGTTGTCGATACGGCTCTACTCAGAGCGTCTTATGCCTATTGCACCCATGTCACACGATTGCATAGCCGTACCTTCTATATAGCTTCCAAGTTCATGTCCTGTTCCAAGCGTCTGGCAATCCATGCATTATATGCATTCTGCCGTGTAAGCGATGATATCGTTGACCGAGCTGAGGGGAACCGGGCCGCACAACTTGCCGCATGGCGCCGTGATATATTAAACGAGAAAGTCAATAACCCCATTCTAATCGCCTGGCGTCATACCCTATCACGCTATCGCATTCCGTTGGGTTATATGTTCCAACTATTAGACACTTTGGAGGAGGATCTAACCAGCAGACGGTATGCCACCTTCGATTCATTAGCAAACTACTGTTACGGTGTGGCATCCACGGTTGGACTGATGTCGATGTATATTATCGGTTTTCGCAATCGAGAAGCCGTAGAATATGCTGTTCGGCTTGGTATCGCTCTACAGTTGACCAATATCTTGCGCGATGTAGGGGAAGATTGGCGTTATGGACGGCTCTATCTGCCTTTGAACGAGTTGCATATGTTCGGTTTATCGGAGTCGGATATTGCTAATGGATGTGTGTCGGCGCGGTGGCGCAACTTTATGCGGTTTCAGATTGAGCGAACTCGCTCCCTATATGCCAAAGCCTTACCTGGGCTGGCGTTGCTTGATCGCGATGGACAGTTCGCTGTCGCTGCCGCGGCGGAGCTATATCGCGCGATCTTAGACGAGATAGAAGCGCATGATTACGATGTATTTCGCAGACGGGCACATACTCGCTACACGCGCAAGTTGCTTGCGCTGGTGGTGATCGCCTGGCGCTTCCTCCTGAACCGTTATTGCTCTAACCCATGAGCAAGCCTCGCACCGTGGTCATTGGCTCTGGTTTTGGTGGTTTGGCGATCGCGGCACGCCTTTGTGCACGTGGACATCAAGTCGACTTGTTTGAAAAGCGGGACCAGTTGGGGGGGCGCGCCTCTGTTTTCACCAAAAATGGCTTCACCTTCGACGGTGGTCCCACCGTTATCACCGCACCTTTTCTTTTTGATGAACTGTTTGCCATGGCAGGGCGTGAGCGAAGTAACTATGTCCAGCTCATTCCTATCAATCCATTCTATCGCATCTTCGATCATCGGGGCAACTACTTCGAATACAATGGAGATATCAATTATGTCCTATCCCAGATCGAGCGGTGGAATCCTGCAGATAAGGAGGGCTACCTGCGTTTTCTGGAGAGTACACGCCCTATCTTCCAAAGGGGTTTCATGGAGTTGTCTAGCCAACCGTTTCTTAGATTCAAAGACATGCTGCGCCTTGTGCCCGAACTTATTCGGCTTCAGGCACATCGATCGGTTTACAGCTATGTCGCTCAATTTATTCAGAATGAGTTTCTGCGTCGCTGCTTCACTTTCCATCCCCTGCTGATAGGGGGTAATCCCTTCACAGCGTCTGCTATTTACACACTGATTCATCCTTTAGAATTGGAGTGGGGGATCTGGTACGCTCGCGGCGGCACAGGAGCACTGGTGGCAGCACTGGCACGTCTAATCGAGGAGCATGGTGGACGAATCCATCTCAACAGTGAGGTAGTGGAGATTGTTGTTCATAATCAGCGAGCGATTGGGGTAAGGCTACGCAATGGGTGTTTTGTACCTGCGGATTATGTGATCTCCAACGCCGATGTACCTTCCACCTATCTCCAGCTTATCGCGCCGCAGCATCGCAGCTGGCGCAACTCCGATTTTCGCTATAAGCGATTAACCCGCTACAGCATGTCGTTGGTTGTTATCTATTTCGGCACCAACCGCCTCTATCGAGACACTCCACTGGTTCATCATAACATCATTCTAAGCGAGCATTACCGAGAGCTTATCATGCAGATTTTCAGGGCACGCTCTCTTCCAAAAGAGTTTTCTCTCTATCTGCACATGCCTACGCGAACTGACCCATCACTGGCACCAGAGAATCATGAGGCTTTCTATGTGCTTTCACCCGTGCCCCACTTGGGCGCATCCATTGACTGGAACCGTGAAGCCAAACCCTACCGTGATGCGATTATGAAATTTCCAGAGCAACATTATCTACCTAACTTGAGCCAACACATTGTGGTAGAGCATATGATCGACCCACGCTACTTTCGAGACCAACTCAATACCTATTTGGGCACCGGTTTTTCGATCCAACCGACCCTGTTTCAGTCAGCCTGGTTTCGCCCGCATAATCAATCGGAAGATATTAAGAACATTTACTTTGTGGGCGCGGGCACTCATCCAGGAGCAGGTCTGCCAGGGGTGCTTTGCTCTGCCAAAGTAGTTGATAGGCTAATCACAGGAGGTGGCTTCAAATGATCTATGTGCTCCATCGCGAACAGATGATTCCCGCCTCGATCGAGAGTGTTTGGGACTACTTTGCAACACCACGGAACCTGAACGAGATAACCCCACCAGATCTGCATTTTGAAATAGTGCGTGGCGGTGAGGAACCTATGTATGCCGGTCAACTTGTTGAGTACAGGGTTTCCATTCTGCCCGGGATGCGCGTCCGTTGGCTCACCCAGATTACCCATGTGGAGCGATTGCGCATGTTCATTGATGAGCAGCTGGTTGGACCCTACTGCCTCTGGATTCATGAACATCGCTTTTTGCCAGAGGGCGAATCTGTGCGAATGATAGATCATGTAACCTATGCCCTGCCATTTGGCTTGTTGGGACGACTGGTTCACACGCTGTTTGTACATCGCCGATTGAACGACATTTTCGATTTTCGCCGCCAAAAAGTAGAGAAGCGATTTGGCATCAATAGGAGGTAAACTTTATTAAAGTGTTGCGACAACGGCTGCGCATCAGGGGAATGAACTGTGCGTCCTGTGTGCACCGAGTGGAGAAAGCGCTACAGCGAGTGCCCGGCGTGCAGCAGGCGGTGGTCAACCTGGCGACGGAACAGGCGGAGGTGGAACTGAGCGAACCTGTGCCACCCGACACGCTTATCGAAGCAGTGCGGATGGCAGGCTATGAGGCGGAGCCAGCCACCGAATCACGCGCAGTGCATGAACATGTACATGAGGCGCGTTTGCGCCTGCTGATCAGTCTGGGGTTCAGCTTGCCCGTGCTGATTCTCAGCATGTTTTTGCCAGGGGTGCTGCCGAGTCAGGGCTGGTGGCTGCTTGCTCTGACCACACCGGTGCAGTTCGGTGTTGCCCTGCCTCTCTATCGTGCGGCGTGGGGCGCGCTACGCAGTGGCAGCGCGAACATGGAGGTGCTGATTCTAACCGGCACGCTCGCCGCCTATCTCTACAGCTTCGCACTCACCCTCGGCGGTCAGCATCACCACCTCTATTATGAAGCGTCAGCGGTCATCATTACACTCGTGCTACTCGGCAAATATCTGGAGGCGCGGGCGAAAGGGCGTGCGCGCGCCGCGATGGAAGCCATCTGGTCGCTGGTGCCGCAGCAAGTACTTCGCTGGAATGGAAGCGAGTATCAGCCTGTGCCCATCGAAACGGTTCAGCCCGGCGACCGTCTGCTGGTACGCACAGGCGACCGCATCCCCGTCGATGGAGAGGTGTTGGAGGGGCGCGGGTGGGTGGACGAATCACCACTCACGGGCGAATCGGTGCCACGCGAATGCTTGCCAGGCGATTCGGTGCTGGGTGGTGCACTGCTGACAGACGGCATACTGCATATCCGCGCTGTTGCCGTGGGGGAGCAGACCGCGCTGGCACAAATCGCGCGGGCTGTCGAAACTGCGCAGAGCCAGAAAGGCGCGATCCAGCGACTAACGGACCGCATCGCGGCAATCTTTGTGCCAATTGTGATGGCTATCGCCTTGCTCACTTTTATCGGCTGGTGGCTGGCGACGCGTTCGCTGCCCAATGCGCTTATTCCCGCGGTCAGCGTGCTGGTGATTGCCTGTCCCTGCGCGCTGGGGCTGGCCGTGCCGATTGCACTGATGACGGGCACGACCCGCGCCGCACGCATGGGCATCCTGCTGCGCGGCATCGAGGCATTAGAACGCGTGCGCCACATCGACACGCTTGTGCTGGACAAGACGGGCACGCTTACGATGGGACAACCGCGCCTGACACAGACGCGCGTCGCGGCTTCGCTATCCATACCACTGCACGAGAGCGAGGTGCTGCAGCTGGCGGCAACCCTGGAACGCGCCGTGCGCTACCCGCTGGCAGAAGCCATCGTCGCGGAAGCCGAACGGCGCGGTTTGCAGCCCACTTCTATCGGTGAGGTCGAAGTCATTGCGGGGGGCGGAGTTCGCGCGGCCAATGTGCTTATTGGCAGTCCCCGCTTCTTGCAGGAACAGGGCATCGAAGTGGGCAAAGAGTGGACGCAACCCGTGCTGCTTGCTGTTGAGGGGCGTGTGGTGGCGGGCTTCGAGTTTGAGGATGAACCTTTGCCCGAGGTCAAGGAGACAATCCGTGCGTTGCAGGCGAGTGGATTGCATCTGGTGCTCTGCTCGGGTGATCGGGCCGAGGCGGTGGCAGCGTTTGCACAGCGCGTGGGGATTCAGGAATGGTATGGGGCACAGCGCCCCCAGGAGAAGGCGGCGCTCGTTGCCCGTTTGCAGGCGCAGGGACGGCGCGTGGCGTTTGTGGGTGATGGCATCAACGACGCGCCCGCCCTGACCCAGGCGGACCTGAGCATCGCGGTCTCAACGGCAACCGCGCTCGCCAGCGAGGTCGCCGATATGGTGCTGCTCAATCGCGATCTGCGCACCCTGCTTGCTGCCCTCCAGCTTTCCAGAGCCATCTACCGCGTCATTCGGCAGAACCTCTTCTTTGCCTTCATCTATAACACGCTGGGCATCCCACTGGCGGCGGCAGGCAAGCTGAACCCGATGATTGCAGCACTGGCGATGAGCCTCAGCTCCGTGTCGGTGGTCACCAACGCCCTCCGACTGCTGCGTCACTAAATTCGTATCTACTCATCTAAGGTGAGACTAAACTGCTCGATATTTTCTACATGGCTTGGTGCAGGTTTTGTCTGGCGCAGGTGTGGTGGCAGTTCTGACATGCCGGTGGTGCGTGCGGCAGCACATACCTCACCCCAGCTGACAAAATATCGGTCGTAAAGCTCGACAGGATATTGCCCCATCTTCTGAACATCCTCGCGGGTGGGTAGTCGCCCCAATATCTGTGCAATGCGCTTCACCTCCAACTGGAGTGCTTTCTTGCTAACCACATATTTCTGCCTAGGTAAGCGCGGCACAGGACTGTTCTTTGCGCTGGGGACTTCACCGCGTTTGGCGAAGGGATCTAAGCCGCATGCCACCTGCTGATGCCTTTGAACGGTTAATTCGTGGTATTTCTTGGAAATCTCGATGCCGATGAAGCGACGTCCCATCTGATGGGCAACTAAGGTTGTCGTGCCCGCGCCGTTGAAGCAGTCCAAAACGACCTCACCTGGCTTCGTGAACAGCGCGATAAGGCGACGCATCAGCATCGGAGGCAGCTGACATGGATGATCTACGCGATAGCTGTTGTGCTTCAAGCGGTGAATGTCATACCACAGATCGCTTAGCTCACCCCTGTCGTTGATTCGCTGTGCCCGACGCTGCCGCACGCACGAATCACGCAGACAGAAGTTCTCTGCCAGTGGGGTGAGGTAGTCTGGCTCCGCTGGGCTCACTAACCCAGGCAGCGGACGCGGCGCACCTTTTGAAAAGCAGAGAATGGAATAGTGTGCAGGCATGATCATGCGTACAGGAAAGCTCAGTGCTTCCCACACAATCCAGTTCTGGAACCGAAGCGTCTGTCCAAGAAACTGATAGTGGCGTACTGCCCAGAGCGGGATATTCAGCACAGCAAGTGTACGCCCCGGCTTCAGTACTCGTGCCAGCTCGCTAAGCCATTCATCACACCACCTGAAATATTCGATGCTATCTATATCATCATTCCAGTGATCATATTTCTTACGCAGATTGTAAGGCGGATCTGCAAAGCAGAAGTCGATAGAATCGCTGGGGATTTCGCGCATCGCTCGCAAGCAATCATCGTTAATAAGGCATGATTCCAGCGGTACCGGCTTTGCCTCCCACTCAAAGTCGAAAAGGGGTTCATGCACCTTTAACGGCTTGGGTTGCAGCGACATGCAAGCTCGTAAATCCAGTAGGTACAGCGTTTTGTAGGGAGGCAACCCAAACAGATCCTGCAATCGCTCTACGACTGGCTCGATCCCCTCGCGGGTGTGGGGATTACATTCGATATCACGCCAAACATCGGACATGAGCGTGCCATACTCGTGATACACATGCTTTTTGCCGCCGTAATCCTTGGTCGTGCGCTGGCATGCGGGACAGTAGGTATACTGGATACGGGTCTTCGTATGTCGCAAACTACCACGATACCGCGTCAGAACCAACAGGGCAGCATGGCGATCGGGAAGATGCACTCCAGACACTCCCGATTCATGAGCGATCTTCACTGCGATCCAGAGTTGAAAATGCAGTACTTTTTCAAGGAAAGGCAATAAGCGAGCAGCATCAGGGGGAGTGGTGAAAACAGCAACCACTGATTCCTGATGCAGCCGACCACAGAGATCGGCAAAGCGTGTGTAGGCGTCCTTGCTTTGCTTGGCTATCTCATCCGTTCGGCCTGCAGGAAACCAGAAGAAGTAGACTGCTGGCTCCACGTCGGAGCAGAGAGGTCCACCATCAGACAAAATTTTTTCTCCAAGAGACCCAGGTACGCTCGGAGAACAAAGCTCAGCAAGAGTCTCTATCCTATAGGCCTGTAGGCGAAGTCGTTGCGCATTCTCACTCCAGTGAGCCACTCACATCACCTCCATGTTCCTCCAAGAAGGTTGCCAGCAGTTCTAGCTCCTGCGTACCAAAGGCAATCGTACAATCGCTATATTCGCAAATCGTGCGTAAAGCCGCCTCACGCTCCAGATTGCCTGCCCCATCGATGACATAAGCAATCTTGTGTCATGCCTGATGGAGTTTTTCATAACGGCTCTGCGCCTGACCTGCCTTTCGTTCAATCACGCTGTTCGTGGTAACCTGAAACGAAACCTCGATGGCAAAGTAGCGATTAACGGGTGATTGGGCAACAATATCGAAGGTAATGTCGCGTGCATCCTTTGTCTGAGAAATACCGGCAATCGTCCCGTTACGAGTGAAATTCCACCCTTTCGGCTCAAAGCGTTTACGTAAAAATTCCATTACATAATTTTGCACTGCCTGTCCTAACTCATTTGAGGTAGCACCCCGTAAAATGGTGCTCACCAAAATATAACGCTGGCGTACAAAATGCTCGATAGCTTCATGGTTGCCCAACAATCCCCCAATGCTGCAGCGTTCCGTCAGCTCAGCGGGCAGTTCCAGATTGACAGATGCGTCGCCAAACAGAATAAGCATGATAACATCCTCCATAGGCTTAGTTAGAGTAGCAGTTCGTACAATGCTTTTTGTATCCACCATTAACTTTGAGTTGCTTACCTGCTGCTTGTGAATACTGCGAAAGGTGTAACTATGACGCTCACCTTTCCAGACGAACTCCATCTCCTTCTTTTCCAGAGGAGTAATCCGCTTAAGGATTTCACCACTTACATCTGCCAAGACCATAAGATGTTTCAGAAACAGGTTGGGTGGGAGGGACGAGCCTACCAGCACTTTTTTCCACCCAATGGGCGAACCATCCGCAACATGGAGAAGATCGATAAATTTTTGTTGTGTCTGTAAAAGCAATGGCAGCACCTGCAGCGATGCTGCATGGTTGCGCAGCTCCTGAGGCCAGTATTTACTTGCTTGCTCCTTAAGCTGCTCGGGTGTACGCTGGTAGCTCCTCATGGGAAATAATTTTACCCTATAGCATAGACGCAAGACGGGCGACTGCCTCCGTCGCCCTTCGGTATTGCGCTTCTAGCTCGGCACCGGAGGAAAAATCCAGGCTGCGGGCAAGCTTCTCCAATCGCTCCCCTTCCGGCAGCAGATCCGGCGCGGTGTCGAACAGCAGCGCAACCCGATTACGCAGCTGATACAGGAACAGCCAGGCCGAATGCAACACCTCATAGTGGGCACGGCTGACTGCCCTGTGCCGGAGTAGCCAGTCCAGCATCTCCAGGGTGCCCCCGCTCGGTAGATTGTCTCGCTCAAGTGAACTGGCTGCCACATCCAACACACGCCGCTGCACCATGAACTCGATGGTTGCCAGTGTACCGTGTCCGAGCTTCAGGTGGCGGTCGCGCTGGGCAGGCGAAATACGCTCGGTCAGCGCGCGCGTAACCATGTGCTGGATCGCCGCGCGTTCCTCCGCGCCAAGGGGTTTGCCATAACGAAAGCTGTTCAGTATCAGCCAAAACGGTTCCGCAAGCGGCGATTCGGGGTTCAACGGGCGAACACGCAGCGCAGAGAGCCGTTCCCACGGCTCGGCATGATGGGCATAATAGTCGCGCCAGCCCTGCAGCGTGCGTACCAGGGCTCCCGTACCGCCTTCAGGGCGCAGCCGCGCGTCCACATGGCGGAACGCGCCCATCTGAGCGAACTCCTGACATAGCTGCAGAAAGCGCGTTGCAAGAGTGGTGGCGGTTGGCAGCACCGCTTCATCCGCACAGACAAAGGCAACATCCCAGTCGCTGGCGTAGCTCAGGTTGCCCGCGCCCAAGCTACCGAAACCAAGCAGCAGACATTCCTTGGCGATGGTCATCGCCTCAGGCAGCCCCTCCTCCATAAGCTGACGGGCAGCCTCTTCCCACACACTCAGCAGCAGTACCTCGGCAAGCGCGGTCAGATCAGCAGCGGTCTCAGCGGGGCTGGTCTCACCCCACAGGTCGCGTGCCCCGATGCGCAGCCATTCACGCCGCGCGTAGGCCGTTAGGTTCGCCCTTCGCGCTGTTGCCGTGCGGCAATGAGACAATCGTTGCCGAAGCGACTGCTCGTGCGCCTCGCGCGTTTTTGCCCCGTAGGCGATGATCTCCTCGCCAAAGAGCATATCCAGCAGCTCCAAATGCGCCATCAGGTGCCCCCACAACAGGGGCGATTGAGTCAGCTCCGCCAGACGTGTCAGCACCTCGGGACTATCGGCGAAAGCGGCATACAGCAGGGCGCGACTCGGCATCGCTTCTGCCAGTCGCTCCAAGCTGGTCAATGCCATATCGGGGTCGGCTGTGCGAGCGCATGCCGTCAGCAACGGAGGCAGAATACGATCGAAAGCGCGCCGTGTGGCAGGATCAGGCAAGCCATGCTGGGTGCCCGTACTCGGAATCTGCAACAAGGCGTATGCCTGCCGCGGTTGGCAGAACCCGAACGACCGCAGAGTTGCCTCCCAGCGGGACTGACCTTCCGGTGTGCCCAGCAAGGCGAGCAGTTCCGCGTTGAACGGTTCCACACCCTCCGACACCTCCGCCAGATCAGAACGCTGTGCGAGGCGCTCCCAGAAAGCACGCGCGACCGCACGATGCGCCTGCAGCGTCTGCTCGAACGCATGGGACTCGCTGAACCCCATCAAGCGGGCGAAGCGCACTCGGGCATCCGAACCCTGCGCAAACAGCTTATGCGTCTGATGACCATAGAGCAGCTGCAACCGATGCTCCACCGTGCGCAGGAAGCAGTAAGCATCCTCCAGGCGTTGTGCCTCATCAGGCGTTATCAGGCGTGCCTGACGCAGGCGCTGCAGCGCGTTGAGGGTGTTGGGCGTGCGCAGGCGCGGCAGTTGTCCGCCATACAACCGCTGCAACGCCTGCACCCCAAACTCAATATCGCGAATACCGCCCCAACCATTTTTGATATCGGTCTCCCACTCGCCGCGTGCGCGGCAGAGCGCTTCGGAACGATGCTTCTGCTCCAGCATCGCGTCCCACTCCGTGGCACTCAGGCGGCGCCGATAGACGAACGGAGCAACCCCTTGCAGAAACGCTTGCCCCAGCCGCAGGTCGCCCGCTGCTGGGCGCGCTTTGATCAGTGCCTGACGCTCCCACGGCTCCGCCCAGTTCTCGTAATAGTGCCGTACCGAACGAAGTGTGCGCACAATCGGACCGAACCGCCCCTCCGGACGCAGGCGCAGATCAACCCGAAACACGATGCCACGCCGCATGGGACGCGCGAGCGCGTCTACAATCTGCTCGCATAGACGCATGACCGCCTTCAAGTGCGTTGGCTCCTCGGACCCCTCCGCCGCGATAAACATCAGGTCGATATCGGAGCTATAATTTAGCTCGCGCCCACCCCACTTGCCCATCGCTATCACCACAACGGGCGCATCACGATAAACACGCCGAACCGAATCTTCCGCCAGCTCCTGCCAACAGCTCTCCAGCGCAGCCTGCACGCACACATCGGCCAAATCCGAAAGCGCACGCCCAACCTCCGGCAGCGTGTACCTGCCCAGCAGATCCAGCGCGGTAATACGCACATACTCCATCTGCTTGAAATGGCGCAGGCGATCCAAGCGCATCAGGTAGGAGGAGCAGGGGGCAAGAGCACGCATCAGATCCCGAAGCATCTCGGCACGGGTGCGCTCCCGAAAGAGCAACGCGGGGTCTAACAGTAGCTCCATCATCTCGAGATTCTGCAACAACACATCCGCCATGTAGGGCGACAGGGCAAGCATCCGCAGGGGGGCGTTCAGCACACCGGGCGATTCAGCGAACAATCGGTAGTAGGTCAGCGGGCTGCCCATCGCCTCCAGCCAGCGGTCCAAAAATGCCAGCAGCCGATCGGGGTCGGGCGCGTCCCGTAACGCCTGCTCAATCACAGGTGCGAAACGGTCAAACAGCTCCGCTTGAAGCCCTTCCCCGCGCAACCTGCGCCAGAGCCGCTCCTGACGCTCCGAGAAGGGATACGCACTCATGCCTGCACACTCGCCCGTGCCATCGCCCCTACAAGGGGTAGCTCATACCACTCGCCATTATTCGCGTGAATAGCAGCTATCAGCACAAACACGAGATTCAACACGATGGGCACCAGGGCAAAGATCGCACCTATGCCACAGGTGATAAAGGTCAGGATAAACACAACGACCCACAGCACCAGCAGCGCGAGCTGGAAGTAGAGCGCCTGCAACGCATGAAACGCCACAAAGCGCGAGCGCTCCCGATAGACCAAATAGATGACCAGCGGTGCGATATATTGCCCCAGCAACACCACATAGCCCAGCAGGGCGGACAAGTGTGCCAACATCGCCCATAATCGCTCATCCGGCGTCAAACCATTCGGCTGCATCGTCGGCTTCCCAGTTTGTTTCTTATCTCGTGAACTCCCTATCTGAGTGTACCCTCTATGCAACGACCCTGATGGTCTTTCTATTTCGCGCTGCTGACCCTTCGTCCTGTACGACTAAGCGGCAGGTTCTCGGTGATCGACGTGTTCTCGATATCAGTGCATCGGAAACACCCCCTGCCGAAGCGAAACAACACCTCCAGCAAGTCAGCGTCGTCCACAACACCGTCGCCCTTCACATCCTCGGGCAATTCGGAACCGCTCTGACCGAACGCAAATAGCACCGCCAGCAGGTCGGCGTCGTCGATGCAGCCATCACCATCGACATCGCCGGTAAGGTGGGTATCGAGCAGGAACGCCTCGTCAAAGCCCGAGGTGGCGTTATAGCCCCAGCCCACAATATAGCGTCCGTCGGGCGAGAGAGCGGTCGCCTCCCATAGTTCGGAGCCATCCGTCAGCAGCTCGGCATAGGTTGTGTACGGAGCCATCGGGTGTGACATCCCACGCACCGCTCTGGGAGCCGTCAGGCAACACACCCAGCCATAACAACCGTTGGGCTGCGCCACCCGATGGGTTCAGAGCAAACCAGCAGGCGATTAACAAAGACAAACCGTTTTTCAGGACGGTTCGCCGATACCCACTCCTATCATGCCACCTTGTCCATCACCCCCACAGGAGGGAATACGCTCTGCAGGGGGCGATTCCTGCCCCTCCACTTTTCATAGAAGAGGCATGGGAATTTGCCTCGCTTAGAGGCAGGCTCCCATGATGAAAAGAGTGTGCCTTTCATCCCTCTTGCATTCGACGGCTCGAATGTGATAAAATTCACAAAGTCGCGGGAGGCGAACCGATGCCAAAACCGAGAAATGTGGAGCCGAAATGGGTCAATATCGAAATCAACGGCATCCCTTTACAGGTGCCCGATGGGGAACTGCTGATTGAAGCCGCTAAGCGTGTCGGAGCGGATATCCTCATCTTTTGCTATCACAAATATATGAAACCTGTCGGGATGTGTCGCATGTGCCTTGTGGAGGTTGGCGCGAAACAACCTGACGGCTCGGTGCGCAAAATGCCCAAGCCTCAGACCGCCTGCACCTTGCCCTGCACGGAAGGGCTGGTCGCCTGGACCGAGAGCGAGCAGATTATCAAGGACCGCCGCGCCATTCTGGAATTTCTGCTTATCAATCACCCGCTCGATTGCCCCATCTGTGATCGGGGCGGTGAATGCCCCCTGCAGAACAACACGCAGTTCTACGGTCCGCCTGTCAGCCGTTATATAGAGATCAAGCGCCATCTGCCGAAGGCATTCCCGCTTTCAAAGTATGTTGCGATCGATCTGGAGCGATGCATTCACTGCGGGCGGTGTGTGCGCTTCACGGAGGAGATTTCGGGCGATGCGCAGCTGGCGTTCCTCTTTCGAGGCGCTCAGATGCAGCCGCACACTTTCCAACTGACCGAGTTCACCAGCCGGTTCAGTGGGAATGTCATCGAGATCTGCCCGGTGGGTGCGCTCACCAGCCGTACTTATCGCTTCCGTGCTCGCCCATGGGATATTGTGACGCAAAAAAGCATCTGTTCCATGTGTTCCAACGGGTGTAATCTCTATCTGGACAGCCGCAGCGGGCAGATTGTGCGTATCAATGCGCGTGAGAATCCCGCTGTGAACGAGACCTGGACATGCGACAAAGGCAAGTTTGAGCAGACCTATATGCACGCGCCGAACCGATTGACGCAGCCGATGAGGCGGTGCGGGGGCGACTGGGAGCCGATTTCGTGGGCAGATGCCTATGAGCTTTTGCTTGCCCGTATCAACGAAGCGCGTAAAACAGGTGGCGGACAGGCGATTGCTGGCATCGCCGGGCAGCGATTGAGTAACGAATCGCTTTACCTGTTCCAGAAACTGTTCCGCGTCGCCTTCCAGACGAACAACCTCGATCATCGCCTGACACGCTATCAGGGCAATCTGGCGCGGGATGTGATGGCACAGCTCGGCTATCCCACCAGTGGCATTGAATACAGCGATCTGGAGAGTGCCCCGCTCGTGTTCGTGCTTGGCTCCGACTTGATCGAGGAGCAACCGATGGTCTATCTGCGTCTGCGCAAGGCGTGGCGGCACTACGGCGTGAAGGTGATTGTCGCCTATCCGCTCGGCACGCCTGTAGAGGAGTTTGCGGAGGTCAGCCTGCGCTATCCTGTTGGGGGCGAGTTGGAGTTGGTTCGGGCGCTGGCAAATGCATTGGCAGCACCCCCGCAGGACGAGGCGTTACGCGCGACAGCGAATCTGCTTGTCCAATCCCCGGGCACCCTTATTCTGGCAGGTGAGAAGGTCTGGAATCATCCTGAAGCGCAGCAACTGATTCCTGCGCTGGTGGAGCTCACGCAGCGTCTGTCTGATGCGAAGCTCGCTCTCTTACTGCCTGAAGCCAATTCGCAGGGTGCGCTTGATATGGGGGTACTGCCCGACCTGTTGCCCGGCTATGCCCCGGTGGAGGAGGCAGCCGCGCGGGCGCGGTTCGAAGTGGCGTATGGTGTCCCGCTGCCCGCGCAGCCCGGTTTGAGCACCGACGCCATTTTTCAGGCATGCCTTGCCGGGAGCGTGCAGGTGCTTTATCTGGCGGGGGTGAACCCGCTGGAGAAGCACTATGACCCTGCACTCACGGCGCGTGCCCTGCGCGCTTGTGACTTTGTGGTCGTGCAGGACGCACTAATGACTGAGACGGCACGCTATGCCGACCTGCTGCTGCCTGCCTGCACTTTTGCGGAGTGCGAGGGCACTTTCACCAACTGGGAGCGGCGCGTACAACGGTTCTGGAAGGCGATTGAGCCGCCGGGCGAGGCAAAACCCGACTGGCTTATCTTTGCCGAGCTGTGGCTGCGTGCGATGCGCCAGACACCGCCCTTCAATCCGCGCGAGATTATGTGCGAAATCAGCGAACTGGTGCCCTCCTATGCGGATTGCACCTACGAGCAGCTGGGCGATCAGGGTAAGCGATGGGAATAGGGTAAAATCCGCTTTGGCATGTCGCGCGTGACGATTATCGGGGGCGGTTTTGCGGGAGTTGAAGCGGCATGGGCTGCTGTACGCTTGGGTGTGCCCGTGCGCCTGTATGAGATGCGCCCGCACAAGATGACCCCCGCTCACAAGACAGGCTGGCTTGCTGAACTAGTCTGTTCCAACTCCTTCAAATCGATGTTGCCCACCACACCATCAGGTCAGCTGAAATGGGAGATGGAGCAGCTTGGCTCCCTTGTGATTCCGACCGCACGCGAGTTCGCCGTACCTGCAGGTGAGGCACTCGCCGTGGATCGCGAGCCGTTCGCTCAAGCAATCACCGCACGCCTTGAAAGCCATCCGCTGATTGAGATTGTGCGCGAGGAGGTCACCGATATTCCCGATGACCGCCCTCTGATTATCGCCACGGGACCCTTGACCTCCGAATCGCTGGCGAACGCGATCGCTCGCCTCACGGGGCGCAAGCATCTCTATTTCTACGATGCGGTCTCCCCCATCGTGGACGCCAGCACGATTAACTATGAGCGTGTCTTTTTCGGCAATCGGCGCGAGAAGGGCGATCCCGCCTACATCAACTGCCCCTTCACCAAAGAGGAGTACGAGCGGTTCTGGCAGGCGCTGATTTCGGCGGAGCGTGTGCCGTTGCACGATTTTGAAGAGCCTCGATTTTTTGAGGGTTGTGTGCCCATTGAGGAGTTAGCGAAGCGTGGCACGGATACCCTGCGTTTCGGTCCGCTGAAACCCGTCGGGCTGATTGATCCCCGCACTGGGAAGCGTCCCTATGCCGTGTTGCAGCTGCGCCCTGAAAATAATGAGCGTACGCTTTACAGCCTTGTGGCGTGCCAGACACGCTTGAAGTGGGGTGAGCAGAAGCGGGTGTTCCGCCTCGTGCCGGGGCTGGAGAATGCTGAGTTCGTGCGCTACGGGGTGGTACATCGCAACACCTATCTCGATTCACCGCGCCTGCTGCTGCCCACCCTGCAGTTCCGTGAGGATACGCGCCTCCTCTTTGCGGGGCAGCTGGTGGGAGTGGAGGGCTATATCGAGTCGGCAGCGTCGGGCATCGTCGCGGGGCTGAACGCGGCACGGCTGGTGCAGGGGATGCCACCTCTTACGCCACCGCGTGAAACGGTGATTGGCTCCCTGTTGCATTATATTGCCACCTATCCGCACTCCGACTTCCCGCCAATGAACGCGAACTGGGGGCTGTTGCCTGAGCCAGAGGACGCACCCAGAGATCGGGAACTGCGCCGCCAACTCAAGCTCCAGCGCGCCCGCGAGGCGATGAGGGAAATGCTCGCGGCTTGCAGGCAGAAGCGCGGTCGGTTCGAGCCGATGGGAGGGCAGGAATAGCAGGCGACAGGAGCGAACTGGAAGGCTATGGACGGGGCGCGGGCAGGTCAACGCTCCATGCGGGGAGCGACGGTGCGTGCCGTTGGCTTTGCGTTCTGCTTGATGCCCTTGAATGCCCTCTGGGTCGTTTCGCTGGAAGTGGTGCGCTATAGCGAGCAACCGACCACAATCTCCCTTTTCTATCATGTAGTGTTCTGGCTGGCTGCGCTTGTGCTGCTGAATCGCGGGCTAAGGCGCATCTGTCCCCTCTGGGCGCTGGAGCCGGGTGAGCTGCTGACGATCTACACGATGCTCTGCCTCGCCTCCGCACTCGCAGGGCACGACTGGCTGCAAGTAATAATCCCCATTCTGACGCACGGCACCCACTTTGCGGATGAGGCGAACCGCTGGGCAACACGCCTGTTGCCCCATTTCTCAGACTGGCTCATCGTACATGACCGCGACGCGGCGCATGCCTTCTACGCTGGGTCCAGCAGCCTGTATGAGCCACGCTTTCTGCGCACATGGTGGATGCCCGTGCTGGTCTGGAGCGCATTTTCTAGTCTGCTGACGGGAGTGATGCTGCTGATTAATCTGCTGTTTCGCCACCAGTGGACTCAGGCGGAGCGGTTGAGCTTCCCGCTGGTGCAGGTTCCTCTGGAGATGGTGGGCGGTGCTCTCTATCGTGAGCGACTGTTCTGGGTGGGCTGCGTGGTAGCAGGTGGGATCGATTTTTGGAACGGTTTGCGCATGTTCGTCCCCTCGCTACCAGCGATCCCTGTTAAGGCGATGGACTATGGCTATCTGTTTCAGAACCCCCCGTGGAATGCTATCGGTTGGCTGCCAGTAGGCTTTTTCCCGTTTGCGATAGGCATCGGCTACTTACTGCCTCTGGATCTGCTCTTCTCATGCTGGTTCTTTTTCTGGTACTGGAAGCTGATGCTAGTGGTGTCCCAGTATATGGGTTGGAGTGCGACGCCACGCTTCCCCTACACGAATGAGCAGGCATTCGGGGGCTACATGGCGATTGCCGTGCTCGTGCTGCTGCAGAGTGGCACTGTCTGGCGGCGGGTGCGGATGTCGCTGGCGTCGGGGCAGGGATCAGGGGTGGATGAGCCGATGCCCACTCGGTGGGTGTTCCGACTGCTCGCGCTGGGTATTGGGTTGATCTGGTTGTTCTGCTCACTGATTGGGATGCGGGCATGGGTGATCGCGCTCTTTCTGCTCATCTATTTTGCGCTCTCGCTGGCGATTACCCGCATGCGGGCGGAGCTGGGTCCGCCGGCTCACGACCTCCATTTCAGCGGTCCGGACCACCTGCTGCCTGCGCTGCTGACACCGCAGCAACTAACCAAAAGCGAACTGGCAGCATTAACCACCTTCTATGGTTTCAATCGGGCCTATCGTGCGCACCCGATGCCGTTTCAGATCGAGGGGCTGAAGATGGCGGAGCGTGGTGGTTTTCTCTCAGCCCATTATGTACTGGTGCTCTGGCTGGCGTGTGTGGTGGGCATCGTGGTGGGCTTCTGGGCGAATCTCCATCTGCTGTACCACTATGGGGCAGGCGCGCGCGTGGAGCCGCCTTTCGTGCCCCTGATTTTCGGGAGCGAAGCGTGGAATCGACTGGACAGCTGGACGACCAACCCCGCGCAGGTTGGCGCGAGCTTGCCCGCGATTGGCGTTGGCTTTGGCACCGCCATCACGCTGGGAATGATTCGTCAGCGGTGGACCGGTTTCCCGTTGCATCCGGTAGGCTATGCCGTTTCCAGCAGCTGGTCGATGGCGGTGCTGTGGGTCCCGATGCTCATTGCGTGGGTGATCAAGGCGGCGGTGCTGCGTCTGGGCGGGTTGAGCGCCTATCGGCGCGGCTTGCCCTTCTTTATCGGGCTGATTGTGGGCGAGTGCGTGATGGGTAGTCTCTGGTCGCTTGCTGGGCTGGCGTTCGGACTGCCTATCTACCCATTCTACCCTTATTAGGCTCTGCACCTTGCCGGACAATCACGGATAAAGTGCCCCCATGGGCTATAATATAGGGAGGGGATTGGCGCGGTGGTGATTTGGCGTCGTCTTTCCTCACCAACCCCACCACACGGGGGGAGCAGTTCCCCGCCTGCGCCCCCCTAAACACGATGGACAGGCGCGTAGGGCAGTGGCTGGAGGCGATGGCGAGTCGGGCGCGGCGCATGGTGCTCGGCTTGATGGCGGGCACCTCGCTGGACGGCATCGATGCGGCGGTAGTTGCCATCGAGAGGTTCGGGCGCGAAAGGCGTGTGCAGACACTTGCCACCCATTTTGAACCTTATACTGACGAGGAGCGCGAAGGGCTGCTAAAGCTTATTCGCGAAGGCAGGTTGGACGCGCTTGTTGCTTGGGACGCCTATCTGGGTGAACGGTTCGCCGAGGCGGGTCAGCGCGCGATAGCGAAGGCGGGACTGGGGTTGGTCGATTTCATCGGCTCGCATGGACAGACGGTCTGTCATGCCCCCAATGCGCAAATGCTTGGACGCGCTGTTCCTAACACACTGCAGATTGGGCAGCCCGATGTGATTGCGGCACGATTGGGGGCGCCGGCGGTGGCGGACTTTCGCACACGCGATATGGCGTATGGGGGACAGGGCGCGCCGCTGGTGCCTTTCGTGGATTGGTTGCTGCTGAGCGATGCGCAAGAGACGCGCGTTGTTCTGAATATTGGCGGTATAGCGAACCTAACTGTGCTGCCAGCAGGCGGTTTACCCGACACAATCCGCGCTTTTGACACAGGTCCGGGCAATGCGCTGATTGATCTGGCGGTGCGCTGGGGTACCGATGGACAGGAACAATATGACCGCAATGGTGCTCGCGCAGCCCGGGGACAGATCATGCCTGAATTGCTAACACAGTTGCTCACGCATCCGTTTTTTGAGCAATCGCCTCCCAAATCGACGGGGCGCGAGATGTTTGGAGAGGCATTCCTGCAGGAGATAGTGGCTCGCCACGCGCTTTCCAAAACCCGACTGAATGATCTGCTCGCTACCCTGACCGAGTTAACCGCTCGCACAGTTGCCGACGCCGTTCGGCGATGGGTGTTGCCGGAAGGCTCTCCCCAGCGGCTGATTGTCTCGGGTGGCGGAATCCATAACCGCACGTTGACGACGCGCTTGCAAGCGCTTCTGCACATTCCCATCGAAAGCACCGCAGCTTACGGCATTGATCCCGATTTCAAGGAGGCAATCGCGTTTGCTGTTTTGGCGGACTGCTTTTTGCAGGGCGAGCCGGTTGCCTATCCGGGCACCACGGGCGTCTTACACCCTGTGCAACTGGGCAAGTTGTGCTGGGGATAGCCGGATGTTCAGTCGGTGGATTGCTTGGCTAACACATCCTGCAATGCTTGTTCAAAAGCGGCGAGCGTGGGTGCTTGGCTTGCATGCACGCTCAACTCCTCCAGTTGTTCGGTGGCTTGCACTTTTTTCAGGTTACGCTCCACCCGCGCAGGGACATTACCGAAGCGCGAACGCAGTGTTAGCAAGATTACCCGCACCATCCCCTGTTGCAAACCCTGTTGCAAACCCTGTTGCAAACCCTCCTCACGCCCTTTTTGCAAGCCTTGTTGTAAGCCCTGTTGCAAGCCCCGCCGCAAGCCCTGTCGTAAGCCCCGCCGGGCACCACGCTCAAGCGCTTCGCGCTCCAGACTGGTCAGCTTGCGCAGACCATGCCGACGCGCCACTTCCCGCACAATCTGGTTCACCTGACTCTCCAGTTCTTCCGGTAGTGCCATGAGATGATCCACCACCCTGTAGAGATTGATGATGTCCTCTACATTATACCCTCTCTGCAGCACATGACGGATCAAGCGCACCTTCTCCTCGAACAGCAACTGCGGATGACCGCGTGCTTTGAGCGCGCGCAGGTGCGCCAGAACAAACGCGGCGAACGGATTCGGATGCTCGGCGAGCCGCGTCTCATCCATGTCGAGCAGCTTCACTGTGGGGAACCGAAACGAAAGGTCACATCCGCCCAGCGAGCGCGTAAATATCGTGGGACGCCAGTTCAGCTCGTCATCTGCCAGAATTGCCAGACTGATGAGGTCAGGATAACCCAGCGCATCGAAGATATGGTAGTGATAAATAAACATACGCAGTTCGAAATGTGGATCCCGCCGAACCTGGATCTCGATATGCACGAACACAAATCGCTCGCGCCCATCCTTGAATGAGACACGCACCAGCACATCGACAAAACGCCGCGAGCGGGGCAGCAAGGGCTTGATCCGCTGCAGCTCGGTGTTGAGAAAAACATACTCTCGCTCCCAGTCGATGAGGGCGTGCAGCTGCGGAAAGAGCAACTCCAAGCAAGCAGGAAAGAAGGCTTCGAGTGCCAGCTTCCATGCGCTGTCGAAATCGATTCGCGCTCGTTGTGTCCGCATAGTTACTACCGGCGATGATACCCGAACCGATCGACATGGGGTATCATAGGACAGGGAAATCATGGCAGAGCACGAATCGTCAAAGAGTAAGGAGGCAAGTGAACGCATGAGACGAACGAACTGGCAGCTCTGGCTCGCATCACTACTGATAGTGTCGCTGCTGAACGGATGTGGTGGCGGTGGCGCAGGCGGCGGTGGCGGTGTGGTCATTCAGGAGCGCGCCGCGTATGTGCGTGTGGTTGACGCCGTGTCTAAAGCCCCCATCAACGGCGCAACCATCCAGTTTCTGACCGACCAGGGCGATCTGACCTTTCGGCGGATTGTGGCAGGACAGTCGAACATGGACGAAATCTCGCTGAGTGTTGCCCGACTGCTCAATCCCAACGCGCGAGCGGGCGATTTCCTGTTGCGGAATGTGCCTTCCAATGTACGCTTCCGCGGTATCTGGGTGCAGCTCCCGGCAGGCTACACGGCAATTGTCAGGCATATTGATCCCACCGGGAGAAAGCGCGTAATTCAGCTGCCCACAAATCCCAACACCAGCGGTGGCTGCCTTGTTGCATCGGAACGCGCGGGCGTGGTGAGCGTGGTGTTTGGAGCGCCGGGCTTGATCGATTTCGGCACCATCGAGGTCTATCCGAACAATCCGAATGTGCCGCCTCCTCCTATAGATGAGGATTGTCCCTGAGCGATTTGTACCTGCTGACAACCACGCTCACACACAGGAGGCGCCCAGGCCGTCCGGGGTGCCTCCTGCTTTCACCCCCAAGCACCCGCTGCTTGTGGCGCTTCTTATGGTAGGATCCGCGCTCGCCCTGTTGTGGGGTGTGGAGCTGGTGCGCCGCCAGGACCCCTTTGCACGCCTCGCCCGCCAGATGGCGCAATCAGGTTTGCGGGATATCGAGCTGCGCCTGAATGACGCCACCATCACCTTGCGCGAGGGGAAGCGTGTGCTGGCAAGACTGCGGGTGGAACGCATCGATATCGAAAAGAGCCGTATCCTCTGGCGTGCCGCTCATCTGCGGGAGGGCGTTTTCTATGACGAGCGGGGCAAGCGGTTGGGACGCGCCTCTGCCGATGAACTCCTCTACAATCAACCGACACGCCAGATGCATATCACAGGCTCTCCCGTCATCACGCTTCTGCAGAATCCAGTTCTCGCGCGTGCGGCCCCCCTCACGCTTCGGGCACCCGCCATCCGCTGGGACCTGCGAAAGGCGCAGATTGCCATCGAGCATCCCTTTCGCATGGAGTGGCGGGGCGGTACAGCAAGTGCGGAGCGGCTCGAACTGAACCTGCGCGACTCGAACCTGCGCATCGAAAACGGCATCCTCCGCTTGCAAACGGATGAGCGCAACCGGCGCCGCGAAATCGAGATCGAGTTCGGTGTGTTTGAATATCGAGGCGACATCCGTAAGGGGCAGAACCTGAAGTTTCGTGACGGTGACACCACTGCCTTCGCACCTTATGCCGAGGTGGACAACAAGCGCAAATATGCCATTGCCACAGGCGACCTCTGGCTGAAGGACCCGCGCCTCGATCTGGAGGCAAACAAGCTGGAGGTCTGGTATGCCGAGAACCAGAAGCGCGCCTTGCTCACCCAGAATGTGCGCATGCGGATTAAACCACGCGAGAGTGTGGATCAGCCCTCTGCACCAGAGGATGAGGAGAACAAGCTGCAGGAAGCGAAACGCTACCCTGTCGAAGCCGAATGCGGGCAAATTGAGTATTTCTATCGCAAAAAGATGGCGATTATCAATGGCGGCATCAAGGCGATTCAGCGGCTGAAGGACGGGCGTGAGCGGAAACTCAGCGCGGACCGCGCCGAGTATGACCAGAAGCGTGAGATTCTCATCCTGATTGGCAATGTGGCGCTGGAAGATCCCGACGGCAAATTTAAAGCACCGCGCCTGATCGTGTCGGTGAAGGAGGGCGAGGAGTGGGTCAAAGCCCCAGAGGGTGTGCAGGGCATCGTGTACTACACCGAAGAGGAGGAAGAGGGCGGTGAATCAACACCTCCACGCTGAACGCTGGACGCTTGCCCAGCCCGTTGAAATTACAGGGGTGGGGTTGCACACGGGCGAGCCTGCCCAGCTACGCCTGCACCCCTATCAGGGGGGGCTGCGAGTGCGCAAAGGGGGAAGCGAGTTTCCCGTACGCTGGGACTATGTGCGCGATACCCATCGTGCCGTTACGCTGGGCAACGGAGGATTCACGCTCGGCACGGTGGAGCATCTGCTGGCAGCGTTCTGGGCGCTGGGCATCACGGACTGCTTGATTGAAGTACTGCAGGGGCGCGAAGTGCCCATCCTGGACGGCAGCGCGTTACCTTTTATCGAGACGATCGAGTCGTCAGGAGGTACCGTCCGTGTAAGCGTCGATGATGATGCACTCACCTGGCATGGGGGCACTATGCCTGTGTTGGAGTCTGTGTGGGTGCAGGAGGCGGATCGGACGGTGGGTGTGTTGCCAGGCAATCTGTACGCCTTCGGCTATATTCAGTTTCCTGAACCACTCAGTGAGCAGGGGGGTTATTTTGACCTGCGCCAATTCCGCGAGCAGATTGCCCCCGCCCGTACCTTCGGGTTTCTCCACGAAGTGGAGACGCTCCGACAGCAGGGTCTGGCGCAGGGTGGCTCACTGGAAAATGTGCTGCTCATCGCACCCGACGGGTATTATAATAACGCGCGATTTGAGAATGAGCCGCTGCGCCATAAAATACTGGATGTGATGGGCGACCTGATGCTGTGCGGCGCACGCCTGAGCGATTTTGTGTTGGTGGCTGTTAAACCAGGACACACACTGGATGTGCTGTTAGCGCAGGCAATCGCGCAGCGACTGCCACTGTGGCTGGCACGGATGGAGGCATACAATGGCTGAATGGACGCTCGATGTGGAACAGATACGCCGCCTGATTCCGCATCGGTATCCGTTCCTGCTGGTGGATCGGATTCTGGAGTTGGAGCCTGGCAAGCGTGCGGTCGGTCTGAAAAATGTGACGGTCAACGAGAGCTTTTTTCAAGGGCATTTCCCCGCACGCGCGATTATGCCGGGCGTCTTAATCGTTGAATCGATGGCACAGGTAGGCGGTGTAATGGTGATGACGATGCCCGGCATGGCGGATAAGATTGCACTGCTGGCGGGGCTAGATGATGTGCGGTTCCGCCGCCCTGTGGTGCCCGGCGACACCTTGATTACCGAAGTGGAGATGCTCTGGATGCGCCGGGATGTGGGGCGGGTCCGCGCGGTTGCCCGCGTGGGCGACGAGATTGCGGCCGAGGCGGAAATTACCTTCGCTCTGTTAGATCCCGACCGCTTTGCGCCCGCGCCGCTCTCGCCATCCAGCACGCTTCACCCGCAACCATGAGGATACGATCATGGCAACGCTTCATCCGACGGCAATCGTCCATCCTACAGCCGAACTGGCTGATGATGTGCAGGTCGGCGCATACGCGGTCATCGGCCCCTATGTGCAGATCGATAGTGGCACCATCGTGGACGCCCATGTGGTTATCGAGCAAAGCACCCGCATCGGCAAAAACAACCAGATCTCTTACGGGGCAGTGCTGGGTGCGCCACCGCAAGATCGCAAATACAAGCATGAGCGCACCTTTCTGCGCATCGGAGATAATAACATAATCCGAGAATATGTCACCATTCACCGTGCCAGTGGCGAAGGCGAGGCGACAATTATTGGCGACAACAACTTCCTGATGGCGTATGTGCATATCGGGCACAACTGTCGCGTGGGCAGCGGCGTGGTGATGGCGAACTCGGTGGGAATCAGCGGGCACTGCGTGATTGAGGACGGGGCGAATCTGGGTGGAATGACCGGGGTGCATCAGTTTACGCGCATTGGGCGGCTGGCGATGGTGGGCGGAATGTCACGGATTGTGCGCGATGTACCGCCCTTTATGCTGGTGGAAGGCAATCCGGCAAAGGTTTACGGCATCAATCTGGTGGGGCTGCGCCGTGCCGGGATCTCGGAAGAGGTGCGCGCCGCGCTCAAGACCGCCTGTCGCCTGATGTTCTACGCCGATCTGAATCTGACCCAGGCGATCGAGCGCATCCGCGCGGAGCTACCAATGTCGCCCGAGCTGGAATATTTGCTCCAGTTTATGGAGGAGACTCGGCTGGGGCGTCATGGGCGCTTTCTGGATCGCCCTTCGCGCAAGTAGCCCCGGTTCAGACAAGGGCGACAAGTCCGGCAAGCAAGTCAGATATGTCAAACAGATCCGAAGTTTAAAAAATGGCAAAAATGCGTGTGTGGATTGTTGCGGGTGAGGCATCAGGCGACCTGTATGGGGCGGACCTGGCACGCCACCTTCAAGTGAAGCATCCCGCGCTTGAACTGTTCGGTGTTGGCGGCGCCCGTATGCAGCAAGCAGGGGTGCAACTGCTTGCTGACAGCCGAAACTGGGGTGCTATCGGCATCGTCGAGTCGTTGCGAGTGTTGCCCGGTGTGCTGCGTGCCTTCGGACGGCTCAAGCGCCACTTGCAGCGAAAGCGCCCCGACCTGCTTATTCCCATCGATTTTGGCGCGTTCAATGTGCCGCTGGCTCGCTGGGCGAAAGGTCAGGGGATCCAAGTGTGCTATTATATGCCGCCGGGCAGCTGGAGGCGGGATGGACAGGGGCGTGACCTGCCCGCTGTGGCAGACTGGATATTGACCCCTTTTGCTTGGTCCGCCCAGATGTTACAGGCGATGGGTGCCAATGCGGTGCGCATCCGCCATCCGCTGCTGCGCCTGGCGCATCCTTCGATGCCCGAAAACGCATTTTGCGAACGGCTGGGACTGGACCCCTATCGCCCCATCGTGGCACTCTTGCCAGGCAGTCGCCGGCATGAGATTGTGGCCCATGTGCCGCTTTACGCACGGGTCGCCGAGCTGGTGAACGCGCATCTGCCCGAAGTGCAGTTTGTGCTCTCGGTGCCCCCCGGCGTTTCCACCGAATGGGTGCATCATCTGTGGGCGGAAGGTTCACCTCACTGGGTGCCGACGGAGACGCGCCCCGTGTGGGACATGCTCGCCTATGCGGATGCCGCCCTTATCTGTTCGGGCACCGCGACGCTGGAGGCTGCGCTGCTTGGCACCCCGATGCTGATTGTTTACCGCGGCTCCAGCCTGATGAATCTGGAGTACCGCCTGCGGCGCCGACACCTGGCGCTGCACTCTATCGGACTGCCCAACCTGCTGCTGGAGCGCGCTGTGTGCCCCGAGTTCATTCAGGATGCTGCGTCGCCCAGCCAGCTGACGCACCATCTGCTCGGATTGGTGAAGCAGGATAAAAACTACCGATGTCAAAAAGAGGCTTTTAGCCAGATACGCAACCTGCTCGGTGAAGGTGAACCGCTGAGCGAGGGACCCGAATGGATCGAGCAACAGTTGATCACATCGATGCTGGCGCGCACGGGCTGAGTGCGTTAGTGGTCTGGATCGGACGCAAGCGCAGTCGCCTTTTTCTACCTGTGCCGGTGCTGCTCATAGGGCTGGCAGACCCCAGCATGGCAACGGCGATGGCAGGCGGAGTGCTGGTGCTGCTCGGCTCACTGCTGCGCTTGTGGGCAGCGGGCTACCTGCAGAAAAATACCCACCTGATCACGGCAGGTCCCTACGCGCGGGTGCGCCACCCATTATACGGGGGGATGCTGCTCATCCTGAGCGGCTGGTGCACCTTGTCCGGCTGGCTGCCTTACGGATTGCTGCTGGGCGCGTACTCGGCACTGCTCTACGGCTGCGCTATCACGATGGAGGAGCGGCGACTGAGCGAGCTGTTCCCTGAACACAGGTGCTACCGTCAGCAAGTGCCCCTGCTCATCCCGTTGCCCGGACATCGCTGGCATGCCCCCGAAGGTGTCTTCTGCTGGCGAACCGCATGGATGAATGGTGAGCATCGGATTCTGCTTTGGAACACCCTTGTGACAGGGTTGATCCTGGCGCGGATGTGGGTGTGAAACTCGCGAATGGGGTATTCTAACGGGGAGATGAGTGCGCAAAGAGCCGGGACTATAACACGGCGGCGGGTGGGTCGTTGCGTACGCTCGGCAGCCGAGAACCATGCCGATCGGGCAGGTTCGCGCCTGCTGTGCCGCACAGAGCAGTTCCTGATTTTCGAGCGGCGGTTCTCGTCGGATGACCCAATTCAAGCGCAGGAATTTGAGCCCTCGGATGGCTGGTGTGAGTTTATCATCAGTCTGCGCCCACCCGATCCGCAGCAGCTGACCTGCCCGCGCACCAGCCGCCCCGACCTGCACTATCTGCACCACCACCTGGTCATCCGCGTGGCACCCGGTTATCTGCACGGCTTGCTGGCGCCCGAGGCGGAGCGTGTGCTGGACGAGCTGCTGCCTTTTCTGCAGGGCGACGCGCCCTTTCCGGAGCAGCTCTATCTGATGGCGGGCAATCCGCTGACAGCTGGCGTGATTGACTCCATGCTACATCCGCCCCCTGTAGGCAGCCTGCGCCTGTTCTATGAGGCGAAGCTGCGCGAGCTGCTCTCTTTTCTCTGCTTTCGTGAGCCGGAAGTGATTGTTGCGCCCGACGATTCACGCCTGCGCCAAGCATTAGCCTATCTGGAGGCGCACCTGAGCGATGCGAACGCGCTGCAGAAGCTGACGCGCCAGATGGGGGTTAGTGCCCGCCAGTGTCAGCGGTTGTTTCGCGTCACATTGGGGCGATCGCCGTCGGAGTGCCTGACCGAGTTGCGCATGCGGCGCGCAGCGACCCTGCTCACGACCACACGCCTGTCGGTCTCGGAAATCGCGCTGGAGGTCGGTTATCTGAGCCTAAGCCACTTCTCCCGGGTGTTCTGCCAATACTTCGGCAAGACGCCCCGCGCCTTCCGCCAACAACAAGCGAGCTTATCGCCCCGGTCGAATCGGTCTCGTTTGATATGCCCCGCCCAATAGGGTATAATCAGTGCGGAGGACAATCGCTATGAGCAAAAAATGGTTTGCAGCGGTGGTGTTGAGCGTGTCGAGTCTGCTGGGGGCATTCGCCCTGCTGCAGGAACAGCTGAAGCCAGGCGCACAGGCGCCCCAGTTCGAGCTGGAGAGCCTGGACGGGAAAACGGTGATACTCAGCGAGCTGAAGGGCAAACCCGTCTTTCTGGACTTCTGGGCAACCTGGTGTGGTCCGTGTCGGCGAGCCTTGCCTCATACGCAGGCATTTTCCGAGAAGTATAAGGACAAAGCCCACATCTTCGCCATCAATGTGCGTGAGGAACCGGAGAAGGTGCAAACCTTCATGCAACAGAACAAGTACACCTTCCGTGTGCTGATGGACACGGAAGGTGAGGTTGCCCGCGCCTACGGTGTGCGGGGTATCCCACATTTCGTGGTAATCGGCGCCGAGGGCAAAATTGCGTTTATCAAGGTGGGCTACGGCCCAGGTGTGGAGGAAGAGCTGGAAAACGCCTTGAAAAAGGCGATTGCGCAGGCAGAGCGCAGTCGACACGCCTCGCAGAAGTAGCCCTATGGTGCTTGATGAGTCGATCCTACGCCGAGTCATTCTGGCGCTGGACACTCCTGATCTTGATCAGGCGTGCGCTTGGGTGCGTTCATTTCGCGGCCGAGTGCACGCCTTTAAAGTGGGTGGCGCGCTGGTGGTGCGATATGGGTTAGAGGGGCTACAGCCGCTGCGTCGGGCGGGTGCAACGCGCCTCTTTCTTGATCTGAAGTTCCACGATATTCCCCACACGGTTGCTCTGGCAGTGCGTCAGGCAGCGGAGCTGGGCGTCTGGATGTTGACCTTGCACATCAGCGGTGGCAAAGAGATGCTGCAGGCAGCGCGCGAAGCCGTTGCGGCTCCTACTCCGCGCCCCCTGCTGATGGGAGTGACGGTGCTGACCAGCCTCGATGCGCCGGCTTTGAAGGAGTTGGGTATTCCGCGCAGCCCGCGTGCCCAGGTATTGCGCCTTGCGCAGCTGGCACATGCATGCGGGCTTGACGGGGTGATTGCCTCACCCCACGAGATCCGCTCGCTGCGGCGCCGATTCCCCGCGCCATTTTTGATCGTCACGCCTGGGGTGCGTCCCGCGGGCGCGCCCCCTGTTGACCAGAAGCGTGTTGCCACGCCCGGGGAGGCGCTGCGCTGGGGTGCAGACTATTTGGTGATGGGACGCGCGTTGCTGGGCGAATAGCTGGTTAATCCCACCGACGCTCTAATGCCCACTGGATCAGGCGCAGCACCGCGGGGAACACCTCCTCGCCGTTGGGGCGAATCTGGTCAGGTGGCAGCAGAAAACCGTACTGACCCGTATCGCGCAGCTCAAACGCGAACGCCAACGCACCCCGCACCCCATACACCCAGTCCGTCGCGTTCCCACTGGCAGGATAGATGGTGGTGTAGATGGGTCCCGCTATGTAGGTCATACCATGCACACTGAAAATAAGCGATTGCATCTCCAGCCCAACACGGTTGAACACCTGATGATGCGGAGAAAGCGCGCTCGTGTAGCCCCAGGGCCACAGAATTAGTTGCGAGTAATTGTGTATATCGATATAGGCGCGCAACAGCGGTAAGCTCGTCATCCAGCGGCTGAAAGAGTAGGTCTCTGGTTCCGAGAAAGGCGCCGCACCACGATAGGTTTCCGAGCGCGGATTGGTGCTGGCACCTTGCCCGCCCCATTCATAGCCCCAGTTGCGGTTCAAATCGACTCCATAGGTCTCCCGCCCATTGATAATCCCCAGATAACGGCGGTTCTTGCGCCAGAGGCGGTCGGTTGTCCATGTATATTCGTAGCCGTCAGGGTTCACCACCGGCACGATATAGACCTCTGTACGCTGCAACAGGTCGGTGATACGCCTATCGGTGCCGTAGCCGGCAACCAGCCTGTGCGCCAGATAGAGCGCAACGGACACCGTAATCCACTCGCGGGCGTGCTGGCAGGCGTTGAACACGACCTGCGGACGATTGCGATAGACGCGCGCGAGGCGGGGATCTTTTGTCAGGCGCAGGACATAAATGGGACGACCCTTAACGGAACGCCCTATCTGGAGCATCTGCACAAGGCGCGGATTCTCGTCCGCCAGCGATTTCATCACGGTATATACCTCCTGCAGGGTCAGATAGCGTGAGAAGATGTCGTCTCCCTGCGGGAAAAACTCGCTCTCCTGCTGACGGATGAGCGCCCCCACATCGTCGATGAGCACCTCCCAGCGGTAGCCCGCCTTGCGCAGCCGCTCGCGCTCCTCTGGCGAGGCACAGACATCCACGGTGCGCCCGCGCGGGTGGCATGTCCAGATATCGCGCACCAGCTCCTCAAGGCTTGCCAGCTGCTTCGGGCTATCGATCTGCAGGCGCAGCACCTGATAGCCCGAATAGTCCACCTTCTGCGCCCAGAGGAGGACGCACAATAAACTCAGCCCGATGACCGCGCTCCAGCGTCGCATAGGAATATTATAACCCAAACGCTGTATCTGGAGAGCCGCTTGCCATTCCCTGCAGGGGCTTGATTATAGCGACGCGAGTCAGGTAAACTGATGAGTGAGGTAGCCCAGCAAGAAGGAGGTCATTAACGATGAAACCGATCGAGGCGATGAACCTGATACGCGGTCAGTGGCAGCAATCGGTCTCCGGCAACCGTTTTGAGAGCTGCAATCCCGCCGATACACGCGAGATTCTCGGCACCGCCCCACGCTCCACACCCGAGGATGTGGACAAAGCGGTGAATGCCGCGCGCGAAGCGTTCGAAACATGGCGGCGCACCTCCCGGATCAAACGCGGCGAGTACATCGACCAGTTAGCCCAGCTGATTAAACGCGACCTGAACGCACTGGCGGAGCTGGTCACGCGCGAGTGTGGCAAACCCATCAATGAGGGGCGTGCCGATGTGGTTGAAGCGCTCCATATGGCACAATATGTGGCGGGCATGGCACGCATGCCTCACGGCGAGATTATCGACAGCGAGATCGCCGAAAAGGACGCCTATATCCTGCGCAAACCGAAAGGCGTTGTGGCATGCATTACTCCCTGGAACTTCCCTGTGGCGATCCCGCTCTGGACCGTGCTGCCGAGCTTGCTGGAGGGCAACACGGTGGTGTTCAAACCATCGGAAGACACCCCTCTCTGCGCCCACCGACTGGCGGAACTTTTCGTGGAGGCGGGCTTCCCTCCCGGCGTTTTTAATGTGGTGCATGGCTACGGCGAGGACGCCGGCGATGCGCTTGTTCACCATTCTGGCGTCGATGTGGTGGTCTTTACTGGCTCCTATGCCGTCGGACGCTACATCGAGCAGGAGTGCGCCAAGCAACACAAGTTCTGCGCAGTTGAAATGGGTGGCAAAAATGCCGTGATTGTGCTGGACGACGCGAACCTCGATATTGCGGTACACGCTGCCATCCTGTCCGCCTTCAAGACCAGCGGGCAGCGCTGTGTCTCCGCAAACCGAATCATCGTCCACGAAAAGATCGAGCCGGAGTTCACCCGCCGCTTTGTCGAGACCACCCGTATGATCAAAATCGGCAACGGGCTGGACCCCGATACCTTCATGGGACCGCTGATCAACGAGCAGGGCGTGCAGAAGTACCTGCATCACAACCAGAAGGCGATCGAGGAGGGCGCGGAGGTGCTGTTGCCGGGCGGACTGCTCAAGGAGGGTGAGCTACAGTATGGGCACTTCGTCGCGCCGTTTGTCTACCGCATGCGCCACCGTTCCGACAGTTTCGTGCTGCGCGAGGAGGCATTCAGCCCCCATGTGGCGATTATTCCTGTCAGCAGTTTGGAGGAGGCTGTCTCTGTCTATAACGACACGCCGTACGGACTGGCGATGGCGGTCATCACCGAGGACTATCGGAAGTGGCGCTATGTGCGCGACAACTGTGAGTTCGGCGTGGGCTATGTGAACTTGCCCAGCATCGGCGCGGAGGTACACCTGCCTTTCGGTGGTGTCAAAGGCAGCGGGAACGGGCATCCAAGTGCGTCCGCCCTGTTCGATGCCGTGACCCACAAAGTCGCCTTCACGGTGAACCACGGCACCGAGATCAAGATGGCGCAGGGATTGAGCGCGAAGATACGCTGAACGCCTACCCAGGAGCACAGTGATGACAAACATCAACATGACCAATCGGCGGTTGCCTGAATGGCTCACCATCCGCCTGCCTAAACCCGACAAGATTCAGCAGGTGGAGGCGATGATGCGGGCAGCGCGCCTGCACACCGTGTGCGAGAGTGCGCGCTGCCCCAACCTGCCTGAATGCTGGTCGAAAGGCTCCGCGACCTTTATGATTCTGGGCGATGTCTGCACGCGCCACTGCGGCTTCTGCGCGATTAAGACGGGCAAACCCCTGGAGTTGGACCCGCAGGAGCCGCTGCGCCTGGCGCAGGCAGCCCGGCGGATGGGGCTGAAACATATTGTGGTGACCTCCGTGGCGCGGGATGACCTGCCCGATGGAGGCGCAGGGCAGTTCGCAGCGACCATTCGCGCTCTGCATGAGACCATTCCACACGCCATCGTGGAGGTGCTGACCCCCGATTTTAAGGGGAAGTCTTGGTGCGTGCGGCGCGTGGTGGATGCCCAGCCCGAGATTTTCAACCATAATGTGGAGACGGTGCCGCGTCTGCACCCCATCGTGCGTCCCCAAGCGCGATATGAGCGCTCCCTGCGTGTGCTGGAGATGGTCAAGGAGATGGATGCGAACATCTACACCAAATCGGGCATTATGCTGGGGCTGGGCGAGACACGCGATGAGGTGATTCAGGTGATGCGCGACCTGCGCCGTGTGGGCGTCGACGCGCTGACCATCGGGCAGTATCTGCGCCCCACCGCGCGTCACTTGCCCGTGCAGGAGTATGTTCATCCTGATCTGTTCCGCGAATATCAGGAGATTGGCGAACAGATGGGCTTCCTGTTCGTTGCGTCGGGACCCTTTATCCGCAGTTCCTATAACGCCATCGAGTTCTCCCGGCGCGTGATGGCGGAGCGACTGGCGAAAGTTGGTGCGGGGGAAAGTTAGATCGCTTGCATGGCGACTGGGGCAGGGAGCGCTGGTGCTGCTGCCAGCCTGCCTGATGCTGATGGCAGGTGCATTCTATTGGGTGCGGGTGAGGCTCACCGCGGAGCAGTTGTTGCCGGGCGCCCTGCACGACTATTTGCGCCAGCAAGCCGATCTCGATGTGCAGGTGGGGCGCATCCAGCTGGGCTGGACCCAGCTGCAGGCATGGAATCTCCGTGTCCACCTTCCCGATGGAACCGAGCTGGGCGATACGCGCTACCTTGCCCTGGCATGGCAGCAGTATCCCATCCAGCAGCTCCAGATCCGGTTGGAGCGCCCGCGCCTGCTGCTTAAGCGCGATGCACATGGACGCTGGAACATCGAGCCCTTTCTGAAGCGCCCACCCCGTCGCGCTGCCGTACAGATTCCGCTGGAGCTGGTCAGCACGGATGGCGTGCTGGAATTCCGCGATGAATTCATCCGCCCGCAGGTGGCCCAGACGATGCGCCTGCAACGAGTGCTGGTGCGTCAGCCGGGCAGCTCGATGATCGTGCGAGCGTGGGGCAGCGCGCCCAGCGTCGGAACCTTGAATCTGGATGCCCTCTCGGACGGTGACCGCTGGCGAATGAACCTGAGCGTGGATCGTCTGCGCTGGGCAACGGTGGCTCCCTATCTCTCGGCGGTTCTCGCAAAGGGCGAATGGCAGATCGCCGACGGCGCGAGCGCGCTACAGATGAACTTGTTCTACGCACCGCACCAGCCTCTCCGCATCGAGGGCACCGCCCAAGGGGCACTCTATGAGCCGCGCTATGCGCAAACGCCCCTGCCCTGGCGCGAGATCCGCTTCGAGACCCGATTCAGCAACTCGTTTCTGGTGGCCCGCCTGAACACGCCCGATGGACAGCTGCGCGTGTCTGGGGCTATGGAGCGAACCGAAAGAGGCGAAGGGCTCCGCTATGCCCTTATCCTCCGGCTCCATGGTGAGGATGCCCGCGTGATCGAGCGAATCGCACGGCGTGTGATAGGAGGAGCGACTTCAGCCGCGACCTTTCCCACGGCGAGCGTGAGCCCCATGCGCCAGTACACGCTCCAGCTTCAGGCATCTGGACGCTGGACTTCGCGTAAAGGCTGGCGCGATTTACTCACTCGTGCCCGTGCAGCGGGGTATGCCGAGCTGGAGCAACTGCGCACGGCAGAAGGCATACTGCATCAGATCCGGGTTCCTTTTTTGCTTGTGGACGGGCAGCTGCACATCCGCGATGCACGGGCAGGTTTTGCGGACGGCATCTGCCGGGCGAACGCTTCCATCGATTTGACGAGACAGGCGCCTCGCATTCTGCTTACCGCTCTCGCCCAGAATGTTCAGCTGGAGCAGATTCCGACCCTGCGCCATGTTAGGCTGAGTGGTAGGGCGAATGTGCAGCTACTGAGCGAGGGCACGCTGCAGCAACCGCGCCTGCTCGCCAATCTGATAAGCGACGAGCTGCGTTATGATGGTTCACGACTGGGTGCGGTGCGCGCTCGCCTAATGTATCAGCGGGACACCCTCCAGATCCCCCTCGCGATGCTACAGGGTGCAATTGGTTCGATGCAGATAACTGGCTCCGTTCACTCGCTGCTCACCGCGCGCTCCCCCTCGCTTACCTTTCAGTTCAGCGCGGATGAGGTAGACCTGAACCGTCTGGCGAGCCTGCTGGGTTATCGGGAGGGAATCCTGGGCTACTGGGAACCGGAAGCGGGGCAAAACAAGGCGCTTCGGCTGGACGGCATCGCCTATGTACGGGGCAGCCTGCGTGGCACAGTGGAGAAGCCTCTGCTGCAGGCACAAGCCGCGGTGTTCAATGGGCGACTGGGTGATATTGGCGTGGAATTGCTTGCCATGCAGGCAGCTTTTCAGCAGGGGCGTCTGCTGCTGCCCGAAATCACCCTTTATCGGCGTACGGCGGTTGCCCATGCCAGCGGCGAGATGGAGCTGGCCTCTTTTTCGCCCCGGCAAAAGCCGCGTTCGTCAACCAGCGAAGGGGTTCGGTTCAGGCTGCAGGGCAATATCGCCGACTTCGACTTAGCGACGCTCGCCGAATGGGGCGAACCACCGCTCAAGCTCGCAGGGCTGGCGAACCTCTCGTTTATCGCCACTGGGACACCTGATCAGTTCGAAATAAGGGGCGAGCTAACCACCCATAAAGCGCAACTGGACCTGTTGACCATCGATAGTACCTCGGCGCAGTTTCAGTTGACACGGCGTCGGGATACAACGGAGCTGCGGGTCGACTCGGCACGAGTGCAATTGCGAGAGGGTACGGTGCAGGGGCAGGCGCGGTTGAACCTGAACGGTGAGGAGGGGCAGCTATACGCCGAGTGGCGTGCGCAATCGGTGCCGCTGCTACTTCTCGCCCCCTATCTACCTCCTGAATATCGCCTGCGGGGCTTGCTCGATGCGGAAGGGCAGGTGCAGGGTGCGTTCGACGCGCTGCAAGCAGAGGTGACATGGCGACTGGCTCAACTGAACCTGAACGATGTCCTGCTGGGCGAGGCATCTGGGATTGCACGCTGGGCACCCGAAAACACTCTTCTTCTGCAGGCGCAACTTAACGCGCCTGACGGCAGGATCCAGATCGACACACTGCGCTACACGCCCGAACACGGCGCCATCGAGGCGCAGGGGGTGATCGAGGCGATTCCTGTCGACTGGGTGCGCCATCTTGCGCTCGCGTTGCCCATGGAGTTGCCGCCCGCTATCGTGGCGCGTACTGACACGCTGAACGGTACACTGGACACGACCTGGCACCTGTCGGGCACAACGGAGCAACCACAGCTTGCCTTCGAGGGACGCGCGACCCAGTTAGCCCTCAACGGGCAGGCGCTGGGTGAGCTGCAGATGCAGGGCAACTGGAGCCAGCAACAGTTCGATTGGCAGCTGCGCTGGCAGGCGGAGGCGTTCCGTCTGGAGGCGCGTGGCAACCTGCAACAGGATGCGCTGACCGCCGAAATGGAGCTGAGCCGATTTCCGCTCGAATGGGTACAGCTCTGGGAGCCGCGCTTGCCCCCTGTCAAAGGGCAGCTGGACCTCACCGCGCTGGTGCGTGGCAACCCTAAACATCCCGAACTCACGCTGAGCGCAATCGTGCAGAACCTGACGCTGCCTCTTGACGCCAGCTTGCCCGACAGAAGGGAGTTCACCATCGATCAGCTGTTGTTCAGCCGTGTCGATGTGCGGGAGGGCGCCATCACGACGGATGACGCCTTGATTCAGGTGCGTGGCTACTGGGCACACCTGTCGGGTCAGTTGCCGTTCCACTGGTCACCACCTGACATCCCGCGCGACGAGCCGCTCTCAGTGCAGCTTACTTTGCGTGAACAATCCCTGCGCCTTCTGGAACTCTTTTTGCCGATCGACGCGGAGCGCACACACGGCACTCTGAATGCACAGCTCATGGTGGATGGCACGCTCAATGCGCTGCAGCCTCGTGGCGCGCTACAGATTGCCGAGGGCAGTCTCGCCTTCGAAACGCTCAGTACCTATCTGCAGAATATAGGTCTGCAGGTCGAGTTCGACGGTCAGCGAGCGCGCGTGATGCAGGCGCAGGCAAGCTCCTCGGCAGGGGGACAGCTTCGGTTAAAAGGTGAGATAGAGGTGGCACGTGAGGAGCCGACCCTTGCGCTGACCGCCACGCTCGAGCAGTTCACTGTCAACGAGCCGCACCTGCCTATCGGCGGCAGCGCGTTTGGGCGCATCAATGGCGAGGTCGCCTTGCAAGGCACTTTCAAGCAGCCACAGCTGATTGCGCGCCTGCAGGTACAGGACGGGTTTCTGCACCTGCCTGCCGAAATACAAGCTACTCCCGCTGAGGTGGCGTTTCCTCTGAACCCCGCCCTGGATGTGGAAATGCAGTTTGCACGCGGTTTCACTCTACGCAATCCTAATCTGGATGCGCGGATGGAGGGTAGCCTGCGACTTGCAGGCTCGCTGAACGATCCACGCGCCAGTGGCACTTTCAGTCTGCAGGGCGGTGCAATGCGCTTGCCCACTGCGCGGCTGCGTCTCGAACCTGAGAGCCTGATCTTGCTCAGCTATCCCCACTTGACGCCCGACGGCGAAAAAATTGCCCGTCTCGATCTGAATGTGCGTGCCACCACGACCGTCGTGGCGTTGGACTATACAGGCAACCCGCAACGCTACCGCGTGGAACTGGATATTCATGGTCCGCTGGATGATCCGCAGCGATTCCAGATGGTCGCGCGTTCGGACCCACCCGGTCTCTCGGAGCAGCACATTTTGAGCCTGTTAGGGCGTGGTGGGGCGCTGGAAGCCCTTGTGCGGGGGGGCGATCCGGTGCAGATCTTTCGTCAACAGCTGAGCGAGATGGTCACCGGGCAAGTGCTGCCCGGCTTGCTCTCTCCCCTCGAAACGGGCATCGCCGAGGCGTTGGGGCTGGAACAGTTCGCGCTGGACTATACCGGGGGCGTCGCCCCCACCAGCCTCTATCTGGTCAAGGAACTGTTCAACGGGTTCGGCATCAGCTATCGGCGCAGCCTGACCCTGGCTAATCCGCAGTATGAGGTACGGCTGTTCTATCGCCTGCCGTTTCGCAACCGCTTCCTGCAGCGACTCAAATTCGGCTGGGGCTTCGATAATGCCCAGCGCCAGTTCCTGTTTATCGAGGGCAGCATGTTGTTTCGATAGCCCCTCACCCGTCGGGAGCATCCGATCGACGGTGTTATCGATTCCGACGGCGATGTTATCGATAACACTGGCGATGTTATCGTCTCTGGCGGCGATGTTATCGATAACACTGGCGTTGGGGAACATCCAACCACAGGGTCAGATCTGGGGAGAGGGTTATCGAGGGCAGGATTCGGTTGCCACTTCGCGAATCGTGGCTCCGTGATGCAGGCGCTCAAAGTGCTGATAGCGGATAAGTTTGAGCAGAGCGGCATCGATGGGCTGAACGCGCTCGGCTGCTCCGTGATCTATGACCCCTCGCTTAAGGAGGCGAGCCTGATAGACGCGCTGCGCCAGCATGACCCCGATGTGCTGATTGTACGCTCCACGCTGGTCACCGCGCCGATGCTGGAAGCATCAAGCAGCTTGAGCTTGGTCATTCGCGCGGGGGCAGGGGTCAATACCATCGATGTGGGGACCGCCTCGAAACGCGGCATTTATGTGGCGAACTGCCCCGGCAAGAATTCGGCTGCCGTGGCGGAACTGACCTTCGGGCTGATTCTGGCGCTGGATCGGCGCATTCCCGACAATGTGCAGCAGTTGCGCGAGGGGCGATGGAACAAGAAGGAGTTCGGCGAGGCGCGTGGCATCTATGGGAGCACGCTCGGACTGATCGGGCTGGGCAACATCGGGCGCGAAATGGTGCCGCGGGCAAAGGCGTTTGGCATGCGCGTGATTGGCTGGAGCCGCTCGCTCACTCCTGAACGCGCTGAATTAATGGGCATTGGCTACCGTCCTCATCCCCTCGAGGTGGCACGCGAGGCAGACATTGTGAGCATCCATGTTGCGCTCACCCCCGACACGCGCCGACTGTGTGATCGCGCCTTTTTCGAAGCGATGAGGCCCGGCGCCTACTTCATCAACACGGCACGCGCGGAGGTGGTGGATGAGCAGGCACTCGCGTGGGCGATCCGTGAGAAAGGCATCCGCACGGGGCTGGATGTGTTCGAAGGCGAGCCGAGTAGCGCGGAAGGTCATTTCGAAAACCCGCTGGTGCAGCTGCCCAATGTTTACGGCACGCACCATATCGGCGCGTCCACACGCCAGGCGCAAGAAGCCATCGCAGCCGAAGTCGTGCATATTGTACACACCTATATGGAGACGGGGCATGTGCCCAATGTGGTGAACCTTGCCATACGCACCCCGGCAAAGTATCTGCTGGTGGTGCGCCATTTGGACAGGGTCGGCGTGCTGGCGCATGTGTTCGACTGTCTGCGCGAAGCGGGCATCAATGTGCAGGAGACTGAAAATGTGATTTTCGAGGGCGCCGAAGCGGCGGTTGCCCGCATTCAGCTGGACAGCGAACCACCCGCCGATACGCTGCAGGCGATTCGAGCTCATGAAGCTATCTTTTCAGCCGTGCTGGTGCCGCTATGAGGGCGATGGTGCTGGAGCAGATCGGGCAACCGTTGCAGATGCGTGAGCTGTCTATCCCACAGCCAGCCGCTCATCAGGTGCTGGTGCGTGTGCGGGCGTGTGGTGTTTGTCGCACCGACCTGCATGTGTTCGACGGCGAGCTACCCAACCCGAAGCTGCCGCTCATTCTGGGGCACGAGATCGTGGGCGAGGTGGCGCAATGCGGTGTTGCCGTGCAGGATTTGCCCGTTGGGCAGCGTGTAGGCATCTCTTGGCTCGGCTACACCTGTGGTGAGTGCCTCTATTGCCGTTCAGGGCGTGAGAACCTGTGTGACCGTGCCCAGTTCACAGGCTATACGCTGGACGGTGGCTACGCCGAATACACCGTTGCCGATGCCCGCTATGTGTTCCCCCTGCCTGCCCATTATAATGATGTGGAGGTAGCCCCTCTCTTGTGCGCCGAGCTGATTGGCTATCGCTCGTACCGATTGGCACGCGAGGCGATGCAGGGCAATCGGCTCGGCATCTACGGGTTCGGCGCGGCGGCGCACATTCTGGTGCAGATAGCCGTTCGCGATGGACTGCGCGTGTTCGCCTTTACCCGACCGGGGGATTACGAAACTCAGGATTTCGCCCGTCAGCTGGGCGCATGGTGGGCGGGCAGCTCTGACCAGATGCCGCCAGAGCCGCTGGATGCTGCGATTCTCTTTGCGCCGGTAGGCGACCTGGTGCCTGCTGCGCTGCGCGCCGTCACGAAGGGTGGGATTGTGGTCTGTGGCGGGATTTATATGAGTGATATCCCGCGTTTTCCCTACCGATTGCTGTGGGAAGAACGCATTGTTCGCTCGGTGGCGAACCTTACCCGATGGGATGGTGAGGAGTTCTTCAGAAAGGCAAGCCAGTTCCGTATTCAGACCCACACTCAACCGTTCGCTTTGGAGCAGGCGAATGAAGCGTTAGCCGCGCTTCGCACAGGCAAAATTCAAGGAGCTGCCGTGTTGATCCCTTAGATTTCGCGTGTTCCCCACCGAGGGTGTCCGAGAAATTTCTCCTTTTCAATTTCGGCAGCTCGTGCTGAGTCTTACGCCGTGCGGGGCGGTGGAACCGCCCCGCACGCTTCTCACTGGCTGAATTTCACCTCGGTTTGCGCCACCGCGTTTGCCTTTGCCTCCACCTCCACAGTCTTGGTGCCGAGCTTTTCATGCACGAACTCCAGCGTGTATTTGCCCGGCGGCAGTCCCTTGATGGTGAAGCTGCCATCCTCACCTGTCACGGCAAAGAAGGGATGTGGCAGCACATGGATATAACTGACCATCCACGGGTGCACATCGCACACCGTCTTGATGCCCAGTTCAGGGTTTTTGCACACATGCTCGCTCTCCTGCCCTTTCTGCGGCTGGGTGTAGTTGAAGGAGCCGTTATTTTTGGAGGTGCCGCGCGTGTTGTGCAGCACAGGGTCGCTGTTGCGGAAGATAACTTTCTGCCCTGCCACAACCCCGATCACATGAGGATGGAACATACAGCCCTGCTGATCCAGCACGGCAGGCTCGGATGGGACGGTCGGTTTATAGTTCGCCGGCAGCCCTGATTTGACATAGACCAGTGTCCAGCGCAGGGTGCCGTTGTTGTTCACCACCAGGTCTTCGCGGGTGGGTGGCTGGGGGTGCATGGCGGCGCATTGCAGCTCCGCTCCCATGTTGATGGGTTCGGGCTTTGGCGGCGTGCCTTCGAACTTAACCGTACCGTAGATGGTTGCCGTGCCATCGGTTGGGGCAGGGGGCGGTCCTGCAGGGGCTGTGGACGGCTGCTCCGTCGTGGTGGTAGGGGGTTGCGGGGAGGGCGGTTGCTGCGTCTGTTCCTGCTGATCGCCTTTGCAGCTCCAGAGCGTCAGCGCGATGAGTAAGCCCATCGATGCAAGCGTCCATTTACGCATGTTGGTTTACCTCCTGTCTATTGGTTGTTTACTCGGCAGGAGTTCCTGCCGAATCTGTTCGAAAGTAAAGGCTTTTCCCGTGAGCGATTGCGCTTTGCGCTCCGCTTCCTCGCGTGTAGCCACAGCAAGCGTACGGCTGCCCATCGGCGTCTGCAGGCCATCCGCCCGCACATAGTAGGCTTTGACACCGTCGAGCCATCGGTCAGGCTGATTGAAATCGTGCACCCAGTAGCGTTTGGGTTTGCTCCGCTCGCTGTCCCGAAACATGCAGTTGAAATCGTCGTACTTGCGGATTTCTCCCTGCTGGGTTTCGACGGCGCAGGCGTAGGGTGCCTCGTTAATAATCATGCGGCAGTAGGCGCAGGCATCCTCGCCATAACGAATAGGGGGAGGCTGAGCGGCGTGCTGGCAGCCTACGAGCAGCACCATCAGCCAGATGGCTCTCATTCGATTGCCCCCCTGCGTGCGAACCAGCCGAGGGCGAGCAGGAACGGAGTTGCAACCCACGCGACCAGTATACCTGACAAAACTGGGAGAACCGCATCGCCCAGCGCGTCACGGGCATATAGCCCCGCGGAACCAAGCACCTCCAGGTTGCCCTCCATCAGCTGGATGACCGCGACTTTGAACACCTGCAACGGGTTCAGCAGGGTCAGCCACAACAGGGTGGATGCCCGCAGCTGAAGCGCGATAGCCGTGCCGATAATGCCCAAGTCGCTAATGAAAGTCAGGAACAGCCACAGCAGCAGCGTGACCCCGACTGCCGCGGCGCCCCGTTTCACCAGCACGGAGACCATCAATCCCAGCGCGAGGCAACTCCAGCCCAGCAGCAGGGTCAGTCCCAGCTGCATCAGAAACGGGGTCAGCGGCACATCTGCACCCGCCATATAGATAATCAGCCCGCTACTGCCGAAGCCGATGAGCACCGCTGCGCCGAGCGTCAGCATCGTGCCCAGAAACTTGCCCAGCACGAGGGTGGCAGGCGTCAGCGGTTGCGCCAGCAAGGTGTGTAGCGTTTGCTGATCGCGCTCCACCGCGATGCTCAATGCGCCCAGCAGCAGTCCCATCAGCGGCACAATCAGCAGCGACAGGTTCAACAGGCTGGCGAAGGTGCGCCCGAAGCCGGAGGCGCCACTCTGCCCGATGCCTGTTAGCCCGAACAGCGTCAGCAGCAGTGAGAGCGCAACAAAGATACCCATCAGCATCAGGAACCATCGGTTGCGCCGTGCATCGCGCACCTCTTTATGGGCTAATAACCGAACCAGCTCCCATTGCTTCGGTGCCGCCTTGTCAGACCATAGGGGGCTGTCCTCTCCTTTAGTGGGGGGGTTGAGGTGTGCGTCGCTTGTTGGTGAGGAGGTCAGAAGCCCAAAGCGTGTCGTTTCCTCTAAAAGGGTCCAATCGGGTGGTTCGCTTGGGGGGCGCCACTCGTAGTCCAGCACCTCGATGCCCGCTCGCAGCAGCAAGCTAAGCGGTTCCACCTGTTTCGCTTCTAACTGGCGCACCAGGATCAGCCCATCGGAGCCTTCGGTGTTGTAGCCTGCTTCCTGCAGTGTTCGCAGCGCTTGCTCCGCCTGATTGGGCGGCACCGTGAGGCGCAGGCTGCCCTGTTGTTGCCACAGGCGCGTGAACTGGGCGCCTGTCAGCTCTGCCACCTTGCGCCCGCGCTCCAGCACGATTACCCGATCCGCCAGCGTGCGCACTTCGTTGAACTGGTGCGTGCAGAAGAGCAGGGTCTTACCCTGGGCTTTGAGCCGTCGCAGCAGATCGAGCCATTCGGCACGTGCCGCGGCGTCCAGATGGGCAGTCGGTTCGTCCAGCAGCAGCACAGGTGGGTCGGATAGCAACGCCAACACCAGTGCAAGCTTCTGTTTCATTCCGCCAGAGAGCGCGCTGACGGTTTTTTCCCGATGGCTGCTCAGATCCCATTCGTCGAGCAAAGCGTCGGCACGCTCCATCGGCACGCCTCGCAACTGGGCATAGAAATAGAGGGTCTCCTGCACGCTCATGTCGGGGTGTAGATGGATCAGCTGCGGCACATAGCCAACCTGCTGACGCACGATGACGCCCTCCTGTTTGACAGAGTGTCCCTGGATCAGCGCTTCGCCCTCAAAGCGCAGCAACCCCAGCAAGCAGCGCAGGATGGTCGTTTTGCCCGCACCGTTCGCACCCCAAAGCGCGAGGGTTTCCCCTTCGCGCACAGCAAAACTCAGATTATCCACCGCGGTCAGCGTGCCGAAACGGCGTGTTAACCTCTCCACCTGAATGACCATGGGCTTCGTTTCCTGGCTGGTTCGATCCGACTTATCCGACGAGCGGGACATATTGGACAATCCAACTCGTTTCGGCGTCAGAAGCCGTTTTCCTTGACGGGAGGACGGTTGGGTTCGCATTCCCAAGACGCCCAGCATCAGCAACCCCAGCGCGGTCAGCAGCCACTTGCTGCGCGTGGTGGATGGCTCTTCGGAACGGATGAGGGGCGGTGGGCCCGGGCGGGTCAGAGGCTGCTCATCGGTCACCATGGTCTGGGGCGCAAAGAGGGGAAACAGCCGTGCGCCGAAATCGAGTGCTTGCACGGAGGGGCTGTAAGTTAGCAAGCGGAGCGCACTGTTGCTTGCTGCAATCTGATCGAACACCTTCATCGCGCGATAGGGCACCTCGCCGAGACCATCCCCATCGGCATCGTAGCCGGCATAGTCGCTCCAGAAGTTGCCTGTCCAGCGCACACCTGCCACCGAATTGGCGCGATCCATCTGCACCTGCTCGATGTTTTCCACTATCCGATTGCCCTGAAACAGGTTCGGCTTGACCGCCAGCACCAGATGCACGCCCACATCGTTGCGAAGGAACCAGTTCTCCTTGTAGATCCCCTCCCCGTTATCGATAAACAGCCCCGTGCGATTGCCCGCGATAAGATTTTGCTCAATCTGCAAGCGATAGCCATCTTTGATTCCCAGTCCCATGCCGCTCGGGCCGCGCGAGCGCAGAATCTGGTTGGCACGCACCTGCACCCCCTCGCTGTACATAATATAGACGCCCACGGAGTTGCCCTCTAAATGGTTGCCTTCCACGAGGCTGTCGTTACAGTACATAAAATGCACGCCATAGCGGCAGTTGCGCACGCGATTATTGCGGATAATCACCCCCTCCGAATACCAGAACACGAGGTCGCGCCCTCCTACCACCTGATTGTCTTCGACGCGGGTATGATGGCTGTACCAGATTCGAATCTGGTCACCGCGCCGCGCGACGGGCAGGTCATGGGAATAGATTTCGTTATGGCGAATCACCGTTCGGTCTGCATGCTGTAAATGCACACCGAAGAGAACTTTTTCGAGGCGGTTATTCTCCACGATACAATCGGGTGCGGAGACCTGCACCCCGCTGTCTTGTGTACTAAGTACAGTTCCGCTGTGGCGAATCACGAATCCTCTCAAAACGCATCGAGGCGCTTTCAGATGGATAACGCTCCCCCGCCCCTCGCCGTTGAGGGTGGGGGAGCCTTCGCCCACGAGCGTGAGCGTTTTATCCACGATAAAGTTGCCCCGGTGTTCCCCGCCAATCACGCGGATGGTGTCGTCCGGACGCGCCAGCCGAATCGCTTGCTGTAGGCTTAAACCGCTTTGAGGCGTGACAACCCAGATCGCCGGCTCCTTCAGCCCTCGCCCCTCGGCGGAGAGGGACGAGTGAGGGGTAATCTGTTCCTGCCCATACAGCGCCAGACCTATCATCATCAGGAATGCTATCGTGGTCGCCGCTCTGGTGACGGCAGGCACTACCTGCCACAACTGCTTGCAGGTGAGGCGACGATAGACTGCCACGAAGGTGAGAACCCCTGCGGTCAGCACGACGAAGTAGCCGATATGAAACCAGGCATAGACCTGAAACTGCCCCACTTTGCCTGGTCCCACCAGCGGTGGGATGAAGGGCTTAATCATCGCGCTGAGGGATGCCTTGGGATCTAAGTTTAGACCATACTCACGCAGCCAGTAGTAGAGGTCACCAGCGAACACGAAGGGTACCGCCCACACAGGCAACGCGAACAGGATCTGCAGCCAGCGCGGACGCGGCAGCAGCGCCAGCAGCAGGAGCGCAAGCGCAATTGCGCTCAGACCGGGAATGGAGATTTTACGCTCAAGCGGCGCTGCCTTACCCAGCGGACGCATGCCGATATAGTGGTTCAACCCGTCCACCTCGCGCACATCGCCGCCTGCACCCGTGACATACACAATCACATTGAGTCCCTTTGGGTACTGCGGCGCGACGATATGGATCTGCCAGTAGGGTAGCCAGATCGAAGCGAACACCAGGAGCGCCGCGACGACCAGCATCACTTTGTTCCGCCCCTCTCCAGGGCAATTGACCGTTGTTCTCATTGTTAGACCTCCTTCCCAGTGTGCCGAGCAGGATGCTCAGGCAACTTTTCTCGACTGGAGCCGTGTGGACAGCCTGTCCACACAGCACGCGCGGTAAAAAGTGGGGCAGGGGGCAACCCCTGCCCCCAGTGGAGAGGTCTCACGGCTCCACCAGTAGATAGCCCATCATCTCCAGGTGAAGCGCGGAGCAGAACTCGGAGCAGTAGAAGGAGTAGGCCCCTTCCTTATCCGCCACGAATTCCACCGTGACGGTCTCACCCGGTTCAAGGCTCGCGCTCAACCCATAGCCGGGCAGGGTGAAGCCGTGAGTGGCGTCGCGCGTGCGCTCCAGGTTGGTAAGATGCCACACCACACGCTGACCCTTCTTCACCTTGATATGCTCTGGCTCAAAGTGGCTACGGATCAGCGTGGAGTAGATCGTGACGGTATTGCCGTTAACCTCGATGCGCCCCTTGGTGGCAGCATAGGGGCTTTTCGCCTGCTTATGCGCATCCCAGCCGACCTCAGGGTAGACCTCCCAGCTCTTCAGGCGGTCGGCACGGATAATCTGGGCATAGTGCGGCTCGCCGATACCCAGAGGCATATCATAAAGCAGGCGCATCCGCTCGCCCGTATTGCTGATGTCGATGAGTTGCAGGTTCTGGGGCAGCAGTGGTCCGGTGTTGGTGAAGCGGTCAACCGACCACTTATTGAGTGCAACAAGGTATTTCCCGTCTGGTTTCACGGTGTCGCCTTCTGCCACCGCCAGGTGCCCGATGTTGTAGTGGGTCTGAATCTTGCCTACCAGTTTCCACGGCTCCTCGGGCGCCTTATATTTGCAGCCGCCCAGGGTCCAGCGGGCAACGGCGGTGTCCAGGAAGAGGCTCGTGTAAGCATAGCCCTGATCGTCGAATTGAGTGTGCAGCGGTCCCAGTCCGAGTTCCACCTGCGCTTCTTTGGTGGCGTCGAAGCGCAGCACGGGCACCCCGTAGGGGTCGGTCTTCTCGTAGTCCTTGTTGGCAATCGCTTGCTTGATCTTTTCGATGTTGTAGACGGTCACATGGGGATCCAGCTTGCCGCCGACCACGATGTGCTTGCCGCAAGGGCACACATCGACGCCGTGTGGGCTTTTCGGCTCCGGTGTGAAGTAGAGCACGCCCCCGGCGACCGCCTCTTTCAGCGGCAGCACCTTGAAGCCGTTGATGGTAACGAACTTGCCCTGCTGCACCAGCTTCTCCGCCTGCTTCCAGTTAATGATGTGCAGGTAGTCCATGTCGTTCTGGGAGACGCCCGCTTCAAACGGCGGGTTGCCTTTCTCGGTGCCGCCCGTTGCCAGCTCCGTATTGAAGGAGTTCACGAACACCCAGCCGTCGCTGGCAGCCTTGCCGCAGTCTGCCAGATCCTGCCAGTAGGGCGGCACTTCGATACCGAAGGACTGCTCCGGGATGATGCGCCCCTTCTTGCGGTCGAACTTCCAGAAGGTGATCAGCCCGCGATACTCCTCCTTGTAGCGTTCGATAGGCGCATACTTGTTGCCCAGGGGCAAACCGTATTGTGAGACCTCCACCACATACTCGGTATTGGGCGTAACGAACGCCGCGCCGTGGTTGTTCTCAAACACAGGGTTCTTCACAATCTGTTTGGTCTCCCAGTCGCGCAGGTCGATTACGGCAACGCGCCCGTTCGCCTTATCGCCGATAAACAGGAACTGTCCGTCGTACTCGCCGTTGGTCTCGCTCAAAGCGGGGTGATGGGTGTCCGCAGCGGGATAGGGACCGCGTCCGTACAGTTCATTCAGCGGGTTCTCCTTCACGCCGTAGCCATAGCCCTGCCACGGTTCGGGGGCGAACACGGCAATTACCTTCAGAATGCGCATCGAGGGGATGCCAATAGCAATCACCTGGCCGCCATGCCCGCCCGAAGCGAACATCACACAGTCGTCGTGTTTGCCCCCCGGCACATAGGTCGCCAGGGCAGCGTACACATCGTCAGGCGTCAGCCCGCGTTCTCGTGCAAGCGCGAGCGCATCACTGGGTAAACCCGCTGGGAGAGCCGATTGACGCGCGTTGCGCACGATTATCACAACGGCCACGATCACAATCAGCACAACCAGCCCGATCAGATATCGCATCCAGTTTCTCATCGTATCTCCTCCCATCTCTCAGTTTACGGGTTCATTAGACCGAGTGGGCCTAATGACGCCATCCATTATACCCAATCGATGACAGCTTTGTCAAGGGGGGTGCCCGAGAATTCCCTCTTAAAGGGCAGTCGCAGAAGCAAATACGCCTTCAGGGTAGGTACGCAGACTCACCTCGGCAGGATCGGTATTTGTGCCGCCGTGCGTCCGCGTTTGCGATTACCGTGACGGGGTGTTTTTCAGGGGAACCAGCTCGATCTCGAACAACTTGGGCCACAGCTTCCCCGTCACGAATAGCCGCTTCTCTTTGGGATCGTAGGCGATGCCGTTCAGCACATCGGCGTTATGCGCCTCCGACTCGCTCAGCAGTCCTGACAGGTCAATCCAGCCGACCACCTCGCCGGTAGTGGGCGAGATGCGTGCAATCATATCGGTCTGCCACACATTCGCGTAGATCTCACCCTCCACATATTCCAGCTCGTTCAGGTTGCGCACTGGTGCACCCTCTGCTTTGACCTGCAGCCGCTTGACCACGGCGAAAGTGTCGGGGTCGCGAAAAGTAAGCGTGTCGGAGCCATCGCTCATGATTAGGTGTTTTCCATCGTGGGTCAGTCCCCAGCCTTCACCTGGGTAACGGAACTCGGTGATAGCGTGGAATGAATCGCGATCGTGCACCAGGCAGATGCCGTTGCGCCATGTGAGCTGATAGATTTTATTCTGCCAGAGGGTGATTCCCTCCCCAAAGAGTTCGGGCGCAAGTGTTTTTATCTGCAGCACCCGCCCAGTCCGCAGTTCCACCTTGCGTAGCGACGACTGTCCTTCCAGTCCTGTGCCTTCGTACAGATAGCCGTTATAATAGACCAGCCCCTGGGTGAACGCCCTTGGATCATGTGGGTAGGTGCGTACGACGCGGTAAGTATAGAGCGGGATGGGCTTCTTTTGAGTGGTTGGCTCAGCGGAGACGACGATGCTTGACGAGGGGGGACGGGATGCACGAGCGGTGGAAGGCGGCGTATGGCAGCTCGTGAGCAAACCGACCCAGCCCAGCGTCATCAGACACAGCATTGCCTGCCTCATCGGGCAATTATACCCGTTCCCCACTCACTTTCTGGGGTACGCCCTCTAACAGCAGGTTCAGCTCGGTGCGGCGCGTGGCTTGAGCCGTTTGGCGGGGGCAAGCGACTCTGTCTCGCCTTTTTCTGGCGTGGGTTCCGTTTCCGCAGGTCGGGCAGCCTCAGGCGCGGTGAGCGTTTCCATGGTTTTTGCCTCCTCCCCCTTCAGCAGAGCGAGAAACTCTTCACGGGTGAGGCTCTCACGCTCCAGCAGCGCCTGAGCGATTTGGTCCATCTTGTCCCGATTTTCGAGCAGGATCTGGCGTGCCCGTTCGTAGCAGCTTTCGATAATGTGGCGCACTTCTTGATCAATCTCATAGGCGGTTTGCTCGCTGTAGTTGCGGTCTTCCATCAGGTCGCGCCCCAGGAAGGGGCTGCCGTGTCGTCGCCCGAAGGTCAGTGGACCGAGTTTCTCGCTCATGCCGTATTCGGTGACCATCGCGCGGGCGATTTCGGTGGCGCGGCGCAGGTCGTCCTGCGCACCGGTGCCCACCTCGCCGAACACAATCTCTTCCGCCACGCGCCCTCCAAGCAGCGCGGTGATACGATCCAGCAGCGCCGCTTTCGTGTAGAGGTAGCGATCGCGTTCCGGCATCTGCACGGTGTAGCCCAGCGCCATGCCGCGCGGCAGGATTGAAATCTTATGCACAGGGTCTGCGTTGGGCAGCATCTCACCCACAATCGCGTGTCCCACCTCGTGATAGGCGATCATGGTGCGTTCCTGCTGGTCGATCACGCGGTTGCGTCGTTGGGGGCCGGCGATCACGCGATCGGTCGCCTCTTCGAAGTCCTCCATGGTGATGCGTGTCTTATTGCGTCGCGCAGCGATGAGTGCGGCTTCGTTCACCAGATTGGCGAGGTCCGCCCCAGTGAAGCCCGGCGTGCGCTTTGCCAGCAGGTCTAGGTCCACATCGGGACCCAGTGGCTTGCCTCGTGTGTGAACCTCCAGGATCTTGCGCCGTCCCTCCACATCGGGTGGGTCCACCACCACATGGCGGTCGAAGCGTCCGGGGCGAAGCAGGGCAGGGTCCAGAATGTCGGGGCGGTTCGTCGCGGCGATGACGATAATCCCCAGATTGGGGTCGAAGCCATCCATTTCGACCAGCAGTTGGTTGATCGTTTGCTCGCGCTCGTCGTGCCCACCGCCAAGTCCTGCGCCGCGCAATCGTCCGACCGCATCGATTTCATCGATAAAGATGAGGGCGGGGCGGTTCGCTTTGGCATTTTCGAAGAGGTCGCGCACACGCGCTGCTCCCACCCCGACGAACATCTCCACGAAATCGGAGCCGCTGATATGGAAGAAGGGCACTCCTGCCTCACCTGCTACGGCGCGTGCCAGTAGGGTCTTGCCGCAACCCGGCGGTCCAAGCAGCAACACGCCCTTCGGGATCTTGGCGCCAAGTGCCTGATATTTGCGCGTGTTCTTGAGGTAATCCACAATCTCAGCAAGCTCCTGTTTTGCTTCGTCCACACCAGCCACATCGTCAAAGGTCACACGCGGGATGCTCTCATTATATCGGCGGGCGCGCGCCTTGCCGAACGAGAACGCCTGATTGTTCCCCGCCTGCGCCGTGCGCATAATGAGAAAATAGAACAGCCCCAGCAAGAAAAGCAACAGAATAACCGCTCCCAGCACCTGCCCCAGATAATCGGGCATGCGGCTATCTTCGGCAAATTTGACCTTCACATTGGCCTCGGTCAGCAGTTTATAAAGCTGATTGCGCGTCTCGCCTTCTGGGGGCAGGGTAGCATAGAAGCGGGAGCCATCTTTAAACTCGCCACTCAAGCGCATGCCCTGCACCGTCACTTCGGCGATGGTGCGGCTCTGCGCTTCACGCACCAGATCGGTGTAGCTCAACTCACGCACCCCATGGGGCTGGAGATGGGTCAGATACTGCATTAACAGAAGCACCATCACCACCAGCCCCACGAGGGTCAGCACAGTTCGTGCATTCTTGCTCAACATACGCCTCCTGTAGAACTAAGTTTGCTATATGCGCCATGTTCTGTCTCTTGCCATGGCACGCCATGCTGATTATACCGCATTCCCCGTGAAAAAGTGCCGTGAAGCTACTCTTCGCACACCACTCTAAACCCCACAAAGGGCGCGTCGGAGAGCCACCAGCGGCTCTTGGGGTACTGTGGGTCGGTCATGTTCCAGTCGGGTGTCTGGCGCTCGCGTGCGCCCGGATGCACCTTTTCGGCAGGGTCTTTAAAGGAGCCACCGCAGGCAATCGGTTTGCCGTCCAGCCCTTGACACCACTCCATCACATTCCCCAGCATATCATGCAATCCCCAGGCGTTCGGCTCCTTTTTTCCGACTGGCTGCGGTTTGTTGTTCGAGTTGTCACGATACCACGCGATTTTCTGAAGCTGCTCGACGGGCAGTGGCTCGCGCTTCAACACACCCGCGCGACAGGCGTACTCCCACTCCGCCTCGGTTGGCAGGCGGTACTTTCTGCCTGTCATGCGGCTGAGCCATTCGCAGTAGCGCTGCGCCGCCGCATAGGTCATCCCGATGGCGGGGTTCCCCTCGTAGCCATAGCCGCGATCGATTGCGCCATAGGGTTTGCTCGGCTTGGCAATTGCATCTGCCCCACGCTGTTTTTCCTGCTCGGCAATCTCACGATTGAAGGCATAAGTGCCGTACTCGTCCCAGGACACCTCCGTCTTACCAATCCAGAACCGCTTGATCGGAACACGGAGAATCTTGCCGGGGCTCTCCGGGTCAGGCATCTCAATGACACCTGACGGGATTTCGACCATCTCGAACTGCACGGTGGTGCCTGGCAACCGCTCGACGAAGGTTTTGGGTTTGTCATCCGGGGCGAGGCACAACAACCCTGCAAGTGCCAGCATCATCAACCATCGGCTTTGCATAGGAAGGAGTATACCTGCATAGCCGAACGGGCAGGCTTGGAATGGGCGATACGATATCTGGAAAGTCAACCTCTGCCGTTTGGGCATGGTTTTTCTCGAGCCCGGCAGGATTGGCAGGTTTGCGAGAGTATTAAAATATGCGGATGTATCGGATCACTCTGTTTGGAGGCTTCGAGGTTGTTGATAATACGGGGCAACGGATTCAGTTTCGAACGCGGAGAGGAAAGCTACTAATAGCGTATCTCGCAAGCTTTCCAGGTGTACATTCGCGTGACAAGTTAGCAAGTCTGCTTTGGCCGGATCTGCCCAGAGCGCGTGCACACTTGTGTTTGCGTGTGGAGCTTTCGGCGCTACGCCACTCGCTGGAGGCAGGAGGGATAATGCAGCATCCTCTCCTTAAGGTAACGCGCGATTCGGTTTCCCTTAACACAGATCAAGTGTTTGTCGATGTGCTTGAGTTCGAGTGGTTATTTACTCAGGCATCTCAACTCGATGACCAGGCTTGCATCTCTTTATTGGAGCAGGCTTGTGATCTATATCGTGGCGACTACTTAGAAGGCTACGAAGCTCCATGGATTTCTATGAAGCGGGAAACATATCGACTTCAATTTGCAGATTTGATTAATCGCTTATATGGTATTTATATCAATAATGGTGAATATGATAGGGGAATGCAGTTGTTGAATCGTGAATTAATTAAATTGCCAACTAAAATGATAAATGGTTTGTTTAAATTTTATGATATTATGAAAAATGCGATAGATTCGCATCATTTTGTCCAAGCAAAATCCAGTATACGATATGCGGCTCGGCGTACACCCAGTGGTATCTCTGTTTTTGCAGCTTTGCATGGAGCGAGTTCAGCGGGAACAAGCCTATCGGCTGTTCAGTGTGAAAACTTAGGCGGCGTGCTTATCCATCGAAGCGAGAAAATGGTTATTGCAGTGTTCGACAATCCTTACCGCGCAGCTGAATGGGTCTCTACCGAGGTAGAACGTAGTAAGAATTTAGCGGGTGCACTCACAATGGATCTATGGCTGCCTGAGGCACGTTCGCAGATTGTTAGCAAGATTCAGCAATTAGTTATAAGTTTGAATAGTGGTTGGATTGTTTGCACAGAACCTGTTGCTTACTGGCTTCAGCGTGATTCGAGGTGGTTCTTGCAAGAGCTTCGGTTTTTTCTTTGTGGCGATTTATCGGAACGGTTGTTTACGCTTAATTCTCGACATGATCTCTCCATACCACCTTTCCGCAAGGATAGCTCGCCCATTCTTCGTGAACGGTGCTTATCCTCGCCCTACAAAAAGCTATGGGGGCGGGAGCAGGAAATCGAGATACTTCATCGCTGGTATCGCTCGGCAGGGCGGGAGCCAAGTTCGCGATTGCTGACCATTGTTGGAATAGGCGGTATTGGCAAAACGCACTTGGCATCGGAATTTGCCTATCAAATAGGTTGTCAATCAAACAATGAGGTGGTTTTTGTTTCGCTGGAAAAAGTACAAACTGCTGCAGAGTTAGAACATGCAGTACTTTCCGCGTTAAACGAGGAGTTTCCGCGGCTGCGCGTTCATCTTGAACATGTCTTAAATACCCGCCCGATGTTGCTCATTTTGGATCGCGCTGAACATCTCCAACCGCTACTCGCTGAACAGTTGTTAGAGTGGTTAGAAAGAGCACCGAAACTGAGGGTATTGGTCACTTCGCGAATTGCTCTTGATATTCCGGAGGAGAGGCTCCTACCTCTTGAGCCGCTACCTGTTCCGTCAACGGAGATCGACGACTTGGACGAGCTACAAGGCTATGCCAGCGTCAGGTTGCTTCTCGATGAGGTGAGACGTGCCCTTCCCCATTTCCGCTTGACCTTGAATAATGCTGCTCAGATTGCGGCTTTGTGTCGGTTTGCAGGGGGGATTCCACTTGCGCTTATCCTATGGGCGAAACGGCTAATCGTATACACTCCTCATCAGCTCTTAGCCGAGTTGCAGGGCTACTCAGTTAAGCAAACTGAGCCTTTGGACATGGCTATTGGATGGACATTTTATCGCTTGCCTGTGAATCTGCAATGCATAATTTGCAAGCTAAGTATACTAAATGATAAATGGACACTTGATTTGGCTCGTGAAATTTCAGGCGAATCATTAATAGGCGAATATCTAAATCAATTATTATTAATTGGTCTATTAGTTGTGGAAGATGAAAAAGATTTTTACTGGTTTTCGATACCTATGCCCGTACGAGAGTTTGCCAGAAAACTTTTAAGCCCAGAAGAGCGGGAAGCCTTAGGAAGAAATTATGCACTGTACTATGCTCATTGGGTTCGGCAGCTAATGAGTAGCCATATGGCTTGGGATGTTGAAAACCTTCGTCAATTGCGTTATCATCAAAATCATCTGTTGGCAAGTATCGATTGGCTGATCCGCACGGGTGAATTTGATATGGCAGCCGAGATGCTGATTCTACTTGCTCCCTTCTTCGAGACAATAGGTTTGTTTGAAACCCCGATCAGATGGGGTGAACAGCTTGCAAGCCAACCTGTTTCGACGGAGCGACAAATATGCTTGTTGAACATCCTTGCTCGTTTCTATCATCGAATTGGCAACGGGTGGCTGGCTGAACAGATGTATGATCGTGCCTACCACCTTGCCATGCACAGTGGGCATCGTGCTGAGGCAGCAAAGGCGCTTACAGGACTGGCGGGTGTACACTTGGATAGGCTTCGCGTTTATCAAGCGGAGCAGCTTTGCCGAACAGTTTTGCACGAGTATCAGAACGATGCCTCTCCCATCATTCGCGCCGAAGCCTTGCTCCGTTTAGGATATGCGGTACGCGCTCAAATGCGAACAGACGAAGCATGCCAATATTTAGAACATGCGGTTGAGCTTTATCGCCAACATGGAGAAAAGCGTTATCAGGCAATTGCCCTCAATGCGCTGGGATTCCTGAATATAAATCGTAGAAAGTTGCAAGCTGCAGAGTCTTTGATACAAGAAAGTTTGCATCTCCTGCGAGAGATTCAAGACCACTCTCTTCTACCTTATGCGCTTTTGCGATGGGGTGATCTGCACAGGGAGCGCGGTATGTATGCGGAAGCCGCATCCATCTATCAGGATGCGCTTGAAATCAGTAGAAAGGTCCATCTTGTTGGCGGGCAGAGAGCAGCATTGAAGCGGTTGGGTGAGCTATATTACTTTCGGCATAAATATCGTCAAGCAAGGCGTGCTTTCAAGGAGGCATGCGCGTTATCTGACTACCAAAGGGCAGAGACAGAACCTCCGCCAATAGAAAAGGCGTGGTATGCGCTGCTGAATAGGTCGCTGGATGAAGCCGAGTCGATATTGATGCAACGTCTTCGTTGGATGAGAGAAAATAGAATTTTTTCTGATGTATATTATGTATTGGATTTACTCGCTTTAGTGTTTGAAAAAAGAAAACTGATTTCTTATTCAATAACAATTTTTGAATTTTCTATGGCTATAAGAAGAAAATATAATTTTTATCAAAATATAAAATATATAAGAATGAAAATTTCAAAACTGAAACAAATTAAACAAATTATAGATATACCGTTGCAAAATAAATCCAAACTAAATATCATTGAAGAGACAAGATATATCATTAAAGATTTAATTTGATGGATAAATAGTCCATCTCCTATAGCTCCTCTTCCTCATAATGTATTAAAGCAATGGGTCCAATGTAAAGCTCACCGGGACCTGCTGAATAGACATTCGATACACCAAAAACATCGAGTCCGACAAGTGATGACGCGATATACTCAGTGTTGTGACCACGATTTGTTAAATTGCGAAAGTGAGGGAAGTAGAAGGATACTAGCTGCCACCGCGATTGGCTCTCCAACCAAGTGGACGTCTCATGGCGGCATGATTGTTGTTCAGAGCCGCACGCACGAGCATAATCGTATATCCCTGCCCAGAGTGGAACCCATGGTTCAGTTGCATAAAGCCACACACAAATCTCAGTCAGTTTGCGCTTATTAGACGGTACAATTGTTACGCATGTTTTGTAACTGACATTAGCCGATTGCCCTGTTGATGCAGCTAAATTGCCAGCAGATCTATCCGAGTTGAGACATCCAAAACGATAGGATAGCTTACCAACATCAAAACTCGCTTGATCCTGATTCGCAAAGGGAATGTCGGGAGTAGGAGATGAGGAGCTTGTCAAGCTGGCGGAAGGATTAGGACGATTATCATTTGTGATGTCTGTGCCGTCCCAGGTCCAAACACTAAGGAAGCTATTGATGTCAGATAAATCATTCCATAGTAAATTTACATAGCGACGGCCCCACTCCGCTACTAACTGATTGCTGCTATCCAGAAGCTGGATTTTGTTAATCTTTATGTCACGCGTGGGGCGTTCATCGTTTAAGATTCGCACCATTTGGGTTCCTCCAGCAGCCAGAGAAACATCCTTTTCGACGCTTCCTTCATCTGTTTCGACTCTGACTTTTCCTGACCATGGAGCCGCAAAGTCCCGTGAATTCAGCAGCAGCCCTAATCCTTTGTACATTGGAGCTATACGACAGTCAATAGGATTTGCCACTGAGACCCAGATAACGCGCTTGGTTTGCAAAGCACGGTAATTTAAACCCCGCCAGAAGGAGAGCTCTGCAACCAGCTCCACGGCTGAACGACGCCCATTCCAGGGCAGGCTGAGGTTCTGCGAGAACCACTTTCCTGCCTCTACGGGAAAAGACGCGGTAAGATTCACACCGTGTCCATGTAAGCTAAGCATGGCACGATTAGGTGTGATTCCGTACCAGTTGCGTGGGCAATATCCTTCTACCTTGATCTGTAAAAGCCCTCCTGCGCGAGTGGTTACATGCTCTGACACGCGCCATGCCAATTCTGGTAATGAATTCGCATCAAAGCGCTCCAACATATAATAGAACGGACTTCCATCATGCGGGCCTTCTATGGGATAATTATCTGGGGGATTACTACCACCACCTGGGGCATCGTATAGGTCTGGATACAAGATAAGACATAATGGTGCGTCCGGGAAAGAAAAGGTTCCCTGAGCGGCTCCAGCTAAAAACGGAGCTGCTTTACCAAGAAAGTTGTACCATTTTCCACTCGCACTAGCGATTGGCAGAACGATTTCACCACCACGCGCATATCGATCCCATACAACAAGCAGCCATTCATTACGCCGTAATCCTGTTGAAGATGGTCTTCGCGAGCGATAAATCAGCACCCAACGATAGGGATCATCTACATAGATACGTGCATAATAATCGTAAAGTAAATAGAAATCAGCAAAATTTTGAACAGAATAATAAGCTAAGGTTTTTCCAATTTTTATTGAGTTATTATCCATATACATAACGAGCATGGGAAAATAAAGCCCATCCCAGGTAGTGCTTGCAGAAACCACCCAGATATACGCATGGGGCCAAGGAACATCGCAGTAGCGTTGCACATGGAAGAGGCGCTGCCAGTATTTTGCCCAGCGTCTCACACGCCAATCTGAAGGATCCTGAAGCCCTTCCCAAACGCGAGGGGTTGGCCACCCAATGGCATCAATGCCATAACCAAGTTCGCCGGCAATAAGTGGTGGTATTGCACGCTCATTCTGGGCGTAGCTCGCAATTAGGGAGCGCATTTGGGCATAGCAGGGCACCAGAGTTTCCGGCGCAGTATAACGATAAGGATGCACCGTTACATTATCGACAAAGTTAAGAAACCCTCTTTTAAGCATCGAAGTCATGTAGTCCCAACCGCCCCGAGTGGTCCCGGTGGGTGCAGGCATTGCTAATTTGGCATTTGGAAAATAGTGCCGGGATAAATCACGATCGATTAAGAATTGATTATAAAGAATATCAACATCGATCAACTGTCCGTTATAGAAACTGGAATCGGCTTCACTGTAGGGCTCATAAGTCCGGACGCGTGTTATATACGGAGTTTGCATAAATGGAGTGAAAAAGGCATCTTCTAAAAACAATCTCCCCAAGGTAGACCAAGATACTCCCCCATAGAGCCGATCAGAGAAATCGGGATTTATTACCCAGAACGAAGAACCTGTGAAGGAGTATATGAGATCAAATGGTCCCCTGTGGTTTAGCAAAGGTGGACGAAAAGCTGAAACCATGTACTGGCGAGCAATGGTAAATGGAGAAGCGTTCCACAGCAACATTAAATCGTTGACAAGAGGTTCGGGAGTGAACCACTCTAAGCTGCTACCAAAAAAGGAAGGGATAGGCGGTATGGCACCACTTACAGGTTGAGCGGGGGGCTGTGCCCAAGCATTACTCACCACGCTGAACGATATTACGATGCTGTAGAGACCCGCAATACCTCGCATCATCATTTTCCTGATCACCTCCGAGCTGCTGTTTTTGCAAATTCCTGCTCTGCATAAGATGTGTTTCATCGCTTTTACCTCGGTTCTACAAATAGCCATTGCCCCATTGCTAAGACAGAGCTGTGGTCATGCAGGTAATTATAGAGAACCCTTGCACCCACATCCAAGCGGTATCGATCACCAATCAAACGGGTCATCTGAAGCTGAAGTTCACCTGTTATCGGCGATGCATCAAGCGGTCTCATGGACAGCAAACATTTCGTTGTTGACCAATAAGTCGTTCCGGAAAGGTCCCACAGCTGTATTTTAATACCTTGTGCCCTACCACATGGCTGATGGAATAGTACCCCCACATACCCACCAGTAAAAGCGATCGCTAAGCCTCTTCCTGGATGGCAAGCGATCCGTCTTGTTCCTGTGGTTGGCGATACCTCCCAAATCTCTGTGCAAGGCAAGCCGACACAGTTTTCGCAGGTTGCGCGTACCAATCCGACATAGCATCGATCGCCGGAAACAGCCATCCCAAAAAGATCTTCTGCAGCCCACTTTTGTGATAGAATCAAGACACCATTGGATTTACTGAAGCAATTAATCACCGCGGTGCGCGTGCCCTGATAATCAACCATTTCCGCATGGAAGCCATAGCTTGTGCCTAATCGTACCCACACCCGATAGGGTGGATATGGCAAGTGCCGCGGTGCTTGTTCACCGACGGCTGTTATCTTTCGGCTCCATTTCACCTCACCAGCAGCATCAATATAAATAATCACTCTAATTCTTTTATCAAAATCTGGAGAATATATATTAAATGGACAGCATCCGGTTTGTGGAGAACATTCTTTTACAGGGTAAAACAGCATTACTATATTACCTGATTGATCGACATCTGCTGCTCCCATCGGAGGCAGACAATGGGGGATTTCATCGTGATAATTGGCATCATGGCTATTCAGCAGCTTCAAAGAACGCCCTATAAACTGACCCTGCCATTTCGTTCTATTAGGTATCAGTGTGCTGCAAATGATTCCACCAAACCAATCGGTTACATCGGTTGTTTGACAATCGGAAAGGAATCCCTTCACCCATGACGGAGGATAACCTGTATATATCAAATAAATCCTATCACCACGTGAATAAATTCCGTAGGCATATAGATACTGTTGTGCCCGCGGCATGATGGTTCTCAAAGAGATAGGCTCTCCATCACTACTACTTAGTATGGCATAAACTATCTCCCCTCGATAGTAGTCCGGCTGATAAGCGGGAGAGTAAGCCCCCAATAGCACATGCACATTATTCGTTACTGAATCGCGAGTTATTGCAGGTGCGGGTAGGCCAAGAAGAGCGATATTAGAGTCGCATCCACCTGGGGGGGCGGAGAGAAAGAAAATAGGGGCACTAAAATCTTGATAAAAGGCTTCCCTCTTCCATCCGCTACCATCCGGGTTAATGCGCTGAACATGCTGATGCGGCGATCCAGATGGCGGATTCCAGTAGTAGGAATAGACATACACTTCGCCATCCCTGCCTAACACCCAACTGGCGGTCGCGGGAAAGGTGCGCTCCCATTGCCAATCAGCAGGCAGCATCGCAAATAGGCCGATCGTCATCAGAAGCCCCATCATCGCTCTGTATATTTTGTTTGTCCTCATAACGCGTTCCATGGTTTCACCTCCTGTCTGGATCGGATTAGAGTGGGCATCTTGAACATCTGCCGAAGTTAAACAGGACCATTAGGAGATCCGCGTCCTCGACAATGCCGTTACAATCGGTATCGACACGACCTAGGTCAGTTCCTTCCTGACCAAACGCAAATAACACCAGCAGCACATCTGCGTCGTCTACGCAGCCATCACAATTTATATCGCCACCATTCCCACAAACAGGTTGTGTATCGAGAACGAACGCTTCCGTGCGTCCTGTAGCTGCGTGAAATCCCCATCCGGTGATGTAGCGCCCGTCTGGTGAAATTGTACGTGCGATAGAGAGGTGTGAACCATCCGTCAGCAGGTGGGCATAGGTTGTATTCAAATCCTCCCCGCCGGCAGGCGTCCATCGAAAAGCATGGGGCGTCCAATCAGGCGTGCGCGCTCTGCCCACAATGACGGTACCGTCGGCAGAAACCCCGTAGGCATCTGCCCAAGTATATCCTGCAGGTAGGGGAAGCACTTGCATTCCTTCATTCGAACTCCAACGAAAAGCCATTCTTGTGGAGTTGTTTTCGGCAGCACCTACAGCGATTTGATTATCTGATACTGCGGTCGCGAAGCTCCAAACCCAGCCCTCACCGCTGGGCACACCTAAATCGCGCGTGCCATTCTGCTCGGTCCACAGAAATGCCCGGTACTGATTACTCTCGTTCCGATAGGCACCAACCACGGCTAAACCGTTCGGGGAGATATTCCATGCATCGCTCCATGATGATCCTGCAGGGTGCAGATCCTGCATTGCATTATTCTGCCAAAGAAACGCATGGGTTTCTTGGCTTGATGTAAGCGCATTTCCCACTATACGAGTGCCATCACAAGATACAGCTCTTGCCCAGCTACCAGTCCCACCTAAGGTACCTAAGTTCCTTATTCTGTAACCACACACTTGGTTCTCGCATTCCCAGAACCAACCAACGGCAAAATATTGCTGGTTCCCTTCCAGCCAGGATACGCCAACGATCACTCGGTAGTCCCCAGAGATCCCCCAGGCATAGCTCGCGCCGCCCAAGGTGCCGAGGTCAATCATCTGTCCATTTCGCCATAAGAAGGCATGCCAGTTGTTATTGGCGTCTACGCTTCTTCCAATAACGGCCACATCACAGCCGGCCGAGACCCCCATACCGGCGCTAACATCTTTTGATTCGGAGAATGCATCTCCAGATAACGCACCGAGCCATGTCAGCGTTTGGGCATTCAATCGGCTCACATTAGATAAGCATGCAATCATGCTGCCGATCGTGATGCATAGACAACGGCTCATTCTCAGCAATCGGTTCATACCTGTCCTCATTCTGGGCACCTCCTGTCTTTTGCCATCGCTGTTCAGTAGGGGGACTGGGAGCCTTCCCACACCTCAAGAGTGAAAAGGCTTCCTTTACCTACATCCCCTCTGAAAGTTTGACAGAACAATCAGAAGATCTGCATCGTCAACAATGCCGTTACAGTCAACATCGCCTCGTCCCGGTTTGAATTGGCCAGGATCGCTGTAGTCGTATACACTACCAAAGTTGAATAGAACTTGGAGCAAGTCTGCATCGTCAATACAGCAATCTCCAAACGCCTCCAGGTCAGCGCTCGACGGGTTGTCTGGATAAGGCGCTACGTCCCCATCGGACCAGCGAATCCCGTTTCTGCAGTGTGTATCACCAAGGCATAAATCGAAAGTGGTGGAACACTCTACTACAAGTGGCAGTCTTCCTTCGGTGATGTCCGCGGTTGCCCTTTGGAAGCCTACTCCTTGAACAGGGGTGAGCGATGCCACCACATTGACGCTGCAGATCCTTGTCCTCTCAAATCGAGGTGGTTCAATGGGCGGGTTGCATGCATTGTTTTGCCCCAGTGGCTTGAAGCGAATGACGGGTAGGAAAACCCATTCGCTGCAGTCGCTCGTAACGGCATGATTGCTTTCATCGATCGAGAGGATGTAGTTGCCACCTATTGTACCAAGGAAATATTTATCCCCAATATCCCAGCATTGGGTACCTGGCACTCTGACAATCTCGCCTGAATAATAGAAACCCGCATCGGTCGTGTGTGCAATATAGGCACCTATGTCTCCAGCAATTATCCAGCCACCACGTGGATGGGGGGAAATGCATTCGCCGAAAATAGTTCGTAGATCGTTATTCTCGTGGTAACCCCATATCGGATTTCCAGTCTCCCGATCTACTCGCCACAGATGTGAGGTCTTATATCCCGTAGCGAATAGAAGCCGATTGGGTGTGGTTGTCGGCGCAGCACGATCTTCAACGATCCAGAAAGGTGAATGTATTATGCTCGTTCCTGGGCTGCCATTGGGTCTAAACATACGGTATGCTTTTGCCCAGCGGATACGACCATCCAGACCAAATCGAATCACTACTGGGATAGCAGGACAGCTTACGTATTCACAACCCTGCTGGTCCACATATGCGATTAGTACCGCTGCATACTCGTCCACTGCATTGCCAGAGAGGGGTGTAAGCCCTGTAACATTTGAGAAACCACCAAAAGGATAGAAATCAACAGCTCGGAATGCGAGCGAAGGCAAATCACATGTTTGGCAAGGTGGCTCCTCACAAACTATCTCCGGAATACGATGCGTCCAACTTCCCAATACATCACCATTTCGGTCGATCGCTAAATAACCGGCTGAATAGGGTTGGGTAATCAGCATCGAAGACACCGATGGGGTTGAAAGTATTCCGCGTGGACGCCAAACAACGCCTAAATGGGTACCCCGGGAAAATGCGGGACCTCTGTTAGCGATAGAGTAATATCGCCCATCTATAATGACCGCGGGATCAGCAGGTGCTTTGTAGAAGTTGTCTTTAAGCCGGTAGACAAAGCCAGGCCAGATGATAAGATACCAATAACCTTCCTCTATTCGATCATGCCATGTAATGGAAGGCTGATGGATCAATCGTGCAAAGCGTGGAATAGGAGGTGTACCGATATCACCAGCAATCCGAGGACGGAAGGTTCGAATGTTAAGAAGCATCAGTGTAGGAGGTGTGCCGCCATAAGCAAAATGCACGAAGTAAATGGGGTCATTGGTAGGTTGGGAAGTACCTCCTTCACCAATACCGCGAACGAGTAGCACCAGAAACTCGTCTAACCCTGTTTCGCGATTGCGACCGAGATAATGAATATCCACAGGGTTCATGTCCTCACCAGCGCGTAGGAAACCTAATCGGAACATGTAGTCGCCCGGCTGAGCAAGCAAGTTTCCCGCAAACGCCGATATAAGCAGCATCCCAATTAACCACCGTCGTGCTCGTATCTCCATCCTCCTCCATCTCTGGTTTATTTTCTTCTTTGCGCTTTACGGCTCTGGTGGACAAAGTTGACAACAGTCTCCATATTCTCTAACAAATTTGACAACACTCTCCATATTCTCTACCAAATTGAAAAAGCACCGTTAAGAGATCCCTATCATCGACTTGCCCATCGCCGTTCACATCGCCATCTCGCTCTCCACGCTCACCGAACTGGAACAGCACGGCGAGTAGGTCGCTGTCGTCTACACGTCCATCCCTATTTGCGTCACCATAAAGCATAAACTCTATATCTTCAGCATCATGGAAAGCATAGAGTAAGTGAGGGTTGTCAGGAAGAGTTGCATCGGGACTGCCACTGCGTGAAAAATAATCAATTTGGCGAACTTCGACATTCACTTTTGCCGAATTGTTATGCCAACATAGTGCATACAGCACGGCATTTATTTGATTCCCATCATCTCCATCTATGGGGGTGAGGATTACATTGAACGATCGGCCACACAGTGGATTTGTTTCTGCAGGGACAATCCGTAGAGTTGCCCGCAGACGCCCCGAGACTCTATAGATAAGAACATTTACCCCGCCCGCATTAACACATTCGTTGGGAAGCTCGTCAAGGCTCCATTCTACAATGGAATCGCTCAATGGTGTGGCTCCCAAAGTCACCCAACGGTCATAAGGCAAACCAAAATCACGCAAATTGATTTGGATCGCCAGACTTCCGCTTTGCTTGGTTATACAGATAGGAGGTAATTCAGCATCTGAGTAGTGACCTTCTTGATTAATAGCACCATAGGCACGATAATAAAGATATCGTAAATCGAAATAGACTCTATCAGCTTGACGCAGATACTCCACAGGGGTCAGTTGTGGCTCAATCCAAATAGGTGAGCCATTCTTATCATAAGGTTTATGATATATTTTAACATTATATTCAACATGATGAATTCCTCGTTGCGGTAATCCGTGGCGTATCCAAGAACTGCTTTGCGAAGGTATCGAACGTGGAAATGAATTATCACCTGGCCAAAAAATGATTTCTCCTGACAGATTTCGCACAGTTTCACCATTAACCCGCAGCAGGGCTTGCATCGTCACATCATCGCGGAACAGGGAATTGCGCAGTTCATCAACTGACTGATCCAGACCGGTAATCCGTTTCATAACCACATTGGGGCGAGTGAAGCTTTGATTACCTGTGTTGAAGCGGAAACTAAGAAGCTGCATGTTACATCTAAGTCCTGTGGGATCACACCTCGGCTGATTCAGACAAGGATCCAGCTGTATCCCTGGACGGTTAGGCATCAGATCGCGTGCGCGATAATCAGCTATGTTCCATGTAGGGGTATCCGAAGATGGGCGGCGTGAAGGACAAGGGGCGGATGCTACATAGACACCTGCTTGCGCAGCGCGATCGGCTCCATGCCAATAGCTACCATTCCACATGTAGCCTTGCAGGGTATTATTGCCAAAAGCAAAAACATCCCCAACTTGAGCCGGCTCATAAATTGGAGCGGACCACTCTATCCCTTTAAGCCAATAGCCGGCATCGGGAACAGAGTTGCTTGCCCAACCGCTTCAAAGAAGGAGCACTCGTCCGAATGGCTCTCCACTATCGGCAACACGGATAGTGCGAATAAAGCCTTTTGCGCCAGTACGAGGTGGCAAATCACGCTCCCCACGTACAGTTAGCCATTGACAATAGCCAATACCACTACCTCCGGTAAGACAGCCGTAGCTAAAACCTACATCAGCAAAGGCATCCATTCCCTGCAAATGCTGTCCCAGCATTTGTGCTGTCAAACCGACCAACACCAATCCTGTTAACACCAATCTTGTTATTAGTCGCTCCATCCTCTAAACACCTCCGCAGGTTTTTGGTGCGACGCCTACTATCAAACCTGATTTATAATACTCCAAAACCAATCCTATATCGATACAGGTTCGTTACATTCCGTTTTCCCCACTTTCCGACCAAAATGAGTTCAAAGGTTATCTTGACATCCTCTTGATAAAGAGTTTTCCCTATGGTGAGAATTTCACAGATCCCACCCTTGATTTTCTGTGCCATAATTCGACTGTGCAACGGTTTGAATATCGGCAGGTGCGGATGGGGGTGGAGGCGCGTATGGTCGTTTATGCGCGTGAGGAGGCGCACGCGCTCAAAGCCTGCCTCGCTGCCTATCACCGCCTCAGCGAGCTGGATGCTAAAATGAGCGATTATCGCCCTGATAGCGAACTGATGCAGCTCTGCCAGCGTGCAGTGGGTCGCTGGGTGCGGGTGAGTCGGGAGCTGTTCTATGTGCTGTGGCGGGCGCAGAAGCTGGCAAGCCAGACGGACGGGGCGTTCGATATCACGGTCGGACCGCTGGTGCAGCTCTGGCGGGAGGCGCGACGCACGGCTCGCCTGCCTGACGAGGCGACGCTAAGCGCGGCGAAAGCGCGCACAGGCTGGCGCAAACTGGAGCTGAGCCTAAGACGACGCGCTGCCCGTCTCGCCATAGCAGGCATGCAGCTGGACCTGGGCGGTATCGCCAAGGGCTACGCCTGCGACGAAGTGCTGCGCACCCTGAAACGATTTGGCATTCGGTATGCCCTCGTGCAGATGGGGGGTGACATGGTGGTCGGCGAAGCGCCCCCAGACCAGAAGGGCTGGCGTATTGAGATTCCTTCCCTGGCGGAGTCTCGGCAGCTGGACCAGCTATCCTCTCCCCAGATTGCCCGAATCGCTTCGCTCAGTCGTTGTGCCCTTTCTGTTTCGGGCAGCACTGAGCAGTATGTCGAGATTGAGGGTAAGCGATATGCCCACATTATCGACCCGCGTACAGGGCTGGGATTGACCCGGCTGATACTGGCGATTGTGCGGGCGCGCGACGGCATTACGGCAGACAGCCTTGCGACGGCTGCCTGCGTGCTGGGGGTTGAAGGCATTGGGCGCTTGCGCAAGCTCTATCCCCACGCGACTATCGAGGTGCAGCTGGGTGCGTTTCCTTGACCAGATTTGGGCAGTTAAACCCCGAAATCCCCCCAAAAGTTGCAACGCAATCCGAGCCAGCCGAGTCTTCCCGTTTTAGAAGGGAGAAACAGGAGCCTTTTGGCACTGTCCCTTCGGAAGGAGGAACCAGAACAATGCGAAATGAGAGAACGATGATCCGGTTCGGCTGGCACGCTTTTGCTGGCACAGGATTCTGGCTAGCTGCGACTACATTCGCAGTTGCTCAATTGAGCATGCCTATAGGGCAAATCTACACTTCGCATGGAGTGTATACTTGGGCAGGAGCGTCACCAAATCCGTTGTTCAATATTCCTGGCAATGGTTGGATGACCTCTCCCGGCGCAAATTACCCCATTGTGCAGGCTCACACCGAGATCAGCGGTGCCATATTTGGTGGGATAGGACCGTGGATTGACTGGATAACCCCCGCCCAACCTGCTTTCCCAACTTTTGGTGGCGCGCGCTCCACGCTGCGTGGATTTTCCACAGGGGCATCAGCGGGACTGCAGTGGTCAAACTACTTGCTCGGTGATCGCACGCCTCCCAATTTGCAAGCTGGCTCGTACAACCTTTCTGGTGGTGACATCACTGGAATGGTGGGACCACTCGGCTGGACCGGTCGTGCCGGGATCATGTTCCCATTCCAACTGCGCATAACCAAAGGCTGGGGTTATGCGGCTTTAGGAGCTGCTTTCGAGTTGGAAATCTACAATGCGGCGAACCAACTCGTTTCAATGTTTGATTTGGGGGTCATCATGGCAACGGACGGAGTGGGACCTCGCCGCGATGGTTTGGCCTGGTGGTACATTAACATTTTCAACGGTCCACCGCCAGGTGCCCTTACACTTGGTGGAGTTTTCAACCAGAATGTGATTCCTGGCGTTCTCTACACAGCGAACGGCTGGGTGGCTATTTTGACGCCTCAGTTGAACTTAGGACCAGGTTGGAGATGGGTGATCAATGGGCGGTTGACTCTGTTGCTCGATCCGGAATCGGGTGACATGAGTATCGATTACAGTCAGTTGAACGATCCCAACATCCTTCATCCAGACCTCGGCTACAATGTTGTGCCTGAGCCGTTTAGCTTAGCAGCTCTTTCGACAGGTCTTTTGGGTCTCTTGCTGTGGCGTCGTAAAGGTGCATAGGCTTGCTTCTAATCCCCCTGCCGTCCTTGCCTGAGGCGCCTTGCAATTCTGTGCAGGGCGCCTTTCCCTTTTTTCTTGGTATAATAAGATTTTAGGGTGGGAAATGTCGGATATCGACGCACTTTTGCAGGCGGCGCGTGCGGGCGATGAATCGGCAATTGAAAGGCTTCTGGCGTTATATCGTCCCGTGCTCTGGCGATATGTTCGCCCTCGGGTGAAGTCGGTGCAGGATGGCGAGGACATCTTGCAGGAGACGCTGGTGCGTGTCGCTCGTGCCCTGTCGCGTCTCCCCGCCGAGACCCCCTTTGAGCCGTGGCTGATGCGAATCGCTGCCAACTGTTTGCGAACTTTCTATCAGCGCGTTGCCAGCACCGACATTCCACTCAGCACCTTCGCATCGGAAGAGGAAGGGGAGTGTATTCCCTCTTTCTTGCAACAAGAGTCGCCCGAGTCGAGTCTTATCGAACAGGTAGGCGCAGAACAGATGGCGCAACAGCTGCGAACGATTGTCAGCAGGGTCTGCACCGAGACTGAACAGTGGGTCATCTTGCTGCATGCCCAGAACGAGACGCTGGAGACCATTGCGCAGATGCTGCACCTCAATCCGAGCACGGTGCGCACGCACCTAATGCGGGGACGTGCCAAAGTGCTTGCTTACATTGTGCAGTATCAGCCTGAGCTTGTGGGAGGGAGCGAGCGCATCTGGGAGGCGGTCGAACAGCTGGAAGTCCGAGGCAAGCCGTCAGAGCAGCTCACGCCTGCGGAACGGTATGCCTTAGCCCACCCAGGACGCAATCAGCTCCTGTTGCGCCGCGCCTGCCTCAAAATCGCGCGATATATTCAGTGGTGAGCCGCGCCCTGAAGATGCAAGGAGGATACCAGGTAAAATGATAGAACTTGTTTCATTCAGGTCAGCAGCACAGTGGACTATAATGAGAGGCGCACACCTGAGCGCAGAGGAGCTGATTGAGCTGGTGGAGCGCGGACGGCGCTGCCGACACTACCATGATCGCATTGATCATATCATAGAGTGCGCCCCATGTCGCGCCGCCTATAAAGAGCTATTGGCAACTGAACAGGTGGTGCGTTCGGCACGGTCTGAGCGACCTCGTTGGGGGTGGTGGTTGGCACCTGTGGCGGCGGTTACAGTTGGGTTGGTCTGGCTGCTGTGGCTGCTGGTGTGGCGGAGCTATCCCGCTTATCAGGTGGCGGTGCGGACGGAGGGTGGCGTCGTTTATGAAGGGCGGCTACGTCTGCCCGATTGGGCAGCCGCCGCTGCGCTCCAGTTTTCTAATCCGCCACCAATTACCCGTTCTGCTTCGGCGAGCCCCCTCATCATTCGATTGCTCCAGCCGCAAGCGGAGGGGTTGGAGAACCCACGCCCCGTGTTCGTGTGGGCACCGGTACCCGAAGCCCACGGTTATCGTGCCACGCTCGTCTCCCTGACCGAAGGAGACACGATGGTGCTGCAGGTCAACGGCACGCGCGCCACGCTGCCCCCAGGAGTGCAGCTGAAGCGCGGACTCTCCTATCGACTGACGATCACAGTACTGCTGCCCGATGTGTTGCCCGGGGGCGAGCCGCGCCAAGAATACACTTTTCGGATGCTTACCACGCAGGAGATTCAGCGGTTGAACTGGGCACGCCAGCATCGGCATCAAGCGCCGTATACCTGCACTATGTTATTTTACCAGCTGGGGCACTCCCGGGAAGCGTTAGCCACCCTGCCCCATCGCCCAGGCGACCCGCTGGTGCAGCGCTGGCGCGAGGTGCTGACTCACTCTTTGCCGAACGCAGCCCAGCCTGCCCAGTAGCGTGGATGGGCATAGCGCGGGTGCTTCAGTAGGCGCAGATTCGCCTGGCGGACCGCGTTTGCCACAGGCTGACCCTGTTTAAGGGCACGGTAGAACACTTCCATCCAGAGAGGTACGCCCTCATCGGGCAGTTTCCACAGCGTTGCCACCACACTGGAGCAGCCCGCTGCCAGAAACGCCCATGTCAGCCCCATCAACCCATCCCCTGTAAGGGCATCGCCCGCCGTGCTGCATGCCGACAGCACCACTAACTGCGCCTGCAACGGCAAGCTCAACACCTCATAGGCATAAAGCCATTCGGGAGCGGTGCTCCCATACAGTGCCAGAGCGCTCAAAAGCGGCTGCTGGGGATTTGGCACGGCGTGCGTGGCAAAATGAATCTGCGATGCACGCGGTAAGGCGGTTCGCACACGCTTGGGAGTGGCTTCCCCTTCACTGACCACCTGCAGGGAATCTCCTAACAAGTTGACCAGCAGGCGCTGCTCCTGCTGGACGCCGGGTAATGGAGCAAGACGCGCCCGACTGGGGCTGCTCGCAGGCGATTGGGGAAACTGGGAGATCGCCACCATCAGGGGGCGTGCGAAGGTAAGTGAACGCTTCATCGACGGCAGGCTTGCCCACACCGAAGCCGATACCACCTGAGTGATTGCCACCTGTTCCGTCCAGTAGCGCCCATCGGGCGTCTGCAGAACGGTCCAGGGTACCCGATGCAGAACGCCATCCGCGCATAGAATCACATGCCGAACACCGCGCAATTCGTTGGCAACGGGCGCCACCAACCAGTTATAGAGCTGGCGCGCTGTTTGATGAATGGGCAACAGATCGCCCCCCTGCTCGATTCCGCGGTAGAGCTGATCCAGAACCTGTTGCAATCGGGACTCCGCCACTTGAACAAGGGTAGCCCGCACTCGATTGCGGTTGCCTTCGCGCCGCACCACGACAATCGCCACCGCTTTTTCCATTTGCACATACTCGACCAGAGCCGTTTCAGGGGAGAGAGGGAGCTGCTGCAAGCGAATCGGCGGCTGCACAATTCGGTAGCGGCGGTAGCGGCGTGCGAGATTCAAGCGGGTTCGGCTCCATTCACTGAAAGCACGCTTGTAAGCCTGTTGAGCCTGTCGTCGTTCGCGCGCTGTACGCGCGTTCATCAGCTGCTGCTCGGCACGCTCCAATTGCTGGCGCAGACCCGATAGACGCCTCGCTTCCGCTGAAGGAAGCCCTGCAATCGGCTGACGACGGCTCTCGATCGCCAGGCGTAATCCGATACCTTTGCCTTGTTGACAGATTGCAAACGCGCGCTCCGGCTGGTTGACCGCGGCATAGGCGCAGGCAATCCTGGAGATGCATTGTCGAACCTTTTGAAGGGCGCGGCTCAACTCTTCGGGCGGCAGTGAGGGCAATCCATGCAGTCGCTCAATCTGCTGGAGACAGCGTTGATAGAATTGATCGGCTCGCTTCCAGTTGCCTTGTCGCCGTGCTCCTTCCCCTAACAACAGCAGGGCATTAATCAACTCAACCCGATTCTCAACAGGATGGAGCTGCTTGAGCAGCTGGTTCAGCATGCGCTCCGCTTCAGGATAGCGTCCCATTTCATGCAGCAATCGTGCGCGTAGCACCTGTGTTTGCAAAGCCACCTGCTTCAGACCGATTCGCTGGGCGTCACGAATGGCACGATCTGCATAGGGCATCGCTTCCCTATATCGCCCCACCGCATGCAACATGTCTGCCAGCGACGAGTTGCAAAACGCGATGCCGATCTCGTCATTGAGCGATTCGCTCATACGCAACGCCTCTTTGCATGTCTCGATGGCGCGTTCCAGCTCACCCTCGTCTTGAAGCAACAGCACTGTATTCATCAGACAGATAGCGACATCCTGTTGAAGGTTCAGCTGCTTGAAGAGAGGCATCGCTTGTTGATAGTGCCAGCGAGCTTCCTGCGTCAGCCCCATCGACCAGTAGACCAGCCCAATATTGGCAAGCTGTTTTGCTACGCTCGTGAGACGGTTCAACTGGCGGAATAGCTCTAATGCTTGCCCATGCGTTTGGAGCGCCTCGTCGAATCGCCCTAATGCACGTAGCGCGATGCCCTGCGTCATCTCGATCACGGCTTGCAGTTCGAGCGACTTTGCCTGTCGAGCCATCGGCAACGCACGCCGCAGGTGATTGAGCGCACGCTCTGGCTCGCCCGCCATTGCATAGAATCGCCCTATCCCCAGCTCGCCGCGTGCTTGCTGTTCGGGCTTGCCTGTGCGTTGGTAGAGAGGCAACGCCTGCTGCATCAGGCGTATGGCTTGGGACAGGTCGCCTCGCTCGGCAAGGATATCCGCTTGCAGATGGAGACACAGCGCCATGCCCTCCTGGTTGCCCATCTTGCGAAAGAGGGCGAGACTCTCTTGCACCCAGCGCATTGCCGAATCGAGCTCGTAGAGCGTAAGATAGAGGAGTGCCAGCCGCAAGCGTGTGAACGCCTTCAGGCGAGCGTCCTGAAGGGTATCAGCAGCGATGCGCAGCCCCTGTGCCGCCATCAACCATGCCTGGGCTTCGCCAGGCGCCTCGGTGCTAAGTGTCTGCTGCAACCGCTCTACCCACGCAGGTTGGAGCCATTCGCGATGCTGTTGCAACAGTTGTTGTCGTTCGGTTGCCGTGCGTGCCTGACCCAGTGCCTGCAACCATTCATACTCTTGTGCAGTCCAACCTTTTGGCAACGCTTGCATCGCTCATCCCCTTTTTAAGGGGGAACCGTTCCCTGTCTGACGCGAGATTGTACCTCAGCTCTCCCTTCTGGGCAGAGGGTAAGGGGCAATCCATCGTCTGCATGGCAGGAAAATCCAGAATGGGGGCGTATTATAAAACCCTACAGGAGGGTCCGATGCTAACGGATGCCGATGTACGGTTCTTTCGGGAGAATGGCTATCTACCTGCGCGACCGTTGTTGAGCGCGGGGGAGGTGAGCCGGTTGCGGGAGTGCTGCTACGCGCTAATCGAAGGGCGTGCGGAGGGCATCCCGCTGCTCAATCGCGAACTGTATCGCGACGAGCGCGGCTGGGTCGTGGTCCAGGTGGTCAACGCATGGCAGGCGGATCGGGCATTTTATGAGCTACTTTTCCATCCGCGCCTGACTGAAGCGATTGCTCGCTTAATGGACACTGATACCGTTCGGGTGTAGCATGACCAGATCCAGTTCAAGCCACCACGCCATGGCGGACCCACCATCTGGCATCAGGATTTCCCGTACTGGCCTGTGCTGGAGCCGCCCGATATGGTCAGCGCGTGGATTGCCTTGGACGATGCCGATGTGCAGAACGGCTGCAGGCATATGGTGCCGCGCAGCCATCGGTGGGGCATCTATGATGGCGGCACGGTGGGCAGCAATCCCGACGGCTGGGGACCTGCGTATGATCCTGCCTTCGTGCCCGAAGGTGAGCGTGTGGAGATTGTGCCTTGCCCAGTGCCCGCGGGCTGGGTGATGTTCCACCACTGTCTCACCTGGCACGGCACGCCACCGAACCTGAGCGAACGCCCGCGCCCCGCTATCGCTATTCACTGTATGCCCGGCTACACCCGCTATGTGCCGCGCGCTCCCCATGTGTGCGAGGAACATATCCATGTGGCACCAGGCGAAATCCTGCAGGGTGACCATTTTCCCACTGTGTGGGACAAGGGACCTGTGTTGCCCAGCGCTGGAAGGGTATAATAAAAAGCATAGGGCTTCGCAGAAGCTCGTGCATGGTGGAGGTGCTCTGATAGACAATCATCGGTTATAGGAGGAAGCACGAGCGATGGGCGACCCCAATGTGCTGGTACAACAGGCGACCGCCCTCAAAAATGAAGGGCGCTATGAAGAAGCGGAACAGCTGCTGAAGCAGGCGATTCGCGTGAATCCGTACCATGCGGAGGCGCATCACCAGCTGGGGCTGGTCTACTGCTTCACTGGGCTGTTTGACGAGTCGATTCAGGAGCTGGAGGCATCGGTGCGCTTGAACCCGGAGAGCGTGCAGGCACGGCTCGATCTCGCGCTCACCTACGCCATGCTCGGCTATGAGCCGGAAGCCAAGCGCGAGCTGGAAGAGGTGCTGCGCCGTGATCCGACCAACGAGATGGCATTACGCCATATCGTCTACTTCAAGTAGGCTAAAAGGGGCATGGCGGAGCAGGTGCGTTTCGGGATTGTCGGGCTGGGTGCGATGGGCGCCGGGCACTGCCATTATGTGCGCGACCTGGTGCCTGAAACGGAACTGACCGCCGTGTGCGATACCGACCCGCACCGCGCCCGGGTGATTGGCGAGCAGTACGGCGTGCCCTTCTTTACCGAGCCGGACGCGATGTTCACCAGCGGGTTGATCGACGCCGTTTTGATCGCCACGCCCCACTACTTCCACGCCCCCTTAGCCATCATGGCGTTTCAGCATGGACTGCATGTGCTGACCGAGAAACCCCTCTGCGTGGCGGTTAGCGATGCGGACCGCATGATTGCTGCCGCGCGCCAGTCGGGCAAAAAGTTCGGCATCATGTATCAGATGCGCACACGCCCCGAAAATCGCGCTGCGCGTCAGCTCATCGAACAGGGCGCGATTGGCGAGGTGCGACGCACCCTGCTCATCACTGCCTGGTATCGCACGCAAGCCTACTACGATTCGGGTGGCTGGCGTGCCACTTGGGCGGGTGAGGGTGGTGGCGTGCTGATTAATCAGGCGCCTCACTATCTGGACCTGTTCCAGTGGCTGGGTGGGCTGCCCGCGCATGTCTTTGCCCAGATACGCACCCGCCTGCACGACATCGAAGTGGAAGATGAAGCGTTCGCCCTGCTGGAGTACCCAAACGGCGCGCACGGTTACCTCTATGCCACCACGAACGAGGTGCCCGACGAGAACGCGATCGAAATCTGTGGCGATCGGGGCAAGCTATGCCTGTACAACGGTAAGTTAGAGTTCTGGCAATTTGAGCATTCTATCCGCGAGTTCACCTTCCAGAGCGAGGAGATGTGGGGTAGCATTCGCGCCGACCGCATCGAGGTGCCGTTGGAAGCCCCACCTGAAGGCGCACTGCGCGATCATCCCGCCATCATCCAGAACTTTGCCCGTAGCATCCTGTATAACGAACCCCTGATTGCACCCGGCGAGGAAGGTCTGGCGGTGGTGGAACTGATTAATGCGCTGATTCTTTCGGGCAAGCGAGGTGTGCCTGTATCGATCCCTGTGGAGCGTGCGGCGTATGATGCCCTCATGGCTGAGCTGAAGGCTCAATCCCGCCCCAAAACCCGTGTGCACGAGCAGTATGAAACCGATCCGAACCTGGTACGGTAGCAAGCTTGTTGGAAGTGTATCTCGCGCATTCTATCTTTGCGAAGATTGAGTGAATTATGCACTCCACCCGCAGGCTGATTTGCTGGCTTGGGCTGCTTGGGGCGTTGCTGACAGGTTGTCAGTTGCGTTCTACGCCATCGCCTGCGCTGCAGCCCCCCCCGAAAGGGGCACTGCAGATCACCTTCTTCGATGTGGGTCAGGGCGACGCCGCGCTGGTGCAGTTCCCTAACGGCAAGACGATGCTTGTCGACGGTGGACCACCCGAATCGGCCAGTGCTTTGCTGGGCAAACTGCGCCAGCTCAAGGTCAACCGTATCGACTACATGGTCGCCAGCCATCCCCACAGCGACCATATCGGTGGCTTTGTCAAGGTGCTCGGTGCGTTCCCTGTTGGCGAAGTGTGGGATTCGGGCTTTGTGTACGATTCGCCTGTCTATCTGGACTATCTACGAGCGGTTAAACGCCGTGGGGCGAAGTTCCGCACTGTTGGCAAAGGTTATTCACTTGCGCCTGCACCTCGTTGCCAGATTGAGGTGTTTGCCCCGAGCAAGCCGTTCCTGCGCGGCACGCGCTCCGATGCGAACAACGCCAGCATCGTGATGCGCCTGCGCTTCGGCAAGGTGCGTGTGCTGTTCACAGGCGATATCGAGCGTGAAGGACGGGCACGGCTCTATCGCCAGGGTGCCGACCTGCGTGCGGAGGTGCTGAAGGTCGCCCACCACGGCTCGTATAACGGCACGGATATGGCGCTGCTCAATCGGGTGCGCCCGCGCATCGCGATCATCTCCTGCGGGTTCAGAAACATCTACGGGCATCCACATAAGGAGGCACTACAGGCGTTGCAGAGAGCGGGCGTGACGGTCTACCGCACCGATTGGCATGGTGACATCACGGTGCGTGTACAGGATGATCGCTTGCAGGTCTTCACCACACGCAATGCGCCACCGCCGGCTGCCACGCCCATCGCGCCTAAAGGCTCGTTCGCGTTTGTGGGCAACCGCATCAGCAAGGTGTATCATACCCCCGACTGTAAGGGCTTACCTAAGCCCGAAAACCGAGTTTACTTCCGTACACGCGAAGAGGCGGAGCAACAGGGCTATCGCCCCCATCGCGCCTGCGCAGGGAACTAATTGCCCTGAAACATTCCCCGTTA